>Ga0255772_10000148_pt1 | contig 65418 bp, 75 predicted proteins | sample 071ome_34_FD_179970 | JGI IMG/M metagenome (GOLD analysis project Ga0255772, IMG submission 179970) | Coastal salt marsh microbial communities from the Groves Creek Marsh, Skidaway Island, Georgia - 071411BT metaG (version 2) | ecosystem: Environmental > Aquatic > Marine > Intertidal zone >...
ATGCTGAACTAACAGCACAACGATACCATCCGTTCCCGTAGTCCTCTATTTTAGCGGTAAGGGTGGATGTATTTTGTGAAATTGTGCCGTTTGTTAAATTAAAAAATACGCCACTTGTGGTTACATTGTCCGCACCTACAAAAATATAATTATATCCGCCCGCTTTTGCAAAGACACTAAAACTTTGCGCAGTGCTTGCAGTTGCGCTCCGTAGAGTAAAGTGGTCGTTTGATGAAGTGTCTGCGACTAACAAGTCGGCATCACTATATCCAGCGGGCGAGGTTGTGTTATTTGCAGTAATTGAACTGCGTACTTTAGTCCATCCAGCATTATCAAATTGCTCCGAGTAAGTCGCAAGGTTCGTCCGTTGTGGCTCAAGCAAAAGAGAAGGGCTATTAGCCCCTCCCGAATAGTCAAGGCGAGGGATGTTAGCAAGAGGTCCTACAGATACAGCAGAGGTGGTTGTTGGGATGTAGTCGGTAGGTACGCCCGTTTCCATCTGAGCGCCCCATACCAGTATGCCGTCGGTTCCGTTTGGCGTAACAGTAATTACGCTATCGGAATCGGTTGGATAAATGTGCATATACCCCGTACCTCCGTTGCCTAAATCGGTGAAACCAATACGCCACCATCCGTTACCCGCGTCGGTTGCAAATCTATTACTAACATTTGGCCCGCTTCCGTTTGTGATTGCCCCAGTTGTTAGGTTTACCCACATTACGGTACCAGTGCTTCCATTCAATGTGTAAAGCGCCGCAAAATTTTTGCCCGCCGCTTTGACGTAAACGCTTTGCCCGTACTCGACGTTGATCGTGGTAGTGAAAGATTGAATAGCGGCAACAACCACAGCACTTACCGAAGGGTACAAAAGGTCGGCGGTAGTTGTTCCATCGGGCGCGGTTCCAGCGTTGGCGCTTATAATTGCACCCGCCTGCAATGACCAATCGCTACCTTGATTGAATTGCTCGCTATATTTAAATAGATTCGTCCGCACCTTCTCAATCAACCCATCAGGACCTACGCGGGTGGCAGTATCATTAGAACGTGAGAATGTTAAATCGGCCGATCCGTCATCAGGCACCGAGCTATATACCTTACTGGTCTTGTAACCAGATGGAACCATAACAACCGATGCATCTTCATAGAAGTTACTCATCTTTATTCTGCCTTTAGAATTGTCACCGCACTTTCGTATCCAAGCAAGCCCTCAAACGTACCTCCGTCAGCAATGACGCGGTCGTAGTAGTCTTGTGTCTCAGGGAAGATGGCAATGGGCAACTTAACAACCAAGCCCCCTACTGAAACCGTTACATAGTCAGCAGCACCCACAAAGACACCACCCAATCCTACGTTACCAAGCTTCCAAGCTGCATTCGTTGAGGTCTCAGGAGAAGCCGTCTGGATATCTCCGTCTACGTCAAGCTTGGTCTCAGGGGTAGTGGTTCCGATGCCTACGTTGCCAGATGAATCAATGCGCATACGCTCGGCAGATGCGTCCTCATCATAAATTGAAAACGCTCCATCGGTCTTACTTGAAATTAACCAATCACGACCAGCAATAGAAGATAATTCAATGTTTGAATCTCCCGTATTTGCTTTAAATCTTACTCTTGAACTCGTACTATTTACATCAAGAATATAACTTGGGGAGGAGTCACCAATGCCTACATTACCCGAAGAGTCAATGCGTACACGCTCGGAATACGAGCCACTTACTTTTGTATTGAATAAGATGTCGTTAGCATAGACTTTAAAGTCAAGCGGATTTACTCTTGCGCTATCTAATACTTCAAAGGATACACCATCGGCAACGGGCGTTACCTCTAAGCGAGCATTTGAAGCATCAGCAAGGTTAAATTTTCCAAAAAGACTACTCGTGCCGATGCCTACATTGCCAGAAGAGTCAATGCGCATCCGCTCGGCGCCTTGAGGAGCAAATAATATATCCCTATTTTCTTTACGAATAGAGATATAATCTCCATCTCCGTCAATCATTAAAAGTTGTGGCTCAGAAGATGTTGATGTTGTCGTTAATCTTAATTGAGTTGCGCCCGCTGAACTAACATCCAATTTAGCAGCAGGACTACTCGTTCCAATGCCTACGTTGCCAGAGTTGGCGAATGTCATAACATCAAGACCTTGTCGTCCAATAGTCAAAGTTCCGCTTGAACCAATTGAGTCCAAATACCACATTCGGTTAGTGTAGGTTGGGTCGCTTGAATCAAAAGCGATTCCCACACGGCCACTTGCACGAACGCCAAGACGAACCGTGTCCGTTCCCTGCTGTGAAAAAATAGAAGTGTTTGCGGTGCCGCCTATTTGGACATTTCCTACATTATTAGTGGGTACAACTCCAATGCCAACATTCCGAGAGGAGTCAATAAGCATCGCATTGCTTCCGTCTACATTGAACTCCATAGAAGTTCCTGCCTCACCGTTAGTGGGGTCAGCAGCAAGAACAATCTTTCCGCTCGCCTCCGTGTAGATGCTCGCCAAGCGTCCGCTCGTGCCAGTGAAATCAATGATTCCACCCGCAGAAGCAGCAGCGCTACCGATAGTGAGCGTGTTTAGGTTAGCATAGTTGTTGGGGGTGATACCCACACCAAAGTCACCACTCACAAAGGAAGCGGTGAAGCTGGAGTTGAATCCATTGGTAAACTCACCCGTAGTGGGAGCGCCAGCGCTGGTGCCAATCGTTACTACGTTGCCGTAGGTGTTTCTAATTTCTTGACCAGTTAAGTTCATGTCTTAATATTTTTATGATTCCCAAACATCGTTAGCATCGTCCCATATCTCCGGATATGTGCTCCATATAATAGCAATGATGCTGCCGCCAACGGCAACAATCCGCTTATACATCTGTAGTCCTAAGCCTAACATCTTAAGCGATGTATGCTAGGACACTACCACTAACAACAGATACTTCAGAGAACAGCCCATAGATGGCCGTTCCGGCAAGCATAACCTGCCCGCTTAAATCATCTCCAGCCTCGGAGGTCATTGATACAACAGAATCTTCAAGAGCATACACGACGCGGTAGTGCTCTCCGGCAGTACTGGTGCCACTCGTTACAATACGACGGAAACCAAACTGACCAAATGACGCCAGCTGAAAGTTAGCTGGGTTATTGATGTTCGAATAAGACATAGCCAAATAAAAAGTTAAAAGTTAAAGGTGCAATGCTACGCACCACAAAGATATTAATATTTTCCTTTCCTACTTTTGGGGGATGATTGAGTACTACCACCGGGTCCAGCCCATAAGTTTTTACACGCCCAGTACCGCGGCGTTAGTTTGTTGGTCGCGCTCGAGCACTTGTGACGCGCTCGAAATGACTTACGAGCAGCAGCACTATAGTTGTGCCCATAGCCAGTAGCGCCGAAGTGAATGAGCTTCTCCTGCCCGTTGGCGCAGGCCTTGACCATCTTCTTCTTGCCAGCGCGGTCCGATTTCGTCGGACGGTTGCAGGCCATCTTACTTTTATTTGCCACGTCTTACTGGTTTTACACGTTTACCCATACCCACCCGAGACTTCTCAGCCTTCTTCTTGGCGAGCGTTGAGCGAGACATCTCGCCCTTCGTTACTGGGGTCTTTGACGACACACGCTTGCTAGGTCGGCAGTATTCATTCTTACCACCCCCGCCGCAGGGCTTACCCGTCCGGGTATCTACCCACTTCTCAGCAGTCCAGCGCTTTAGGCTCTTTCCCTCCTGCGTCTTACGCACACTGCCGCTAGCCTTGCGACATTTCGCAATAGCCTGACTGGCGCGAGCACTAGGGAATATCTTATACTGCGCCTTGACCTTAGTATAGCAAGCGTCTTTCGGCATTACTTTTTCTTGCTGTACGGCTTAGACATAGGCTTACCGCCTCTGCTCTTATGCGTACATGGCATGTCTTTTTTCTTCTTCATGGTACAACCACAACTCATATTAGTTAACTTTGGTACAAATATACTTTAAATGAAATATCCCCTTACCACGGCAGAAAAGCGCCTGAAGGAGAAGGTAGAGAAACGAAAAGCAGCAAAGACACGCCTTCCCCTAACCAAGAAAGAGCGCGTCTACAGACAGGCAGAATACAAAAACGACTTCATGAAGTACTGGCGCGTAGTACGCCGGTGGCTGATGGTTAAGCACAACCTCAACATAACGGATATCGACATGCTGCTGTTCCTCTTCTCCGAGGGATACTTCACCGTTAAGAAGTTCGAGGAGTACCAGACCCTGTTCTCGTGGGACAAGAAACGCCTCAAGCGCCTTATCGACAACGGGTGGATACATATATGGCGCAACCACGGCGCCGGAAAGGCACGCCTATACGAGATAACGCCGCACTGCCGCGCCGTCATACAGAACATGTACCGCAAGCTAAACGGTGAGTGTATATCCGAGGATATGTACCGCAACCCCATCTTCAGAAACGAGGCCGGATACGCCGACAAGATGCACCGCAACTACATCCTAAAGCTCAACGAGTCTATTCGACAAGGACAACGTCGCGCTCGAGTATCACGCTATAAACTTCGCCTTCGAGAATCATCGAATGACCAGCAGAACGGTCATACTGAATGACATCACCGTCCGCAATAGCCGTCACATCCGTGCCTACACGCACCACGTGGGCCCTCTTATAGCGCACATTTAAGTCGTCATCCTGAATCATAAGACCACTGGAGGTGACCTTTTGCTCGTCTATTTGCTTGATAATCAGGTATTTACCTATTGCTTTCATCGTATCTCCCATAAAAAGTCCTCTACCCAGATGGGGGTTCTCTCTCCCATCCACGCGTTGAACGTATTAAACTCAAGGAACTCGGCGGCCTCTTCTTCGCCCATATCTCTAGCCATGATGGAGATGGCCTTACTGCGTGAGTACACAACGCGGAATGACACCGGGTCGATACCAATGATGGCGCCGTCTAGTCCGTCGGCGAACAGCAGGCCCTCGTCATCATGCCCGCCGTAGAACTCAACAATCAAGTCCTTCATTTGTCCTCGTAGGTTCTAGCCAGCGTAACGATGGCGTTAGTACTCAGTATGGTCGTTGCCACACTCACGGCATTCTTCAGGGCGTTCTTAGTGACCTTCAGTGGGTCGATGACGCCCATCTTGTACATGTCTCCGTAGACGTTGTTCTTCACATCGTAGCCGTTGTTGTCGTCATCCGACACGTCGAACATAATCTCCGTAGCGTTGAGGCCGGCATTCTCGAGTATCTGCGTCAGCGGAGCCGATAGGGCATACGCCATTATGGAATACGCGATACGCTCCTCGCTGGAGAGCTCCGGGTTATGTGACTGTATGTGGCAGGTGTCCGCCTCGCGCCATAGCGCCAGACCACCGCCGGGGAGTATCCCCTCCTCAAGAGCGGAGCGCACAGCACACACCGCGTCATCGACGCGGTCAAAAATCTCTTTCTGCTCGACGTCAGAGTTACCACCCACATATATGATACCGATACCTCCCGTCAGGCTAGCAATACGCTGCTTTATGAAGTCCCTATCACCGCGCTTGGTGGCAGCGTCGTGCGCTTCCCACAGCTCCTTCACTCGTGCGTTGATGTCGTCGCTCTGCCCTTCGTCGCGCACGATTACCGTGCTGTCCTTGCCGACGATGACCTTAGCGGCGTGGCCGAGGTCTTTCATCGTCACCAAACTTAGGTCATCGCCCATGCTCTCGCTTATGAACCGCCCGCCTACGCTCACAGCAATGTCACTCATCAGCTCGTGCTGCTTGTATCCGAACTGAGGGGGTGTGATGGTGCACATCTTAAGGCCGTTCTTCACAACGTTCGCCGCCAGCGTATTACCAACCTGCGTGCTACAGGGGCCTATGATGAGGAGCTTCTTACGGTCCGCCACAATAGGCTTCAGGACCGACTCCACCTGCAAGACGTTACTAATCTCGTGGTCTGTCAGTAGGATGTACACGTCCTCGAGGATACACTCATCCTTCTTCTGGTTGTTGACGAACAGCTTGTTGTCATAGCCGCGGTCAATCTTAATACCGTCCGTTACGTCGCAGTATGTGGCCTCGCTCATGCTCTTCTCCACCGTCACGAGCCCATTCTCTCCTACCTTATTGTAGGCCTCCGCTATGATACCACCGATGACGGGGTCGTTATTGGCGGAGATGGCCGCCACATCCTTAATCTTACGTGCACCCACCCTACGCGAGCGCTTCTCAAGGGAGCCCACCACGTCGTTGGCGATGCGCTGCACCTGCCGGATGACCTCCGTGCTGTTCACCTCGGGGGTGATGAGCGACATACCGCGTACAGCAATGGCCTCCGTCAGCACAATAGCCGTGGTGGTGCCGTCACCGGCGCTTGTCGCCGTCCTATCGGCGGCCTCCTTCATCATACGAACGGCTAGGTTCTCCACGGGGTCAATAAGGTCGATGCTCTTGGCAACAGTAACACCATCCTTAGTGACAGTAATCCCGTGGGTATGGTATTGGCTTTCTATCAGCACCGTCTTACCGCGAGGACCGAGGGTGCTCTTCACCGCCTTGGCGATTGTGGCGATGCCGTTGCCTAATCTGCGACGCGCATCGTCGTCGAACGTAAGGCTCTTTGGTGTGTAGTCCATAATTTGATTTGATTAGCTACCCCAAATATACTTAAAGGCCGTCGATATACCTAACCAAATCCTTAATGGAATGGTAGAACACCACGCCCCCCATCTCACCGTTGAAGTAGTCGTTGGAGTGCTCCCTCTTAAAGGCAGCCCACATCTTCGTATAGGGATTGTAGTGAAACAAGTAGTCCTGAAAGTGCTCCGAGTGTGCCATTGTAGTAGTATTATACCACAAATATACCATATCGACACAACACGTGTCGCGCGAATGCGCACTTTGTGTCAATATTGGAAATCATAACTGGCTCTTATTGTGTAAGTTAACTCACTCAATGACAGAAATGTCGTTTTTTGAGGGCTTTTCCCTATCTCTCTATATATATTTTACCTGAGAGATATATTTTTTTTTAATTAACTGCTCTAAAAATCGACATAAATGGAATATAAGAGATAACTATCTAGTTTCTAATTAGATAGCTAAAACAAAATCGACACAAAATCGACACAAAATCGACACAGAGTGACACAGTGCTGGACTCATAGGACTTATATGGGCATATTGAGTCTAGTAGTAACTCCTATGAAAATAGAAAGAGGGGACCGAAGTCCCCCCTAACCAGCAATCAATCATATCGTATTACTTCATGGAGCGCATAGCCATAGCCTCCATCATAGCCTCAGCAGCCTCCTTCTTCATCTGCGCCATCTTCTTGTGACGAAGAGCAGACTGAATACCCGTCTCTCCGGGATTAATAGGACTGGAGTCTTGAATCATCTTTACCGTTTTCATAACCAGAGAAAATTAATACTTAACAAACCAACATGCAACTGAAGCTCACTGTAGTCCGTCTCCTCGTCAACACCATAGTAAGCAAAGCCTACCAAGAATCCATTGCGAACACGGTTCTGAACCTGAATCATCCACTGCATACACAAATATACGAATATCAGATGAGTGTAGTGTTTGGGTTATATGCCAGTATACGCGCCGTGCCCCGCGCCGGAAAGCGATTTTTTTTTCGAGGGGGGGGTCGCGATTTCAAAATTTCCTTGCGGATTTTTGGCGAATCCGTGTTTAAACATGCATCGACAAGGAATTAGATGTTTAAACAAATAAATCGAGCATCGGAAATGCGTGTTCAAACAAACAATAATAAACTGCGCACGGGGGGAGCCGTCCTCCCACCGATAAAGAGAAAGCCGTCTCACCTTAGACTCTTTTCAACCGACCCGAGGAAAGAGAGGTCGGTTAGCCCCTCCCCCGACCTACATCTCCCTTAATTTCCGACAAACTATACTTTTCTGCGTTTTGTAACTCGCTGATATTCAGTGAGTTTGAAAGTCAGTTCAGCGTTTCATACGCAAAACTTTTTTAATATGCAATAGTTGGAAACCGAAACCTTCGTGAGTCCTTTGCAATGTCCAACCGACATAGCATGGTCAACGAGCCATGAGGTTGGGGCGGAGATAGGCAACGAGACACTATAGTCCGCAACGCTCTTTGAAATAGCCCGAGGGGAGATAGCCACGAGGGATGACTGCTGAAGCCGTGAGGAGTACAAGTACCGAACGGAGGCGAGTGGGAGGTGTTCCCTCCTATGAGCCAAGACAATGACCACCGCAGATGAGCGCACCATAGAGTGCGATGGTGAGCAATGGACACGAAAAGACACGAGGGAGGCAGTTGTCGCGGATGGGGAAATAGCCGAGGGATAGCGGTCAGCGATGAGAGGCAAAATTGAAAGCCTCTGCGATGTAGCCTTACATGGTAGAGATACCATAGATGCGAGAGTAGAGCATGGGACACCATGGTACTTGATGGTAGCACGGGGTGAGCAGAGACAAGTAGGTAGGTGCCCGAGTTAGAAAAACCGACATAAAGGTCACATGATTGAGGTGGCGGTGCAGTAGGGGTGAACCTACCGCATTGTCATTGGGGCGCATGGTGGTCATGAGGGGTTCGTTTCCCCTCCGCCCCACTAAAAAACCAAGAACCATGAAATACATTCCTTCCACGGATGACCAATGGATAAAGTTGGTCACCACGAGCCGAAAGTCCTTCGGCAGAGCCTCCACGAGAGGCGCGAACTACCACGCCAAAGAGCGTGGTTTGGTGGTTAAGAAAAACCGCATTTCGGATGCTATCCGAGAGGCAATAACCGCCGACTATGAGAACACCCGTTTAGTATATGTGTGTCACGCTAAATAATAGAAACCATGACTATTGAAGCATTAATTCGTGAAGAGTTGGAACATGACTACTACGCCATGGAAACCAACCCAAGGGTCGACAAAGGCATCCTCCGCTTAATGGAGTGCGTCATTGAAGACATTCAGGTTAACTGACGAGGGTTCAGTACCCGAAACGCCGTGAGGCGTCTTAACCAAAAACCTTAATCTAATGATTAATGACTTGAAAGAAATTCGCTTGGTACGAAACCTCCGAGCCGAATACAATCAGCGAGTGCTAAAGCAGTACCGCACCGAGAATTCTCTCATCACCACTCAAGAGACCCTCCAAGGGGATGTTTTCCTCTCGCACGAACAACGAGTTGGTGAGCGCAGAACGAGCACTCATTCTTACGGCTTTGAGGCGGACAACACTCGCAAGATGCACCTCCGCAGAACCAAAAACGCCGAGTTGATAGAGTTTAAGTTGGTGTGTGATATCATCACCATTGACTACAACTTTAGTGAAGAGCCTCGTTTCGTTACTACGGAAATGTCCGAAGAGACGGCTCAACTCGCACCTCGTATGAAGGTCATTTACGGCACGAAGGAGGCGAAAGCCCTCCGAGATATGGCTCGTATGCAATACACCCTCAAAGACCTCTACAAGGGCAAAGAAACCCAAGGAATTGATGCCCTTGGTGCAATCAAGCCGGGCATCATCATTGACTGCCTCTCGGAATTGGTTGAACGAGCAGATGCTGTCTGCGAGTGGGGCACGATATGGGATGCTAAAGATGTTGCATACAAACTTGAGGAAAAGGTTGACTTCCAATTCAAGACGCCGACCTTGAATTTCAACGCCAAATAAGCAAAGGTTAACTGACGAGTGCTTTAGTAGCCGAAACCGCCTCCGGGCGGTCTTAACCAAAAACTCTAATATCATGACAAAGACCGACATCTTTGAAAAAGTAAAGCAGACCCTCATTGAGGGCATTGAAAAGGACGGCTTGAATTGGTTCAAGCCATGGAAGGATTCACGAGGCGGTGGTTTGGACGATTGGCGTCCTATCAACCGCAAGACGGGTCAACCCTACAAGGGCATGAACATTTGGTTCTTGAGTTCAGCGATGCGTGACATGGGCTATGAGCACAACGAGTGGCTCACCTATAAAAACGCACAAGAGTTGGGCGGTAGTGTCCGCAAGGGCGAGTCCTCTACCGAGGTGTTCTTTTGGAACATTGGGTATTGGAATCCAACTACCAAAAAAGCCTACAAAAGCATGGCTGATGCCCTCGCCAAGGGTGAGAGCAAGGAGGACATCAAAGAATTCTTCTCGCTGAAGGTTTGGAATGTGTTCAACATTGCTCAATGCGATGACATTGAGCCACGCAACCCAAGCCAACCCATTGAGCCCGAGGAGGAGAATATCTTCAGCCCTATCGAGGAGGCGGAGCGCATCATTGCCGAGTGGGACACAAAGCCTCGCATACAACACGGAGGCAACTCGGCTCACTATAGCCCGAGCATGGACTATGTGCAGATGCCCGAACCAAAAAACTTCGTGGACGGGGACTCTTATTATAAGACGCTCTTCCATGAGTTGGTGCATAGCACGGGACATGAGACGCGCCTCAAGCGCAAAGGCATCGTGGAGTTTGATAAATTCGGCTCCGACCGCTATGCGATGGAGGAGTTGGTCGCAGAGAGCGGTTCTATGATGTTGACGGGTCTTGCGGGACTCAACCCGAAGGATTCCGATGACAACTCGGTTGCCTATGTCAAGAATTGGTCGAAGCGACTCAAGCAAGAGCCAAGCAAGGCGATTGTTGGAGCGCTGACTCAATCAGCCAAGGCTGTTGAGTTAATCATGGGCAAGTAAGCCCGAAAGGATGGATGGTCGCAGAGGGGGTTCGACTCCCCCTCCATTCCCAAACTTAATAACCAAACTCACGAGTGCGAGAGGATAACACGGCACAACTACGATGATGACTAAAAACCTCATCTCTACGGCTAAATGGGGAGGTATGTTCCTCGCCTACAACGCCCTCTTCTTCTTGGTGGGATACTTGTTTCTCGCCTTGTTCAACGGACTCGATATGTCCACTTGGTGTAATGAGGTAGTGAATCTACTGCATGTAGTTGCGCCTTTGTTAGGGTTCGCTGTTTTCATGGCGGATATGATTGACCAACCCAATAATAAATAAGGCCATGAAAGAAGATTTGTTAATGCAGATTTCCTCAATCCTCAGCCACACTCACGCTCATCGGCTACTGATGAAGTTGGGCGCAAAGGTGGGTCTCAATGATGATAGCCAAGAGGAGTTTGTCAATCGGCTTGAAGCGTTTGCCGAAGAAACAATGCTTGAACTGCTCGATGAGCAAGAAGAAGATTAATCAAATAAAATTAAATGCTATGGAAAACTACAAGAAAGTCGAATGGAGCGACCTCGATGAGGCGCAGAAGAACATCGCCGATGTTGCGTTCAACAAGGTCGATGCGAAGTACCAAGCCCACCTCGAACGGGCTACTGAACTACGCAATATATTAATAGAGGCGGGGTTTGACAAGGATGATGTCCGTCACCCTAAATACACCAATGAAGTGTCCGAACGGGAGGAAATCATTGAGTTGGACGGCGAGAAGGTGAAGGTCTCCAAGTGGATGCATGTCTACTGCGGTGAGGTCATGATTCGTATGCCCAAGGCCATGCACGACGGACTCGGTAACTATTATATGGAGAACCTATGGACAAATGTCAAGTTCGATGTGTCCTACCCTCGGTGGATGGCTGAACCCATCTATGATAAGAAGAAACTTGAGTGCGGTGCGCTCTCCAATCGGGCTATCAAGCCAAGCACTCTGCTTGAGAAATACAAAGAGCATTGCGAGGGTGTTGAGCATCGTATTAATAGAGAGAACGACTACCGAGTTAAGGCCAAGCGCCACCTCTCTATATATAAGGAGAAGTACCCCGATGCTGATGTGTCGCTGAAGCGCACCGAGCGTTGGGTACAAAGCAGTCGCTCAACCCACGGGAATTGGGAGGTGAAGATTGTGTTCCCGAACGACAACTACGCCTACATCCGAGTCAATCGCTACAACCACAACGATGATGAGATTGTATCGTTCTCGTGGAATGCGTGGGACACGGCTGACACGGAAGGCAAATTAGATATTCTATCTGCACAATAGGTTTTTGGTTAGATAAGTGGGGGAGGTGTGCAGACCTCCCCTTTTTAAATCAAGTAGCATCATGAGTACCATTATAGTAAACAATGTCGAGATGCCCGAGGCGCATGTCGTATTAATCTTCGCCAAGGGGGCGCTGAAGATATTGTCTATGGGCATGACCATACGCAATGTATCCCTCACCAAGATTAAAAAGAAGTTAGCCTCGGAGGGTATAGTATTAAAGGGGAGAACGCATGTCGCATGTCTCGCCGAGGTGGAGGAGTTGTTGTCCTCATACGACAAAAAAAGTTCCTGACCAAATTTTTTATTCGAAACTTTCAAAAGTCATTTGTGATATGAAACACGCAGAAGATATCAAGAAGATGCATGTCCGCCTCTCGGATGGTGGGCTCATCGAACTGCTCTATGCGGATGAGCAAAGGCTCACCCCCATTGCAACCTTTGAGGTTGACAAAGACAATCCATTGGAGGATGATTGGTTTGAGTTCATCTATAAGAATGAACCATACGACCTAAACATATGGTCGACCTTCACCCAAGAAGAGGGAGAGCACATGGGTGCATCTATCTATGAGGTAATCTTGGATGGAGACACCTATGATACGGATACGGCAGAGTGGGTAACAATTGGAATTTTTTCTTAATCATGAGTAAGATTTCACAAAACTCAGCATTCAAGTGGAGCGCTGAAGATTTAGTTTCAAATGCAGATAGAGCATTTATGAATGGGCACATCAGTGCAGAAGACTACAAAAGCATTCGTATCATGAGCGATGATGACAAGTTGTTTTACTTGGAGGGTATTGTTGAGCAATTTCAAGAGCATCTAATTGAGTCCATCAATAATGATATATATGCAACCATCGTAGACAACTTTAATCAATTAAAAAAATGAAAGTAGTTAGCATTAGATATTGGGAAACTCGCCGAGGCATTGGCTACGAAGCCGTAACTGATTTCGGTGGCACGATTTGGAACGATGGGATGGGTGGAGGCACATACCTCATGCCCACTTGGAAGAAGGACGGGAGTAACTTAACCAACGCCCAACTGCACGACCTACTACCCAACGATGTACGAACGGGGTGGGCGTATGAGCAATTCTTGGACAACTTAATTAACATTTACGAAGGAACGCCATTGCTATGAGAGATAATAGTTTACCATGGGAGGTGTTTGACGGGGGCGTCTACGAAGACCTCCTCCTTGACACACAAATTGACTACAAGGCCGAGCGCATTGTAGTAGCGGATGAGTGGGGTACTGAAGTTCAGTACCATGTAGTAGATGTACGGGTCACCCTCCGCCACAACGGACGCCAAATAGGTGTTCACTTGGACAATCACTTTAAGTATGAACTCGAGGAAACCATCAGCAGTTACCTCACAAGAATCAACGAACGATGAAAATTAAATTCAGTGGCGATAGCATCGCCATCTACACCTCGCTTAACGGACACCAAACAAAAGTCCGCATCGACCATATGGTTCGAGATGAGCGTTGCCTTGGAGGACACAAGGTCTATGTCAAGACAATCGCCAAGGGGAGACCAAGTAAGAACCCCTTCCGTTATGTTCCTATTAATAGAATCAAGTTCTTGTCATGATGAAGTTTGCTAAGGAGATGCTACTTGCAACTCTCGCTATGATGCTGATTGGCTCCGCCTCGGTGAGCATTGTCCTCTATCAAGAGGGCTCTGCCGATGCTATATGGGTAGCCATGGTATGCATGACCTCATTCTTTTTATTAATCACTAAACTTAAATAAGCCATGCCGAATTGGGTATACACCACAATCAAAACGGACGCCAAGAACGAAGCGTTCGTTAAGGAAGTCATGGGTAAGGGCGGACTCTGCGAGTACTACCTCCCCATGCCCGATGAAATCCGTTTCACCAACTCCCCTAATCGTATTATAAGCGAGGAGGAGTACGCCATCAAGGAAGCGCTCGGTCAAACGAGAGAAGAGAATAACTACACCACATCGTACTACCAAACGCAGGAGATGGTCGATGAACTGAAGGCCAAGTATAGCGCAGAGAATTGGTACGATTGGGCGCACATGTATTGGGGTACGAAGTGGGGCGATAGCCGTATGGAGTACGACATAGACGGAGACACCATGTATATTAGATACCAAAGCGCATGGTCACCCGTCACTTGGGATATTGTTGAGACCTTCATGACTCATCTTGTCAATGCTGAGTACACATGGGAGGAGGAGCAAGGCTTCGGCGCTCAGGTCATATATATAAACGGAGACTTTGATAGCATGTTGGAGTGGGACATGCCCGTGTTTAAGTACACGGCGTGGTTAGACACCGAGGTGCAGTCAAGTACCAACAGCAGTAAGTTCGTACAAGAAATGTACGGCTACTTGGAGGAGGACTACGAGAACAACATGGGAGTCTACGAGAAGGGGTGGCACTGCTATTCCGATTGGTATACCGAGAGCAGTCTCGTTACGGATGAGGAGATGATTAAGAAACTTGAATCCATGAAGACCGATGAGCAGATTGAATTCTAATCCCAAAGAGATGGAGCAGTTCATGCGAATTGCTATGGCTCGGCTAAGAGGCGAATATAGATTCGCCCCTCAGCGCCGAGCAGTTGCCGCCCGAATGTATACTAAATGGTTAAATAGAAAATGATGTTTCGTATACCGAGCATCAGTTCAAACCTTAAAACGAAGATATGAAAACACCAATGCAAGAGTTGATTGAGCAACTCCAAAACAAATACGAACAACTACAACAGAGCGGAGACCTTGTAGCCGCTATGTATGTACAAGATGCAATTGAACTTGCACACTCTATGCTTGAAAAAGAGAAAGAGGCAATATGTGAGTTTGCTGCAAACTATGCTACCGGATGCGATAGTGGAACAATAATCACATCAGACCAAGCATTTAACGAAACCTTTAATGCCAAATAGAAAATGATGTATAAGTTGACCTTTGTCCCCACTCTGCGCAACACCCTCGCCGTTAAGACTTGCGTGTTGGTAAAGAGTGCCGGCTCCATTGAGGAGTTGTCGAGAATGCAGTACGAAGCCCCCAATCCCTTGGAGTGGATGCTTGAATCTATTGAGGAGTTATGAAGAAGGTAGAAGAGATGTATCCCGAAACGACACAAGCGTTTAAGGAGAAGATGGAGGAGATGTATGAGACCTTCTGCAAGAAGATGTGGGACTACGGCAGTAATAACATCGCCCTTGGGCGTGACCTATCGGAAGACCACAACAAGAAGATGTCCCTGATGGGCATATGGTTCCGCAGTAATGACAAGATGTCACGCATCGAGAACATCCTTGAGCGAGGGGACTTGGCGAGCACCGCCAATGAACCACTTGAGGATAGTTACCTTGACTTGGCCAACTATTCAATCATCGCAACCATCGTCCACAAAAATTTGTGGGGTAAATAAATTGTTCGTAAATTAGCAACGCAATCAAATCATAAACTATGAATCAACTACCTGACAATCAGGAAGATAGAGTCACTATCGTATCGAGCGACTCGCTCTCCACCATGGTGGACTTGTTCAAATCTTTTGGCGAATACTTTCAATTTGATAAAGGAGATGTACATGAAGAGTGAGATATGGAAGCAGTCCATAGATGATGGGCTCTCCGCCCATATAGATTACGGCGAGACCGAGGCCACCATTCTTTATGGTGTGCGCCTCGAGAAGGCCGGCAACAACTACGATTTTTTTATTGCATACGAGGGAGACTTCTATAGGAAGATGCCCCCCAACTATGTAGACACCATCCTTGAGTTAGGGTGGCGCAAGGGGCTGTGTCAACTCCTTGTTGACCGATGTCAAAGAAACATCGATTCAAGGCAGTCATCTTTAGAAAAGCAACTAAATGCAGAGGCTCCCGACCAAAAAGAAATCGACCGACTCGGTGTAGTCATTAGTAACCTTGAAGCCAAGCGTGATAAATACGCGGTTCAACTTTAATCAATCAATCAATTATGTCAAATTCCACTTTCAAAACCTTATCCGAGGTAAGTATCAAGGGTAAGACCGAACGCAAGGGTAATCTTGATTACCTCTCTTGGGCAACAGCATGGTCTATGCTCAAGCACCACTATCCCAATGCTCAACGCATTGTATATGAAGACCAAGCCACCGGCTTGAACTTCTTTACCGATGGCCGTAGTGCATATGTCAAGGTGGGTATTGTCGTTGATGAGTTAGAGCACATCGACTACTTGCCCATTATGGACTACCGCAACAACGCCATTCCCATTGACAAGGTAACATCCTTCGATGTGAATAAAACCATTCAGCGGTCAACGGCTAAGGCTATTGCGCTCCATGGTCTCGGCCTATCCTTGTGGATGGGTGAGGACATCGCCGATGTGGCTCCCGTAGTGCAGAGCGCACCCGAGCAACTACCACTAAAGGTTGGCGATGCCAATTGGGAGAAAGTCTCTAAATATATAGAGGCTAATAAGGGGCTTGGCTCCGATGCCATCATCAAGAACCTTGAGGTTAAGTATAAGATTACTGCCCAAGTGAAGACTGCCATCAATAAGGCTTGCGCGTGATGCAGAACATCATCGAGAAACTCAACGATGATGCGAATTACTACGGAGAATTGGGGAGGCAGTTCCTCTCCAACTCCGACATTCGCTCACTACTAAAAGACCCGCGGTCTTTTAAGCAACCACAGCCCGAGAGCAAACCACTCATTGAGGGGCGCTACTTCCACACCCAACTCCTTGAGCCTGAGAAAGTTAAGGACATTGAGGTGGTGGATGCATCTACTCGCAACACCAACATCTACAAGGATGCTGTTGCGAAATCCAAATCGGACATGCTATTATTAAGAAGCGAGGCTGATGAGATTGACGCCATCGTGTCTGCGATGAAGAGCAACTTCCGGTTTTACGAATTAATCTACGGAGACAACAACGCCTATGAGGTTCCCAATGTGCAAGAAATAAAGGGCGCAATGTGGAAGGGCAAGGCTGATGTTGTCAATCACTCCGAGGGTCTTGTGATTGACCTCAAGACCACACAAAATATCGATGACTTCCGTTGGTCGGCACGCAAGAATAACTACGATAGCCAAGCGTATATATATCAGATGCTCTTTGGTTACCCGGTGTTGTTCCTTGTTGCCGAGAAGGGAACCGGTCGCCTTGGAATCTATAATGTCAGCGAGGACTTTCTTCGTGGCGGGGAGGAAAAGGTCGAGCAGGCTCTTGATGTTTACCATAAGTTCTATGGCGAGCATGCTACTGAAGACATCGATAATTATTTCTTTTCCGAAACCCTTTAATCCCTGAACTATGGCTCAAGAAAAAATCTTCGCCGACGGCTTCATCTTGAAGCGCAGAGAAAAGGCTCCCGACTTTGTATTGGGTAGTCTCTCTATCAAACTTGAGGAGGCACTCCCCTTCTTGAACAGCAACCAAAAGAATGGTTGGGTTAATCTTAATCTTATGATATCCAACACGGGTAAATACTATGTGGAATTGGATACATTTGTCCCTAAGAAACAAGAGGACAATGCTCAACCTGCGGCGCCGACACCAAGTGTTGCCGTAGACACGGAGGACTTACCATTCTAATTAGGGGAGGGCGAAAGCCCTCCCTTTATAATCTTTAATCTAATGAGCGAGAGTTTAGTAACCATTTTTAGGAACATCAAGGAGACCGAGCAGCCCTTCTATAGAGATGTGGACTTTATCCTTAATAGAATCAAAGAGGGCGCATCCAAAGAACTCGTAAAGAGAATCCGCTTGGAGAAAGAGAAGAGCGTCATCAATGAACTGAAGCAACAACTGCCTGCCGTCTGCTTTAGTGGCACATTCAACAAGAGGCAAGACAGCGCTATCCAAGAGCACAGCGGATTCCTCTGCCTTGACTTTGACGGCTACAAAAAACAAAAGGAATTACTCGAGGCCAAGGAGCGCTTGGCCAAGGACAAGTATGTATACTCGGTGTTCATTAGCCCGTCCGGCAAGGGACTCAAGGCTCTCGTGCGCATCCCGGCGGAGGTAGACAACCACAAGAACTACTTCAATGCCCTTGAGAATTATTTCTCTGATGAGCACTTCGACAAGACAAGCAAGAACATTAGTCGTGTGTGCTACGAATCCTACGACCCACTCATCTATATCAATCACAACTCAAGCGTATGGACAAGCCTTGAAGACCAACGCTACAATGAGATTGATAAAAAGAAAGACCGACCCACCATTCCAATCACGGATGAGAACAAGATAGTTGACATCCTAATCCGTTGGTGGGAGAAGAAATATCCCATGGTGGAGGGGCAGCGCAATCACAATGTATATATCCTTGCCGCCGCATTCAATGACTTTGGCGTGAGCAAGTCTCTCGCTACCTATGTGCTGTCTCACTATCAAACCTCTGACTTTGGGGAGGGTGAGATTAAGAGAACGATTGACTCAGCGTATTCAGCCACCGAGAAGTTCGGTACCCGATACTATGAGGACGAGGATAGGGTAACCCAAATCAAGAACAAGTTGAGAATGGGTGTGCCAAAAAAAGAAATCCGTCATCAACTTGAAGAGTCCAATGTTGATGGCGATACTATTGACTTGGTTATCTCTCGCATCGAAGAGGAGCAGGCCGGTCAAAAATTTTGGACAAAGAGCGACAAGGGTGTGGTTAAGATTGTGCCTATTCAGTTCAAGATGTTCCTCGAGGACAACGGTTTTTATAAATACAATCCGGAGGGCAGTAAGAACTATGTGTTCGTAAGGGTAACCAATAACCTCATCGACCACACGAGCGAGAACGAAATTAAAGACTTTGTTCTTGACTATCTGCTTGACCTTCAGGATGCATTGGTGTACAATTACTTCGCTGACTTCACCCGATACTTCAAGGAAGATTTCCTTACGCTATTGGCGTCTATCGATGTGTACTTCATCGAGGACACCAAGGATGCGGCCTACCTATATTATAAGAACTGCGCCGTAAAGATTACGCACGACCGGGTGGAGACTATCGACTACCTTGACCTCGGTGGATATGTGTGGAAGGACCACGTAATTGACCGGGTCTTTGAACCCGTCGATGAACCGACTACTGATTTTGAGAAGTTCATCTGCAACATCTGCAACAACGACACCAACCGGATGAAGAGCATGGAGTCTACCATTGGGTTCCTGCTTCACGCCTACAAGGATTTGTCGTTCTGCCCCGCCGTCATCTTAAACGATGAGGTCATCAGCGATAACCCTGAGGGTGGTACGGGTAAGGGCTTGCTCATGAATGGCATATCACAATTAAAGAAGTTGGTAGTCATCGACGGCAAGTCGTTCACCTTCGAGCGCTCGTTCGCATATCAGTTGGTATCGGCAGACACGCAGATACTATGTTTTGATGACGTTAGAAAGCACTTTGACTTTGAAAGGCTGTTCTCCGTGGTGACGGAGGGATTAACGCTTGAGAAGAAGAATAAGGACGCCATTAAGATTCCGTTCAGCAAGTCCCCCAAGATTACTATCACTACCAACTACGCCATCAAGGGCGCAGGCAACTCGTTTGCCCGGCGCAAGTGGGAGTTGGAGTTGCATCAGTATTATAACAAGCACTACACCCCGCTCGATGAGTTCGGTAAGTTGTTGTTCGGCGATTGGGACGATGATGAGTGGTTGCAGTTCGACAACTACATGATTAACTGCCTTCGTGCTTACCTACGGACGGGATTGGTGCAGAGTTCGTTTGTTAACCTGAAGATTCGGCAGTTGTCAGCAGAGACATCACACGAGTTTATTGAGTGGTGCGGTCTCATCGACGGGAACATAGCATCGGAGGTGATGCTTGCTTTGATTGATGGGCGCAAGGTTTACAAGCATGAGTTGTACATGGACTTTATCCAAGAGAACCCGGACTTCGCACCCAAGGCTAAGATGACTATCTCCCGAACGAGGTTCAATAAGTGGCTCACATCTTACTGCGTATTTAAATCAGAGGTTACGCCCGAAGAGGGGCGCGACTCGCAGGGCAGGTGGATGCGCATGAAGAGCAAGCATGAGTTAGAGAAGAATGGAAAATTTGAATTCTAATGGTAGAGTATAGAGATTATCAAAAGGATATTATAAATAGGGGCAGTGACATCCTTGACAAGCATGGGTTCTTGTACCTCGCTATGGAGGTTCGCACCGGCAAGACACTCACCTCCCTCGGGATATGCGAGAAGGTTGGAGCGGACCACGTGTTGTTCCTTACCAAGAAGAAGGCGATATCTTCTATCACGGCAGACCTTGATAAGTTGTGCCCATCGTATGCCATCTTCGTTATTAATTACGAGAGCATACACAAGTTGCCCAATGTGAAGTGGGATATTATTATATGTGATGAGGCGCACTCCATGGGGGCATTCCCCAAGCCAAGCGGCAGAGCGAAGAAGGTGGCGTCTCTTATATATAAGAACAAATCCAAGGTCATCCTGCTATCGGGGACACCAACCCCCGAGTCCTACTCGCAGATGTACCATCAGGTGTATGGCATCCCGAATAACCCATTCAGAAAATATCGTAACTTCTATGCTTTTGCCGCCGACTATGTGCACATTACATCCAAGCGGATTAACGGCTACGAAATCAAAGACTATGGGGGTGGCCTCCGGCACATCCTTGACATGATGTCACCCTATACCATATCCTTTACGCAGAAGGAGGCTGGGTTTATTGTGGAGACAACCGAGAGGATTCTTGAGGTGTCTCTACTGCCATCCACCTATAAGATTATAAAGAAACTCAAGAAGGATGCTGTGGTTGAGGGCAACGACGAGGTTATCCTTGCAGACACGGGCGTCAAGATGATGAGCAAGGTGCATCAGTTGTGCTCGGGGACTATTAAGTTTGAGAGCGGTAACTCTATGGTGCTCGACCTATCGAAGGCTGAGTTTATCAAGAGTCATTTTGCAGGCAAGCGCATTGGTGTCTTCTATAAGTTCAAAGAGGAGCTCAATGCCATTAAGAAAGTATTCGGCAAGGATGTAACCGAAAGCCTCGACGAGTTCAACAAAGGGCGTCAGGTCATAGCCTTACAAATCATCAGCGGACGTGAGGGTATAAGCTTACGGGAGGCGGATGTGTTGGTGTACTACAACATTGACTTCAGCGCCACAAGTTATTGGCAGTCACGCGATAGGATGACCACGAAGGACCGACCCAAGAACGATGTCTATTGGATATTTTCAAAGGGTGGAATAGAGTCAGAGATATACAAAGCGGTAACCAAGAAGAAAGACTACACGCTGAATCACTTTAAACGAGACCTCGTAAATTTACTGAATGATGACGGAGCAGCAGATACAGGGCAAGAGGATTAGGCAACTCGAGGCGCAGGGGTACTATGTCATTAAGTTAATAAAGACAAATAAGAACGGCATACCAGACCTCATTGCCATACCTCCAGACTGCGAAGTGCTTTTTTCCGAAGTCAAAAGGCCGACGGGAAAGCTGTCGGAGTTGCAGAAGTATAGATTAAAAGAATTAGATAAACATGGATGCAAGACAGAAGTATACCGAGGCGAATGAATGTATCATATCGGAGGAGTTCTTAGAATCAATCCGAACATTCAGAAAGGGAGTAGCCATCAACATAGGTGCGCTATTAGATAAGACCATCCATCAAGTCGACGACAACATGGAACTCCCACAACTTTGGGGCGGTGTTGTTGATAATGACGGCAGTGATTTTTATTTTAGCATAGAGGTTTGGTCGCAAGATGACGGAGAGAATACCGCCATCATAGGCATACAAGAGATAAGCCTTGACGACTACCTCGATTTAATTAACTCTAATAGATATCTACATGAACGAGTGGACGTATGTAATTAGTACGATTAACGCAGTTCTTGGCGTTGATATACTGAATGGACGCCGCAACAGGGAATTAGTTGATGCGCGTACTATCTTCTATTACATCATGAGAAATGATTTCAATAAGAAGGTGTCGGCCATAGGGAAGCATGTGTACAAGCACCATGCTACGGTCCTTCACTCGCTGAAAAGTTTTGATATTCTAGTTAAGTCTGATAGAAAGTTTAAGGAGGACTATCAAAAGGTTGTGTCTGCCCTCAATGGGGCAGAGGAAGTCGGAGTGCTATTGACCGAAGATGAGATTAAAAAAATACAAGAAGAAAATTCTTACTTGCTGAGTCACAATGAATTACTAACTTTAGAATTAGAAAAGAAATCCAAGACAATAAAAAAGTTAGAAAACGATATGCTCAAGTTTTCATTTTATATGCCATTGTTTGACAGGATTTCTTATGCCGCCCCTCAAGGAAAAGAAGAGGAGCTCATGAAGAAATTAAATACTTTTTTGAATGGATTACAACTATAACAACATGGAGGAAATCATCGCTAAGAAGTGGTGCAATAGATGCAAGGTTCATAAACTATTGGAGATAGATGCGCGCCTATATACTCAACTCGGGAAGACCTCCAGCAAGAAAGAGAAGCAAGAGGTTAAGCGCATGTCTAAAAAAATTTACACAAATATCAATAAGATAGACCCTGAAATTGGGAAGATATTGTTATCTTCAATGGATTAAATAACTAAGGATGCCCATACACCACATTCATAGTCAGAAAGTTTCAAGCATAAATCACCTAATGAGGGAGCTCAACTCCCTAACGGATGACATATATGAATCATTGATGGATGAGGACCACGAGTCCGCCGCCAATGCAATGACTATATTAATAGCGCAGGTGTCCGGCATCCTTGAAGCATTGAAGGATGGGCAGGAAAACGGTTAGGCTTAGGCTCAAGAACGAAGAGTATGAGTTAGTCCAAAGCCATAGGGCTCTAAAGGAAGAGTGCGAACGCCTCGGTATTCCGGTCGAAAGCATAAATCACTATTGGCATAAGGGGAAGCACTTCTCTATGCACTCCACCACGAACAACCCCTCCGTGTCGTGGGATGATATCAAAGATGGTATCATAAAGGAGATGAAGACGTACTCCCCGAAGTACGAACCCATCAAGCGCACCAAATCAAAAGACCCTCACTGCTTAGTCATAGACCCAGCGGATGTACACATAGGAAAGCTGGCTACATCATTTGAGACCGGAGAGGAGTACAACTCCCAGATTGCAGTATCCAGAGTCAAGGAGGGAGTGCAGGGAATCCTTGACAAGTCAAGCGGATTTAACATAGACAAGATTGTTCTCATCGGAGGCAACGACATCCTGCACATAGACACACCGCGTCGCACCACAACATCAGGAACCCCACAAGATACGGATGGAATGTGGTATGATAACTTCTTGACTGCCAAGCAGTTGTACGTGGACATCATAGAACAGCTCGTTCAAATAGCTGACGTTCATTTCGTATACAACCCGTCAAACCACGACTATACCAATGGTTTCTTCTTGGCTGACGTTATCATGACGTGGTTCCGAAGCCATAAAAACATAACCTTCGACTGCTCCATAAGCCACCGCAAGTACTTTCAGTATAGCAATAACCTTATTGGAACTACGCACGGAGACGGAGCCAAGGCTCAGGACTTACCGTTATTGATGGCGCAAGAGTCACCCGATATGTGGGCATCTACAAAGCATCGGTATGTATACACGCACCACATACACCATAAAACATCTAAGGATTTTATTGGTGTGACCGTAGAGAGTTTGCGTAGCCCAAGTGGCACGGACTCATGGCACCACCGAAATGGCTATCAGCATAACCCTAAGGCTATAGAAGGATATATACACCACCCAGAACACGGCCAAGTGGCGAGATTAACTCACATATTTTAAGGAATGGACAAAGAGACGAGAGAAAAATATTTACAGTTTGCTTTGGTGGTTGCAATAGATATACTACTTTGGGTGTGGATTATTAAATTCCTTACACTCTAATGAAATCAATCGAAACGTATAAGCTTGTTGGCAGCCTGCACCTGCTGCCCTATGTGACTATTTGTTATGATAGTTTAATTTGCGAAAAGGCAATCACAATTGGGTGGCTTTGGTGGGGTATATCCATTGTAAAAAAAGATTCCCTTCACCTATGAAATACCGCGTTCATTATACCTACTTTGACCAAGCCGTAAATAAGGCAGCGAAATGGGAGCAGAGAGAAAAGGACTTTGAGACAAAAGAAGAAGCTCGTAATTTTGTAAAGAAGATAGATTGGAACGTATCAGTTCGTAACGTAAACATTCAGCCAGTGCCATGAGCGACTATAAATTTCTCTACTGGGATGACCCCGGGGATAGTCAAGATGATGTAGACAATCAGGAAGCCATCAAGCGTATGGAGATTATCATGCGCAACGGAAACTCGGGCGTCCATTACGACATCTACGAGGACGAGGATGAAGATTCCTAATCCTAAATATGTAGAGGGGGAAACCTTTATCGTTGATGGGAAGAAGTACTTAGTTCTTGATTACCTGATGGTCACAAAAAAGTTTCAGGTGTCAGAGCAGTTCTCTTATTATACCATACAAGACCTACAAACAAACAAGGTGTACCAAATGCCTTGGTCCAAAATACAAAACACAGAATCACGCTACGCAGGAATCCTCCGATATGAATGACCCAAAACACTTCGACTATTTCGCTGACCATCCATCATTAAGGGGTGAGGCTAAAATACCAATGAACGCAGACGAGCTCTTTCGCTCGGTCGAACAATGGGCAGTGGCCAGAGGCCTTGACGACCCAAAGAACAAAAGCAAGCAGGCGCTCAAGGTTATGGAGGAGGTTGGTGAGACCATGGCCGCCATGGCTCGAGGCAACAAGGCCGCACTCAAGGATGGCATCGGTGACTCTATGGTCACGCTAATCATATTGGCTATGCAGTGTGGACTATCTGCTAGGGATTGCCTGGCTTCTGCTTACGATGAAATCAAAGACAGGAAAGGCAAGACTGTCAATGGCGTATTTATAAAGGAGTAATCCTCCCGCGCCTTTAGCTCAGTGGTTAGAGCAGTGGACTCATAATCCATTGGTCGTAGGTTCAAATCCTTCAAGGCGCACACCGCCCCCATAGCTTAATGGATAGAGCAACGCACTTCTAATGCGTAGGTTGCTGGTTCGACTCCAGCTGGGGGTACAAAGTGTAAAATAAAAACACCACAAAGTGTAAAGTCTACTCTCCAAGCATAGCCTTTCGGTACGCCTCAATCTCCTTATCGCTTTTCTTCTTATCTCCTCCTTCTATAACATAGTCAGAGTAGTTGAAGAGCCTGAGCAACGCCTCGCCCGGGTCCTTTGAATCGGGGATGGCTTCGATATTCTTAACCATCTTGTGGATGTTAGAAGCAGGGATGCCCGTCAGTTCTGTGATGTGATTAATCATTCTCCACATGTACTTATCCTTCTTCACTGGGTCAGTAGCCTTGGTGAATGATTTGATATCCTTAAATACCAATCCAATCTGCTCGAATACAGGGAGCGTAGTAAATTCTCCAGCCCACGGAGCGCCACTAACGAGGTCCTTGACTGCCGTAAGAATATCTCCAACAATAAACAAGGCGTTGAGGTTGCCAAGCAATGCCGCACGGCCAAGTGCCTGCTCATCCTCCTCATCCCAATCGGAAAGTAATCCGGGAAGGCCGAGGGCAACCCATTGGAACACCATAGGAACAAGGATGTGATATGTCACTACTCGTCTTGCGATATCACCATATCCGTCCTGTGTTGGTAGACCCTTCATCTTTCTACTTAGGCTCATGAAGGCGCTCATCTCTCTGCGAAGCAACGCCTTTGGTGAAGATAAGAACACATTCAAGAATCGGTATGCAGGGCCGCCAGTTTGGAACCAGTCCTTGTTGGTAATGCCACTATCTTGCTGCGTTCTGAGTGCCTGTTTAGTCGCCTTTTCGCTCGCATACTTCTGAGCCCCAGCCTCGTCACCGGGATTCTTCTCCAAGTACTGCTGCTTGTAGTACAAGTAGTTAGCAAGACCACCCATGATACCACCCTTGTCACCCTGCTTAACCAAGTACATGAGTGAGTTCATTAGGTTTCTCGTCTGCTCTTTTGTGACTGTAATATCCTTGCCACCTACCTTTTTATTTACAAGGATTGGAGACTCATTGAGAGAACCCTCATAGCTGTATCCTTCTAGGATATCTCCAATGTTTGAGTTCTCATATCTCTCCTGAAACAGGGGCGAGTTAGCATACCACTCCTTCCATAGTTTGCGAGCCTGAGGAAGAGCGAGGGCAGTGTACTTACTCCAGTTTGTGTAGCCGATATAGTCAGCAAAGGCAAATGCAGAAGTGAGCTGCTTCAGGAATACCGTTGGGTTGATGGCAAGCTTAGACTTGATATACATACCCATCATAGCATTGGCAAGCTGAGATTCGTTTTGAGAGATTCCCTTTCTTGCAACCTTTTGCATCATGTCCTTCAGAGCGTCGTATGTATTCTTACCACCGAGCTCTATGATTGCTGCCTTTACGTTCGCATTGTCAAGAACCTTGCTCAGGTCTCTCATGGCCTCAGCATAGGCACGGAAGTATTCCATGTCTTTGAGGTATGAGTTGAGCACCGAGTTGCCATCGACACTTTGAATGGGACGAGAGTTCTTTACCCTCGCCTTGGTAGACTGGCCACCAACGCTGGTCTGGTATTCAGAAGAGCCGGCCAGTAAGTCGAACTGAAGGTCGCCCTCTTCGCCCTCTCTAAAAATTCTGCCTGCATAGAACTGATTCCATGGCATGTTGGTTCTATAGATGGCCTTGTATACCTCGTTGTATTTTTCATACAGGCTGGGATACAGCTCGTTAACCTGCCAGTCTGCCCACTCTTTTGTCTTGGCATCAAGTCTGTCGGTAATCTGCTGCATGATTCTAGCATACTGGTTCTTACCAAACTTCTTCTCAAAGGATGCCACATTAGCGGGGTCCTTGTATTGATTATACAAGTAGTAAGCTTGGTTATTACTGAGAACAACCTCAAGCTTTTCAAGCTGTCTAATTATCTGCGCCTTACGTTTGTTGGTGGCAGAGTCGTATTCCTTCTTCAGCTCATTAGCCTTCTCCTCGTTAAGCCATATGACATTCTTGTCATTGATGAGGTCTTTACTCACAACAGGCACAGCATTACGCTGCATCTCAAGCTTGTAGTTATCGCCCCATATCTCCTTGGCTTTGTTGCTGATGATATCAAACACTTGTTTCTTGCCAGAGACAAAAGAAACTCGAGCCTTGAAGAGCCTGTCATCAAAGATTTCCATGAGCTTGTTGCCGCCCATGGCCTCAGACAGTCCGCTTGATATTCTTTGAAGCAATAGAGCGAGGTCCATTTGCTTGGTGAAGAACTCATCCACGCTGTTCTTTATCTTACCAACAAAGGACTTAATACCTCCATCAAAGGTCTTCCTTCTCTGCTCCTTGTTCTTAAGTTCTATAAGCTTCTCCTTGTTAGCCTCTTCACCCTCCTCGGAAAGGTCGAGCTCCTCACCCGTGATGCCATTGTAGGCGTCAGATATAAGATGCTCATAGTAAGCACGTTGAGCATCAATCTCTCCGCGCATCTGCGAGCGACCCGTAGATATAAGAGTACGGAGGTTGTCTCTCACGGCAGCAAGGGCGTCTACCTTATGCGGGTTGTTATCCTCCATAAGCATCGCCTCGTTGTACATAAGAGCAATAGAGAGCGCGTTCATCTCGTCGCTCTCTTCCTGCGTCAGCGCGGTCTTTACAGACAGCTTATTGAATCTCTTCTCCTGCTTCTGCATTAGGTCCTCAATGTTCTGAGCAGACATACCCTCATCTACGAGCATTGGGCTCTTCTTATTGGTAAGGGAACCAAGGATGTTCTGCAAGGACACGCTTACTCTGCCCACTCTACGACCCGATACCATTCTAGTGGTGGGGGTCTTCAGGAGTTTGTCAATAGCAGCACTTAGGTCACGCACATAGAACTCGTTGACGAATCCAGTGACGCGCTCCATCACTGCGGGCAGTGAGTCTGGAGTGGCGTCTGTGATAGCCTTCATCAGCTTGTTGACATCAGCCTTATTGAATACGGTCTTAGGCAAGTTCTTGCGGATGAACATGCGCATAGCGCGCTTAGCTTTTTCAAGTTCAGCCGCGCCCTTCTTCATGTTGGAAAGCATCGCACGCAACGCCTTGAAGTCCGCTTGGAACTTCTTGTTGGCGGCGGGGATGTTCAATGCCTTGTCCAATCCAATCTGCATCTCCGCCTGAATGGTTGGGCTCTGCGCTTTAAAGAAATCAGAGTTAACCAACAGCTCCTGAGCCTTGGCTCTTACATCCGCAGCGTTGTGTAGCAACACGCCCAATCTCTTGGCATTAGCATAGCGCTTAATCTTCTTGGTCAACTCGTTGAAGAACGCCTGACCCTGAGCAACACCGCCCTCCGCATTGGCGAAGCCATCGGGGAGCATAGTGCCCATCACATCGATAGGCACAGCGAGTGCTGACTTAATCTCGGTGGCGCTGTATCCCTGCTCCTTCAAGAAAGCAGCTATAACTCTATCGGTGTAGCCCCTCTCGCGCACATCATTGATGAACTCGTAGATGCTCTGCGTTCCGGCGCCATAGCCTTGGCGGCGTAGTGAGTTGGCGCTTCCGCCCCCGCCAATAACTCTAAGGAATGGGTTGAAGAACTTCCCATCCAGCGTCATGTGGTAACCGGAGACCTCACCGGTGCGCTCATCACGTCTAGGCTTTGTGCCGAGCCTGTCATCAAGCTTGCGCACAGCGATTCTAAACTGAGCGGGGTCGGTAGTAGCGGGAACAAATCCCTTATGGTTCATATTAAAGCGGTGACCTAGCTCCTGAGCCTGACTCTGAGGCTTAGCGCTCCAGTTCTGGTATGCAGTGGCGTCGCCCCTCTTCTGACGGATAGCGGGAGGTGGTTCAACGCCAGCCTCTGCCCTTAGGTATTCACCGTGGAGTCTCTGTATATCATTAAAGAGCTCTTGACTTATAAATCCGTCTTTAAGCTCTTTGCGTGCTAAAGAATATCTTTCTGGGTCAACGCTCTTAGCCAAGAGATTGCCAGAGCTTTCCAGATACACACTGCTAATAAATTCACCATGGTCATCCCCGGCTATTTCCTCAATACTTCCGAGCGATTTCACTCTACTTGAAGTTGAAAAAAACGAACCGCCAACCGTAACTAGATTTGATATGACAATGGGAGTCGAGCCGGGACCCTCTTCTGAGCCTTCCCAAATAAGTAGGCCTGAAGCAACAGTCTTGAGCTTTCCGGTATCCTTGAAATTTTCTGACGGCTTAAACTGTAACCCGCCACCCACATATTCAAGGTCGCCAAAAGAATCTACTTCTACATTAATGCTAACTTCTCCGGAGACGCTTCTTAAAGACCCAAGATTTATAGCGTGACCCGCGTAATCGTCTGACGCCGAAATGGTCAAATAATTTACAGTTTCTAAAGCCCCCAAGTCAAACCCTGAATCACCTAAGCGGACTCTAAGAGAACCGACAATTTCTTTTAAGTGTGGACCAAGGGTTCTTAGTGTTTTATTGTCAGTTATTTGTAACGACCCTTCAAGTTTTTTTAATTTACCTAGGTCCCTCAGTCTTGATTTCTCTCCTATCACAATTGGGCTTGACCTAACAATTTCCTCAAGTTCTCCAAAGCTTTCTAAAGTATCCGGAACCCCGTATTCAAAACGTCCAAGACGCTTCATCTTGCCAAGCGTTATTATTGAAGGCGGTAAATTTAAATCCCCTTCAACAACCTTCAACTCCCCAAGAGACATTAATTTTTGTGCATATGACAAATCAAGATTGTCACCTACACGCTCTAATTTACCAAGAGACTCAAGCTGCCCTGCGCTATACAAGTTAACATTATCTTGGACAGTGGTTAAATTGCCAAGGCTTCTTATGTCGTTTACTATATGCACACCTTGGTCGACACTTGTTACTCCTATATGAAAATCTAAGGAGTTTTCTTGTATGAATAAATCACCGCCAACTAACTCAATATTACCGGTGCTGTTTTTATCATATATGGTTGCGTCCCCTTCAACAGTTTTTAAATTAGCGGGGATGAGCTGTGACTGTTGGTTGTAATGTCCCGCGATGACCCTCAAGCTTTTAGCACTATTGGAGATAGCGTTTGAAACCATTCGGACGGCCCCCTCTTCGCCATACGCCTCAACGAGGCTTGCAAAAATGTCAAACGATGTAAAGCTCCCTCCCGAATAGAGCACTACATAGTCTGTAGCATGCGACACATAATCGGATGGGTCCTCGTTATTTATCGCTTCACCGAATAACTCAAACACCCTAGCTTTTCCTTTTATCTCAAGCCTGCTGCCAATTTGCTTCCCATCTCTCATGGCCTCTATCGCCGCAGCTTTTAAGCCCATACGAATTAAATTGTCGCCATAAAAGTTTCCAATAAGAACCTCGGTCTCCGGGGTTAATTCTTCCATGCCTCGGGCAACTTTTCCTTTTATCTCAGGAGCAACATCGTTAGCATCAATCTTTAAATTAAAGTCCTCATTGAGTCGCTCGACGAAACCATTTCCCCCATACTGCATGAAGCTGTATCGGTTTGCTTCAGCAGTAAGGCTAGATACCGTTCTAAAGTCCTGCAAGGTTAAAGGGCGCTTCGATATCTCCTCCCTAAACATCCTTATCTTTTCGTTGAAGCGCTGCCCCTCTGCCCATTTCTCACCGCCCGGAACGGCGCCACTTTCCAAGAACTGCTCAGCTACAGGGCGCATCTTTGGCTCCATCTGTTGTCCTTCAAGGATACCTCGCACCTCTTCAATGCTTCCTCTTCTTGTTCTTACGGCAATACGGGCTTTTGGCACGCCGCCTTTATCCGTTGTTACAAAGACATAGAAATCGCCGCCCCTAAGCTGCCCTTCGGCTCCGGTCTTTGTGCACCATGGCGTATCCTGAACAAGCTGACTTAAGGCGTCTGCGTTGTCATTAATATCTTGCTCACTAACACCGTCGCCACCGGGGAACTTAAGCCACGTGCCCTCAGCGGTATCGTACATCTTAAATGCCTTAACAACATTGGGCGCGTTGGCCATCATCGTCTCAACGTATTCTTTTAATACTGCGTCTGATGATATGGTCTGCTCGCCAACCATTCTACTAATGGTGCCCTCGTCGTATGGCGTGTAGTTACGAAGAGTTTGGCGATTTCTCTTTTTGTAGCTCCCTGTTCTAGCGTCGTAGTTATGTGTGACGACAGCATCGAAAAGCATCAAGCGAATGGCGGGGGGTATACCGATTTCATGTTGTAGAAAGGCTGCCCATTTCTTTATAGTGTCATCTTGAGTGACTTGATATTCGTTTAGCACACGCATTCTGTGATAATCACTTTCTGCCTTCTCTTCAATTTCCGCAACCGTTTTCCTACTGAGACCCATCCGGTCTGCTTCTTTTGCCTGACCAAGAATATCTTTGGTGATGTTATCGCCATCGTATATTTTAAGAAAGTCAATTATATAACTATCAGTTTGGTTAACCTGTGCGCCTATAGCAAACGCTATAGATTCTAGAAATCTATATACAGCCTGTGCTGGAGAGCTGCTTTTTGGGAATAGGCGGTTGGCCAATAGGATGACAGCATTAACATCTTTGAGATTTGTTTTTTTAACGTCTGCCCTATTAACATCGGCGGATGTATCTGAATCAAATAATAGGCTATCTAAAACCCTTTCAACAATGCCTTCGGCTCTACTCGCTTGAAGGATTTCTTCGCTGGTGGGCTCTACTCCATCTTTTTTATAGCCCATTGCCGTGAAAAAGCGACCGCTATCTTCAAGAACTGGAAGTATCTCCCCCAGCATCTTAATGGCTTCCTGCTGGTACTTCTCTTGGATACCAGCCTTCTGATACTTAATGCCTTCAGTCGGAGTGATGGTAATCAATCCCTTCTTCTGACGCATAGCGTTCTTAGTTTCAAGGGTCTGAGGTGAGCGCTTCATGCTTTGCGCACCATCATAAGCTACTCGAGTAACAGAGAATCCAAACTTCTCATAGAACTTAGTCAAGTCCTTGGCCATCTTTGCGAGCTTGGCTTCAGAATACTCTTTACGAGTTACCGGGTCTCCTTGATATCGCTTTGTTGGATACGCATCAAGTTTAATAGTCAGGCCAAGTTTATCGGCGGCTGCCGTAATACGATTCATTAACCTAGTGCCAGCTCCAGTTCCAGCAAGCCTTGGGTCAAATAATTCAATGCCATCTATGTATATAACATTACCCTCTTTAGGGCTGATACGTATGTTCATTTCAAGCTCCGGATTCTCAACCGAAGTGTCCATAGTCATAAATCCACCCCGCATAATAATGCTTGGGAATATGTGGAAGTCTGGGTCGTTTGCCATTTCGGCAAACAAGTTGGCTACATTGTTGTAAGGCTGATAGAATTCTCTACGCCAATTGAAATCCTCATCCATGAAGTACACCCTCACTTCGTCCGCGGTAAGAGCATCATCGGTACTTGTTGGATATGGTTTTCTTCCCTTTCTGTTCAGGCTTTCACGAGCCTCCTCGTTGGTCATCGCCTTCTTCTGACGAAGTGCTGGCTTCTTGACCTTGATGTTCTCGATAGCCATCTGCTGCTCTCCCGTAAGCTGAGCTGCTGGGAGGGCATCTTCTAGAGTAATGACCGTGGGCTCCTCAACTATATCGGTAGGAATCTCAGCGACATACTGAGCGCCCATGGCGGAGCGTGCAGCCTGAGGCTTCGCTCTTTCTCCAATCTCTATCTGAGGACCGGTTACTGGCTTGGCCTTGGGATATACTTTGCGCACATCCACGGCCTTATCGAACACCATTATGGGTGTCCCCTCAATAACAAACGGATAAGAGGGGTGGGTATCCATTCCCTCCTTGCGGGTATCGATTACCTTGCTGTCCTTATTGAACTGAATAGCAGATATAATATCTCCATATTGTACCTTCTCAAGAGATGGGTCGTTGACATAGTCAAGAACGCCCGTCTTCATCTTTGCCGTTGGCATCAATGGCGGTATCCCAAAGCGCTCATAAGAGGTGGCAGAGAAGAACGACTTAGTGAATGCACCACGAGTGTCATATGAGATTACTCCCTTGCCTTCAATGGGCATAAGGTCTCTCAGGTCTTCCAAGGTTTCTATTTGTCCCTTGTGTCCTTTCTTCTCTAGCTGTTCGGCAATAGTAACGCCGGGAGTTCTTGATGCTGTTCTAAGTTTGGCGTTGACATAGTCAATCAATTCCTGTGGAGACGCGCCCTTCATGACGGCGTTCTGAATTTCCGCCATTAGATATTCATAAAAGGAAAGGCTACCAGCAATACCATCAGAAGCCTGAGACATCACCAATCCTACACCATCGCTCTCTTTTACTTTCTTTAGAATCTTGTTGGCTGCCGTCTCGCTAGTAAACGCCCAGCCCATACCGCTACCATAGGGGTATAGGTATCCACCCTTGAAGAAGTATCTCGTTCCAGATGGGCTCTCAATTTCACCATAGGTTGCTTGGTCGGCTGCAAATACAAACGCATTAGCGCCCGACAAGTCGTTGATGCTACCGCGCTTGATAGCCTCTATGTCGATGCCACCTCGGTTAAGCTGCTGCTTGCGTGTGGCGTTTATGTTTATAGAATCTGAGCCCTTCTCATTAATGTTCTCAGCAACAGTGCCAGATGCGACTGTTGAGCCGGGCTCCGCAGCGCTATCAAGAACAACGAGGTCAGCCGCTACAATCGCCTTGCCTCTCGCAACCTTGCGGGCGAGGACGTCAAGCATAGCGGTTACGCTCTCGTCGGTTTTACCAAACTCAGAAGGAAGAGACACATTGAATGCTCTCGCCAATCGCTTAATAAACTCTACAATCTGTCCCTTAACCGTCGACGTTGCGTTGACGTACTCTCTAGACAGCGCACCCATGAGCTGAGCGAGGCGCTCCTCATTCTGGAAGTTCTCGTCGTAGTTCTGTGCGAAGGCATCAATCTCTTTTGCTAGGGCACTGTCATCCGCAAGAGTCTTGCGGACATTCTCCATCATGGTCTTGGCCACAGCCTGAGCCTTGGAGTCCGTTCTAACCTTGTTCAAGAATATAGCATGGAACACCTCGTGCGCTACCGTGCTTGCGTCCGCTGTCGCAAGGTTGATATGGATTACGCCATCGTTGTAGGCGCCCTCATCTGTCGCTGCTGTTCCGGTGTTCTTAGAGAACTCCTCGCCTGTGGCGTGAAGTATAATCTTCACATCGGGCAACAGCTTTTGAATGGCCTTAGCTCCACGAACGGCGAGCTTCTCAATGCGAGTCTGCTCCTTAGTGAGTGGCTGTGCGCCCGTCTCATTAACGACCAGATTGTCGGAGAGCTTTCTACCCCCCTCGAATACGGCAGCAACCTCTTCATTTGTGGCGGCAGCTACTGGTGCTTGACCAAGCGCTTCAGCCTTGAGGTCTTCGAGTTGTTGTTGCTCCTCCTCAGTGAGGGTTACTTCTTCTTCGACACGCGCTTCGGGAGCGACTTCAGGTTCTGCTTGGGGTGCTCCTTCCGCCACTTCTTCGCCAACTCTGGCTTCTGGCTGAACAGGAACTTCACTTGTTGCTTGCTCTTGAATGGCATCTTCTTGTGATTTTGTATATAGTTCTTTTATCTTCTCATCAATCTTAGCGACCTTTTCTTTTGCTATAGACTGAACCGCATCGTCCTTACCGGCGACCTTTTCTAAAGTTAACTGCTTTTCTCTTACGAGATTAAACATCTCTGCCTGAGCTTCCTCCGGCATATCCTCGGGGATTTTACCAAGAACGTCAATGAACTCATCAACATTGGCAATCACCCTATCACCTTCGGCTCGTTCCATCTTACCAGCAGCAACCTGTTGGTCGATGTACTCAGATACTTTTTCTCTTTTAATTGCGCCAACAAATTCCTTGGCCTGCTTGAAGTCTTCTGATGTAACACCCTCAGGTCTAGAGAATGCACCGACTGTTCCAGCTATAATGCCACCGCCAATAGCTTCTTGAGCTCCGGCATATAGCACGTCCATCACAATTTCTTGTGCGGTCTTTGGCTTGAAAATATTCTTGCCTTGAGAGTCGGTTACATATTGATTAATCAAATCATTTGACAACTCCTGAAGAGCACCCGTCTCAAATTCAGAGAGGCCACCCTTTGTAATCTTACTGGCGTATCCCCTTAATCCCTTGGCTTCTTGGCGAACAACTCTTTCAAAAGCCTCGGCTCCCACGTCTTCGCCCATTCCAGCAAGTCGGGTAAGAACCTTACCCGCCAAAATTCTTTTCACCATGGGCATCCCATTCAGGGTGTTTCTCAAACCAACTCTTTCAAGTATTCCCTCAATGCCAGCGGTGGCGAGTAAGTATGTTTGTCTTTGAGCCTCAGTCATTTGAAGGTCTGGATTCGCAGCAAGCTCATTTGCTAATTGCTCTTCCGCCGCCTGATAAGACATGTCCATAAAAGATAAGCCCATCGTAGAAGCAGATGTTGCCATCGCGGGCAACGAGGTCATTAGTCCACGAACGGCACCCGAAAAGAATCTATCCTGAAGCTCTCTCTCTTTTCTTTTATCAATGGCGTATCCAGCCTTTTTGATAATTTCCTCTCGGCCCGCTTCCTTTATATATGGTAGAACTTCATTCTCAATACCCTTGTCTACCGTGGCAAAGTATTCCATGTATGCCGCATTGGCCGCAAGGGCATCTGAGTAGCCATCATCAATGGCCTTCTTATACATAACATATAAGTCGGGGTGCTTATCTTTTTTGTCCTCAATAAAGCGAGCAATCACCTGACCGTTCAGTGAGTTCTCTTCTCGGATATTGTTAACCCAGTTTCCAAATCCCTCAATGAGACCGTTCCACTTGTCGCCAACCCACTCTCCAGCAGTAACTTCTACTGGCTCAAGTAATTCTGATTTATCCTCTTTGGGTTTTACTAAACCTTTTACTACTTGGTTAAATGCAACAAATGGGGCGGCAAGCGTTGGAACCTCTGGAGCCTTTATCTCCTCGGGTTGCGGCATCTCAACGGCGCCCTCTTCAATGCGACCCTCCATAACTGCCTGAGCCTCTGGAGATATCCCTTCTTCGCCAGCAATAGCGCCGGTCTCAAGGTCCATAGTAATGCCCTCCTCGGTAACAACCTCGGTTGGTCTAGTCTCATATGGCACAGGAATGGGCTGCTCTTGTGGAGCAACACCGCCCGCCTCTTGGATAGCCTGCTGCGTCTGTGGCGCTAAGCGTGGAGACGGGGGGAGTGTAAGGTCACGCCCGGGTAAAGAAGCCAAAGTAGGCGTCTCCATAGGAGAAGCCAACTGCTCTTCTTGAAAAGAAACCTCTGAAGGTTCTTCTTTTTTTTTTAATGGAGCATACTTTACATCGAACTCTTCACGCCCTTTGGTATATAAGCCGTCTCTAGTTACAACACCAAATACTTTATCTCTATATTGTGGGTCTTCGTACTTAACTATAAACTCTTCATATGAGTTGGTATAGTAACCCTTAGATACGAGGGTGTCGTATAACTTTTTGAGCTCGTCATTCATGCTCCAAATTTAATAAATTATTAGCTATGCTTCTTAATCGAGCTCGCCAGTAACCGTGGTTGTTTGGGTTGTTGTTTGAGTTGATTGTTTTTTCTTAAGCTCATCTTCAATAAACGTCTTAAGCTTAGTCATCTCAGCAATTCGGTCAGCCTCATCTGTGTAGTCAAACTCAACAACAAATTCTTTACCTTCTGGAGTTGTGATAGTTATCTCATCACCAGCCAATGTGCCAGTGGTTTTAGCTGAATACCCGGCTCCAAGAGCCTTAGCGACTCTGTCCATAATTGGTAGTGCCTCTTCTTGAAATAATCCAAACACACTTGGGTCAGCGATATTAGACTCTGTGAGTATCTTGGTTGATTCAGCCCTTGGGTCAAGCGCTCCAGCCGATGTGAATCCTTGACCCGCATAATCTTCGCTGCGCCCCTTGTATGGACTCTTCTGCCAATCAATGAAGGTCTGCTCAATAGGCAATCCCGGAATCAAGAAGCCACCGGCTCTAGTTGCAAACTGCTCAAAACCACTTGAGGCACCAGTTGGAGCCTTTGGCATGGCAAGTCTTTCAATTCTTCCATCCGTAAACGTGATGTTCATATTGCCATCAGCAGTCTTATTAATAGACTTAATGGCTGGGTTCAGTGCGCGTATGGCATCAGCAGCAACGGCTGCTTCATTAGCGCTTCCTGAGTAGAGCTTACGAACGAGCTCGAGGTGTGCGAGGTTCTGCTTCTTTTGCTCTCCCCTTCCAAGTTCTGCTTCCGTCGGACGCTGAATAGGCATGGGAGTTTCAGCGCGGTCAAGCTGTACTCTGAGCTGAGCGCGAACCGCCTCTGCGGCTGCCTTGCGCTGCTCTTCCGTAGGTTTGGGTTGGTATAAACCAGAGCTGTCCTGCTCTACCAATATCTTCTTTGGGTCGGATGCCGCCTCTTTTGGGTCTACGGTAAACGTATAATCTAAATAGTCTGTAAGAATACCACCGATGTTTCTAGGAGACGTCATCATGGACGCTATGATATCGTTCTCTGCCTGAACATATTCCTTTCGCTGCATGATGTCCTTCAACGCCATGACGCCTCCCGCTCTGATTGAACGGGTGTAGTCCCCAAGAACCTTCACTCTCTTAGATACTTCTGCCGGAACATCGTACTTATTAATCTGGTCTTTTGATTGGGCCGTCATTGCGGCAATACCCATATACTTAGATGGGTCTGCAATCACGTTTCCGTCTTTATCTTTTTCCGCAATAACAACACTATAACCTAGTGGGTCAACAAAGATGGCTGTACTAGCTGGGTCTCGATACTTGTCCAGCATTTCGTTTTTAAATTGCTCAAGCGCTCCCGCCTCGCCATTCTGCAAGCGCTCCATAGCCTTAGCGTAAAGGTCTCTATCCTGCTGAGCCGCATCAGCCAACAGGTTAACGCCATCCATAATGTTCTGACGCTTCTTTAAATATTCATTTGGGTCTAGAAGACCGGCCTTCATCTGCTTCTCCGCTAGCAATAATGCTTCGCGGATGTTTGACGCGCCATCCATGAAATAATCACTAGATGTCGGCGGCAAATTCTGCTGCATTTTTTCAGCAGCAACAAGAGTCTCTCTAGTTTTATCGTCAATAGCCTGACGCTTCTGCTTTCTCTCTTCTGAGATTTGTATCAAATCATCAGATAACGTTTTACCTATGGACGCCCAATCAACAAACGCCTCATCGCCCCGCTTAACGTATCCTAAATAACTCTTAGCCATTGGTCTTACTTATTGTATTGGCCCATTAGGAACATCATATATGGGTCTACGGATTGAGAAACTTGATTCAAAAACACATTTGGATAACCCGATTGTCCTCTTTGGGTATCCATTACATATCCTTCATATCCAGTAGGATAGTTCTTATCCATGTACTCCTTCAGCTTTTGCTGTTGAGACTGGAATTGATTGAACATATCAGACTCTCCGGGCATTAATCCCTGACCAATCTGACTTCCTGCCTGACCGCCTATCTCACCAAGCGATTGACCAATTCCCTCTGCCGCCTCCATTCCAGCTGCGGCCTCTCTGGCCTTTTTATATAAGGGCATCCCAGTGGCTAGTGTGCCAGCGGCATTAACCAATCCCATTGTTCCGCTCGTCATTGCTTTGCCAGCGGCTTCCTCAGCCTGCGCTGCTGCCACCTGAGCGCCGAAGGCTTCCCTTACGTCAAGATTTGATAGCAAGCCAAGTCTTCTGGCTTCATCCTCAGCGACAGCTAAATCTCTTTTATAAATATCTTGAGCCATTGCTTCGCGCTGCTTTTCAGCGGCAGTGAGGCCAAGGGCGCCAACTCTTCCAACACTGGCAGCGAGTTCCCTAGCTCCCGCTTCTCTTGCAGCCTCTATGGCCTGCATAGACTGTGCCGTTATCTCGCGCTGAGCCGTCTCATATGCTTCAGTGGGAACCTGAAGTCTTTCAAGCGGAGCCTGCGTAAGCTTAGCCCTAGCATCTGCAACCGCCTTAGCGGCAGCAGCTTCAGCCTCTTTCATGTATTTTTTTTGCTGGGCCGCTTGGGTATAGCTCATCAAAGAACCTCCAACCTGAGCTCCAACTGATATTAATACGGGTAATGGTATTGGCATAACTTTACAAAGATAGTTTAAGGATATGACTTAAATATGCCAGCCTCAGCGCTAAAGAGCTCCACAGGCTGTGTGTTTTCATTCGTTAATGTAACCTCGCAGAAATAACCCAGTGTTCCATGTGATTCTGCTTGAGGATTTTTAACATAAAATATATAGTTTCCCGGAGATGGAACGGGCCCGGCTGTGGCATCCACTGTTACGGTTGTATAATCTGACGATACACTAACAACATCGCCGACCAACAACTCTTGGGGCGTTGAATAAAAGTAGATAGCATCTCCATTGCTAATCATCGTTCCGACATTGAATCCGAAATCAATTTCATACAGGCTTCCGCCAACATTGGTAACGCTAACCGCAGTTCCAATGCCATTGACGGAACGCTGCTTTAGATTAACTACATTCTCATGCGCCCTAATAAAAGCAAAGTATGAGCCTTCTTTAAGTTCAAACCATCCGCTCTCAATAACACCAGTCTGCAAATCGGTAACCGCCTCGGCTTTCCATGAGTCGTCAGACTCAAGGGATATAGTCTTGAATACTTTATTCTCTGTTGGCGATTGATTGAACACCGTAGTTATTGAGCAGTTTGGAGAATTGTGAACGCCATAAAACTCACCGCGACTTTCATTGGTGTGGTGTTTAAATATATTACCGCCATTGAACGTATACAGATTATCACTCATTCCAATAATATATTCTGGAATGTAGGAATAAAATGTGGGAAATCCCTTTACGGATGGGCTATAAGATAGTGTTTTATCGCTCATTATAGACAGGTTATTTCTAGTTGATACTGAGCACCAGCTCCCACTGATATAATTCTAACGGTTGCATTTTCTGGGAAGGCTGTAGATTTACTTACGGCCATACTTCCAGATGTAGTGACAGCACCGCTAGATGTTGTGGTTCCATTGTATATAACTTGGAACTCAATGGTTCCAGCAATAGGACCAATCGTCCACACAAGATTAAATGAGCCTGTGGCATCACCAAGGGCAAGCGTGAACTCAGTCACCTCGTCAGCTCCGATGTTTGTATTAATAAGAGTGCCACATGGGACTACCGTTGGAGTCCACTCAACAGCGTCATCCGCTTTAATTGAAAGGACATATTCATCTAGGTATGGGTCATATCCACCGAGCTTCTGTGAGCGCGGAGAGTTGTTAAACTCATCTCTAAACCAAGAGCCCATTCCGTATTCGGATACAACCTCAAGTGTTTCATTATTATAGCTAGAGCCACTGAGCTTAAGGACTGCCCCTCTGGTCACGTCGGTGAAGAACTTATCCTTACCAAATGAGGCAAAGCTTTCGGGGTTCTGACTGATGCCATACTCCTCGAGTCTAGCAATCTGAGTACCAAGAACTTCCGGAACAGAAGTGATGGCTCCGCCCGCAGCGGCATCAGACAATAAGTTCTTGCCCGCAAGTACATAAGATATCTTATCCTCCTGAAGAACAAGGATGTCTGTCTGTCTTCCGTGAAGCTTTTGAATAGAGGCGAATGAGCGCTCCAAATCCTTATAGTTGACAAGGGCTGTGTTGAACTCGTTAAGCTTATTGACGTTGGTGTCAGCGTTATAGATGCCACTGTATATGACGGACGCAAAACGATGCGCCTCTATGTAGTCCTCTTCTGCAACAGCGCTGAATCTGTTTCCTATAACAACAGCGCTAGATGTTATTCCATCTGAATACCTATACCCTTCTACGCCATTTCCAAAAGTATAGCAATTGAAGAAGTCCAAATTAGATATTGCTGGCTGCGATGGTCCTTGGTTCAAGACATTACCCCTATGATATCCTCCAACAATTTGAAATGATTGAGAGCTCTCATAGTACAGTTCATCATTCACTGCCTCCGCTTCCGTTTCAAAAGCTATGAACGTATTAACGGAGCCTCCGAGTGAAAACTTGCCAGCGTTTATCTTCATATATAAACCATCGGGAGCTCCAGAAATAAAGCCATCTGGTTGATACTGAACATCAAGAACGTCAACAGTTACCAATGACGAAACTGGTCCGTTGGTGTCAGTCTTTACTGTCAAACTATCCCCGGGCTTTGGAAGCAACTGGTTCTGGCCCTCAAGAAGAAACCAGTACTCATTGCCCATCGCTACCGTATTATAAAACTCACGGCTATATACAATGTTGTAATTGCCTTTGGATGGCTTTATAGTGTACTTATATGTCGTTGCCCACTTGGGGGGGAGGTGGTTTATTCTAGTCCTAATAAAGTTTTTGCTTGATGATGTATTAGGTCCGAAGAATGTGCTGTTGGTTTCACAAATAACAGACGTTGAGTTTCGTCCAAACTCATCCATGTATATGATTCCAATATCGTATCCCGTATTGCTGTGCAAACTGTTAGCTTGGTCTTTCTTGTAAAAAACAGAAGAGACGGATGTGGCTGAAAAATACTGAGCGATATATCTAGTGTATGGCGCCGTATCGTTCGCCCGAACAAACTTAGTTACAGGAAACTGGAATGATATAACATCACTAGCGGCAACTGAAGCTGTAATTATCGGAGTCGATGCTGCCGTAGTGCCATACTCTTCTTTTACCCATGGTCCACCGGGAGGGGTTGCGGTATCCACTGGGTTTGGTACAGCACACTCAAATATGTCCGTCCAAGTCAAGCCCGTGCATATAGTATCTACTGGCTGTATGTTTACAGCTGTCCCTATGGTATCCTGAAAATGCGTTGAATTCCAGAAGTCATACGCTGTAGCATAATTTGCGTCAGCCGTTATAACAAACCTTATACTAAATGGAGTCATGGGGTTCAACGTTACCGATGTTCCCACGGCCGTTGTTGCCCCTAAGTCAAAATTTATATCCATGTAGAAAACGTCTCCCTCTTCTATGGATACATTACTAAAGTCTACCTCAATGATTGAGTCTGGAACGGGTACTGGAGGTGCAATATAATATGCGCCTCCATTATTCGTTGAATCAGTAAGGCCATCGGCAAGGATGGATTCACTAATTGGCTCTACGGTATAGTCAATGGTTATTGGCTGATTATCAGAATCAACAATATCGTATCCATCTACATAGTTTCCAAATGTGACGCGATTCCCCATAATGGTTTGCGCCTTTGCTAAACGCGGCACATTGTCATACACCCTTAGCAACTCACTTTCTGGAAGCGTAGTGTATATTTTGTTTGCCGAAAACTTGACAGACACACTGGCGTTATCTGCCCATCCCTGCTCATCCTTATCAAACTTCTCAATTACATTAACAATGTTTGAGTCATTAAGCTTAAAGCAAACATCTATGCCAACTACTAGGTCGGAGCCAGTATTTATTGTAATCTCAGCAGCGTTAAATAAGCTAGACATTCCCGTATTGGTTACGGTGTCGTCATCAAGCTCAAAAACACCGGGCACAAATGCAGCATTAGAAAATTGAGACAATGCGCTATACTCCCCATCTTTATACTTATATCTGTACGCAAAACATACAAATCTGGTATCTATAAAATTCTCAAATCCCCCTGCGGTAAGTGTTGTTACTACAGGAGAGGCCGACGGAGGTGCGGTTATCAATGCAATATCTGCCTCAGATATTTGGTCAACGCCAGCCACGGGAAAGGGGTAGTGTCTATTGACGTTAATCTTTCTTGGCTGATTGTAGTTGTCGGTCCACAAAAGCAGGTCATCTACAATATTGACCCCCGTGATTAAGTATTGTGGGTTGAAGTTTAAAACAGACGTAGATATAACGTGGTATGTCAGTGCATCAATAACCTCATTATAGGATACAATCATATCAACGCCATCTACCGGAGAGTGAACAAACCAGTAAATAGTCTCAGTTGAATCGTTTTGAATAGCGCCAATACACACAGCGCTGCTGCTTAGTGCCGAGCCGTTATACTCGAGGGTAGTTAGTTGGGTGTTACCCCTTACGTTTTTTACAGAACCAACATTGGTGCCCTCAACAGAAGATACCTCCACGTTGAGTGCATCAACGTACTCTCCGTTGGGTATGAGCCTCTCATCAAGGCTCTTGTTCATGCGACCCTTTATAAAGTTGTTCTGTACGTTCATGTTACTTTATCCACTTATCTTGACCACGCAAATTCATAAGCAATCTTCCGGGGTGGATGTTGCTAATTCTAATCTTGGCATTGCGCAACAACGCCGTCTTTTCCTTGCGAGCTCTATTGACAATGTATTCTTGCACTCCAAGCTTGGAGGACAGGATGGCATATCTAATGTATGCGTAGATGTAATCTTCGAATAGCTTGTTGACCGTAATCAAAGAGGCGTCACCGCCCTCCATGCCATCAGAAACATACTCAAGGATACAAACCTTGTTGTCCATTCCTGAGCTGAAGTTTATAACGCCAGCCTTCTTGTCTATTCTAAATGTGGGATTAGCGTTTGCCGTCTCCGTGTTAAGACCATACCACCCTCCAATGCCGTATTCAAAATACCAAGAGCCATTATAGAACCAACCTTCCTGCCCATCAAAAGGACTTCCCTCATTGAGGTATATGCTCTTCTGCTGTCCCGTAATTCTATCGTAGTCGATGTTTGAAAAAGTGGGCTCAATAATGTTGCCGCTTTGGTCAAACAATATCTTGCCGCTTCCGTCCTGAAGGTATGCCTTTGCGCTATTGAGCTGGATATTTTCTGTTAGCGGGAATATGACGCCATCTTTGTACATAGAGATGCGCACCCAGTTTACGTAATCGGAAGGCAGAACAAACCTAAGTTGACTATCTACGCTCAGTTCAAGAACCTTAATTTCTTTAAATGCGTCATAGTTGAGTTCCTGAATGCCGCGCTTGGCGTGAAACAAAACCTGATATCTATTTGTATTATTCACGAGCTCGTGATTACCCGCATAGATAAGCATGAAGTTGTTTACAATATCCTCAAGGCTAACATACTGATAGGTGCCCCAGTTGGCATCATCAGGAGAAGAGCCACTGTTCGCATAATATTGATACTCGGTTAGGTATGCCATGGTTTATTGTTCGCTAGCGTTTTCTTTTTGTTCCTCTGCGTTTCCAAATGTATAGATATCGCCCTCTCTTACTGAGATGCCAGCGTATTGCAAAATCAAATTGACCAACTCAGGTTCATCCGTGGCTGGCAACTCAAAGTCTTGATAATCAAGGGCTGACTGGTTGAATACAGGCTCGCCATTTACGAGTGTGAAATAAGTCCACTTGGGGTCCTGAGGATATCTTATGTAAAACGCAGTGATGTCCGTTGCTCCATTGATTGTAGATGGCTGAATTTCAATATTGTTGCCACGCTGCACATACAATGGGAATGTTTGCGTAGGCGCCATAAGCGTAGAGGACATATATCGCAACTTGCTCTCAGCGATAGGCTCAACAATCTTTGTTGTTGGATTGTATTGTACTACATCTAAAAGGTAATAATCAGCTGGAAGCGCGTAAGAGTTTCCAGATACCTGAGTAAGTTGGGCTGATTCAGAAAAGGTAGATATGACCTCCTCATACTGTTTGGTTATATCGGCCAATCCAGTACCAGACATACGGGCGTTCTCCTTGTTAATCTGATTGTTATACTTTTGAAAGTACTGCTCAAAAATATCTAACTGAGCCTGCTTTGCAAACTGGTTAAAATCAGCCGGAGAGATGTATCCGTAGTTATTTTTATTTATTACCGACAGCACGGTATTGCGCACTGAATCTATCATATGCCAACTTTTTCACAAAGATAGATAAAAAAAAGGGGCCGCTATTCGCAGCCCCTCTCCAACACTAAAACACAAAACAACTTACTCTAGGTTTCTATCCAATAGCTTGATAGTCTCAATACCCTCGTCACTTTGTAAATATGAAGATACAATAAACTGGGGGGACTCTCCGTGTGGAATGGTCAACATTTTAGATTTGTTGCCGGGTAAATTAAAGTAAACGTCTCTGTTGTTATTACGGAGTCGCAACAATCCAGAATCGAAATACTTAATAACCTTGCCCTGAAGGGACAGCAATGGGTCATTTAAGACATCCAAAAAGTCCATTGGTCTGGTCTTGGCATACACAAGGACATCGCGCTTAAGTTCTGCGGTCGTCATCTTATCAACGCTAGAGCCAATCAACACTCTAGCAACAAGCTCGAGCATTTCAATATCCATAGACTTAGCCTGAATCAAGGCCTCAACCTCCATGTCAAGTCTTTCCATTTCTTGTATCGCATCCTTTTCATTGTCTAGCTCAACGTAAATAGAGCCGTTGCTAGGATGCAATTCTAAGAAATGCTGCAAGACCGGGTTGGTTTTGGGGACGTGAAGAAAGCCATTCTCAAAGATAATGGGTTCCAATACCGCATTGCCATCCTGCTCATCCTCAAACGGAGAGCGTTGGTTGCTGGCATACCGAAGTGGTCGGTTGCTTTGTCCATCAAAATAAAGGAGTGGTTTTCTTCTCGTATTACGAGATGCCAACATCAAGGTTAGCGGTGCGTTCTTACGCTTGAGAACATACGACTTGTCTTTAGTCGCTACATATTCTTTTGACATTTGATATGATTTAAGTTTTAAAAAAAAAGGGGGAGGGAAGAACCCTCCCCCATTGGAATCCGATTAAGGATTAGTCTTCGAACAATACGAAGTTGTTAGCACCCAAGGTACAAACAGCACGCTCAGACAAGAAGTGAACCTCCATGGCATCCAAGCTAGAGGTAGCAGCACCACCAGCAGAGCCAGTCATCCAAGTCTTGTAGCGACGGTCTTCCGTTTCAGAAGCACGATAGCGAACGTGCAAGAAAGGACGCTTAGCGTTCTTGCCAAGGATTTGGTCGTAAACGGTCGTAGAACCAGCAGGAACCAACAAGCCGTTAATCTTACCACCATACAATCCACCGCGCATCGTGGGGTCGTTCAAGTATTTCCAGTCGGTCTTGTAGAAGTCATAACCGCGACGGAAGCCTTTGAAGCCGAGGTTCAAAGCCATAGTCTCGTCGTTGTCAAACAAACCGTAAGAAGTACCGCCCGTACCGTAGCTGTTTTGAGCAGCCAACATATCGTCAACGTCAAAGCCAAACTGACGGTTCAAGAAGATTACGTTCTCCTCGATAGCGCCTTGCTTGTCCAAACGCTCGATGATGGTATCAAACTCAGCAAGAGTGGAGGGGTTACCACCTGACCATACGTTACCACGCTGGCCTACAACATAGAAGATACCTTCAGAGCCCTTGTTACCAACGTCGCCGGTAGCAGCAATAGCACCTGAACCAGTCTCAGCAGGAACTGCTTCAACCATAGCGGTCTCCAAGTAGTCTTCAAAGCGCAAGCGAGTCTCGTGCTCAGACTTCAAATACCACAAGTAACCAGCAGCGCCGTTCTCCGTGGTAACCTCAACCCACCCGATTTGAGCCATGTCAGAACCAGATACAGCGTACTTGTCCTTGATGATGATGGGGCTGTTCTCGAAGATTTCGTCGTCAGCCTCGAGGCTTCCGCTCATGCCTTCGGTGCCCTTCTTGAACTCAGAACCGTAAACAAACAAAGAACAAGCCGTAGCAGCAGCAAAAGTCTGACCGCCTGCCTCGTAGTATGCAACGTCAATAGTTCCAGCGCCAGTGTCTACAGCAGTAACAATAGCCTTGTTGGAGTTGTTGGCCGTAGCGTTCTGAGAAACCATGATGGTTTGTCCAACGCGAATCGCAATGCTACCGGAGCCGGGAACAAGCGTGTCGTTGATGGTCAACGTAGCCGTGTCAGCCGCAGCAGATGCAGCAGAAGTTACGTTGGTGTACTTGGTGTGCAAACGACCCTGCTCTGCCCATTTGATAAGGTCAGAGTTAGAGGGCATTTCTGCACCTACCATGCGCAAGAAAGATGCTATAGTACGGTTACCATAGCGCTCGAACTCCTTCTCGTAGGTATCGGGAAGATACTGGTTCAAGAAGTCGAAGTTCGTGATGTAGTTGGTGCTAAGAAGCACCTGCTCAGCACTGGGCTGTAAAGCGTAGCCGGGTACTGATTGTAATGAACCTGCCATTTTTTGTCAGATTTAAAGGGTTATTTTTTTCTTATTTTAAGACCTCTTCCAGAATCTGGAGAGAGGGATGCAACCTTGAATCCGCCTTTGCTAACGGTTTGTGGAGATTGTCTAACGTCCATATTAATGTTCTTAGACTTTCTAGACAAATCGTCAACAGCGTCAGACATGCCCTGTTCGTAGAAGAACTTGGCAAATCTTTCTGGATTCATGGCTACGGCCAAAGCCTTGTGGTATGCGCCGGCGTTTTCAATTAGACCATCTTCATTAGTAAACTTCTTAAAGAAATTCATAATATCAGATTGCGCCTTCTTTAGTTCCGCAGCTTCAGCTGGAGAAAAGTTGAACGTCTTATCGTTGACATTAAATTCAAAACCTTTGAACCCGTCACCGAAGACCTCATCTGTCTTTCGCTGAAACCATTCGTATCGTTTCTGATTCTCCTCCTCGACACCCTTGGCATTTGACATATATTCTCTATAAGCTTCGAGCTCTTCTTGGCTGACTCCAGAAGTGGCATCCGTACTTGACTCAAGTGGCGCTTTATACTTCTCTCGTTGTTCCTTAAAGTGCTGCTTAGCTTTTGCGAGCTCTTTTTTCTTGGCTAATTTTTTACGCTTAACATCAGCCTCATCGTCCAAGTCCTCATCGTAATGAAACTTTTCGTTTAGCATGAACTCAATATCTTCCGAGTCTAAGTCGGATTCAATTGCGGCGTAATAGTTAGCCAATAATTCGTCTGGGTCTTTGTCATCTATGTTCTCGTTTAGTCTAACGAAATCATTGATACCTCGACCCGTTTCCTTTTTGTACTTAAGATAGGCTGCGACATCCTCGGGAAGTTCTGAAGATTCTTGTCTGACTTCAATTAAATCGTCTAGCGATTTAATCTCTCTGCCGTATCTGTTTCCAATAAATGAAAGAACGTCTTCCTCTTTTAATTCTTGCGTTGACTCTGTCGTTGTCTCTTGTGGTTCAACAACTTCGTCTTGTTGTGATTGATTCAGCTCAGCTTCATGCTTATCCAAAAGTTCTTGCTCGACCTCTTGGACAGACTTGGCTTCAATAGAACCAACCTCTTTTACCTTAAATTCCATAGATTTGATTTTGATACAAAATTATAACAAAAAAATGAACCCTTATCTGGGCTCAAATTCTGCAAAGTCAAAGCCATCCAACGAGTCTTCGTTTGATTCAAAGTTGATGGAGGGCAATGTTTTTTGGCGCTGCTCTATGAGCTTAGACTGCTGAGTATTTTGTCGGTCAATTCTCTTGGCCTTCTCGTCCTCTTTCATCTTGTCTCTCTCCGTCAAGGCCCCAACCTCTACGCCCTTAATGCGCATCTGGTATGAGAACTCTTCGGCCATCAAAGACTTCTTCAGTTCTGCCTCATTGCGCATCTTTTCAATTTCGAATGCAATCTCGGCCTGCTTAACCTGCATCTTAGATTGAGACTCGAGTTGTATTTTTTGAGCAGCAATCTCAGCAGCCATCTGTTGTGACTGCATATTTATCTGAGCCTGAGCTTGTTGCTTCTGCATCTCTGCCATTTGCATTTGCTCAAAGTTCTTAGCCCTCTTAACCTTTAGAAGCTGGTTTGCAAGCTTCAAGTTTTTAACCTCGCGAATATCAATGGCATCCTCAAGACTAATATCTCCCTTCGACAATGCCATCTGGATATTTGCTTCAAGCTGCGCCTTCTGCTCTTCGTCTGGAGAAACCTCAATAAAGATTCCGAAGTCGTAAATGTAGAGGTCTTTAATCTGGTCAAGTATTCTAACGTTGTACTTGCCAATCTGCATCGTGAACTCTTCCTTAAAGTCTGAGTACTGCAAGATGTCCGCAACACGACAAGACAAAGCCTCGGCGAGCGAGCGAGTCATAAATAGGCTCCCCTCCAAAATGTGTCGGGTCGCCGTATTTGAGTTAAGAGCAGCAAGCTTCTGCACGCCAACGAGAGCGTTGGGGTCTGGTGTAGAACCATCCCTCGCTTCATTAAGGCCAGTCACCGCACGAATCATATCCATGTAGTGGTTGTAATTCCCAATGAGAGCCGCCATCTTGGATTGCCCAGAGCTGGCTGTCAACTGCTGAATCGGTACGCGAGCATTATTAAACTCACCATCCTGAGTATAGGAACGACCAACCACGCTACCGGTTTGGAAATATAGGCGTAGTGCGTCCTCTGGGTTGTATGCTGCCCCCGTTCCGAGGTCAACCTCATTCAGGCCATCTGCATCAATGAAGACGCCATCAGGGACAACCTTCGATATTACTTGCTGTAGCTTGAGGTGTGTGAGCTGAATCAAGTCAGCGAATGGAATCATTCTTCTAACCAAAGACTCGATGTTACCCTTGTACATTCTGGGAGCAACAGCAATATAATTTGGAAGGGCATTCTGCGTAGCTGACTTTGGACGAACCATGTTCTCCATCATCTGCCACTTGAGCATGATGTTTGTTCCCATCACCATGACGCCCTCATACCATACATCGATGGTTTTTTCCACCTTTTCGAACTTTCCGTCCTGCATCATTTCTACAGGTGGGTTAAAGGTGTCATCCTTCTCAATGACTCTAGAGCCGCCGGTTTCGTTTATCTTTTTCTTGTAGACAAACTTCTTAGTTGTCTTGTAATTGAAATACAACAACGTTGCCGTGTCCTTGTAGAAGATGTCGTTCTCATAGAACTGTGCAACATTATAATAATCATACCAGCTTTGGCTATACTGAGAAATTTCTTCAAGGTCCTTGTTTGTGAGCGATGGGTCAATCTTAATTAATTCCGTAATTGGAAGTGTTTTAATCTCTCCCCAGTAGAAGCAATCTCTAAAGTATGGGTCCTCTGTATAACTATAAACCACATTAGCTGGGTCTACATAGCTAACTCTAACGCCATCCCCCGCAAGGAACTCGTGCTTGATTGTTCCAACGCCAATGGTTGCAATGTCATAGTCCACCCGTCTGCGTGTGTCATCGTAATGATTTTCCGCAAGCAATGTGTTGATGGCTTCCTCTTCAGCTATCTCAATGGATGGCTTATACTTTAACTGCATGTGCAGCTTAAGCTCGTCCTCATCTCTGGGGAGTTCCATTGGGTTAACATTAAATGGATTGATGCCAAACGCTTCAGACATTTTTGTCAAAGCATCTTTCGCAACCATATCGCCTTCTACGACATCTTGATATTGGTTTCTCTTCTCTGCCGATACCGCATCCTGAGCGTATGCTTTTACCGTGAATAGTCTGTCAGACATACCGTTTACAACGATGTCTACAAACTTTGGAAGGATTGGAACTGGCGTCCAGTCTAGGTTCAAATAACTAAGGTCACCGTCAATAGCCAGCTCATTTTTGTATTTAGCAACCGACTGCTCTCCCCTAGCATATAGTCTCAAGCGATTGAAGTCTCTCCACTGGTTGTAGTACCTACAGCCGTTTCCATCTTTACGGAACCATTCGTATTGAATGGCTTGGCCTATCTGTAGGCCGAACTCATCCGTGGCTTTCTCTGAATCAGAAACAAATTGACTTGGAAACCCAGTGGCTGATATATTTACTTTAACTTCTTTCATCTGTTGACAAGTTCACTTTGGAAGCCCTTGTTATTATATCTAGCAAAGTTAATGCTTATTTTAGTTTCCTTTTTCTCAGGCTGATATAGATGCTTTTGGTTTGCCATAATTGCCAATCCAGAACTAATCGTAGCGTCAAACTTTGTTCTATTGTTTATATCGAAGCGAGCCCAGTCCTCCAGTGTCCTGTTAAAATACATAGAGCCAACCTCCTCCGAGTCCCTATATGTGCCCTCTAAATCTAAGCCAACATATTTTTCTATATAAGACTCTATAGCAGACGCGTGCGCCTGTTTTACCTCTTCGCTTGAGTTGGGTATACCCCCAAGTTCGCGCTCAGATTTTGATAATTTAGTGAAGTGCTTGTCAGGTCTGTTCATGCTAAAATTTCTATACCCCCTATTCTTAAAGTGATATAAAAGCCTTGGCTTGTTGTTTTCTGCCAACACGGGCATACCATAAAACACACACGCCATAAGAACATCTTCAAAAAATATTTCTGCTGTCTGCGGTCTGGCAACATACTCTAGGAAAAACTCATTAGAGGGGGCGTCGTCCATGTTGAACTTAGTCATCCCGTGCAGAGCCCCATTAGAACCCCCGCCGCCTACTACTCCAGATATATCATAGGAGTCACAGCCAAACGAACCAATGTGTTCGTTGCCGGGGAAACGTACTCCATTACGCATCAGTACATTGTTTTGCATTCTGGCTGATGGTATCCAGCTAACTTTAAACCTCCCCCTCGGGTCTGGAGTCCATATGACCTTCGTGTCCTTTATGCCATCCTTCCAATGAAACGAGCCAACGGTTATAAAGTGCTCTTTGATTGTGGCGTCATTAAAGTCAATCTGCTGATATATCTTGGTTAGATTGAATATAGACTGCTTACTCTCGTCCCTGAAGGCGTGAGACTCCGTTCTGGGGAACTGACGGTAGAATTCGTTTAGCGCATCTGGGTCTGACTTTAGTGAGGCTACCTCATTTTCCCAGTAGTCAATAGCTCCTATTTTTATCATGTCCCCATCTATGCCCACAATGGGGTTATCTGGTGTCTGTAAAACAGGCATGCCGTGCTTATCTATGTACCCCTCGAAGTTCCACTCCATTGGGATGAATAGAGAATAGAGCCCACTCTTTGTCTGCCCATTCGGGCTGCGCTTTGTTGTATCCGAATCGTAATACAGTTTCTTAAAGTTATCACCGCCCTTATCCAGTGCGTTAGACGTAGAGCCCATCATGCACTTACCAATAACTTTTGAGCCCAACCGCAAACAAGTTTTAGTGACCCGCCAATTGTTAAGGATGTTGTCTGGCTTCATCCACTTACCTGATTCGTCGTGAACAAGGAGCTGTAGCTTCTCGCCGTCATAACTGTTGTCTGCCGTATTGCGCCAGTCGATAGTAGTATTAAGGCCCTCCACATCATCCACCTCCGTGTTGGACATGTTCTTCTTGGTAATTTTAGATGCCGGTATTCTGTATGCAAGCTCTGTCTTCGGCTTGTCCATGCCATCCATAATCGGGCGAAAGAAGAACGGAAGGTTGCTGTTGATGGGAACAACCTTGTCGGTAAACATCTTTTTGGCGTCGGTACCAGTCTTTGACAGGATGCCAATCCTTGAGTCTTTTGCGACTGTTGCCATGTTCACGCACTCCGACGAGCCCATAAATGAAAATCCAGAACGACGAATCTTCAGATAGCACATTCCAAATGCCCTAGGGTCAGCCTTAACAGCTTCCCAGAAAATAAAGAATATCCTGTTGGCCTCTCGAAAGTCTGGATTACCAACGTCAATCTTTGTCCACTGCAAGTACATATAGTGGGAGCCCGTTATATACGTCGGCTCTCCGTCATTCATAAACCAGAAACCCTGCTCGCGTCTATCGAACTCTCCCTCAATGTAGTCTACCCATTTAGACTTGAACTCGTTTGACTTTTCGTGCCATTGGAATATGGACTTTATCTTGTTGAGTTCTGCTGGGTAATCAAACGCCTCCCAGTATTGCTCATCCGCTTTTTTGTCTCTAGCATAAACCTCCTTAGGTACCGCCGGAAGGGCGACTGCCAGATTTGATATCAGATATATATCACCAATAGTCCCGTCCTTCGAGATGACCACCATGTCGTTCTTCTCGTCATAACCATACTGCCAAGAACGCGCCTTATTTTTTTTATTCCTTAAAGCGGTGGGTATATAGTCCGGTAGGATGTAATAGATGCTATTTTGCTCTTCGTTCTGCAAAGCCCTGCTTACTTTGAGTTGTTTGTTCACCAATAGAATCTCCGCTTAACGCGGCCTTCTCTTGTTCTATTCTTGATAAAATTTCAAACGCATCAAAGATTGCCAGCTTCTTTGTTGCTGCGGCATTCTTTAGTCGGTCCGCAGCCAGCTCGCTGTCCGGGTCATCGTGAACAATGATTCCCTCCTCAGCAACCTTAATAAGCTCTTCTACAGCCCGCTGGCCAGCCCTTATGATTCGCTCTTTAATTTCATTTGAATTCATTACAGCAAGATACAAATGTTTTTGCTGTTCATCCTATAGAGCTTTTCTCCGTCTATCTCAAACTCATACTCCGTCCCCGGCGTATAGACCACCTCGTCACCAACTGACAGTCCCATTTGAGACAGGTCTTGAGTTATGTATTTTATACGCCCAACTAGCGGTTCCTTTGATGAGGTCTTGTGTAAGTAGTAGTCTTTCTTGTCTGATGGAGACAAAAAACAATACTTACCCATAGACTTCCACTCTTCTCCATTGTGAAACATAAAGAACTGGTCCTCGTCTACAAAAAACAAATCGCCACCAAGGAAGCTTCTTCCGCTTCGCTCTCTGCCGCGCATATCATTGTAAAACTTAAACACATTGTGGTGCACCAGCAATGTGTCACCAACCTTTATCTCTCCAGAATAATGAGCAGGAACCTCAACAACTTCAGCGAACCTATTCGATACCCTGTGGTCTTCCTTTGATGAGCTAATAATAAATTCAATTCCGCCAAAATCACGGACGTTGTCGTATCTGCGTCCGCTTACTGGCTTAACAATAAAGTAGAATGGAGAGCGCATCAGCTACCACATGAATCGCATTCGGGGTTGTCAATACTGCAAGCAGGAGTAACGGGTTCTTGTGCCAACTCTCCGAGCCAGCTGTCGAATGAATCTTTCATGTGTTTAAAAATTGATGTTATACTCTATAGATATGGGCATGTTTTCATTGAACTCCTTCCAAAGAAAGACCTCATTGTCCGCTTCCACCCAAACTTTTATGCTGCCTGTTGAGCTATCTCTTTTTATCAGATGTATCTTGTGTGAGCCACCCAGAACCTCTTGCTCAACAATATAATGCATGGCGCCAGACTTATAATCGGCGCCAACCGATATCTTGCGAATGTCCATTATTTAATTAAAATTAAGCGTATGCTGGGAACCTATACGTCGTTCCCTCAATATTTATATCAATCCAAGCATCGGGTTCGCCAAGAATATTTGCCGGGTCTCCATTGGTAAATACTCCAGCAACAGTAGTTGGAGCCACTTGAGCGGGCGCGCCCCCCACAGAGCCAACCTGACCCTCAACAATATAATCCGGGGTCCAGTTCTCCCATACGGAAAGTGTGCTGTTATAGCGTAGAAGCTGACCGTTTGTAGCCGTGGCAATACGAACATTGTGAAGCTCCTCAAGCTCGTAGCCATTATCAATCTTCACATAGATTGAACCAACGGATGCGTTTGCGTTTACGACAAACCCAACAATGACCGTATGCTGTGGAGCGGTTGGTTTTACATTAGTTATGCCACCCATAACAGTGGGGGACAAATAAAGAACATCTCCATCTGCCCACGTCTCTCCCTGAAGAGCCCCCGTAGTGTTTATATCGCGCACCAATCCGGAGCTGGTAACATACCCCTCTGCATTGTTAGCTATATTCTCGGTGACAATGCCAAGTGTGTTGGCGCTGTTTGCATCTGAGTCTGCCATTGCGCGAGATACGGAGAGGCGGTTTCCCTGAGCGCCAAGAATTTTTACTACCTGATATGCGGCCTGAGTAAAGTTGACTCCCGACTTATTGACTACGCGAGTAACCTGCTCCTGGCCAACCTGGAGAGTGACGTTACCGCCCATAAGGCGCAGGTCAACAGTTCCGTCAGTAGAGTTCCAAGCCATCTGGCCTACGTCCGAGACGGGAGTTGTACCCATAAAAGTAAGCCTGTCAAGTTCCATATCGCCATCAAGCACAACATCTTGAGTGGCAGAGTTGCCAGCATCAAGAACCTGCTGAAGGGTATTAGGAACTTCTACATAAAGGTCAGCGATGCTTTGCGCTGTGAAATTTTTTGTAGCATTGGAATCGCTTCCGTCTGTTCCAACAACAATATCTGAACCTTGTGGGCTTACCGTAGGATATGAATCAATCTTGGCCATTTGAGAATCTTTACTTGAATAACAAAGATACTAAATTAGTTTATGATGAATACCCGTGCTAAGTAGCGCACAAGCAGCACCAGTGCGCCACCAATAACAAGAAGCGCAAGCGCATCAAAGACTCTTTCTTTTATGCTCGTTGGCTTTTTAAGCTCGGTAGTAGTAATTGATTTCGTAACAACAATAGTGTCACTTGGGCAGTCAGCCTCTATATTGACAAAGTTGTCGCGGTATTCAATCTTTAATTTGACGCGGTCCTGATATATAACCGTATCCTTGAACAATTCTAGTGTGTCACGAATAGTTCTCTCTTTTGTGACAATGACCGTGTCCTTCTTTACAACAACCGTCTGCTGTATGCTTGGGTCCTTGCGTATCGCCTGCTTTAGATGCCATTGTGCTGAGCACCCATAGAGCATAAGGGTGAGGGTTGCTATAGTAAGCCATCTCATTTATAGGGGACGTATTTAGTTTTGCCGTCTTTCTTTATAGCCTTAAGAACCTGACCGCGATTATGGCCATAGTGATAGGATACGTGCACCCAGTCGGGTTGTTTCTCGTTTCCAAATTCCCAGATGAGCTGGTCGAACTGAAGATTGTTCTTGATGTATTCAAATACTTCTTTATTGTCGTCGATGTCAATGTCCGCAGCAGCCCCATTGATTGCGCAGTGCTGAGAGGTGGTACTCCCGCCAATAGCCTTGTTGAGTTCCGGAACGCGCAGCCCGCTAGATATTCTAATAGGCCCAATGGCATCACGAAGCGGCTGGAGAACCTTGTGGCACAGCTCTACAAGATTCTCAAGCTGCTCTGGGTTTGGCGTATTGTCTATGCCTAATCTTTTTGCGGTAGAACTTTTAGTTAGCTCTGCAAGTGTGAAGTTCTCAGATAGTTTCATCGTCCCTGACCTCTGTATTTCTTTTTATAGTTCCTGCTTGACTTGAGCGCGGACCCTTTCTTGCTATGCTTCTTAAGCTTTTTAGACTTGCTAACATAAGAACCTATGGTTTGAGCTTTAATCTTTGCCATTAGTATCTGCTTACTACGTCGTTAATCTCAGAGAAGTGCATATGAAGCTTCATATCAATGCCCGCCTCCCAGCGGTAGCGCTCTTGGCCATCGTTGAAATAGATGATGGTAGGAACAGATTTGATATTGTATTTCTTTTTTACCTCTGGCTTAGCCTCAATGTCAATGCGGTATAGCTTTGCTCCGCTGACGCGCCCCAGGTCTTTGTATCCATTGCTCTTATTAAAACCAGCGTTAAATTCTATCACGCTCTTTCCCTCGGGCTGCTTGTGGCTTACTGCAACGGAAAACAATAAGAAAGATGCAAGCAAAAATGGTTTCATTTTATCTCGTATAGACGGGTTTCAATCTTATCAAGTTGCGTCTTAATGTCCTCAATATTCTTGGCGTTGGTCATAATGGTTTCACGCACCAGATTGTCTTTGAGGTCAAACTCTATGCGGGATACGGCTGGCTCAGGCAATTGCTTGGCGATGTCAATTTCTGCTTTTACATCGTAGTACATACCAACAGCTACTGAAAGACCAATAGCCAACGCAATCAGTGTCTTGATGCTTACTCCTAGAACGGTGTCCTCCCCAATCTCCTTGAGGTTTTTGTTGTCGCTCATTTCTTTGCAAATTTCTCAAGCCCAGCAATACCGAAGCTTCCAAGTGTAACGATAACAAAAGAGTTGTAGGTGAACTCATTGATTACCAAATCTTTACCCACAAAGCCACTTACTACATCGGCAATCATTACGAGTACCATAACGGCAAACGACAAAAAGCCAATGATGGTCTTCTCATTGTAATCGTTCGTATCCTTGAAGATATCGGCAAATGCCATAAACTTATTCTTTATAGTTTTTATAATTACCATAATTGAATTTGAATGAGTTCTCTTGTCGCAAAGATAATTCAAAAAAAAACCCCCTTTCGGGGGATTCCTTTATTCTGCCGGGGTAAACTCCCCGGTCGATAGGTCTAGCGTTCCGTCGCCCATCTCATCAGAAATTTCTTTTCGGGTCTCTTGAAGCTTAGCCTCAAGTTCTTTGTGGATGGCAAGAAGTTCGTTCTTACGGTTTTCCATCAGAGCGATTGCTCCGATTTCAAGCTGGACAGTCTGCATGTCCTTCTGTATTTCGCGGATAGTCTCTACCAGCTTTTCATCTACTTTGGCCATAGTAAATTGGTTTTAATTAGATAACAAATATACAACAGACTATCGTGAATCTAAAATGTACCACTGCCCCGCAATGCCAATAACGCTTACTACGGCACGTGCGGCAGCAAGCTCAACGTAGGCGAGGCCGTTGATGTTCGTACCTGTATCGGCGGCATTCGGATAGATGCGTACAATATTGCTTGCGCTTACGTTTGCGCTCGCCAAAAAGCGGAAGATGGGATTGTAGGTTCCATAGCCATAGATGCTTGGAAGGTATACGGTTCCTGTTCCTGCGCCCCCCGTCCAGTCGTTGAAGATAATGTGCGACTGGGTGGCTACCGTGTTTGAGGAGCCGGAGGAGCTTGTAATGGTCTTTGCGTCTGGGCGGTATCCACCCTCAAGCTCAATAGCCTCTTGGAACGTAGCGTCGTTTTCAATCAGGGCATCTCCAGCAACATGCAGATTGGCCGATGGACTGACGGTCTTAATACCAATCGCGCCCCCAAGCGCCTTGCTTATTACCGCGTAGTTATCGTATGGAACACCGCCCCCCGTAGAAAAAGCAAGGTATGTGCCCGTGATTCCATCAATACCAATGCGCCAAAAAGACGCTGTAGACGTTGAGTCCGTCATTACTATCTGCGTCTCAAAGGCGTCGCTGGATATCTGGAGGGAGTTGTTTGTTTTAATCTCGTTGTCAAACGTCGCGGTCCCCGAAGAGTTGATACTTATGGTAGTGCCTGCCGTTCCTACGTCAGAGATAGAGCTGTTGCCAAGCGTTGTTCCTGATACCCACTTAGCAATCTGGTTTGTTGTTCCACTACCTGCCGTACTTCCCGTTGAGTTGATGGTGATGGAATCTGTCGCGTCGTCTGTAGTGATGGTGATATTGCTACCTGCAACAAGGGTCAGCGTATCGGTAGCGCTATCGGCCACAACATCGCTCTGTCCGCTAACAGCAATTGTCTTAAAGGCATCCGATGCCTTGCTGTTAAATGTGTTCCAGTCCGTAGAGGATAGGTACCCGTCCGTAGAGGCGCCCGACTGGGTGATGCTTATGGTGCCTGAAGTTGTTATGGTTCCCCCCTGAATAGGCGCCGTTGTGGCGATGCTCGTCACTGTTCCGGTGCCTCCAGTGGCGGCTATTGTAAAGGTGGGGTAGGTGCCCGTTACATTTATTCCTGTGCCAGAGTTGAGCACAACTACTTGGTCGGGTGCTGTGTTTGTAACGGTGATGCTTCCCGCCGTAGTGATGGGTCCGCCGGAGACACTTATGCCCGTGCCGGCGGTAAGGTCAACGGAGGTCACTGTGCCTCCGCTGCTTGCCGTTAGATTAAGGTCCGCCCTTAATCTATTTAAAAGAGTCAGGTAGGTAACGCCCTTATTTAAAGACTCCCTCGGGTCGTATATTAAGAACTGGTCTCCGGGAGAGATTTGATTGATTACCCTTACTGACATGCTTTGCCATTAATCAGCGAGCGTGATGGTAACGCTGGTGGGGTTAACCTGTGCCTCAATCTGGGCATCCAGAGAAGCCTTCTTTTCAGCAACAACCTCTTCGCCCATAGCGCTCTCTACCCATCCCGTAACAATCTCATTGGTGAGCTGGTCAACGGGGATAAAGGTATCGGGGGAGATGTCCTCCAAGCTGATGGCGATGGTGCCATACAAAGAGGTAGAGTAGGTGACGTCGGCTTCGGTGCGCTCTCCAGCGAGAATCCAATGGACATTGTATACAACGTCTGTTAGCTCATCGTAGGAAGGATAGGCATCAACGGTTTTGCAGTTCCAAGTGTAGGTAGTCATTATCTATTAGGGTTGAGGTTCAACAACGGGTGCAGGGGCAGTGTCCCAAGCATCTTGCGCCAAGTTGCGGTAGTAAGTACCAACGCCCAATACCTCATCGGCAGAGGGGTCATTCACTTGCAATACCGTGCGCCAATAAGATGAGGCGATTACTGCGCCATCCTTTACCACATCGGTGGTCTTGCGTACTTCAATCGTGCCATCGGGCTTGATGTTGAAAGCACTTACATAGATGTTTTCTTCAATCATTGTTTTGTTGTTTTATTTTTTATACGAAGTAGGTTACTGTTGCTCGGCAAGTCATTGTTCCCGCGCTTAAATAGGTATTTACAGCAAGACCCGAATGCGTTCCCGTTGACCCGTTATCTGCAATAAAGTCCGAACCTGAATTAGACGCAGCCTTTTGGATTAGTGGATTACTTAAATCAATAGCAAGATTGTCAAAAAGCAATGCTGCTTCGGGGTACATATTGGCTTCGGCAGTAAAAGGAAATGCGGTTAACTGCAGCGTACCTCCCGATAGTGTACCCTTTGTGAAAACCAAATGAAAAGTGGCAGTTACTTGTCTTCCTATTTTTGTATATGTTCCTAATTGAGTTGTGTAGGATGCTTGACCACCGCCACCTGCTGCAATAAGCACAGGCGTCCAAGTCCCCTCCTCGTAGTCATCCAATGCGTTGGCTGCTGCGGTGTCCCCGTTGAAGGTTAGGCCGTTTGCCGTTGCTCGTACAATTTCATTATTGTTGACACATAAAGCCGTGTAGGAACCATTAAGGCGAAGCGGTTGGTATGAAACGGTAAGAGTAGAATTTACTCCGTGAATAGTTGATGCGCCTGAACTAAACGTACCGCCATTATCAAAGCGTATTCCGTATGTCGCTCCTGCAATTCCTGCGGTAGTACCTTCAACACCTGATTCAACATCCAATTTAATGGAAGGCGAAGTCGTGCCAATGCCTACATTGCCCGTACCACCTGCAACAACAAAAGCGGGTGTGCTAAATGTGCTTCCACCTGCCGTAGTAGATGGCGTAATTTCAAAACCATTGTTTACATTGTATTGACGGCCTATTAAGAAGTTGTAGTTGCTTCCTATGGTTTTTAGAAATAATTTACTTCCCGCGCCCGTAGATGATTCATATAAGGTTAATGAAGTAGAAACTTCTGCTGTACCCGATACGGATAAAGTGCTTTGAGGATTACTCGTACCAATTCCCACATTACCCGTAGAGGTGATGCGCATACGCTCCGATAAAGAGCCACCATTTGCCGTGCGAAACCAAAGGTCTGCGGCATTAGTTGCTTCACCACTATTTTGGATAGACAAGCCAAGAGATGCGCCTCCTTTGATTGCACCATTTGTATTTTGTGATAGAACAATAACAGTTCCTGAAGAAGATGAAATGCCAGAATTTACATCAAGAGGAGCAAAAGGCAAACTCGTACCAATGCCAACATTGCCTCCTGAGCCATCCACCTTAAAGATAAGGGTCTCCTTGCCGTCATAGACATTAAAGTCCTTGAAGGTCTCCGTTGCCTCGTTATATGTCTTATGATTTATCGTAGCCATAATGCAAAGATACTATTTTAAGGTTGGTCAATTGGAGCAGGAGGCTGGCAGTAGGCCGCGTCTGGGTTGGCCACGCAGTACGCCTCAGCATACTCCTTGTCAAGGCTGTAGCCCATTGATGACACGCCAACTGGCACAGGCCAAACGATAGCCGATTCCCACGTTGCTAATGGCTCATCGTGCCAAACAACATCCACACTAATCAAAGGAGATGTTACCTCACAAACAGGGTTCCCTTCAGCGTCTGTTCCCCATTGCTCACAAAGGTTGCCAATGTAGTAGACTACATCCACAAGGGCTTGGTTCCAGCTCTTGACTTCATTGCCGTCAGGGTCTGTGGTGGTGATTTCAATCTCAGCCTTAGCGGCCTCCCAAGCTGTTGGGTTCTTGAATCCGTATTTTCTAAAATGTTGTGCCATATCAGAGAGTTGTTAGTGTAATTGCGTCAGTGTCACTTATTTCTGTTGGGAAAATTAAAAATTTATTTATACTCTTTCGGAAATCAGCATTATATCCTATATACTCTAAATTTGAAGTAAATGTCAAAGAATCGCTGAACACTTGCGTTCCGTTTACATAAGCCTTTGCAGTTGTCCCGTTCCATTTTATTAGCATCTTATATTGGTTTAAAGTATTATTTGAATAAATACCATTAAAAACGCTATTTGACCTATACGCAAAACGAACACTTCCATCAATATCGCTTGCCACTTCAATAGAATTAACAGATGGAAAGCTCGTATTGCTTCTATAATATAAGCCATCCGTTGATGCGTCTCTTGCTGTAGCTGTTGTTAATCCTCGCTCAAACTCAAGAAAAAAAGTACCAGAAGACAAAGTTGAAATACCAGATACTTCTTTATCCATAACATCAGCTCCCCTTGTTACAGCAGCACCATAGGTTGGGATGTAGGAGGTGGCGTAGGTTACATTGTCCTCACATTGTGCTCCATAAATATAAAATGCAGGCTGACCATTTCCAACGTGATTACCACTACCGCCGTCCGACGAAGCAATGCCTAAATAGATTCCTCCAGTAGTTGAAGTTGGATTGTGATAAATACATCTATACCAACCGTTTCCGCAATCTTCAATAGATGTAACAACCGAACCTTGTGCCCCCCCTACAACTCCGTTCACAATGTCAAACCAAGCCGTTGGACCATTATCAATGGTGAACCACCTATTTGCAGTTCCGCCAGCCCATTTAGCATAAACACTATACACTTTATTAGAAGATGAAGCAGAAGCTCCAGTGTTAATTCTGTGGTAATTAGTGCTTGTGTCTTCTGTATATAGATATGCATTTTCAACCCCTTGTGGAGATACTTCGGCATTTGCCGTTAAAGTACCACCAGATAAGCTCCACGCACCAAAGTATTCACTATATGCAAGCCCATTCGTCCGTTGTGGCTCCAACAGCAAAGAACCTGTACGCGGAAGGACAGGGTCAAAGTTTATACGGGGAACATTAGCTACTGGTCCTACGCTTACTGCTGCTGTAGTGGTCTCAATGTAGTCAGTTGCTACAGTTCCTGCCTCTACTTGGAAACCCCATATCAATGCTTCGTCACCTATTATAGCTGGGTCTGGAACTTCAACTCCACAAATTGTTGCACCTGATATTGTTGTTGTTACAGAAACTCGTTGCCAATTAGATGTTAGTGCAATAGTTGTTGGAATAGCTCCAATACGAACCTGTGCATTCTTACCTATTGAAGAACCTATGCCCTTCATATAGCACGAAGCCGTTATAACTCCATTAAATGAGATTGATTGATAAATGTAAGGGTCAATATTAGTAGCTGTAACTTTAGTTGCGGTATTTGTTCCATCTGGCGCAGTTTCAGCATTTGCCGTATATGTTCCGTTTCTTGGAACCCAAGTGCCAATTTGGCTAAAGTCTTGGCTATATAGTGCAAGATTCGTCCGTACCTTCTCAATGTATCCATTAGGACCCACCCTCGTTGCCGTATCGTTACTACGAGTAAAGGTCAAGTCAGCACTACCCCCCGCTGGTTTGCTGGTAAAGACAGTACCTGCCTCCACCCCAGAGGGAATCATTACTAATGATGCATCAGATAAATAACTCATCAGAGTGTGGTTAAGAGTGAGAGGTCTGCGTTGGAAAGGCGGGTCTGGAATAGGAGGGCTTGCTTAAAGTATTGCGAGTACTCATACCCAGTAACCGTGTAACTATTTAGTTTAATTTGCGACATTGAAGATGGGATTGCACCGCTTGTATCCGTTCCTTCTTGCGCTCCGTTTACATACAAAACAAAATCGTTTTCTTTATAAGCAAATGCTACTTTTAAAGTGGCCCCAGTTTCGTAAATAGATGAACTATCAAAATTCACTTGTGTTGCGCCATTGTACACAAAAGCGTTTACTCTACCCGAAGAAGTTAAAATAAGTTCCATAAAATTGGTACCCGAACCCAATAAGGCAAATCTTCCCCCTCTTCGTGCCTCTACCTCTACAAACACAGTCCCTTCCGTCTGCCCAATCAAAGAAGAAACGCCCGTTTTGTACGCCTCATCAACCCCCCGTGTCACCGCAGCCGAAAGGGTGGGGATGTACGAGGTGGCGTAGGCTCCGACCTCCGCTTGCAATCCCCAAATCGTCCGAACTGAACCAGCAACGGCATCTAATGTTGTACCATTAGCAGACAATGTAGCATAATATCCAACCGAACACAAAGTATTAGAACCCGTATCCGTAGCCGTTGAGCATATGCGCCAATATGTCCCGTAATCCTCTACTTTGGTGGTAGCGGTCAAAGTACTATCAGCATAAGTTACCGTTCCATTTACGGCATCTACAATTCCATATACGAGTTTGTAAGTGCCTCCTTGAAAATACATTGTGAATCCACCGTAAGCCGTTTCGCTCGTTTCTTTCTTTACAAACACGGAAATTGTAAGCGTTGAATTTGCAGAAAGAGAAATGTTTTGGGTTACTGTTTTATATGTACCCGCAACGGTAGATTGAATACCATCAGCACCTCCATAGCCATCGGGGGCCGTTGCGATGTTTGTGGTAATAGTTGGCGAACCACCTTTTGACCAAGCCGCGTTGTCTATTGATTCGCTGAATTTCAAGAGGTTCGTCCGTTGTGGCTCAAGCAAAAGAGAAGGGCTATTAGCCCCTCCCGAATAGTCAAGGCGAGGGATGTTAGCAAGAGGTCCTACAGATACAGCAGAGGTGGTTGTTTCAATGTAGTCGGTAGGTACGCCCGTTTCCATCTGAGCGCCCCATACCAGTATGCCGTCGGTTCCGTTTGACGTAACAGTAACTACGCTATCGGAATCGGTTGGATAAATGTGCATATACCCCGTACCTCCGTTGCCTAAATCGGTGAAACCAATACGCCACCATCCGTTACCCGCGTCGGTTGCAAATCTACCAGTAACATTTGCCCCGCTTCCGTTTGTGATTGCCCCAGTGGTTAGGTTTACCCACATTGCGGTACCACTGCCTCCGTTAAGTGTGTAAAGCGCCGCAAAATTTTTGCCCGCCGCTTTGACGTAAACGCTTTGCCCGTACTCGACGTTGATAGTAGTAATGATTGCTTGAATAGCGGCAACGATTGAGCCGTTAATCGACGGATACAAAAGGTCGGCGGTAGTTGTTCCGTCGGGCGCGGTTCCAGCGTTGGCACTTATGGTTGCCCCCGCTTGCAATGCCCAAGCGCTACCTTGATTTAATTGCTCGCTATACTTAAAGAGGTTCGTCCGCACCTTCTCAATAAACCCATCAGGGCCTACGCGGGTGGCAGTATCATTAGAACGTGAGAATGTTAAATCGGCCGATCCGTCATCAGGCACCGAGCTATATACCTTCTGGTCTTTGTAACCAGATGGAACCATAACAACCGATGCATCTTCATAGAAGTTACTCATCTTTATTCTGCCTTTAGAATTGTCACCGCACTTTCGTATCCAAGCAAGCCCTCAAACGTACCTCCGTCAGCAATGACGCGGTCGTAGTAGTCTTGTGTTTCAGGGAAGATGGCAATGGGCAACTTAACAACCAAGCCCCCTACTGAAACCGTTACATAGTCAGCAGCACCTACAAAGACACCACCCAGCCCTACGTTACCAAGCTTCCAAGCAGAAGCAGTAGTTGTTTCGGGAGCAGCCGTTTGGATGTCTCCGCTTACAGTAAGCTTAGCCGTAGATGGGGCCTGACCAATACCAACCGTAGTTCCGTCATCTTGAATCTGTGAGTCAGTGATGGTGTCCGTATCGCTCCACTTAGAGATGTAGTTAGCCGTACCTGTTCCGTCAACACCTGAAATCTCAGAAAGTGTAACCCAGTCAGTACCCGTGCCAGTAGACGATAAAATCTGACCTGATGTTCCAGCTGCGTTGTTAGAGTCGTAGATAGCGCCTGTGATTCGTGCGCTACCATCTATGTGTAACGTCTGAGTAGGCGAAGTCGTACCAATACCGACATTACCTTCTACAATCAATCCATCAGTAGGGGCAGTATTACCAAAATACGAAGTACCAATGGATGCATTTCGCAATATTGATTTGTAAGAACTCCCTCCCTCTACTACAAGTGCAAATCCACCTGACGCACCGTCTATGCGCAAACCCTCTCCACCTGTGGCTTGCTCTACCTCTAATTTAGCCGCAGGACTACTTGTACCAATGCCGACCTTACCAGAGTTGGCGAATGTCATAACATCAAGACCTTGTCGTCCAATAGTCAAAGTTCCGCTTGAACCAATTGAGTCCAAATACCACATTCGGTTAGTGTAGGTTGGGTCGCTTGAATCAAAAGCGA
>Ga0255772_10000157_pt1 | contig 64457 bp, 50 predicted proteins | sample 071ome_34_FD_179970 | JGI IMG/M metagenome (GOLD analysis project Ga0255772, IMG submission 179970) | Coastal salt marsh microbial communities from the Groves Creek Marsh, Skidaway Island, Georgia - 071411BT metaG (version 2) | ecosystem: Environmental > Aquatic > Marine > Intertidal zone >...
CAAACACTGCTACTGGCGTGAACTCACCAAATCCTTTTTGCATGTCGTATAGAAACTCGTTCCTGACATACGCTTCAAATACTGGAATGTCCGCATTAAGAAAGCTCACGTCAACTGATGCTCGCTATAATACTGGTGCATCCAGTAAGGAAGAAGAACGTCAATTCCGGGCCCGACTTTATCACTCGAAGAAGAGAAGCCAAACCATTCTTCAGGATCGCGACTCCAGCAAAATCCTTTGTGATATGGAACATTGATACGTCTCCATAGTGCATCAACAGATCCAACAGTCATGTGACCAACGCCAAGCATATCAAAGTGTGGATTGCTGTCTTTCGCAACCATGTCATGTAATCTCTTTCTCCATTGACGAACACCAACATCACACTTATGATACGGCTCCAGCATTAACAGCGCATGTGCCATTAGAAGATTGAGATTGTAGGAATATGTTCCTTGTATCGTTCTATTGTAGTGAAGGGTCATTAGCCAGTTGATGAATGGATTGAAAAAGAAGCTATCAGCCTTTGGAGCAGTTCTATTGATGACTGCCTTGTATAGAGATTTTAGGCAAACTTTCAACGGTTCATCGAGCATGTGTGCTGTCGTTCCGTGTGTGCTTCCAGTTTGATCACGAAGTGAATAGTTCGTCTTATTCATTCGTTGCCAGAGATCATCAACGATGATGAATATTTGATCACGAGCTGGAGGAACAAGATGCCAAGCACAAGTTAGTCCAAACAGAATGCCCGTGATCTGATCCTTTGTTGTTCGTGTTAGAAACACATACTCTTTTCCTTGATACTCGCCATGAAACAAATAGCCATCACGGATTCTCTGCCCAAATGTGTTTCCATTTATCATTGACATAACAGGATCATATCCTATTCTCTCCCAAGCGTTTTCCAAAGGAAACGCTTGACGAACCAAAACACCCTTCGTACCAGATACGCTCGTCAATAGAGAGATACCATCAAGAGCATTACAGACTGCATTTAGATTATCATCAGAGTGAGGGGTAGACGCATATCGAAACGCAGCAGCAGCGAGATATAATCCCGTGAAGAGAGCGTTGTCATCATCTGTAGCCAATCTTCCGTTCTTGTATGCTACGAAAGATACACCATCAACACAATGATTTTCTTGATAACGATTCTCAAACAAATCTACTTCATTATGAATCATCATGTTACGTCCTCTTTTTTGCTTTACCTTCTATAATGTCATTTTCTATGAAACGCTCACGAATAGTTTCAACAACGAGATCGAAATCCTCTGTTGTTGCCATTCTCATTTGAACAATGTCATCTGTTTCCTCTGATTCTTTGATACCTCTTCGTTTTCGCATCTCATCCATAAAGGCATCAAAATACAAATCGTCACGCCAGATGAACTCTGGAGCGTCTTCTCCGGTGTCCCACAATGTCACTTCAAAGATGCGTTCAGTCTCTTCATCAAAGATTACCGTAGCGTTACATTCAAGATCCAAGTATCGAGCATTCTTACCGTAACACTCGTATGAATACTCTTCTCCACCAATCGCTCGGAGTGGAATACGAGACAACATATCCTCATACAGCTTCTTCATCTTATACCTCCATAGACTTATATATCAGCTCACGAAGAGCATTATTCGCTTCAACATCAATCACAAGATGAATGCGATCATCTTCTCCTCCATTGATTGCCATGTGTGGCTTACGAGTGTCAATAGCCCAAAGCTCACCGACTCGCATGTTCACTTCTTTCTTTTCATTCTTCGTGTTCCACATTGTAAACTTAACGTCATCATTGGTGATAATCGGAAAGTGGAATCGAAGTAACTGCCCTTCCATAACTCCAGCATCAGGATCGACTTGATCTGTGTGACGACGAAGCTCACCACCACCAGCAGTCAAGCGCATCAATCGAATCCGATGGTGAACACCAGGCAACAGGGTAAGTAGTTTTTCTGTGGCAGGGAGCAGAGAACGAAGCTCCGTATCCTGAAGTCTGAACGTCTCGCCTTCATTTTCTTGATGCCACTTCTTGTTCATCTCTTCTGGCTTGGTGATGAACTCAGGATCGGGTGTATATCCTCTTAACGAGAGCGCGCCCCATGAGTGCTTCGCGTTGTAGTTACTGTAGTGATCTGTGAAGTCCAATGACAGCTCAGAAAGCTGCTCCTGAAGATCCTGAACGTGCGGAAGGATCTTATCAATAGAAACATCCATTCTGTCGAGGGTGCTATGTTCAAGCGGATCGAGAACAGGATGTTGCCTCAGGTCTTCAAATAGAGTAGACGTTTGGCCATTCTTGAAATACACATTATATATTTCTGCAAACGACGTTATCTTAACACCAACTTTATTGAACCCAGCATTGACCAGAACATCATTCTGCTCTTGCCAATCTGCCCAAGCAAATGCCCAACACGGATCGCAGATCGTAGACAGGTGTTCAGAAGTTTTCTCTGCATCCGTGAATGTCAAGTTTGTAATCGTGCAATCTCCTGGCAGTTTCTCTCCAATCGTTACTTTACCATACATAACGATCTTGCCTTTGACCTTCGCTTCGGCGAGATCATATCGACAGAATCCTTGATGTTGATGTTCTCCTTTCGCCATGGCGTCTGCTATGCGATGCTTTTTCACTTCACTGAAAGGTGAACAACTGTAACTGTTATACACTTTGTATTGCGCTTCAATGTCTTTCAGCACAGTTAGTGGAATGCCTTTTTGCCACGCTTTCATTTCAACTTCATCGTGCCCAGCCATACTACGCTCCAATCATCTTTGAGAACCCGCGCACCTTCTCGAAACGCAGGGTTGATTTGAACTTGTCTGCGATTTGGTCGCCCTTATGAGATACCACGAAAATGTTTTGATCCTCTCCAAGATTATACAGGATCTTTGTGACTTCAGCAAGCCCTCCATCATCAAGACTGCTATCAAATACTTCGTCAAGTAAAAGAAGATTGGTAGCACAACTATTTTTCATTCTGGCAATAGCACGCCATGTCAGCAGGAGAGCAAGGTCAATACGAGACTTTTCTCCCTCGCTGAATGAGGCATAACTAAAGTCATCACGATGCCGTGAGAGTATTTTCTCATCGAAGTTTTCATCGAGATTGAACTTGACAAAGAAATCGAGTTTAGCCAGATAACCATTGACTAGCTGATTGATGATCGGTAGATACTGTTTGACGATCAATGTCTTGATGCCGCTGTCTTTGAGCAATCCAGCAACAACCTTAAACACTTCAGCCTTGGAAGCAAGCTCTTCCTTTTGCGACTCGAACTCAAGGAGAGTTTCTTTTGCTTCAGCGATTCCTGCTTCGATCTCTTTGGTGTCACGCTTTGCATCCACCTTTGCGATCTGCTCGTTCAGCGAGTTGATGACACGCTGAGTAGCATTCATATCAGATCTGACACTATTAAGTTGCGCTACGACGCCTTCTATTTCTGTCTTGATATTATTGCCTAATCCGATCTTGTCTTTGAACTGTGTGATTCTATGATTCAACTCATCGAGATGTTTCTGGTGAACATCACGCTCTGCTGTCTTGGTAGTTTCAGCAGAACGCTTGAACGCTTCGTCAATAGTCTGCTCGCATGTCGGGCAGTCATCCTTCTCGTGAAGAAACTTGAGCTGCTTATCATATCCAGCAACCTTACCTTCCAGCTTTGACTTGATAGTCTTTGCCTTATCAAGGCTCTTGATGTTCGCATCAAGTTGAGCATATACTTCCTTCTCTTCCAGAGCAGTGATTTGTAGATTTAGTGTCTCAGCTTGCGTTGAACTCGTGTCGAGAGCTTTTGTATGCTCCGCGATCTTGGTCTTCAAATCATCTACTTCTGTATCATTAGACTGCTTGATTGAAGAGAGTGTGCTTGTTTGAAGGTCGATGTATTGCGTCTTCAAGGCAATCTCTGACTTGACCGTATTCACCTTCTCTTTATGTTCTGACACCTTCGTTTTGAGAGCATCATTCATTTGCCCGAAGATTGAGATGTCGAGGAGGTCTTCGATGATCTCTCTGCGTTGCCCAGCGGGCAGTTGCATGAAGGGAACGAAGGTCGAGCTTCCGAGGATGACGACTTGACAGAATGACTTGTAACTGAATCCGAGGATCTGGTTTTCCAGAATATCCTGATAGTCCTTTGCAGCGGCAGGAGAAGGGATCTCCACACCGTTGCAGGTGATTGTAAAGACATTTGGCTTGATACCTCGTGAAACATGATAGTGCTTTGTGCCAACGGTGAACTCAATCTCCACGAGACAGTCCCCGCCATTGACACTGTTCACGAGTTGTGGCTTGTTGATCTTACGGAAGGGCTTGCCGAAAAGAGCAAAGGTCAGAGCATCCAGAATGGTGGATTTGCCTGAGCCATTCTCACCCATGATCAGAGTGTTACTCTGACCATTCAGTTTAATCTCCGTCCAGTTGTTTCCAGTGGACAACAGATTACGCCAGCGTAAAGTCTTGAAGGTAACCATTAGTCCCCCTCTGCTGTTAATGCTTCTGTATATAGGCCCGCGAGCAAGTCTTTGATTTCTTGCTTTTGATTCACCTGCATACTATCGACATACGAAGTCAGAATCGACATGGTATCTTGAGCTTGGTCTACAGTTTGTTGCGCTGTAGTAGACAGAAGATCATCACTATAGTCTTCAACAATAGCCACATTGAATGGATTGACCTTATATAGCTTGTCTAAAACCATGTCATACCAGTATGGATTGCTCTTTTCTTGAACGACAAACTTGACACAACGATTGCGATAGCGTTCAAAGTCATCTGCCATCATTTCTTCAAGTGTCTTATTCTTGTCATTGTAGAATATCTTGTGATACATACGATAGGGATTCTCAATGAACTCCAGCTCGTGTGTCTCCATATCAAACACATGAAATCCACGAGGATCTTGATAGTCGCTCCATGTCATCTCGTATGGTGCGCCCAAATAGAAGATGGTTCCATCATCTGATTTGTGGTGATAGTGCCCAGTTAGAACCTTATCAAACCGATCAAATATAGACGGATCGTCTCCGTGCGAGTTTGGTGCGCCTCTGTGCATTTGGAAGCCAGATAGTTCCAAGTGCCCCATTACGATAGGAGCATTAGTCGAACGAATCAGCTTGTGACTGCGCTCTTTGTTCTCCTCATTGATCCACGGAACAAACAACACCTTCTTACCATATATTTCAACTTCAGTTGGATCGTGATAGATCCAAGGCTCGCACTCACCCTCGAATGTCGTGAACAGCTCAGTCATCGAATTGATGTTGGAGTCGTTCCTGTTGTATAGATCGTGATTACCTATGATGACATGCGTGTCGATTTTCTCTCGCCACAGGCGAAAGACGAACTCATCGCGGAATGTCTGGAGCGTGCGAAAGTTGATATACTTTCGACGATCGCAAATATCACCAAGATGAATCAGCGTCGATATGTTATTCTCCTTGACATACGGAAAGAACACGTTGTTGTAGAAGTCCATGAAGTAATCAAGGAACACCGGACTATCGTTACGCGCGCCGAAATGTGTGTCAGTGAGGATGGCTACCTTATAATCACTCATCATCACCCCCGAAAAGAGTCGATCCATTCGAGGTCCGATCTTTCTTGAACTTCACCTGCCTCTGCTTCTTCTTGGACTCTTCCATAGCTTCTTCGTAGTTCTTGATGAACTCCAAGCGAGCAGCATGTTCTTCACGAATGTTTGTCTTTCGGCTAACAGAATCCTCACTCATAGCATCTTCAATGTCCATTTGTTCGATCTGCTTATACTTGATATAGAGCTGTCGCTTCTCTTTTTGAATGCGACGCAGAAACGCATACCAGATGATTTGCGTGAAGTACGCAAATGGATTCTGAGTCTTTTCTGGATCAAAGTTGTAAATGTATTGAATGCAGTTCTCCACACCATCCATAATCATATCATCGCGATATGTGTAATTGATGAAGTTTGGCTTGTAGGATAAGTGTGTGGCGATCTTCATAAAGCAGTCGCCAATGTAGTCGGGTATGCGAGGGCGATCCAGACCCTTCGTGTCTGCTGTTTTGACCTGTTCAAGATATTCAACCATCGCCTTGAAGAATTCTTTGTTATCGACATAGTGTGATTTTGACTGTTGTTCTTTTGATCGACGTGGCATCAGTGAAGTGTTCCTTTCTTAGCAAGGAACTCGCTAATAAACTCGTCTATGCTTGGTTCATCGTCTATATCATTACTTTGAATTGCATCGAGTTTCTCGTTAGTCTTTGTGATATTATCAAGAGCAATGACATATTGCTCCGCTATGGCTTCGTTGACAGGAAAGCACGTCACAATACTATAGTGTGATAGCTCAACGGGCTTGCTTGGGTCTTCTGCCCAACGCATCCATCTACGAACAGAGGCTATACTGTTTTCGTAGTCATCGCGAATGATAATGCAGGGTTCGACGATTTTGACAGTCCCAGTCCATCCTCTGCCTGTGCTCTTTCCAATTAGTTCTGTGCCATCCACAAGCACAACATAATGGATCTTCATATCTTCAGTTTTCATTTCACCTCCACCTTGTATAGCTTGACTGGAAACTTTTCTGCCACATAATATTTGTGTCGCTCAATGAAATGAGTCGCGGCGAAGTTCTTTTTACTTCCATTTGTCAAGTCATCTACAATGTCGTATAGAGTTGCTGATTCTTTTGTCTCCGTGGTACGGAGAACTCGACCAATGCTCTGAAGCACACGGATCTTTGACTTGCCGGGGTGAGAGAAGATTACGTTGTGTAGGTTTTTGATATTGACTCCTGTGCTGAATACACCAGCAGAAGCTACAATAATCACATCATTGTTGTTTTCCGTAATTTCCCTTACCTGTTCGCGAAGCTCCGCATCCGTGCCTCCCCAGACATAATATACCTGTTTATCGTTAGCCTTCTCCTCTATCATACGATGAAGCACATTTCCGTGCTTCTCTACAAAATTAAACAATACTAATGTATTCCCCGAAAGCGAAAGCGCAAGATTGCGAATGAAAATATTTCGCTTTTTATGAGATACCAGAAAGTCAATCTCCTCGTGGTACTTCATCTTGGACACAAGACGGCATTCATCTTTAGAATACTTGAGTGCAACTGCTTTGATCTGTAGTTTAGCAAGATGCCCAGCTTTTTGCAAGTCTTTTGTTTTGATTATCTTGCGAATACGCCCAAATAATCCCTCAAGAACTAGAGAGTGTGTTTTGGCATCAGCAAGTGTTCCTGTCATTCCAAAGCGATACTTAACATCGGTCATCTTCGTCATCATCGTCTGAATGGACTTGGCTTGAAATAGATGTGCTTCATCGCCTATCACCACATCAAACTGATCGAACCATACTTTTGGTAACTTGTATGCTGATTGCCATGTTGAAATAACAACAGGCAAATCTGTTGCTTTGTCTTTCCCCTGCATAATACGATGGACATTCTCTGCGGTGTTCCATCCATAATCAGCAAAGTCCTTGTATAGCTGATTGACGAGTGAGATCGTAGGGACGATGATGAGTATCTTACCATCACACTCCTGCTGATAGTATCGTGTCAGCAGATATGCGATCAGCGATTTGCCTGAACCTGTTGGGCAAAGGATCAATTTACGATGATCGCGAACGCAAGTCACGAACGCTTCCATTTGATAGTCACGCGGTTCAAACGGAAGATTGAGGGTCGATGCAAACTCTCTACCTTCGACAAGACTAAACGATGTGGCTATATTGAGATCAGACGGATATGATATGTCATAATCTCTGTCTTGAGCAAACTGCTCGATGTGGTGCATAAGCCCAGAATAGATTGTCTGATTGCGCGTGTCTAATAGTCTAATCTTGCCATCCCACAGGCGATTACGAAAAGCAGGCATAAACTGATGCCCAGGCACCAGAAAGGTGAAATGATCGCTCATTTCAGCCAGAATGTGCGGCTCTGCGTCAACGCGCAGATACACTTCGTTGACTTTGATTAGTTCAATATCAGACATAACAAAGAGAGGAAATGGCTATTCGCCACCTCGCTGAACAAAGTTCTTTACGAACTCTTCAGCGTTCTCCTCTAACACATCGTCGATGTCATCAAGCAGATCATCAATACCAGTAGTATCGACTTTTTCTGATTTGGTGGTATCTTGCTCTTTTGGAGCTTCTTCAGTCTTCTTTGCCGTCTTCTGTTCTGACATTTTATTGCCCTGTTAGAAATTGTTGCCATTTGATTGCATTGTTGATCTGAAAGGAGCGATTGTTGATTTGAGACATAATGCTCTTGATCAACTCTATTTTCTCCTTTTGATCACCCAACTCGATCACATACTTATTTAGGATTGGATCACCGTCAACAAATCGTTGCGTGTCCTGCTTCATCACCTTCAGGTCAAACGGCTCCCAGTTATATTTCTTCAGCGTATCTTCGTCGAGCTTGCCAGAGAAGTATAACCATCGAAGCGTCTTGACCTCTTCAACTCGTGCTGCCATTCTTCTAAGTACGGCATTCTCAGCAGACAGCATCTTGTGATATTTGTGATGTAGATCAGGAATTTTCAACGATTCACTATCAAGAGAAGTTGAGTCCATCGACTTGTCCTTCTCCCACTCATTCATAATATCATCAAGCGTCACTGTGCTACGTTGACCTCTACGTTGACAACGATGTTCGGACGAATGGTAGGTGCGACAGGCTTTGAAGTAACTACACCTATCTGATTCGTGCGATCAGACATAACAACATTACCATCAGGCAGAGTAATAATATTGCGAGCGATGTATGAAACGTCGTTACCCACACCAACAGGAACAGTCGTGAGCGTAACCGGAATCTCAGCTATCTTCCAAGCAATAGCAGTAGGCGGGGGGTCGATATAGCTGTCAGGAGTAGCGCAAGCGACCTTCTCTTCAACTACATCAACAATACGATAAATGCACGTCTCGGTAATACGCGGATCATTCTCGATGATACCAACAGTGAAGATTGCAACTCCGGTAGTTGAGGTTGGAATATGGATATAGCTAGGTGATACCTGTGCTGTGGCTACTGAACTAACCAGTAATGTAATAAGGAAGCCGATTACTCTGATCATGGAAATACTCCTTTAAAATTAAGTTCACATATTATAGCTGCGTAATCTACTATGTCAAGTCTTTATAGTGATTTTATTTCATATCGAAGATACCGGAACGACACCTGAACTGTAAGGTAGTCTACGTCACTTGAAGTGCTATTAAACTGGAGCGGGCTCAAATTGATAGGGAATATATCGTAGAAGGTGCATTCGTGCGATGGATTCATGTTCGAGTTAAGAATCATCAGCGTAGCGTCTGACATAACGGCATCCTGAAGACCTGTGCCAACATTGTTCTTATACTCATCATAACTTTCAGGGAATCCGATACCACGCATCCAGTTCATAATTTCAATGAATGTCTTCAGGTCTTCATCTACCTTAAATTCAACAACCAGTGGATCGTACTCTACAGTTCGACCTGGTCTGTATGTAATTTGAAATGGTGTAGGGTGTTCTGCATCTGGAACAGTCATTCCTGGCAGCAATACACTCTGGACGAACCAATTTACGTTGGGTAGTTTTCTGACGTGAAAACGAAATCCAAGTTGACTCATCATATTGATATTACTAGGCTGTGGCATTTTCATCGTCCTCTGCGTAGTAGATACGCTTGGCAAGAGCTTCTATGTCCTCTTCGCGCACATCGACATAACCACGATCAATCAGAAATCGAGCGCGTTCAAGGCAGCGTTCAGTGACTTCTTGAGTTGCATATTCCCATTTGAGTTTTCTGTGTTCCATAGCTCTATTTATCAAACGCAAAAAGGGGCACCCCCGAAGAGGTGCCCCCTAATGTTTGCTCGCTAATGCGAACTCATATTACATGAGGTTGCGAACGAGAACCGATCGGTAGTAGACGTTTCGGTTACCAGCGGCAACTGCGTTCGTCCCGTTCAGATCAATCGCACCCGCACCATTCGTCGTTGCGAATGGGTTTGCAACCATTCCGTAACGAGTCTTGAATGCGATCTTTGGCTGGAACGAGTTCTCACCAACCGCTCGCACCATCTGGAGCGGAACGTATGGGCAGTAGAAGAGCCCAGCGTCATATGCGCTCGATCCCTTGTATCCCACGGTGAAGTATTCCGTTCCACCGAATCCGGTTGCTCCCGAAGGAAATGATGCGTCGAAGTATGGGTCAATAAAGACCTTGAAGCGACCATTGAGAACACCAGCGAAAGTGTTGCCCGTGTCATCGACGTTCAGGTTGTCCGAAAGGGCTGGAGTGTGATCCAGCAGTCCAGCCATCGACAGAGCAGACGCAACATCTGACGAGCAGATGATGAGGTTGCCCTTCCCGCGTCGAGTTGCCTTGGCGATCTGGTTTGCTTCGCGCTCAAGCTGGAACATAAGTCCCTTGAATCGCTCAACACTCCAGCGTCCGTTGGCATCGACATCGAGATCAAACTCACCAGCGGTTGCTGTGTTCGTCTGCGCTCCATCTGTTGCGGACTTGTTGATTGTGCGAACAACCTCTCGGTTGATCTCAGCAAGAATCTCAGCGGACAGAATGTTAGCAAGCTCTGTCTCAGCATCCAGACCGTGAATGGCCTTGAGATCCTGAGCAAGCTCGACTGTGTATTCTGCCTTGAGGGCTCGCGACTTGGCTGTGACTGTCACCTTGTCGATGACAAATCCCATCTCAGCAATCTGGGCACCAGTATCACCAAGAGTTTCTGCATTTCCTGTATCCATACCACCCTGAGTAACAGCTTGATCAAGAATCGAGTGTGTGTTAGCATGGACAGCAGGTGAACCAAGATCACCTTCTGGGAAGTCTGTTGCAGAGAACGTGGTGTTAGCCTCATTAAACAGAGCTTCGTTGGTGTTTCTTGATCCAGCATCGTCAGTTGATGTTGTAAGCGGTGCATACTGAGAATACATCGCAAAGATCAGGCCTGTTGGTCCTGTCATCGGCTGAACGCCGCAGATGTCATATGCGATCAGGTTTGGCATTGATCGTCGAACAAGCGAGATGAGAACTGGGTCATATGTAGCAACACCTGTTGCTCCACCCGGCGTTCCGATTGCATTGGCTGGTGCCTCATGTAGCGACTGCTCACGAAGTGCCTGCTCCTGGTTCTCAAGAAGAACCGCCGTAACTGCCGCTCGATAGCGATCAGCAATCTTTGGCATTTCCTCATGCTCCAGAACAGGGGCCCACTTTGTCTGTAGTTCCTCTGAAAGATACATTTAATACTCCTTCTGTGAAAATGTTCAGGGCCCTTGTATTCCCTGATCTTTCTTATTTATATAAACCCGAGTCTACACTCGTTCCACAAGTTACTTGAGCTGACCACCCAGAACGCGAACGTACTGTGACATAGCGTCATCCAGCTTTGGTTGCTCGACAGACTCACTAAGTGTCTGTGCGAACTCCTCGTCCACATCTGCGTCGTCATCTTCTGTTAAATCAACAGCCTTTGGAAGATAGCTCTCCTTCAGGATGTTAATCGCCTTTCGATACTGATCCTCATCCTCGAACTGAACGCTCTCGGCAAGATCAGCAATCTTTTCAATTTGACTATCAGCAAGCTCTGAAAGCTCATCAATGAGAATACTCTCACGGACAACTTCAGTTCGTGCATTCTGAAGATCAATGTTGGCCTCGATCTGCTCGTTGAGGGCAGCCTTTAGCTCATCAATCTCTGTTGCCATCTCATCGAGAACATCAACCTTCGACTCTGGAACGTCGATGTAGCTCTCAATGAAGAGCTTCTGAAGACCACCAATGAACTCCTCTGCGATCTCTGCGCGTAGGCCACGCTCAACAGCCAGCTCATTCTTGGTCATCCACTCTTCAACAACATAGTTTAGATAGTCATCAATCTTGTTAGTCAGCTCTGTCTCATGGACGTTGATTGACTCAGCAAGTTCTTGCTTGAAGGACTCCTCAAGCTCATCGAGCTTGTTGTTGACCTGAACGAGAACTGCTGCCTCGAAAATGGTCTTTGCCTTCATCTGAAAATCCTCTGAAAGATCCTCGCTGTCGAACATAGCAGCAACATCCTCAGACAGATCAAGATCATCTGCTGTGATGCGTCGTCGAATCTCTGCGACCTCTTCCTCCGCGATCTCTTCGCTATCGTCGCTGTCGTCCTGCTCTTCCATGACTGCGGAAAGAAGCTCTGCATAGCGAGCGCGAAGCTCATCCTCGTCAAGCTCTGTGACTAGATTAAAGATGTCCTCATCCACTTCGATGATCTCGACATCCTCGTCACTCTCTTCGGCAACGAGATCAAGATCCTCAATCTCTTCCTCTTCCTTGACCTTCTGCATTGACTCTGCTCCGCCCTTGTCAGCCTTTCGCTTTGCTGCCTTGGATGTGGCGTTAGATGCTTTTGTAATGTCAGCGTGCTTGTCCTCGGGATCAGTCAGGAGATTGTCCTTCATTGGCTCTTCGACTCCACCCTTGGCCTTTGGATCGTTTCCGCCCTTACCTGGATCTCCACCTTCAGATGGCAGCTCAGGCTGCCCTGGTGTTGAAACTTTTGGCGTTGGCTTACCTGATTCAGCGCCTTCCGCGATATTTCGGATCGTGCTTTCAAGACTTCTCTTGCTCATTGTTCGACTCCTATGTAAGAACGGTACTTCTTACCGATGTGTGTCTATTTATACAATCGGCTACTTCAGCAGCAGCTTCATGTACGTTGTAAATGCTTCGAGCTTGCGCTCCTCCAGCTCCTTCGCTGTCATTCGTTTCATGCTCTCTGCCATCTGCTCAACGCGCCATGTGTTAGTGCCAGCATCATACCAATACTCGCGACCTTCCATGATACCTTGAACGAAAGCGTTGGGTGCAGAAGGATCAGCAACAATGTCAGCAGCAGTAGCAAGATGGAAATCGTCTTGGACGATCTGAACACCATCTCGATCCTGCTTCAGTGATCCCATTCCGCGCGAAGAAACACCGAGTTGCGCTCCCTCAGAGATGAGGTTACGAACGATGTTTCCGTATGGAGTAGCCAAAATCTTGGCTGTTCCAATAAAGTCATTTCCATTCTCGGAAATGTCTGTAATCATATGCGAGACTCGATCAAGATTGATCGTTGGTCCCTCTGGATGCCCAAGCTCACCGAATGCTCGGTTCTTCTTGACATACTCGTCATTGTAGCGATTGACCTCTCGGACCATTGTTTGCTTTGGATACATGCGACCGTTTCGGTTCTTGACTTCAGCCTGCATGAATGGCCCACGAATTTTAAAGGTCTTTTCTTTCTTGCCTTCTGCAAGCTCAACCTCTTCGACAATGTATTCTACTTGCTCTGTCAGTTCGCTAATTAGCTTCATTGGATTCTCCTAGAGATCGTTCAACGCATATAGACGACCAGTTAGTTTAGCTTGCTGAAGAGCAAACTTCTCCAGCTTTGCAAACTCAGAAGCAGATGAAGAGAGCTTCTTTGCAAACTTTTTCTGGTTGTTTGTGTTTAGATTTCCATGTGTCTGAAGAAGTGCTGTTGCAGTCTCCGGTGACACCTTTACGGAAGAACCATCAGCGAAGCGAACCGTTCCAGCTTGCGAAAGCGTGGTCAGCTTCTTGATGTCGTCAATGGTGTTCTCTGTGATCTCGATCTCGACCTCTTCATTTGTCTTCATGTAGGCACTACGACTCTTGATTTCTTTGTTGATATGGCGTAACCGATCAGAATCTCTTTTGTCTAGTTCACCCTTGGCAAGAAGTCTATCTCTCTGCTTTTTGATGGAGAGTAAACGCTTCATTGATGGATCAGGTCTTTCTGTTTTGTTTTTGGCTTCATCAAACTGCTCGACCTCTTCGTTCTTTGGTCTACCGAACTGATCCTTGTTTCCGAAATGCTTGACAGCTTTGCGGGACTTGGCAGAGGCAGCATAGTGCTTCTGCTTTGCCTTCTCCTTCTGAGCGGCTTGATCCTTTTCACGAGCAGCAGCAGCACGAGCGATCTTTGCTAGTCGCTCTGCTTTCTTCTCGGCAGGAGTCTTGTCGGCGACCTCATCTGGCCAGATAACGTCGTATGCCTCTGTCGCAAGAGTGTAGGTGCCATTGTCCGTCTTGGTGTAGATCGGCTTGATCGACTTCTCAACCTGATCCTCTGCGGAACCATCAGGGTTGCGGTTATTCTCGTCAGCATCATCCTGCTGCGACTGATCCGATGGGAGATCGTTTAGCTTTGCCTCTTCACCATCATCTCCCGTTGCTCGAACGGCAAGATTTCGTGCTGCTTCTCGAACTTGCTTGAATCTAGTCATCGGTAAGTTCCTCTTCTGGTTCATCTGGAGAGAACACGGTTTGGGCAACCTCGACCTTCTTGTTGTCTAGGGCGTCGGTCATGCGAGCGGCTAGCTCAGCCTCGACAGATGCCTTGAAGTCTATGGGGTTGCCGTTTTTCACTGATCGAATAATGTTCTTGATGCTCATCTCGGTTCTCCTAAAATCCTGCTGTATTTATACTTCTGCCTTTTTTCGCTCAGACGAAAATGGCAAGTGTTTTTTGGGTCCAAAACGTATACATAGAGGTGTAGCCGGTCAGGACCAAAGTAGATATAGTATTATATGATATACCAAGCAGTACCGTTCGACTGAATTGAAAATGATTCCCATTGAGTAGTGGTGCTTTTATTTAGGGCTCCGTCAATCGTCTCAGATCCATTTCCATCCACAATCATTTGATTTGCTGAGGCATCTATTTTCTTGAAATTGTAGATCATAGACTCTGCACTTGAAGCAGTAGGTAATGTTAGTGTCACATCTCCAGAAGTTGCATCTACCAATATTGTGGTATCTGTTAGTGCTACATTTTCATCTGATGTTACTGTTCTTATGTGATCGTGTCTGTCAATTTCCCATCTCAGATTTGCTGCTGACCATTTGATTGTATCATTTTCTTGAAGATTACCAACATGATCTATGTAAATATTTTCTAGGTCTTCTAGTCTATAGTTGTTGGTAGCACGAACGAATATAGTTCCATTGTTCTTTTTGTTGAGTACGAACGCAACGGGAAGTCTCCAGTTTGGAGCGTCAGGTTCCGTAGTCACCCATCCGCCTGGAGTGGCTGGATCAGGATATAAAATATCACCTTCTTCCCAGCCTGATGTGTAGATTCCCCGGACCTTTCCGAAGTGTGTGACCTTTCCATCTTCACCATCAGGTATGTCTTCTGTCGCAACACCAATGAAGTATTTTGAGGGTATTGATCCATCAGCAACAGCTTTTTCAACCAACAGTCGCCCAGATGCACCAAGTGTGCCTGGGTCTGATACCATAACAGCATCACCATTGTCAATTTGAACCCCACTATTATTTCTGACATGATAATGGATTTCTTGCCCTAGTTGAAGCACAGCACCATTCTGACCGAGATCAAGGGTTTCTTCGTCTGCGTTCCATGCCATCTGCCCTTGAGTGACAGCGTGTGTGGTTGTGGTGTCGAACGTGATATAGTCGATCAATCCATCAGACATGAACTCTGGGAATGTCTTGGATGTGAACTTACTCACACCACTACTAAAGGCTAATACTCCATTATCAGTCTGACTGGATATGGGAGAATACACAACATCATCGTTGTCAAGTATTCTTGTGGAACCACCACCACCCTGTGATGCGAGACTTCGATTGACTAGCGTTTTATATTCGTTGAATTTGCGTTCAAGATTTGATCGTATGGCTTCTTCGTTTATGGTAGGTGTGATGCCTGCTGGCCCTGCTGGGCCAGGAGGTCCGGTGTCACCTTTTTCTCCGCGATCACCTTTTGGACCTGTCGCTCCTTTTGGCCCTTGTTTTCCTTGGCGACCTTCTTTTCCTTGAATGCCTTGATCACCCTTTGGCCCTTGCGGACCTTTTGCTCCTGGCTGACCTGCTGGGCCCTGCGGTCCTGCTACTCCTTGCGGTCCTTGTGTACCGGGATCACCTTTGTCTCCCTTTGGCCCCGGTTCTCCATCTCGCCCAGGCGCTCCCGACAAACCCTGAAGCCCTTGATCTCCTTTTGGTCCGCGCTCTCCTCTTTCTCCGCGCTCGCCTTGCGGACCTGTTTCACCTTGAACACCTTGTGGTCCCTGTTCTCCGATAGGCCCTTGCTCACCGATAAATCCACGCTCGCCTTGAATGCCAGGTAGCCCAGGCAATCCTGCTGGGCCTCTTCTTTCAATCTGTACCGATACTTGTTCATTAACCTGCTGAACAGGAGCAGACACAGATTTACCAACGATAGAATCAAAATCATCAGATATGGTTGAGTCTACATCAAGAGTCTCAAATTCCTCTTCTTGGACTTCGACCTCGTACTTTTCCTTAAATGATTTCATTTTCATCTCATTGTGTTAGTGTATTATCTTCTTCTGGATTCTGTGGGGGAGCTGGAGGTTCTTCTGGTGGCAGTTCAATGTCAGGTCCAGCAGGAGTAACTGTTGTTTCTCCAGCATTCTCTTCCTTTTTGATTTGATCTGCGATTTCTTTGATCTCTTCGTCAGTCTGTCGAAGAATATTCTTCTGAACCCATAGCTTAGATATGTATGTTCCAACATGACTGTCAATATTATCCAGAATTTCAATTCGTGAACGTAATGATTCTATCTGCTGAAGTTCCATGAAGTGCGTATCTTGCTGCCAGTTGAACCGCATGTCCTTCTTGATATTCTTCCAGTCATCAGCAGTAATGATATTTTTCAGAATCAGTTGTTTTTCTAGCAGATCGTGGAACAATAAGGCAAAGCGATTTCGGAGTCTCTGTACGAATTTTCCAAATTTCACTTCGTCTCGTGTGATCTCTGTGTCTCGCCCAATGGAGAATCCAGCTTCGGATTCCATGCGTGTTCGAGGAACATTCATAGCCTGATAGAGCTTACGGCGGAAATATAGAATATCCTCAATCTCTCCAAGATTCTGCCCACCTGCTAGTGTGCTGACTTCTGTTCCCTTTCCACCTTCTCTTCGTGGTAGCCAAAAGTCCTCCAGCATTGTGCGATGATGACGAGCATCCTCAACTGCACCTGTCTCTGCGTTGTATGTTACCTTATTCTTGAAGCGAACCATGATGTCTTTGAGATATGCTTCTGCTTTACCTTTTGGTAGATTTCCAACATCAACGTAGAACACTCGACGTTCTGGGGCACGAGAGATGCGATAGATCACAACAGCATCCTCAAGCATCTTGAGCTGATTCCACGGGCGAACTGCTTTCTGTAGATTTGAAATAACACGCTTTCGTGATGCGTCTACCAAGCCAGATCCGTTGTATGCAATAGCGTCAAGAGTAATCGGAATGGGTGTGCTGTTTTTTGCATCCAATCCTTTTTGATTGTAGATGTAATATTCCTTCGGAGGAATTACAACCGGAGGCTTGTCTTTGGATGCAACTTGATTTGCTGGCTTTGGCTTCTCTTTGATCTTCTTGATCTTTCGTGGATCAATATATCGAAGCTCTTGAATGCCTGCCTTTGGGCTGGTCTTGTCGATGATGATGTGATAGTATACTCTGCCATCAACGTACCATCGTCGAAAGATGTCATATGCTTTCAACTTGAAGTCTAAAAGCTCAAGCACATTATCAAACTCGTCGATGATCTTCTTCTTCAATGATGTGCTGATCTGACTTCGATCGAGATTAAGACTGACGCAGAAGTCATCGTCTTGATCAATAACAGCCTCATTCACAATGTCGTCGATGGCATAATCAACTTCAGGGTAGACTGCCATTGTACGATACATTGTGATAAGCTGATTCTCATCCTTGATTGATCCGTCAATATCAATCGCGATTCCATATTGACCACCGCCACCATATCCACCTATAGGTGATACATCTACCGCTTCTTCCTGTTCTTCTGGCGCGGTGAAGGCAAGAAGGTTCTGTTGTTCGCGCTCTTCGCGCTCCTTCTTGCTAGTGATTTCAAAACCGAAAAAGTTGATAGGCATCTGTGACTCCCAAGTAATCGCATCTTCATATATTTATACTTGCTCTCAACGAAAAAGAGGACGCGGGCCCGCCTCACTGGACAAGGTATCCGCGCCCTCTTGATCGTGAAAGAGAACTAATCTGAGTTACGAAGTAACTCCGGCGTTCACCCAATAGTCGTAAACCCATGACACAGAGAAGTCTTGGATTGCATCGGCAGCATCCCAAGAGAGATCCATCTGCTGAATTGATGCTGGCCATAGATTAACAAGTGTAATGCGCTTAATTTCATCGCCACGTTTACCAAATTGAACAACATCAGCACTAGCTTGATAGCTATTAGGATTTGGTCCCGAAGCTCGAAGATTACCTTCATGGGTGTTGATGCTATTTGACCATGCGTTGATTGCATCGTAAACAAGAAAATCTTCATCATTAAGCACCGTCACTGACCATTCTTCGAAAGTTCTAGTTCCAGCAAAGTTTACTGTTCGCCCGAAATACGGAACAGGAATCGAAGTAACCGTTGAACCTGGAAAAATTGTGGATCGGCAAGTAAAAGTGAGCTTTTGTGATGCGGCCACAGCGTCACCGCCCGCAATGGCGGGAGGTAACGGCAACTCAACTTGAAATAGATTTGAACGCGCGCCGCCACCTGTCATTTGAGCGCGAATGTCGTTGATGTTAAATGCCATCTTATTGACTCCTTATGGATTAGAACTGTCCGACGATCTCTTCAAAGTTCACACCAGTTCGTGCTGCCACAAAATTCAACGTGATGAAATTGATCGAGCGAGCTGGCTTAATGTAGATGTCACCGACAAACTCATTACGGTCAATGACCTCTGGTGTGTTGTTTGTTGTATCACACACAACACGGAAGTCATATATACCTCTTCTCCCCTGAACATCGCGAAGGAATGGTTCCACGAGATTTCGGAACTGAGCGCGTGTGAACTCATCATTGAACTCAAACAACGTATACTTGGCTGCTGTCGCGATGGCCTTCTCAAGAACGATGAACAAACGTCGCACGTTGATTCGATCAAATGCGCTTGGCTTGGACTGAAGCGTCTTGTCACCGAACAGAACAGTTCCCTGCCCTGGTAGTGTCACGACTGGATTGATGCCGTTCTTGTAAAGCTCATCTCGATGAGAGCGTCGAGGATTCCATGCGAGCTTGACGACATTCTTAACTTGTCCTCGATTCAGACCAGCAGGGCTGAACCAAGGATCTCGAACATTGTCAGTATTCACACAAAGACCTGCGATGTCCGCATTGAGTGGAACCCAACGATACACATCATTGAACTTGTCATACTGATACTTCCATCCAGAGTCCATGACTGCGTAGGAAGAACTTCTGCCATTGATTCCGTCTGTTGTGTTTCTAAAGTTCTTGATATTAGTCAAAGCGGTACTTGGATTGGGTATGTTTACACAATCTGTCTGTTCCGGGGATATAAATGCAACGCAGTCCTTTCGATCCTCAACCAGATTGTCAATAACGTATCGAGCGACTGTTCCGTTATGTGGTCCGCAGAGAACGAGAGAGATGTCAACTTCTTCTGGGTTGTTGAACAAATCATAACCATTTTGAATTGGTCCCACTGAGTTTGGATTTCCATCTTGTCCACCGCTAAGGTCTACGCTATATGGAGTCCATTCTCTTGCAGTTTCCTGAAGATCGCCTGTTCCTGTGTATATTTGAACAAACTCTTTTGATGCGGTTGGATCAATCGTATCACCTAAGTCATATTTACCTGATTCGGATGTATGATTAAACCCAGCTTCACTACCTATCCAAATCCATTCACTCTGATCATTGATAACATTAACATAGTAGTTAGATGTTCCGTCTTGATTTCGGGCATCAGCAGCCTTAGATAGATTAGAAAATGTTTCGAGAACGGTTCCCTTTATTCCTGTTATTAATCCGGTTGCGTCTGATACAACAAGATGAAATTCATCATTTGTAGCATTCCGAGCATCAGCATATTCAGATGTTCCCGGCGCCAAATCGAAGTTATTGTAGAACTCCCACTCTCGGGTAACAATTATGTTGTTAGCCTGAATTGGAAACTCACGATCTACCGTAATCTGATTAGCTACCGAAGTGTCAATGACTCGATATGATCCAGAAGGAACGATTGTTGTCTGTAGACCAGCTCCATCTACGGTGAATGAACGATTTGTTTCTGGAGCATCCTCAGTAGATGAAAAAGTAATAATGTCACCCTTTACAAAATTCTGATGATGATTCTGTGTATTCTCAAATTCCAGAATATTAGATCCTATTACCGCATTAGCAGAAAACCCCGGAGAGGAGTTGGTGAACTGTCCTGATATAGAGTCACAAACAGAAACGCGCAATGAATTTCCAAGTGCGCCTGGCCACTTAGCGGAAAAAGTTCCAACATTCGTAAGTGTGGCTGTATCGTATCCAGACCGATTCTTTACAATAAACTCATTTCCTGCTGCTGTAGCATTATTGGCTCCGGTAGTAGGATCTGTGTGAACGACACGAACGACCTTCAAAGAGTTGCCGTAATCGAGAAAGTTTGATGCTGAAAACCAATGCTGAAAATTATCTGAGTTTGGCTTGCCGAAACGATTGACAAGCTCTGCCTGGGAATCAATAAGTGTAATCTCGTCAACTGGACCCCATGCAAATGTTCCAACAAAAGCTCCCTCTGTAGTAGCGACGGCCGGGATTAATGTTGTTAGATCAACTTCTGTGACCTGTACGCCCGGTGAAATCTGGAAAGGCATGTCTTCTCTCCTTCGTAATTACGCCCAAGTTTATGTGGGCTGCTCTTCTGGGAGATATTTATACAATCGCCGATTTTCGTTTACCAATCATCATCACCAGCCCAGATCCACGAATCACTCCCCTGTTTTGCTACTCTGTATTTATCTGCATCAGGATCTCCCGAATCAATGATTCCGAAAGGAACCAGATGCTCCAGCTCTCGTTCTTCCTTCTCCTTCTCCCGCAGCTCTTCGCGCTTCAGCTTCTCCAACACCATCTTCTTATGGGTGTCGGTGTTCGTCACATCCTTGAAATATGGCTCCGTCGTACACCACGCAAATAGCACCAGATTCATCACCAGATCGTCGTGATGCCCTGGTTCAGCTTCGTAGCTGTATCCCTTGGCGATGAAACTGGTCATTTCGCAGATCGTGTCAAAGTCTTCCACGATTAGTCGATCTGCTTCGATCAAGTTCTTTAGATTGGCACATCCAATTTGCTTGACCTTCTTGCTCGTCTTGATACCAAACTGAAGCGATCCTGCTCCAAATCCAGTTCCCAATCCTTGCCCTGCTCGTCCCCGTGTCGTGACGTAGAGGAGGTGATCATACTCCAGATCCTCGTGAAGAATGGTTGCGACCTGCTGCCCGATGTCGTTGATCTCGACTAGCACCCACGCATCGTTGTAAGTTTTAGCCACATTCTGTATGACCGTAGGATATTCGAGCGGTGAAATCGTACTTGACCGATACTTAGCCACTACGCGATATGGGAACTGCCCAGAGTCAATAACCGAAAACGTAGAGAAGTCCAACCCTTCTCCGTGACTAACATCAACGGTGATCGTGTATATATGATCTGGCTCTGGATTTCGATACACATCAAGCTGCCCTGCTGTTGATATGGGATCAGCAAATGGCATCGCTTTGAGCTTTGTTGCGTTGATCAGCGTGTTCTGAGAACCGACGAACTCGCACTCAAACTCCTGCGCGAACTGTTCCTTTGAGGTGTTGCGGATTGTAGATTCTTTCCACTCCTCATCTCTCCCCGGAACCTCGGACCAGTGTACCTCCACTGGAACGTATTCCGACTTTCCCTCGTTTGCGTCCATCCACATTCTGTAGAAGTGATTCATACCACAAGGGGTAGAGATGATCACCATCTTGGTGGTCTTACCAGAAGAGATGGTCGGATATGTGGATGCGAAGAACTCTTCAGCGATGTGTCTGGGAACGAATGCGAACTCGTCCAGCAGCAGCATGTTGAACGATCCACCTCGAATGGCGGAAGAGGAGGTGGATGCTGCGATGATCTTCGACCCGTTCTCCAGTTCGATAGATCCCTTGTTCCATGCAAGAACACCCTGCTGTAGAAAGAACGGAAGGTTTTCGTATGCGAGCTGATAGCGAGCAAGAATGTCACGCGCAAGCTGCCCTTTGTTAGCCAGAATAGCACAGTTCACATTGTCGTTAAATAACGTATAGTGTAGGAAATATGCGACGACTGTTGTTGTCTTTCCTGTCTGGCGTGGGAGCTTACCGATCGTAAATCTATTGTCATGGATCGTTCGGATGATCTTCTCTTGGAAGTCATACATCTCGAAAGGAACTAGACCTTCATCCAAACTGACAATCTTGACATAGTTGCGAACGAAATAAATCGGATCTTTCGCACACTTCACATACTCTTTGATTTCGTCTGGGGTGTATTCGTGATTGACACCTACTTTTTTTAGTAGGGGATTACCTTGATAGCCATCTTCTTCTGTTGCCATTTACTTTCCCTAACACACCAAGCATGATTAATCCTGCTGTGATCATCATTCCAAATCCAGGCTCAGGAATGGATGTCGTTGTCCAACTTGAACATGACGTGCCTTCACATGCACGCACCATTATCCACCCATTCGGTTCTGGATGAAACACATCAATACCAAAACATCTGCTCGCGTTATCTGCTATACACAAAAGTATCTCATTTTGCGTTGGTGGTATGAAAATACTTGTGAGATTGTCAATAACAGTCAATGACTCCTGACACATATATTCTATTTCAACGAGTTGATCCTCTGTGCAATCTAACCAGACATTAGATGCCGTTTCGTATGCTTCTAACGGATTGTTTAAGTCTGGATTTCCACTAACATCCTCTATTATTTGTTGCCACTCATGGTAAGTTGGATCAGGCGCATTTTCCGAATATGGTTGAACAAATCGAAAGTTTGTTATGGGCATTATTCCTACTCATCAGTTTCGACCTCAGATGTTACATCAATCTCGTCCATCTTTCCCTTGAGAAGCTGTTGAAGCTGCTTTGTAGAACCAGTAAATAATATATTATTGGTCGTTTGGGTTTTGGGTGCTTCGTTTTTCTGACCAGTCAACTCTCTGATCTTCGTCTGATGATCCATTAGTTTCTCTGCGACTTCAGCAGTAGACTTCATTACCGTAGCAAACACCTCGTATGCTCGTGGATGATCCATCGCTTGAGCAAGCGTCAACGCGTCAGCAGTAGCAATACGACCAGACTCCAAAGCAGTCACAAGAGCATCTCGCACTTTGTTGTAGTCTTTGTATGTGTCACGCGGAATATCAAGCGCGCTCAAAATGCTATCCATCGCAGGGTCGGTTTCTTCACTTTCGACCACTACTGGTATGTGTGTTTCTTCATTTTCCATTACAGATCCTCATCAACACCTGTTACGAGATTGCGACGAGTTCCCTCTGTTGGTAGAGTGTTGTTCGCAGCATATCCCCAATCATCATCAATATCAATACTACTTAGTGGTACAGATAGAGCGATGTCTGAAGTTGGATTTCCTGCTGCTGTCAATCCGGGTTGGAAATATAGTCGTGAAGCAGTCGGCACACCTGCGATCTGATCTGGATCAATTCCTTGCTCTCTTGTTCCTCTATACTGAATACGATATGTCCAGTTCGCACCCGGAATATCAAGGAAGGCTGGATTAACAACAATCACTTGATCTGATCCATTATGAGATGTGATCACTCTGGTATTTCCTGTGATACCTGTGGTGCCAGATCCCTCTCCGGTGATTGTGATATATCCTGAACCAGAATATACATCATCGGTTCGCGCAGATGTATTTGCCTGAAGAAATAGATGCGTTCCGTTTGCTGATGCTTGAGCAAGAGTACCGCTATGATAACGAGTGAAGCTGTCGGGAATGAAGAAATCTACATAGGCTTTCTTGATGATCTTTGGTGTTGATACGGGACCAAACAGCATGGTCTTCATCGTAAATGTCAAAGTCCAGATCAATGTTCTTCCACTTTCAAAGTCACCGTCATATGCGTCTTCTCTGCTAATTGAGTCGAGTCGAATGGGAATGTCAACATCTATCTCATGCTCTGTTACATTGTTAAGCGTAAGCGTGAACTCTGGTGTGAAGAACGGAAGAATCTGTTCAATAATCTTAGAACAATCTGCTGCGTTTCTACCATACATAGCAAGTTCAAAATTTAGATCATATGGCACACCTTCATACATCATTCGCTTTGTGTTACCAGTTTCATCACTTGTATTGATTGAGGAATATTTGTTCATTGTGCCTAGCTTGCGCTCGGACGCGTAATTTATAGCTACCAAATCATAACTAATACGGGGAAGAGATGTCATAATCTGCTGTGCAAGATCGGGATCAGTTAGACGAGCATACCACTTTTCTTTGCTGGAGTATGTAATAGGCACAGAGATCCACGTTCCATTCGATCTCTGGATCTTGATGTTATTGAAAAGTGTCCCGAAGGCTATAACACATTTCCGAATGATGTCGTGATTAAAAGGTGTACCCAGCATTAGCTATAATCTCCAAATGGGCTATCTTCACTTAGATCCAATACGCCCAGACCATCAGTCTCAAGAGTCTGATTATCGGCAATGCTGTTGTCTGGCATTGTGTTTCCTGTGAAGTTAACTCCGCTTGTGTTCTCATTGAAGCTCTGGTCGATATTTACAATACCTGTGCTGAACGTCTCCTGTGCGTAGCGGAAGTCTTCGCAGCGGATTTCATACATCTGTAAATTTCCCACCTGATAGAAGATACTTTCATGCTCAACAAAGTTGATTTCCATGAATGTGCCTTGACGTTGAGCTGCTGTATTTGGAACAGTCAAATCAAAATAGATTAAGTCCCCCTCTTTTGGGCGCGAGCGGGTTGCACCTAGATGAACTTGCTCGGAGAGAAGATTATCAAAATCACGAATGGCAAGATTAAGTGTCAACGTCTCGCGAATTTCAAGACCAAAGCGAGTGATAATGTCTCGCTCACCGCCCCATCCTTCAGCAGTCGCGACATAGAACGGCAACACATACGCTTCATCAAAGTAGCGATCCGTGCTTTCTCCGTAGATACTATCCTCTGTTCCCTTGCGCGGAAGCCAATAAGCAGGAACTCCGTAGATGCTAATAGCTTCTACAACCAGATCCTCGATGAGCTTTTGCTCTGATGGGATATTATATCCGAAGTAGTGGTTTTTAGGCATCTAATCACCCCATGTAAAAGTCAGTAGGCAGGGTGTATGAGTCTTTCAGTTCTTGTCGCAGACGTTCAAGGTTCTGTTGAGCTTCTTGCTTGATTGCAGGTCCGTCCAGAGTGACACCACCCGGAAGCTGAATACCAGCGAATTTGGATAGATTTTGCCCCCACTGCTCTCGCACCAACTCTGTCACATATTCTTTCAGCCACAGATCACCGTAGACTTTTGTATAGCTAGTTGGATCAACAATCTTGAACGCCTCAACAACAATATAATCACCGACACTAACATCTGTTTCCCAATCCCAGTCGATATTCAATTTGTTCATGTGCCGAGTAAATCGAATAGGAGCAACACCGACTAATACTTCCTGAAGTAAGGAGAGATGTTGATGATACATTTTATAGCCTGTGATATTATCTCCCCATGTCGCTGATCCAAATGCTGTATAATCTTGAAGTCGAAGCTGATACTCAAGATTGAACATACCAGATCCACCCACATTATTCTCTGGTAGAACTTGCGTGATATTTGTATATGTATCTGAATCAAAAGTGATATACTTATTAGTGATGTCGTCTGCCGTTATCTGATACGGTTCATATACCTTTTCGGTAGCGTCCATATGAAACTCTTGCCACATCTTCAGAGCTTCATCCAGGCGATCCTCTAACTGCTCGCAATCTACATTGATTTCGATGACAGGTTTTCCGAGACGCCGGAGCGCATATTCGATTAGACTGTCCCTGCTATTTGGAACTGCCATTTACTTCTCCTAGTCTACTGTCATGCTTCGATGAACAGTAATGGTTCCTCGAACTACTTGATGAACTAATCCAGAGATTGTCGTCGCTTCAACATCATATAGGTATCTACCATCTTCGAGTGATGCAGTTGTAACATTATCTAATGATATAGTTACAATTCCGTTTGCTGCTCCGTCTTGTGGTAAACTTATTGTGAGTGGTGTATATGTAGTGGAGCCTACACACTTACGCATATAACCTCTCTTAAACGAGTAATTTGAAGTATCAACCGGATAACGACCTGATGTGTTTGATGTATAGAATACAACATTCGCTGTAAAGTCTGTTCCTTGCGAAATGAATAGGTTGTGTTCGTATGACATTAGTTTTCTAAATCCTTAATCTGAATTTTGATTTTAGAAATATCCTTGAGCTTGGTTTCATACTTTTTTTTGGGAGCGTCAATGATCTTTTGGAGCTTTTCTCCGACAACCTGCGGAAGATCGCGAAGCTCATCTTTCTTCTCCTTGATCTTCTTGAGCTTGTCCATATCACCATCTTCTATTGCTCGCATAGAAATTAAATCTAGCTCCGCGAGCTTTTGGTTTCTAATCGACCGAAGTCGATTCATAATTCGATTAGCTTTTGGTAGCACATCAACGACGATCTTTCCCTTCTGAAGTCTAAGATCGGTTGGATCTGTGTATTCTGGTAGATCATCTTCGCACACAACAACTCCATTCAGCTCATCCGCCTTTTTGTCATATTCTTCTCGCGAACTACCCATTCGGAGTTTGGTGAATGTGAGCGGACCACCCGTGAAAGTTTCTTTGACAATCACATATTCTTTCGTTTCCATCATTTATCCTCTAAACTTCGCTGGATCAACTGCGCCTATGACCACAACATAGACTTCATCTTCATCAATTAAAGCGGTGGAAGATGAGTTTCTAGTTACTTTACCTGAGCCTTCTGCCCTATACCAATCTGTTATTGGTGTTCTTGATTCTATTTGAATGTAAGTGCTGTTTGCAACACGAACATGATGTGTTGATAATGCTCCATAATCAACTAGACCATCGTTTGTTGAACCTGATCCTTGTAGACCTATAATTTGACCTGGGCTTGTTCCAGTACCAGATGCCTCAAATTGTCGGCGGCGCGTCAAAACAGTATCCAATTCACCCGCAGACACGGCGCCGTCATTAAGGTCTTGTTCAAATAAACCCGCAAGATACAGATTGCTTGTTCCTGTCACGATCAAAGAATAGTTATTTCCATTTTGAAATCCTGCGGGAAGTTGAATTTGGAATCTTCCAATTCCGACCTTTGTGACTGATTGAATATTGTGCCCATCCCAAGCAAAAGTAGGAGGCGAAGCATATCCTGTTTCTGTCGTGTCTGCTGCGACAATGGGATTTTGATTGATACCTCTTGGAAGAAGTCGAGCCCATGCGATAACCGAGTTATTTGCGTAGATACCACCCTTCTCGACGTGAACACCCTGATATGTAGTGTTCGCGTGAATGGTCATCACATGATTATTGGACGATCCAAAGAGGTGAGATTCGGTGTATTCCTGATTCTGATAATTTGCTTTGTCGTTGTCACGCTGTGGTCTTCGTTCCCACCACACCTTCATTGATTGTTGACCCATGAAGGTATCATCTGCCATGGCACTCGTTCCAAAGAACTCGCTACCTATACCCGGAGCAGGAATAGCAAAACTATTGTCTACGCTGATTCCATCGAACCATCCCAAGTTATTCCAGTTCGAGAGTGTAGCAGCCGAAGGGCCAGTTCCAGCACCATCAATCCATCCCTCAGAGAATCGTCGAAGACCCTCTGTTCTCTTCATTATGTTACCATTTCCAACTGAAGATTGATTGGAGAGATTTGATGTTGATCCCGCAACAACACTGATGGGTTTGAACGCTCCGTTTGCGTTTGGAATAGGTCGCAATCCAAGAACGACATTGGTGGGATAGTGACCGTAGTTCTCGTCCGACGCCGCTGTCGCGCCAAGTTGAATAACAGCTTTTTGAGTAAATATTCTTCTTCGACCATCACGATCACCCGCAGGAACGTCGGTTACATACAATCCAGCAGCGAGTGGGTGACTGTTTGCGTTAATACCAACTGATCCACCAGAATACCAATCTTCTCCAAGATTTTCTGGAATGTATATTCTTTTATCTAGGCTGGCGTGACTGGATGTGGGAGAATACAATGACGTGTTTGCGAGAACACTAACTGTAATATTCTTGCTTGTGTTGTGAATATTTGTATCGTTTGGTCCGAGATTTTGAGCAATGCTCAACGATCCATGTCTGGACCCAATGTGATATGTTCGTTCTGGTACGACGCTTCCACCGGCCGCGCCGCCTGGATCTGTAAGTGCCTCGTCCCCGTCCGCCGACGACCATGTGTATGCTGCATGAGTTGGTGATGGGTCAATCAAACGAACACCAGCTTCCGCACCATACACAGCAACACCGCTTGAATCAGCATTGTAGCCATTGACTGTCAGTGTGTATCCGGGGAATGTGTTTCCGATACCAACACGCCCAGCATAGCTTCCGCCCCAGTTTGTTGATGTGGTGTTTGCTGGTGTATAGACGGTCAGTGTGTTATGTTCTGGTCGAAGACCAATCTGGAAAATTTGCATGTGCATCTTGTCATCACGCATTTCCATAGCAAGAATACCATCTTGCATGTTGGTGGTCTTTTGCGTGTGCGTTCCGAGAGGATTACCCAGCGTTCGGCCCTGGATGCCCGTAAACACGAAAGGATCAGTTGACTTTCCGACTCCCTTGAAATCGTTGTTGATACCGAAGAGCCATGTTCGGTTCCCGGCGTTACCATTACTGTGTCCCACATCGTGAAGGCTCATTGCAATCATTGTGTTGGCAGTTGTATCTCCGGGCTGTCTGTGCTTGGTGATGTCCAACGACCATGATGGATTGATGATGCTGATGGAATCCTTATTCTGGTTTCCACCCGTCGCACCAAACGCAGGATTACCCAGCCCCAGATGACCTTCTGCTGTAACATGAAGGATTTGTTTGCTGGCGTTATACCGGGCACGGTCACGGAGAGAAATGGTAAGTGATCCAAAGCCGGTTCGATTGTCTTGGGTATTTCCGATTAGGAACGAGCGTGCCCCGAAACCCGGAAGCGCACCACCTTCTCCCGTTCGGACGCCGATATATCCCATATCGTAGGCCCAACCGTCATTATGGTCTGTTACAGCATTTCCGTCTCCGGTTCCCTGCTGAGCATCAATGCGGAAACTAATGCCTGTTCCGATACCATTCACATTCCAGTTCTGATTGTGGATATATCGAGCTGATGTTCCTATGCTACCGGCTGCAAGATTGGTCTGATACGAGATGAATGTACTTTTCCATCTTTCAGATTTGCAAACCCTCCGGTGGGATATGTTCTGTTTGGGTTAATGGCCTGGGTGACAGCGAAATCGTTTCCAGCACCAGTTACAATGACTCTGGCTCGTGTATCGTCCTTGGGTGCAGTTGCTCCGTATTCACTCTCAACCCAAACGGTAGCATCTTCACGCTCGCGATCAACGTGAATAGCATATTGGGGAACATTTGTTCCGAATCCCCAATATGTGTTTGCACTACTGCTCTTGTAAGCAAACAACCCAGCGTTTGTGAATGTTTTGTAGTTTGTGTCTCCATCGTATCCAAGAGAGTTTCGTGGGAAAATGCGGAACTGAGTAGAGGCATTGTTATCAATGATCCATGTATCGGGACGACCAGTCGGATCTTCATAGAACCGCGCACGGTTTGATCCCATCCAAATCTCAGCACCTTCGCCTGTGCTGTACCCACCATCCATCAAGAAGGTTGTACCACTCGACGCGCCTTGGCCAGCAGAGGCTCCTGCGTTTGCAGAACCGAAGATGAAATATGTTGTCGCATCAGTGGGGGCAATACTAAAGATATTATTAGCCTGCCCTGTCCAACTATCATCAATAAATTGCGTCAACCGCACTCTGGATTGACCTGAATTGGTATCGTAAACATCCCACGCAAACTTTCTACCAGCAGTGTAAGTTGCTTGTGGATTTTCCATCTTAAAGACTGGGCGTGACCGAGTCTTTTCTCCGCCAGGCGTATCATCACCACGAATCATCAATCCACCGTAGTTGGAGCCTGTTTCAAATGTGTGCTGAATGAGAAGTTGTGACCATTGCATGTTTCCATCAAGAATGGTCCAATTAGGAGCAGCACCTCTAGAGGTAGATAGATCAAGATAGTGAGTATTGGAAATCAGCACAGCGCCTTGGGCGGCTGTTCCTGTGATGTCACCACCCGGAATAACCTTCATCACCTTCTCTAGCAGGCCTGCTCCGCTCCGAACAGAGAACTCAAGCGACGATGAAACGGATCGAGCAAGATTGTCATCATCCTCTCGATTGATTTCTGCGGAAATGCGCGCACCAACAGAATCTTCTGTTGTGGTATCAGCACCATTCGCTGCGAAGTCCAGAGCAGCATAGGTGTTTGCCTTTCGTGCTGCGGTCAGCGTTCGATCGCCAATGAGAATGCGAACGGGAGGGGTATCATTGACTCCGACTCCACCATACGCATCAGTATATCCACGAACGGAGAGAAGAGGAGCGGTGTTGGATGTCTGTGGGTCGTGATTAACAGCACGATCAATGCGAAGCTGTGCGGCTAGATGTGCAGTTGGTCCACCATGCGGCGCGATACCTGAGATTTCTCCACTGTCATCGACGGCTGAGTTTTCACCTGAGGTCAAGGTAAATCGAGTGGCCGATGATGTATCGACTGTATTTCCCCATCCCCATGATTCTGAAGCGTAAATATGATCAATCTCATAATCTGTGTACGCCGTTCCCAGCGTAATCATACCAAAGCGAGATGTGGTATTTGATGTGACGGATAGGAATCCGAAATTATTTGCTTGAGGATATGATGCTGTGTTTGATGCTTGAAATGAAACGTAAGATATACCTGAAGCTGTATTTTGAGAGAGATTTAACTTCGCGTTTCCAGAGTTATTATAAACATGAATGTGTCCGTTTATATTCGGATCGTTAGCACCAAGAAAGCTACCAACACCTAATCCTGCCGTGCTTAAAATGTAGAGTGCGCCTGGATCAAAAGTAGGAATAATACCAGAAGAGTTGCCGTCGATTACTCCGCCTTGACGGGTAATGTCTCCTCGCACAGTAGATGGAAGACCATTTACAACATCAATCAACTCATTAACAGTTACTCTGAGCTGTTGAAATGTATGTTTTCCAAGGAGCTTCTGAACTTGTATCGTATTGACTGGCATTACTTATCCTCGATTAGCTTTTGTACGAGTTCTTTGAGCATAGATAACTCATTTTTCATACTATTTAGCTCTTCTTTTTTGACTCGCTGTCTAGCAACTTCTTCTTCGTGTTGCTTTTTCGCGTTTTCATCTACACAAATAATAGCACCGCTTTGCAGATCACGAACCCATCCAAGTTGATCGGTCTTTACATACTCTGAATTTATTTTGCTCATTTTATTCCACCGCAATAGCGCGCATATCATAGATAATCGGGACGCGAGTAGAATCGCTTGTCTGCATTAAAATCTTGATTGCGAACTCGTTGAATGACATATATCGTTCTCCTTGTCCTGATTCTGAGTCATCAGATACAGAGGTATATGCAAATGGAAATGTGTCGTCCTCTCCTGTTCCTCGGAATACCAATTCCCGTCTCAATCCCTTGTCACCTGAAATCTGAGAAGCATCTGATGTTGATTGACCAAGAAGCTGCCATGGCTTGTCATCAAAATCTCCGGGGTCCATCGAAGATCGCACTTTGGCAAAAACATGAACCCTTGCTGTCTCAGGGACAGAAGCAGAAAGAATCACACGAATATCTCTTGATTCAACTCCTTGCTTCAATCGCACGCGCTTCGACACATAGCGAGCTTGGAAGTTACCCGGATGCTTCGGATCATCTTCACCTATGTAGGAGATTACTGCTCCAGTCGTCGGTGTGGACCCTGTCACCGAGATGGTTGGTGCAGTCAGATATGTTTGCCCTTGATTCGTTAGGTTGAATCCGATAATACCACCAGTAGAGTTGGTGACTGGATTTCCAGCAGCACCCGCTCCGACCTTACCCGATCCCGTAGTGATCACGAGCGTATCGGTATTTGCGTAGCCAAGTCCACCACTCTCAATGTAGAATCCACCACCCACGACTGTTCCGTCACGATACTTGCGGCTGTATGGCCATGTGTTAGCGTGAAGTCCACCATTGTTGACGATATTCTTAAAGATCGTCAAGCTCATTCGCTCCAAGTTTACGATTGGAGAGAGATCAGGAGAGGAAGTTGAGAGTGTTCCTCGGAGTAGAAATGATCCTGTCTTGTCCTTCAGGATGGTCATTCTTCCATTTGGATCAATCGTGTTCGTTGACATATTCAACGACTTATATCCATCCGTTTCGCTGAACTCAAGTGTGAATGGATCAGGTGGAATAGTCTCACCCGGTCGCGCACAGTCATACTCCCAGTTAACGCTCGATGATGGAAACTCCAGTGTAGTCGTATCTATTCGAAACTCATCAAAGTTGTAATCGTTCTGCCACAGCTTAAACTCTGTTGCATTTGAGTATGGAGTTGAGAGTGTACCGGGAATAACATTATTGATGTTTGGGTGCCATAGAGGCTGATTTATACGAGTTGTAGCAGATGCCGTGGAATCAGAAATAGCATTTACTGTCTTCCATATAATCGTGGATGGCGTATCTGTGGTGAAGATACACTTATGAATTGCGAACATGAGATCCTGATCCTGTTCTGCGGTCCACGTTACACCATTTTGAGATTTGAAGAACGATCCGTAGTGACTGTTTTTATCCACAATCTTCTCTGCTACACCAGTTGTTCCGCCCGTTCCAACGAGTGCATCACCCATCTTTGCTGTCCATACAACATAGTCAAGAGAGTCAGATCGAAGAACAATAGCATATTCTTGTCCAGCTTCAAGCATCAGAGGGCGATCAAATGTAAATGTTGTTTGACCTGTGTTAAAAGTGGGAGTTGAAGTTGTCGTGACAGCGGAAGGGAGCAGTGTTTTGCTTGCAAGTACCTTCGATCCACTTGGTACTCCTGAACTTGTTGGTCGAATCTCCAGCGTTATCGGCAACTGTGTTCCAGCATTATCACGATGCTTTGTTTGGAACCAAATATCAACTGCGTTGATAAAAACACCACCGGGATGAAGATTGTGATCAATAACAAACGATTGTGCTACAGGATCAAAATATTTGATGGTATCTCCTGTGAGCTGTTGTCCAAGAGAAATATCTTCAGTTGAGGATCGAGAAATTTCTCGTTGTTCTGCAATATCAGTAGTGATCTTTATGATGTCGAAGACGCTTCGGTATCGGAAAGTATCAATCGTACCTGTTGAACTAAAAACGCCTTCAACATGCGTTGTTAAATCGGATTCAAATGGATCTGGAGATGAGCGCAAAGAGAAATTCTTCTGCCCTGATGGAAATCGCAATCTATCATTTGTTCGCTGATCGGACACAGCAGCCTGGTTCCAATATTCATCATCTGTATTGAGTGCTTCGATATACTCCTGAGCTGTTCGATTAGCATAAGAATAGTTAGGAACATAAAACACACCGTAGGATTGTCCTGCCAGATCACTATACAGTTCTCCGATTGAGAAACGCGAGTCGGTGTTTGGCTGCAAATCCCAAGGGAAGTCAATAGTGACAACACCAGTGTCTTCATCAAATTCAATGATCTCTCGATTCTGCCCGTATCCACGTCCTTCTACGATGTAAAGTTTACGTCCGTATAGATCAACTTCCGGTGAATATGTCGTCGAGGCTCGGGCTCCAACAGAAGTTGTTCTCCAATGGATTTGTCCGTATGCTCGCGTGTCGAAGAGCTGAATCGTTGTTGTCGTCGGATGATTGAGAATACTTCCTGAATATTGCTTATATTTGACAACAGTAACAGGAGGTGTTGTACCACTAAGTGATCGGTAAATTGTCGATCCAGCAACGAATGTTCCGTTCGCAGATGTAACGTAGATAGTATTTGCAAACGCTCCAACTGCCATTCCAGAATTTCCGTTGGTGGCATTTCCGATTGCTTCTTCTTCGCGAATGTCACCATAGCCGTCACCAAACGGATTGCTCCATGCAGTTTCAACTGGATTCATTTGAAGAACTAACTCATTTGCACGCTCAACGTAATTATCTACGTTTATACCATCAAAAATTGGATAAATTGTTGTTCGTGGCTTGAGTCCTTTTGCTCTAAATGTAATATCAACTGGACGCATATAAGGATATACTATGTCCGAGATTTGAACATCATCAACGAGTATTGTATCTTCGTCAGTGGCGAAACGAACCTCAACTCCTTGTCGCGTAGATAACCCAGTTTCAGTTGTGATTGTTCGCTGAATCAACTCGTCGGTTACATTTACCTGTCCAGCAACAGTAACGTCAGGGCTAGTGTTGTTACGATTGATATGAAAACGTACCCAGTCAACCTCCCCACCAATATAGTCCCATCCGGCTGGAATCGCATTAGATTCAAGCTGCCGCAGATTTGATACTCCAGGTCGGAATCCAGCAGCCGTTTGAGCGTATGAGTATCCATCCACCGGATTCCATATCACATTTCCAGCATTATCGCGGAAGAGAATTTGGTTCAACCAGTGATTAGAAAGAGACTCTGGTGGATTATCCAACACATATTGATATGCTGCTTCTGGATCTTTGAAAAACGTGCTTACTTCAGTTTCCGCACCAAACCAAGTATCCTCCCATGAACCCCAGACCGTATCACCCTCTCCACGATCGAGTCGATCCTGAATTAATGACTCTGCTGCCATGCGAGCTTGATTTCTATCTGCAACACTAACTGGTAAATCGCGAGTAGATTTCCAATTATCGCTACTTGGTGTAAGCGAAATTTCTCCATAAAAAGGTTGAATTTGGAATGGATTTACATTCTCTCCACCGTTTTGTGTAGCTTGAATTTGCGATAATCCTCTAATACCTCTGGTCGTGGTAAATGGAAGCATGGCAATACCGTTCTTAGCGTAAAAGTTTGAGCTATTATCGCGATCAAGAATCATATCAAGATTGTCCTGCTCAACTGCTGGACGGAGCATACCATTTCCCACGGAAGCATTGAACTGAGGATTTGGTGCGCCAGGCACACCAACATCAGACGAAGAGAATCCTTCGAATGTGTCCACGAGGATTCCATTCTTGAAGTATTCGATTCCATCGTCATCGACAATCTTGAGTCCAGTAGTCTGCTGCTCGATTGCAGACATTGACGCAATTCGTTCAAGACGAGTAATGCGCTTCTCCAACTTATCAATATCACCCATCGAATATCGTCGAGTTGTGTCTTTCGTAATAATAACGTCAGATGCTTGCTTTGTGTAGGATGGAATGGTAAGTGTAAATAGTGCCAAATCATTTTGAGACACATACGGCATCGTAGCAGGAGACTGCGTTGTCGATCCAGAGACAATCTGAATTGTTCCTGTGTTCGATCCAGAGGAAGATTGACGATCACCAAGAATGATCCTATCGAAGCGAGCAGCAAAATACTGCATGTAGTAAAGGAAAGCACCAGCAGCATCAACCTGACCGATAGAGTATGATCCAACTGGATTTGTCTGCGGAGTTGGCACGATCGGTGTGTAGTACGATGCGTTAGCTGTTGATGTTCCCGTCAGATCGGTAGCACGAACTGGTCGGAAGTCAATGTAGTCCTTCAAGTGATACCGAATACCACTCGTCGTTGATGTAAATGATGGGATGTCTTCAATTTTAACTTGGTTGTGATACGAGTCAACGGAGAAGAATCCACCTTCAGGATCAGCACCCGTTTCGTCCGTATGCGAAAAATAATCATATACAACTAACAACTTTCCAACTGGTGACGGCGCACCAGGCTTGAGCGTGATGCTCGCATAATCGTAAAGATCCTCTCGCTGTCCGTCATTCAACGAGTATCGAGATGTGATGTCATACGCCGAGTTGTTCAGCATATCATCAGTGGGATCAGTGGAAAGACTTCCTGTGTCAATCACCGCACGGAGTCGATACACATCAGGCATACCCAGATTGTCTGATCCCCCCGGAACACGATTTGGTGTGTCAAAGATAACGTGTCCGTTCGATCGGTTCTGGACGATCGTATACGTTGTTCCGCGTGTGTTGAATCCCTGTCGCAGCGTCTTGCGCTTTGCTCGGGTTCCATTCACATTGACTGGAGCATAGAGACGAAGTGTCTGCGCGTTTGTAATCAGACTACTTGCAATGGTGATCGTGGAGGACGTAGCGGAGAACGAGGAGAAGTCCTTTCGGTCAATAACGCGAGCGTCACCTGCTCCCACTTCCTCAAGCACAAGAACAACATTTTCTGATGTAATCCCTTCAACGAACTCTGTGTAGTTTGCTGTTCCAAGTCGGAACTGGTCAGCATCGAACGATACCGTATCACCAGACGAAGTAGAGGTAGCACATAATCGTGCCATATGATGCAACGATCCACCCGTAACTGCTTCCGCAATCGAGTTAGCAACGCGCGATCCTCCTGTGGCAATCGGGAAGAGCAGCCCGACTTGATCGCCACCTCGGATTGGATGCGTGTTCGCGTATCCATCTGCGGAGTTCATCATATTAGCGTTTGCTGTAGAGACACGCGCTGGATTATACACACCACCACCGATCGCAACATCGTGACCGACGATAGGAGAAGGAACAACACAACCGTTTCCTGTCATTGAAGCAACAGGCTCAAGCACCAAAGAGTAGCTTTCAGCCTCGCCAGGGAATCCAACACCTGTATCTGTGCCGTCTGTAGCATCTGCGTAAGTTGTGTTAGATGGTGGCTGATTGAATGGTTGATTGAGAGTTAGTGTGCCGCCGGCGTCACTTGCGATGACAACGCGAGTCTGATTAGCATAATCTGTCTGGCTATCGAGTTCCGATCCAGTGATCGAAATGCGCGCACCAACGTAAGCATTGACTGTTGTGTTGCGTCCTGTCAGCGAGATGTGAACTGTCTTACCACCGTCAGTCGAAACATCATCAAAGTTGCCAGAGAGTGCGTTCGATGTTCGGAAGTCCTGAATATACATCGTATGAACATTAGCTGCTGCTGCGTTCCCGAAACGTCCTGCTGTCTTGAGATCACGAAGCCGAAATGATCCAATTCGAGTTGAGTTGTATTCAGACTCAGAATTAACATTTACATTTTCTTTTGAAACAGAGTGAATGTCCCAAACAGGAAGTTTCCCTGCATCAAGAACACCCTCACCAAGATGATCAGATACTTCCAAATCACGAACAGTAATAAATGATCCAATCGGTGTTGGTGTGATAAGATTTTCTTTGATCGCTGTTCCACGAGCTTTGTTGATAATTCTGCTCCATGTTCCATTGAGTGCAAACTCTTGTCCGTTAACATATGCTCGCGACGCATCACGGCCGTGTGCTGGAGTGAGTGTAACTCGGAGTTGATCGCTCGAAGGTACAGTTTCTTCAACACGACAGATAAATGGATCAACAATGAAGTTTCCTTCTGCGTCATGTGTTCGCCGAGCCATTGCCTTTCCGACTTCAGAATACACCTTATTTGTCTCACCACTAGCCCCGAGGCTGAAAATGCGAATTCCGTTCTCTATTACCATTAGCTCAACATAGTCTGTAGCAGTATCAGGATCAATGGTAACGCCATCTGACCCAGGTTTAACTTGAAGATTAAGCGTGATCTGAAGACGATGGGCTCCCGGTGCGGTCGGCTGATAAATGCCACCAGCATTGTCATTTAGCGAACTATCATCCGATTCCGTAACAAACTTCTCTACAACTTTGAGTCCAACGCTATATGTTGCAGTCTTATTATACTTGGAAATAACAATACGCTGAGAGGGAGTGTGAACAAAATGGGTTCCTGTTGAACTCTTAATATAAAACACACCATCGGTAAGTGTGACGATCATAGAATCACCAACAGCAGCATCAGCGCCAGATTGTGAGTCGTATTTGATAACTGCATTATCGAAGGCGGTGGTGAAGTCAGCATCAACAACAGATTTGATTGTATCTCCGACTTGGAACTCGTCCTCGCTTTCATATGTAACTATAAGTGTGTTTGGTGTCGATCCATCGCGAGAGAGTGCATAAGTGACAACAGCCACGGGAGATCGACCGTCCGACGTAATCACATTGTCGTCTGCATCGCGAGCCAACTCAACATTGTCATCAAGCACGATTCGCGCACCAGAAAGTGTTGTGGTATTATACAGTCCTGTGACATCAATCGCAGGGTTAACAGCATCATCTCCTTCATAATCCGCCAACTGAATATATTTAACATTACTATGTGCTGCCTTACCACCAAGTACCGCGGCTCCATGTCGGAAGACATGATCCCCAAATCTTTCGATCTGATTCTGCAATATTGTTTGCAGTTGCGTAAGTTCGCGAGCCTGAACGGGCCTACCGGGATTGAACAGGATACGATGAAAGTTCTTCGTTGTATCAAAGTCGTCGTAGTATGGAGCTGTATTTGCATTTAGCGGCATTTTAATTTCCTCAGAACTCGATTACGATTGTTGCTGTTTCGCGCTGATCGGGAGATCGCAAGATTGGCGTTCTATTTTCGACATAAAGAACTTCTCCTGTTCCTGATTGCAACTCTCCTACCTGAACAACATCAAAAATTGTTCCGGGGATTGTTACATCATCATTTACCCATCCATCACTATGCCCATTTGCTACGATCCAGTTATTAGTGCTTGGTACATATCCAGTGTATGTTTGTGTGAGTCGCAATGCTTCATCTGGAAGAAATCCACCACCTGAGCTATTCGCTACAACATTTGTAATATTTAGAATGCCATTTCCAAAACTATTAAACTCAACAACTCGTGCCTTTGCTCCACTATTCACACCCTCAATTTGATCATCAGGCAGTGGGCCCACTTGAGAATGCCATTCGTCAAATTTCTGCATAGCTCTACCATCCGAATGATCCAAGGATGTTGTATTACACACAATGTAAGTAGACATATGAACTGATTCAGTATTAGCAAACCAATTAGAACCTGATGTAGCAGGAGTTAAAACATCTTGACTATAACCATTTGACAATAAAGCATTTCTAATCAATGAAATGACGCGATAATCATTTGATACTGGATAGTTATTACCTGTTCCAGCTCCATTGACAGTTTTATTGATTAGAATGTTGAACCCATTCAACTCTTCTGCTGGATCACGTCCATGCCCGCCTGGAGGAGGAATAATTGCACGAACCGTTGCTCCCGACCCTGTTGTTTTATTTTGTGGATCAATCTGCACAGTAGCATAGGTATAGCTATTTCCTGTATTTGCGTTTAATGTTTTGACCTGTCTGATGCTTCCTGTATCGGTGCAAATTGCGTATGCGTTTGCACCCACTCCATCACCAGTCACCCAAACTGTCGGGCCAATACTATATGTGTCCGGGGAATCGGGGAAGAAGTCCATATCCGTATCTACAACAACGACTCGATTTGTCTGTGTGTAGTCAGTAATAACACCTGATGTCACATTACCCGTTGTTGCGTGAGTGACAGTAATGGTAGCTCCAATGAGGGAGTCATCTGCATAGCTGTCGAGAATAGTATCAGATGAAAGCTCGAACTGTGTCTTGCTGACGCGAGTTGCGATCGTTTTTACAGTAAACGGGCCACTATGCTTGTTAAAACCAGCGCCACCACTCGAAACAATATACGACTCAATAGATCCTGTGTTTGCTTGTTCCTGAACCTTTTTTTGATCCTCATAACCAACCGGAACGCTTGCTGTTGGATGGAGATTGACTGTTAATATTGGAGCGAAATTAGTGGTTAAAAACTTTTGAGCGGACACAGGAGTTTCTGCCATAAATTTCCATCGGTATCCATCAGAAAGAACAAAACTAGACGAAATGAGCCCAGAAGTAGGCTTTGTTGGGCGAACAGTAGACGCTGCTCCGTTGTTGTTATCTAAGCATTTGAAAATGTTTCCGGTATTTGGCTCATAGACGTAAAACCGAGCTGTACCCCCATTAATTGTTGGATCTTGATCGTCATACTGAGTATATACGGTTCCTGAAGTCCAGTCATATCGACGAATGCCCAAAGACATATCAGTTGTGGTGATGCGTCCCGCAGCAAGTCCATCACGGAAAACATTAAATCCTGTTGCCACATCATCATCTGGATCTGGTGGATTTGTGTCATCAGATCCAAAATTAGTTTCGTCCCAAGGAATAGGCTTACCTATAGCAAGATAAACATAATTGGTTCCATCATATGCAGACGGTCCGCCTTGACTATCTCCAAGTAAATTGGTAAGAAAGGTCTTAGCGTTTCGGACACGGAAACTTTTAGTTATGATTGCTGGCACGGCTATTCTCCATCTATCTGTTATTTATGCGAAACTTGCCAAGTTCTGACTATTTAGTCCTTATAATCTGAATCTTTCTTCTTGCGAATCCTAATCTTCGCATTTGCCCAAGTCTTGAATCCTGTCGGCGCTCCAGCACCCGGAAGTCCCAGAGTCGGGAGAGTCGTTTCGAATCGGTTTGGATTGTATCCTTCTTCGATCAACACTTGAGCAAACTGTCCTGTATCTGTGAGGTCATACGACCCATCACTATTCGGTCGAATGGAAGCTACTAACGCTTTTCCATCATTCATTTCCATCAAGACAAATACCAACTCTCCAGTATCCGGTTCAACGTCCCAATCGGCAATAGTTAGATTTTCATATGTAGCATGGACATCGGTTGTTGGAATCTCTGCTTGATACTCCTGTGGAGAATATGCTGTCGAGATTACATTTGTGCTGGTATCGAACATATAGACGTTTGCTCGTCCTCGCAGGAACAGTCGTCCGCGCGAGTCTACCTTGATCTTTCCATATGTCGATTCCATCTGATAAGGATACGTTGTTGGGTCTGTGTGAACACCCGGATACCACCCAAGCGGAGGAACTGTCGCACCATTTGTAAAGTTGGTGTTCCAGTAATCATATGTATCGGGGATGAGCTGAGTGATAGTTGTATCACCGATCTCATATGAATATCCCTTCGGCTCAATCTTGAAAATCGTATTCGATGTTGCATAATACAGATTAGGTGGATCATTATGATCGAGCGCCATTCCAGAACACCCTTGGAAGATGTCTGTCGTGTGCGCGGTGTTTGCATACACTGGATACACATTCAACGAGACATACGCACCTGTCGATACATTTTGTGTTGGAACAACATGATAACAGTAGATCGTGTTGTCCCCGAACTCTATGTTGTAGTTGTTGCACGCAACGAAGTACGATCCCTTCGGCCCTTCAATGATTCCATGAGGTGCCCATGTCCCCAGAGCAACAGCATTTGAGTCAAGGGTTGTTGAATTAGCAAGCTCAAATTCTTGAACACCCGCGATAGCTGATCTATCTGGACCTACGCGAACCGTTCCCATTCCTTCATTATAAGGAACATCAAACACAATAGATTCAAGATCGAGGATCAACGGAAGCTGCTCTGAATCTGTTCCGTCACGAGATTTGCCAGGTGCAGGTTTGATCATCACCATGTTGTGCGACTCGCGACCCACCATCTGAAGGTGTCCGCGCTCACTAACGATCATATCCACACCAGAATAATGAGTCAACTCAGTAAAGTGTCCAGATGGATTACCCGCAGTGACCGATCGCGGACCGTTTCCGAGTATTTCTGCTCCCGTTCCAGATGTGTTCCCATAGAACGCAATCTCCGTGTTATAGGAGTTTCCTGTTCCGTAGAATGAGTGTCCTGTATTTCCACCAATCACGCCTGTTGCTGCTACATTTGCGGTAGGTTGATAATGGAAGATGAAGTAAGGTCTGGCATTGGTTGACCCGTCATAGATACGATCAACTGGATAGTTGAAGTTGCTCGTCCCTGGCCAAGCAGTTTGATCTTCCGAATACGAATGCCCAACGAACAGTGTATCATTTCGGTCGATTTCCAATCCCATCATATCCCAGTTCTGGATAGATGATGACAGATCGGTGCCAATGATGTAGTTATCAACTTCAGTGTTTGCTTGGAGAATATCAGTAACGATCCAGTCTGTTGTATTTGCTGTGTTCGCAGAGATACGAAGAATGTGACACTGATCATCTGTCGGTACGTTGATTTGGGACGCGCCCGAGGAATGGAGCCCCGAGCGTGTCTTGGACATATAGATCACGGTTGAGTTGTTGCCTGCTGTATTGGCATAGTTTATTGTTGAATCTTCAGGTACACTTGCAGTAAGAGAAAACTCTCCGATTACACGAGTGGAATAGTCCCACGAGCTGTTGACATAGAGTGTGTTTGGATTTCCACCAACACCTGCTCCATCACTCTCTTGCGTTCGTTCGCCGAGGAGTTCTGTTAACTGATTAGTTCTTCCAATAGGCCATATATGATTTCCGCGAGGATACTTGGTTCCATCGTCTACCTGAATCCAGTCGATCTCATACTTCTCCACCGACTCTGTTGGATTAGCAGACAAGGTAAATCCGAGCCATCCAATATTGTAGTTCCTGTTGTCGGCGGCTCCACTAAAATGATCACGAAACACAGGTCGTGTTGTTCCAATATTTAATGGATTTGGGACCGTTCCTGCTCCAATCTGGTGCATATCCCACTCAAGGATATGCCACGGGGACTTGGTGTTAGGATCAGATCCAGCAGGAATGATCATCGTCGAAGGTTGCGATATTGTGTTCGCACCGATGCACGCTTCTCCCAGTTTCGGTTGATTCCACGAAAGTCCACCAGGTTGTCGATAACGGCTGTTAGGATCAGTAGGTCTTGACGCATATTGAGTAGACTCTGCTTGACAAGCACCAAGCCAATCATTGTCATCATATCCACCCGGACCAATACGACGCACCTTCATACGAACATAGCGGTATCTACTCGCATCAATGTCGAGCGGAAGACCCTGCGTGTTCTGCCAGAAGATGCCATCGTTCGAGTCTTCGCTTGCACGGGCGTGCCCATCGAGCGCACGGACATTGCGGCCTCCCTTCATAATGAACGTAATTGACTCGACGTAATAGATGTTTGGTGTGGGTGTTGCTCCGGCGTTGCGATCAAAGTCAAATCGAATGTCACCGATATTCTTTACATCTTCCCAAGTTGTGCTGACATCCCAATCAACATCATGCCAATCGCTTCCCCATGTAGGTTGCGTTGTGTTTAACGAATCGGGAGCCCCAAAAGGATAGTCATTCGGCAGAACATAACCGTCTAAGGCGCCCTCAGGGCGATTGTCTGCTCCATCATAACCAAGTCCCCAATACATCGTGCCAGACCAAGCAGCATCGTCCGGTGATGTGTCTGATGTTCTCTTCATTCGCACACGAACCGTCTTAACATCCTTTCCTCTGATATTTGTACCAAAGCTATCTGGGGTGCTGCCTGTATCGAAGTTTGGATAGTTTACTGCGGCCGCAGGATTATGCTTGAGAACCATATATCCATCACTACCTGGATCTGACGTTTCCCATGACAAAAATCCAGAACGTGCGGTCCAGCGCGTCTGAGGCGATAGATATGGCAACGAACCGAACTCAAGCTGTGTTACATCCGTTCCCTCAACATAATTAGCGGGATAGGTGGAAGAATAGGTGGGAGAGTCGATAAAGCTATAGGAAATATCCTGCTTTGCACGACTAGCATCATATGACTCCTCGTAAGCAGACACGAGACGCGAGTGCGCTCCAGTCACTTCCCAGATCAATGATGTCTTTGTTGGGCGTGTTGCTGTGTTTGACGTTGCAAACGTAGGATCAGGGAGAAGATCATAGCTGTAGTGCTGTTTAGCATACGGCATATCATTAGGTGACTGATCCCATGCGATCCACGCAGGTCCGTCGTTTGTTCCATACCGATACGAATCTTTATGAACAAACTGAATCTTCTTGATCTCAAACAAACTATCCGATCGCTGACCATCTTGACCGTCATTGAAGTGATGGTAACCAAACCCAGCTTCGAAACTCTCATATGGCCACAATCTTTCAAAATGGAACGAAAGAGAAGTAATAATATTCGATGACCATGAAGATATTCGACTCATATCCCATGTCACCCACTCAAAATCATTACCCCACTGTGGTTCTTCAACATCCAGTGAACCTTGATTATACGGATTATTATTAACCGCGTATTCTCCTTTAGCGCCGAAATATAGGGTACCCGACCAATATCCATTTCGCCCAGATAATTTTCGCATCAAAACACGAACATAGGGATAATCTGCTCCGTTGATGTTAAATGATTCTGATATAAACGCCCGCTCCTCGTCCGAATAAAATATCAACCATGGCGAGGCAGCAGGAGTATCAATGGTGCTTATGATAACACCATCTGAGCTGGGCGTTCCTGCTCCAGCATAATTTCTCCATCGGTGTCTTAGAATAGCAGGATCTTGATTGATACTTTGATCCAAGTAAATGTGGGCAGAAGTTGTAGTGCATCCTGCGAAATCAAGAGTAATATCATTGGAAGAGGGTGAGCTGTTGTATCCGAGAATATCAAATTCACCGTGTGCAAGATCCAGATCAAACGGAAGCTGCGATGTATGATTATAGAGTCCGAAGTCAGACTTTATTGCAACATCGCCTTTTAATGATCGGCTATCCCATTTTGTGATTGAAACATTATCCTCGGAAACAACATTCTCTTCAGTATCACCAATAAGTGCTTCCTCTGCTCCACTATAGAAAATAACGAACAGTTTCAAAAGAGAATCAACAAACGCTTCGACCTCTGGTGTTATACTTACTTTGCTCGTAAGGTTCACTTCACCGAAAAGTTTTTTACCAGAAGTGTGTGTCATTCTCTCAACAAGGTCTTTATACCGATTAATTGATAAACCACTACGAATAACATACGAATATGTTTGATAGAAATTATTGTCGCTAAGATACTGAGGAGTCCATGAGTTAGTTGATGATGTTGATAATTTTCCAGCATCACCAATAGATCGTGAAGGCCATTCAAACTCACCCGCAATAGACGCAGATAGGATGGCTTCGCGCTGCGCTTCTATTTTGATATACTCAATGTCCGTAGAAAGGCCGGCTCCCCAATCTGTCCATCGAAGAACTGGTCTATAATATGTTGCATTGGATGTTGCAAGAGATGAATCACCATAGAGCTTGGCTGGATTTTCCCAAGTGTATGTTCCCTCACCGCTTCCTTCTGCTGCCCATCCAGACTGTGATGTGTTGCCACCAAAAACAGCATTCTTTATTACCCACGAGGTTCCGAGTCCTGTTCCTGATTGAACGATAGGCTGAACATAATCCCAGTCGTCGTTATTACTATATCCAACGAGGGTTGTTCCATTATTAGAAATAGTTGCGAGTCCAAACTGAACATTCGCTGTGTCTGCTCCATTGTTTTTTGCCTTAACGGACATCTTATAGTGTGCTGTGGGATCGAAGACAAAAGACTCATCAAATACCAACTGGAAGCCTGTTGTTGCATCATCACAACCAACGCGAACGTGATAAGCATCTTCTGTCTCATCGTAACGCACTTCGGTTGCTGTATTGCCAGAAACAAGTGGATTGACTATTGCCCAGTCGCCAAGCAAGGTTTTATTGAACCGGCCGCCCGGATTCTTGAACAGCAGAGCAATATCCTGCTCGTCCAGAGCTTTGTTGTAATAGCGAACTTCAGCATATCTACCATGAGCAGATGAAGCAGGATTTTGCTCTACGCTATTGCTATCACCGTTAGCAGAAGCGGAAGCTGCTCCCATAACAACAGCACGCCCTTCTGTATCTCCATTTAATACGGGCCATCCTTCCGACCCAGAATAGAGAGCAGTTGAAAATACTGTGTTTGAGTCAACAGAGGCATCAATGCTAAATCCGTTGGAAGAATGAAACCCATCTACCGTGTTAAAGAAATATAAGTTGCCGACATGATTAGTGTAATCAATCGACAATGCGATCATATTCCATGTCTGCGCGCGAAGTGACCCGCCGCCAGCGTTCAGCGTTCCTGATATGTGCCCTGGATACAATCCAGAAGTATTCGCGATCTGCCCGTTCGCAGCGTTTCCGTTGTCCCAAGTTGCTCCTTGGAAGCGGAAGATCACATCGTGATAATCACTTGACGATGTTGATGTCGCGTTAGCCTGAAGTGCCCAATACGCACCACCATCGCGACTCAGAATATTTGGAGCATTGTTCGCATCAAACTGAGCAGCCGTTGAAGCATACTGAGCCCAAGCTGTGTCGTTATTATATGTTCCACCGAAGTATCCGATTTCACCATATGGATAATACCACATCACCCACGTTTGAGTATTCGCGTTTCGCAGATCGTCATGTGAGCGAAGAACAACACCACCAAGACTCTTCTGATCGTCAACTCCGTTGGGGCCATTCACCCAAGAGTTCGCGGTCGTTACTGTTGCTACATCAGGTAACTGATAGATTCCATTAGCCGAAAACGCACCCTTACTGAACACATTTGCTCGTCCGGTAAATCCTGCGGCCGGAGCCAAAACATCAGTAGTTTGTACCCACGCATGATTCTGATTACCAGAACTATCTAAAACAATAGGTTTGAAACCTGTTATTCCTGCTGTATTGTAAGTGTTGGTCACCCACTGTTGCATGTATATGTTAAATGTATTACTTGTTACTGTGTTTGTAGACAGAGCGTTCTGAGAAGGCTGATTGATGTTTAATACGTTTAGATTACCATAACCAAACGCAGGATCTCGCGGATTTGATGTGAATACCGAATCCCCAACTCTCGGGCCCCAATATCCTTGATTAGTTAGATTAGCAACAGGATCATTACCGTCTCTGAATGTTCCATCTTTGGTGTTGATTGTAATCGCCTTTGGGGTTATATTATATGAACTAAATTTCCAATAAGCCTCAAGACCTTTTTCTTTACCAGGGATAGTAATAAAATTACTAAAGCTGTTTGCATCAGTACCAGCAGGATTTCTCACCGTTGCATTGTTTATGTCATATAAACTAAATCCAACTGCACCAGTATTGGCTTGCCCTGCTCGATTGTCAGATTCGGCAAAAAAAGTATTAGCTGTATCTGCTGCGTTGAGTTTGTAATCAAGAATTGTCTCAAGTTTTCCTTGATTAAATCGTAAAGATCCAGATTCTCCGCCATGAGGGGTTCTAATTGTAATCGTTGGTACTGAAGTAAATCCTACACCCGGATCGTTAATTCGAATTCTCTTAATTGCACCAGTTACATCATCAACTTCAGACACCTCTGCGAGCAATCCACGCCCATCGCCTTGAACCTCAATTCGATCACCGACGGCATAATTTGATCCACCATCAATGACATTAATGTCTGTGACCGTGCCATAATTCGTACACTCAATAGCGATTGGTTGATTTGTAGTGAAGTCTGTATATGCTACGCGAAGAAGTTCACCTGCGATAAAGGTTCCATTTTTATCACTGATGTCAATTTCTGTGAACGCAGATCCAGCATAAAGAATTCTCTGTGCGCGTTCAATAATTGCAGTCGCACCAGAAATTTGCCCTGTAATAAGTTGCCCAATAATATCAGTCTCATCGCGGGACGCACCATTCACATCGCTATCTCGATCTGGAGGGCTGATACGAAGAACAACTCTCTCTTCAAATTCACCAACACTCGGCCGTAGCATTATGTCTTTGGGTAGAAATATATCAATATCTTCCCCAAAAACGAGTCGAAAGAGAAGTCGAAATGAGTGTTCTGTTCCTTTAGATTGATAAAAATCTCTTAGGTTCTTCAGCGCGGTTCGCGTATCAACACCTTTCGTAAAATTAACAGGCAACCCGGATGCAATTTCACGTTTGATAAACTTCAAATATTGAGTTGTCATTTGATCCAAATCGCGAATATTACTAATGTCATATGCAGCTTGAATCGTCCCAGTAGGAGATTGTGTTACATTAACAGCCGGCCACCACTTTGCACCAGATGTCTTGCCGATAATTTCACGGTTTCGTAAGAATCGTCCGAGAGAGCCACCGATTGTTGTCACTGTAACTATTGCTTTTGTTGACGTTGCGACTGATGCGAATACTGTAGCTGATGCGGTTACGTCTGTTGGATCATTATCATTTGCATATTGCTCAATAATCTCACCAACCTGAAATGCAGATTTTCCATACGGATTGTATGCAGTGTATACTATCTTATTTGGATTATCTACGAGAAGTGGAATATCAACAGGAGGAGTTACCTGCTCCAAAAATTCATAATAAGACTTCACAAATTCAACAAAATTATGATGATCTTCTCTAATGAACTCTGGAATCTGCCCTTCAACAACGGTAGATATTTTATTATTTGCGAATGACATTTACAAACTCTCTTGTTGCATAACAACTGTTACGTCGTCACTAATAATAGATAAAATACTTCCTCTTCCAACGAATATATCATTCTTAACTGGGGTTGCAATAATCGACATAATTCCACCAGATCCGACGCTTGTGGGACGAAATGCGTTCAAGTATATAGTACCTTCTGTATAATCAACAGTTCCTATACCTTCAGCAACATTTGTTGTACCACTCACAACATTAACAATTCCATTTTTATCTACTAGCGCACAATTAATTATTCCATTGTATGTAAACGAAGTGCTAGTAATAGATCCGATCTCGATAGAATTTTCAAAACCAATTTCATAATTAGAATCAACATTAATTGTTGGAGCCACTTCTTTTCGCATCTGAATTGTTGTAAGATTGCCAACTATTCCATTGTCATAATCATCAATCAACGTAACAAAGGGAGAATATCTAAATGGCTCATCAAACTTTTCCAGATTGTTGTCACCGAAGTCAAGAATTGTTTTTCTGATTCCATCTCTTAATGTATATTCTGTAAGTCCAGTTAATCGAGAGTTCCACGTCACATTAGAAACAACGCGAAGATATGTATATTCAGGATCAACAATTATAGGAGTAATACCAAAAACACTTCTAGGCTTCAGGATGTCATTAACGATTCGATTCTTTTCTGTCGTACTGAGAAAGTATCCTTCAGTTGGCTTGATCGCAACATACACATTTCCATAGATAGGCACGCTTGCTTCTTCGCCTCCCCAGACGGACACTGTTTCCACCTGTGGATATTCTGTTCGAATAGCAGTAACATAATCCTGCTTTGTGACTGCTCGGTTCTGTGACTCATAATTCAAGGGAGCAAGAAATCGAATAGACTCAATAGATTCGCGATCCGCTCCACCACCAGCGTTAATCACGGTAGATACTGTTGGTGTATATGTTGTTGTCGATCCACCCGTTCCGTAGAATGGCGAGCGAATGGGATCAGACCTGAAGATTGTCGCACCATTACCAGCTTCTGGCTCAGGAACAACATAAGTGATGTCTATAATAGACCCGTCAGCCGGCTTCTTTCCTACAATTCCATCTCCGAAGTATATTTCAAATCGCTGATCTGATCCCTCACTAATAAAGAATACAGTAGAATTTTCATCCAGATTTGCGTAATTTTCATTTTTTGTAAAAACTTCTGTGGCAGAAGATGTTACAGAATCGGTAACCAAAACACTAATGGTATCTGTGTCTACTCCTGTATTTGGAATAATAAATTGTTGATCTATCTGTGAGTTGAAAATGTATTGAGAAGTGGAAAACACACCTTGTGTAATTTTCACATCCGAAGCAACATAAGGTACAACACCATCAGAAATATTATCACTGACCCAGTATCCTCCATCTGAATTTGCGACCGGACGAGCTACAACAGATTCCGTTGTAACAAAAGCGTATGTTTTATCGGAAAGCTCTGTAGTAAACACAGATCCTTTCGGAAGTGTGACTTCTGTTCCGAGTCTTGATTCTGGTGTGGCCTGTCCATTAGACAACGCGCCTAAATCATTTGGATTAAACACCAAATCAACATAAGCTGTTGCTCCCGTTACCGAGCGTGGAGTGTATCCAATTCCCTTAGCGAGAGATACCAATGCTTCTCTTGTGGAAGCGGTATCCAAAAACGACTCATTGGCAATCATGTTTAGATAAAATGCTTGATAGTGTGTATTGTATGCAAGGATGTCCAAAAGAACAGAAAGACCAGAAGACTCAAAATCATAGTCAGAAAATTCTGCCTGATTGTTTAGAAATCTTTTTAGACTGTCTTTGATTCGATCGAAATCAAGTTCTGTAACATTTAGTCTTTCTGTATTGGCCATTATCTTAATCTCTCTAATAACAACTCTGTGGATTGCGGAGTTGCGTTATTTGCAATATAATATGTAATCGTTACTCCATATGCGTTCATATCAGGTTTCGATTCAACTATAATTGAAACCACTCTTACTCTTGGTTCATAGTTGTTGATAACATTCAAAATTTCTTGGCGTAAAGAGAGTTCCGTCTGAGGACCAAAATTTTCAAACAACATGGATTTAAGTTTGCTTCCTATCTCTGGATGAAATGGTCGCTCATAATGTTGCGTTAGAAGTATATTTCGTAAGGCTCTACGAATCGCCGCTTCGTCCTTGAGTGTAATCAGGTTCTTGGAGTTTGGATGAACATTGAAGTTCAAATCCAAATCCCGAAAAACTGAATTCTTTAGAGGTGTGTTGCGTGCCAAGAAATCTACTCCTGATGTTTGATCTATTTATGCCTGATTTATGCTACTGGAATACCAGACCAGTACGGTGAAGTTGAATCGTGAGGCCCGTGCTTGTGTGTTGCTAATGTTCTTTTGCTGGCCTGGATGCTATTGTATGCTATAACATCACCTACCGACGAAGAAATTTGTCCAAGAGCAGTTATCGTTCCTGTCGTACTCATAGATGCTCCAGTATGAACTATATTTCCGCCACTAACAGTTAACTGAAATCCATTTACGGCGACTGTTCCCCCAGAGAAAGTCGTGGCACCAACAGTTGTAAATGCTGTAGCACCAGTACCAGAGAAAGTATATCCACCCGTTGTGTTGAGCGCGTGAAGACCAGTGGTATTACTAATATAAGCACCATTGTAGTTGTCGGTTGCGAGCCCCGTAACATTCTGCGTCTTCGCAAGATTGAACGTCTGTGTCTCTAGCCCGTTAATCGTGGTTGTCCGCGCTCCATCCACGGTTTCCCAAGCTACACCAGCAGTATAGTTGGAGCGCACACCACCAACGGAATCAATGCGGGTTCCTCGTGTCTGCTCATAGCGAACCCCATCGACCTGATCCATTTCATCCCCTCGAACAGTTCGCGCGAAGGAGATTGGAGTGATTCCTGTTCCATAGATTTGAGACACGTTTCCGCGTGTGGTAAAGATATGATCCCCTTCCACCTGAACCTTATACGATCCACCCTCATTACCCTTTCCGATACCAGCACGAAGAGGATCAATCGAACGCCCAACCATCAAGGTATGATCAGCATGATAGTCATTTACCACATCATCAGCCACGCGCTCTGTCTTCTTTCCCTTGACGAGAAGATTGTAATCACCATCTACCTGATGCGTGAAGTTACCCTTGGTGTAGAAGTTACAGTCACCCTCAATGGTAACGATCGCTGATCCCTGAATGTTGACATTCTCGTTACCCACAATGACTGTGAAGTCGTCTCGAACGATCTTTGTTACTCGCGATCCATCGGGACCAATCTCGTAATATGTTCCCATGCGGTGCGCTTCTTTGATGCGCTCCGCTCCCGGTGTATCGTCTGCTTCAAATAGATGCCCAGACTCCGTGTTGCGAACGTGATTGTATGGATACCGAGCATTGAATGGATTTTCTGTTTGAGTGACGGTTGGATTCTTACCACCAGTCCATGTGTCATCTTCATGCGACGGGAATCCTGATTTTTCAAAGGTAGCCACAGATATATCGAATGTCGTGCGCTGATCGTGAACCTCTGTTAGTGTATCTGCTTTCTGTCCGCGAGCTTGTCGAGGAACGGTGGATTCCAGAACACTCGGCCATCCTTGAGCAGCACGAGACTGAGGGTAATCTTCATGTACCGCTTCTCCGGTGCCATTCATATTTGACTTAATGCGACGCGGAGCATAGTTGACATAGTTGTTCGCATTGCGCTGTCGGTCGTCGATGAATCCTTCAGTCGTACCAGTACGAGCAACCGGACCAACGAAATCTTTCGGCTGTCCGTCATCATCCAAGAACAAAGCAGGAAGACGCGAATGAGGCAGCATCTTCCTCTTGGAAATCCAAATCATTTTAGTTAGAATATCACTCATTACTGCCCCGTAATAATCACACGACCATTTTCAACCTGGTCAAGTCCAGTTTCAGTAAACAGCCTATTAAGCTCTGCGAATGGATCGTCGCTCTGAAGAGCTGCCTTCTCCGCTTCAAGATCGGTCTTTTCATCCTTGAACGCCTTGAGCCGTGCCCTAGCAGTCTCTTTGGCTTGCCCAGATGTTTCATCTCCTTGATTGTATACTTGCTGTTGATCAGCAATCAACTCATTCAACACTTCGAGTCGCGCATCAACCTCCACGATTCGTTGTTCATTCTCGGCATTTGTTGTTACCGAGTTCTTATCAACGGGTGCTGGAGCGGGTTCTGTGTTTTCTTCAACGAACACAAACTTGGGTGGGAGCCATCGAATGTCCCCGTGCTTTGGCTTGAGGATTTTGCGTACCTCTTCAAGTGGTTCACATGGAACAGAAGAAACACCACCGCCAGTGATGTCAACCTTCTCTACTGATATGCCTGTTGTTGGATCGTCGAATGTCCCAATCCACACATTGTATGCGTATTCATTTGGATTTCTGGGATCAAGGAATATGTGTGGGTATTGTTGAGCAGAGCCATTTGTCTGATACATTTCCTGAAGCATTTGAAGCGTAGTGGTTTGCGCTTGTGTCAATCTTCCTGGTAATTCCCTTGTTGTAGATGATGAGGGAAGATTCTGATTCAGTCGAGCCTGAGCAATGATCCTCTCCTCATCATTAGTGAGCGTTGACGTGCTAGATCCAGCAACAAAAGACATCAACGCTGCTTCTTCCTCTGGTGTTGCTTCCTGATATAGAGTGCCAGCATTTTCCTGTGTCGCTGAAGCTCCCGCTGCTGGATTAGTTGGTGATGGGGTGCTGGCTTGAATTTTAGCCTCTTCTGTTCTACCACCAGCCTCCGACCCGGCAGCATCACCATAGAGACAATCAATCGCTTTTTTGAAGCCTGGGAAGTTAACAGCAAGCTGATTCTTGACAGTATCATCAAGCTGTGTTACATCTCCCCTGAAATCGGTATATCCCTGCTCGATTGCTTCTGTTGTTCGTGTTATGGTGTTTGCTGTTTCATACCAAGCATCCCACGCCGCGGCCGCGATCCTCGATTTCTCTTCTCTGATCTCTTTAGCTACACGCTCGACTGTTTGTGAAACCTTTTGACTAGCAGTTGCCAAAAGAGATTTGGATTCATTCTCTGCGGCTTCTGGATCGGGAATCTCGGTGAGTCTAGCCTTCAATGAAAGCGCAGGATCAATCAAAGCACCAGCGGCTTCGATAATATCCAAGACTTCCTGAAGTTGAGGGAAGTCGGAAAGGATAAGTTCAGCAATATTAGGGCAAACTGGTTCTGTAGAATTAGCAGCTTTCGCCTGTCCGTCCGTAATAGCAGGCTGCTTCACTTCACTAGCGTTTTCTGGATGTTGACTCATGGCCGATACGCTCCTGTGTCAATAGTTCCAAATATCACTCGATCCTGCGCGTCTTCTCCATCACGGAAAAATCCAATCACCCACGTTCCCTCTTTGGGTGCATGAACCTGTCCTCTATCGCTATTCAAGGGTAGAACTGGATATGCCCATGGCAAGTGTTCTGTTGGGACTTCATCACGATTCTCGGAGTCAAATCCGAAAGCACGGACTCGACATCGACCGAGCCCGAGCGGGTCCATGCGATCTTCTATGACCCCCTCGAACCAGATAAATCCATTTAGCCCCATTCCCTTTTTCATACTATCGTCCCTTGATGTCCTTGATCACTTCTTTTGGAGCATTTGCCATTACCCACTTATGGATCTGACTATCAACATATGTGTTCTTCTCGAATTTTCTACCCTCGCGCTTTACGTCGATGCTCGTAAAACTCTTGACGAGCTTGACAGGCTCTCCTTTATTCTTTCCCCACTTCGGCACTCGCTCTGAATTGTCGAAGAACACCGTCTCTTCATTGTTGTTCAATATAACAGTGATGCGCCCGTTAAGCCCTCGCGGAACATTGCCTCTGACAATATCCATCATCGTAGTAGCAGCTCCCGTATGTGTCTGTTTAAGAATGTATTCAGGAACTCTCCGAGGTCGTGTTTTATTGCGATCAATCGCAACGGTAAAGTTTGTGAGAATCCAGACGAGATGAATATTTTCTGGTTTGTATCCAAGAGATAGTAGCATTGGAATGTTTCTGGAAACCTGATTGAGATTTTTCATGGTGATGTCAAATACGATATTCGGAAGGCGATCTGCGTTCTTTGCCCCGGCAAGAAGCAGATCCAACGTCTTCTCCTTCCATCCAAGCTGATCGACCATATCGTGAAGGCGGAACACATCCTCTTCGTTCTTTAGGTTCAGTTCCGAAGCGCGAACACCAAACTTAGCCTTGGTGTCGATACCCTTTTGCTTATATCTGTCATCCGTTTCCGCAGCAATCGCATCTAGCTTCATTAGAGCCTTTTTCCACTCGTCTACGTCACGCACCTTGAACTTCTCAGGTTGCATGAAGTTCTCCAGAGCGAATCCCTTACCAGAAGCAGCACCACCAGCAAGAAACACCACCTGACCATAATTCTGCCCCTGCTGAAACATAATAACTTTCTCATCTAACTGTTGGTGTTCGTCGAAACGTAACATGATAGTCTCCTTAGGTCGGAATTGTTGTTTTATCAAAAATTGTTTTTGTTGGTAATTTTTCAAACATAGAATCTTTTATAACCCTCATGTGCGTAGTAAATCGTACAGATCCAGCAGGATTGCGCGTAATCTCTTGTCGAAGAGAGTGTATTAGGTAACGACCTGATAAATATTTATCATGTTGTCCGCGATACTCATCATAATTGTTGAGGCCGCGAGACGGAATGTCAAGATGGATAACCTCTCCAATCGTTCTTTCTGAATCCCCAGGCACAGAAATTCTCATGGACATATTATCAAACTGTGCTAATTTTGACATTCTCGCCAGTTTAGTTTCATATGTTCTTGATGCAGAAATGTCGTCTATCTTTGAATATGCGTAACTTTGTTTTGGTACGATAACAAAACAAGAATCACTCAGAACTCCAAATCGTTCATCATTGTGAATTTTGTAGTCGTTGAGATTGACTTGATTGAGTTTATCATCGTAGTAGTTTAGAGATTTCTTTTGAATTGTGCGAAGAATTGGATCATGGATCAATATCGTCGATGCGTATGTACCATCCTCAAGCATAACAAGATGATTTTTGGTTTGCGGAATATATACACTCATATTCGTAAAGCCTTGTTGAACATCATCCAAAATTTCTTGTGAATTTGCAATACTAACAGAATAGTTTGCAACAACATTCGTATTCTTTTTGTCGATTAGTGCCTCAATAGGAACAAAAAAGTATCCAGTTCGATTTTCAAAAAATTGAAAAGTTGCAGCGTCTCGATATAAAGGAGACTTTGCCCACTTAGCAAGCCAATTAATTGCTGCAATCGGAGAGATATTTGGAATCACTTTCGAATCTGGAACAAGGGTGTCTGCAACGGTAAACGATTTTCCTGATGCGGGAGCAAGATACTGCGTGTGGATGTCTTTTACCATATCACTAATAAATGTATTGTTGTATGATTTTCTAACCTTGAGTGATTTTGATCTTACAAACTCCGCCGAAACAAACTCCAACACGACAGTTTCAGAACCCTCACCGCCCGTACTACCAGTACGGGTCGGAATATCTACAATGTACCCAACTCTTTCTTCATAATCAAATGCACTTGCTGTTTTATAACGAATAACAATACGATCATTCATAAGAATTGGAGTTGTTTGTATTAGATTCTGTGTATCCTCAAACACTAATTGACCGAGGATATAAGATTTGGTCATATCCTCAAAGAATGTGATATTTTCCCAAATTGTTGAAATATCGAGGGGTATATTATTTTCCGAAGAATATATCCATACTGAAGATACTTGTACGTCACCAGGCTTTTGCATCTTATCTTGAGTCATTGAACAGTCCTCAACAAATATTGAAACTCAGATACAAATTGATTTAACAATTCCTTCTTCAACAGGATAATATTACGCTTTTTTTCTTGTTCTCGAACCTCATAATCAAAATTAGAAACAATGCGTTTAGTTGATGCTGTCCCTATCGTGGTATCTACATATTGATTTTTAGTGATACGATGATCACCAAGGAGCAATGTTCCATCATCACTATACACGTCCATTTCAAAATGATGAATACCACTATGGAGAGTTATATCATCACCTTTAATGAGAATATCACCTGAAGTAAAATCTTTTCCATAAGTGATTGTGTAAGCCCAACCAGCCTCAAATGTTACTGGAAGTATAGTAGTATCATCAAGTTCGAGTATAGTGAATGCGTGGTTGTAATTTTGAATCTTAAAGGTTGTTTCATTAACATCAGAGTATGGTGTTCCAGAAAATGTAATGAACCCATTACTTGCATATAAATCATTTTGCGTCGAGGTATCAAGCCAAACGTGTGTCTGATTCGCCGTATCAGTTGCTATCGGATCAACCGTGACTCCAGTTTCAACACGAAGATAATGATCTGGCGTCCAAGTAAATATTGGATACCGAGAAGAATCCATATTCGTTGAGATCACATAACCATCCGATCGCGTAGATTTTGCAAGCACGGTTGCTGGTTGCGTGTAACCGAGCTTCGCGCTTTCTGAGCTTTTAATATCATGCCAATAGGATGGAACCAAAAGCTCTACTGTATCACCAACATCAATGATTGTGAATGGATTGGATGAACCAGTGAGTTTGATCGCTGTGGTCTTTCCTGCTGGAATCGTTCCACTAACGAGTGCTGTATTATTGTCTGATGTCTGAACTTCATTGTAATCTTCTGATGTTATAGTTGCGTTCGGGAACACTCCCATATCTGTAATTAGTTTGGATACACCAACAGCCCGTGCAAACGATCCATAAGTATCATCAATATACTTATTGAAGTTTTCGCTGGTTAATGGAAAGTCATAGATATTATGATATGCGTCATTGACAAGCATTATCACCCAATGATATGATGAGTCTCCATAATACTTGTCTGCAATAATTTCTGGTGTGTCCCCTTCCTGCATTGGATAATTATAGAAGATACTACCATTGACAATAAAATTTGCTTTCCGGCGAATTCTTGTAAGAATGTTTGATGCGAGCTTAATGTTTCCCGTATCATTAATGTCGTATTGAATTACTGGTAGTGTTTCAAAGTAGTTTCTTGGCATGATTAGTAACCTGCATCTACCTTATTCTTATCAAGAATAGAAAGTTCAAGGAAGTCAAGAGTGAGTTCTACAACTACTGGATATTTATCATAAAATGTAGCGTTTCCTGTTCCAGCGCCAGAGTAGTTCACATCAACATTTGTAAGAGCAGATTCCATATATTTCTGCGTTTCTTTCTGATTATGAAACTCAATATCAAACACTTGCGGATAAGAGAAAAACAATCCTGCTTCTCCATCCTCAAGCCCAGGAGCAGCAGCATACTTGAACATTTGAATAATTTTTTGAATCTCACGCGCATCTGCTGAATTTCTTGGAGCAAGAACAAAGCTAAACCGAATAGTTCGAAACGCTACACCTTTGAAGAATGCAGTGAGCTGATTATTATAGGCCGCGTTCACGTTTCGGAGAACGAGCTGTTCGCCAGCTTCAGATGAGGTTCCAGTCAAACCTCCAACAACGGCTCCTACCTTACCTGCTCCAACTCTACCAAAATTATTAATGAGTCCTTTGATTACAGCATTGTCCTTTAATCCTCCGCCGCCAAGCGCATCTTTAATTGCTCCTCCACCAGCTTTTGTGTCCATCTGCTCCCAAGTAAACGCAGATGAAACCTGCTGATTTACAGGAGCATATAGAACAATCGCAGCCAGTGAATCTTTTTTCATCCTAGAGGCATCTTTAGATTCGAATAATCCTCGTGCAATATCAGATAACCCAGGCGGAAGTTCACTAAGAAATTGATTTGTAACACCCTTGGCAATCGCTACTGGAGCTTGAATGGCAGTTTTTGTTAAAGCAGATGCTTTATCCACACCAGCCGAAACGAGTTTATTAATAATCCCCCCGTTAGATTGTTCAGCGAATAAATCTCGCGATGGATATTTTTTGATAGCAACACCTTTCATTTCTTTAATATTAAAACGAATCCAAGTGTTCTCTTCTGCACTTTCAATCCTTTTAGGAAATTGCAGAAACACATTCTTATATTTGTTATCATAAAGAGACGCAAGCGGAGTTGTTCCTTGTTGCGTTATCTCTGATAACTTATTAGTAGCGTCGGTAAGAACATTTGTATCTGGATTCCCGGCGTTGCCCGATGCGTCGTTATCTTCTGGTTCTATTGCCATTGCTATTCCCCAAAGGCTGATGTGTGTTGAACTGGTACAACAGGAGAGTAGTTGACCGATTCTGAGTAGTAATTGGATTGGTAGCTCTGAATAGGAACATCATATCCCATATCACTCGAACCTCCCTCAGAGCCAGGAGATGCCCTTAAAGAGCCCGGATCTGTAGATGTGGACGGGCGCATTGGAGCTGATCTGTCAACAATCTTATCCGCATGATTGGACATGATTCCAGAACCAATAGATACCAGCTTCGCGCCGATCTTATCCAAGACTGTGCTGAGCGGCCAACTGGATACTCCAGCTTCCTGCTCCATCGCGAGCCCTGCGTTTTGAATCTTCTGCCCGAGCAGCGCCATAGGAACGTGGAAAGCATTATTCAGAAGGGCTGCGAGGTCTTTTCCAGCGTTGGCTGCGCCAAGCATAAAGTCATCAATCACTCCCGAAACCCAGTTGCCAATCACTTCTCCGAGTAACTGGATCTTCGGGATGAGATAGTGACCGAGTTTGGCATATCCTTGGTTCTCGTTTTCAAACCATGTCGTTACACTAGTCCACATTTTGTCTAACAGCTCTGTGAACGAAAAGTTTTCCCACCACGCTTTGAAGTCTGTGGTCAACTCTGTCCAAGTTGTAGATAACCATTCCCCGAGCGAGTCCAGACTCACCATCAGCGACCCCCACCATTCTTCAATCTTATCTGGAATCTGCCGTCCAAACTCTACCATCTTTTCCTTATCACCAAACAATCCGAACGTGAAGAAGTCGAAGATTTCCACGAATCCAGCCCAGATGGAAGACCATAGTGTTCCTTCTGGGCTGAAAAACTCATTGAAGAACCCATCAAAGAACTGCCATATTGCGGTCCCGATTAAGAGAATAGGATTCATCGCACCAAGCACTCTCCCTATTCCTCTTATCAATGCTCTTGGACTAAAGAGGACGCGAAGAGCGGTCATCAGCCCCCTAGCCATCAGAGTTATACCCTCTATGAACACGAATTTCAATCCTTTAAGAATGAGTCCAGGTATACCCAGAAAAAACTTTAGAATAGTTCCCGATAGTGACTTTAGTTTCATACCTAGGCCAGCAAGAGTAAGGCCTTTCAGCAAATCACCAAGAAAGCCACCGCTCTTCTCTTCCTTTTTATCAAAATCGAAAGAGAGCTGTTCGGGCTCACCCTCACCCTTACTCCGCTCCGCTTCCATTTTGTCTTCCTCGGATTGCCCGAAGAAGCCAGACAACTTACGGCCGGTCGCGCCGAGAAAGCCTGATGCTGCCTTGGCCGCGGACTTACCTTTCTTCGCTAATTTTCCTTTAGGGCGAAGAACTTCGATCAAATTTTCTAACTGAAGGACAAGAGACTCGATGGAGCCAACCAGTGGACTTATTCCTCCCAACTCGGGAAGATACTTTTCCATAATATCAGCAGACTTCTCTGTGTTGTCTGAGATTTCTTCTACAGCGTTGTCTGGTTTACCTTTGCCCATTCCCCTAAGGGCGTTCATCATGGTACCAGGTTTCGGAGCGCGCTTCCCTGATATAACACCAGACATCGCTCCACCAATAGCACTTGCAGAATCACTGAGAAATGATCCTGCAATCGACAGACCGGGAGGAAGATCCATAGACCTTGTCGGATTCATCAAAACCGACATTGCATTGTTAATGGGTAGCAACGCGGGAGCAGCCATTGTTGAAATGGCTCTTGCTCCACTTCCTGCGATTGTTGGTAACACTCCAGGCATTAGTATCTCCTATTACGATTAAGCTCTTCTTCTTGCTCTTTGATGAATTCTTGTAAAAGCAAAACGTATATTGATCTTTCGTAGGGATACATATTTTCAAGCTCGGTCAGCGAGTATTTGTGGTGTTGCATTAAAGCAAAGTTGACTCTATAATGATTCACCAACGAATCGTGTCCGAGCATTAGCCGAAAAAATTCTGCATCCCCTCAATCGTTACTTTCTGTTTATGTGAACATTTGCCACATTTAATATCTGTTTCTGCAACTACCTTCGGCATTTCATCAAAGAAATCTCGTATTTTCTCGAACTGCTCCTGAGTCAAATCCTGAAGCCACTCTTCAATCTCCTTCAAAGACACATCAGATTTGCTATAGACATTATCTGCGTCGTAAATCTGTTCAACACAGGCTGCAATGAGGCTAAACGCTTTCTCGATCTCTCCCTTATCCTCTGCACCAATATCACCCGCATCGTCAATCTCAGGCCACCGAAGCACGATACCTACCGTATCCGTTAGCTTGATGTTTGGATCAGGCATATCACCTTTGCTCTTAACTTCGACTGCGTTCAAGTCAACCTCAAACATAATAGCAGTTTCGCATTCTTCGCAGGGAATACTCAAGTCTACAGTTTCACCAACGCTGCGTGCGCGGAGCTGAAGGAACATATAATCCACATCGAAGCTCGCAAGATGGTCAATGTCTACGTCACCAGAGATGATGCAGTTGTTGAGAACCTGCTTTACCGCTCTCGCGATTGCTTTGGGATCTCCATCCTCCTGCGCGAGCATAAGAATCTTCTCTTCCTTAACAATAAACGCTCTGTATACAACCTCCTGTTGTGTGCTGGGAACTTTCATAGTGAATGTAGGATGATCAAGTTTCGGTAGTGCCATAATAACCTCTCATATTAAACAATATTTGTCAAGAACGAGCCGCCCTTCTGAACTCCAGTCAAGAACTGCCCATCTGCTCTATTTACTACACCCATTCCAAACTGATCAATAAGACCACCAAAATCAAAGTTTGGATAGAGTGCGTTAATTGCAAGATTGTTTCCGAACGGCGTAAGCGGAAGCGGCTGCATCTGCCAACGACGATACGCGAACATTACATTTAGATTATGATAATTTGTTGATCCATGATCTAGCGTCATTGGAGCCACTTGAATGGGATAAGCATCAATTAACTTTACAGCAAATGTTACGTTTTCGCGCTCATCATATTGCTCAATTTCCATATCGCAAACATATTGATCAAAGTAATTAACTCGATTATTGTAGCTGCTCACAATCATATTTTGCCATTCATCGAAAAGATCACGAGGAAAAAGATTTCCATTCAAACAACGAATGTTCAAAGACATATCATCATAGATATTCAGATATGGATGTTTGACTTGTGGTCCATGTGTATAAATGTCGGCTGTGGCTAACATTCTTGCAGGGATCTGCGCTCCATGCACCAAGAAAGCTAAAGCTCTTGCTGATGATGTTTTAAGCACCCCACCTGTAATCAGAACACGAAAATGAGATTCGCGAGCCAATCCTCCTCGGCGACTGACTTCAGACTTGAATTCATTCATGTTAAGTGGCATCTCTTACCCCTTATTATACTGTTTTTTACTTTCCAACCAAATTTCATTTGGTTTTGCTCCAACAAAACGATGAACGGGAAGAAATAATGCAACTTTCCACTCTTCTTCGTCAATCTGTAGCATTCTAGATCGCATGTTGGAAAACAAATACCTCTTAATTGCTGGCTTGTAGTATTTATACCGAGAACCAAAGGATTCGAGTGTTTGATATGAAAATCTGAAACGATTCAGCACTCTTCTTTCATCTGTTTCCGCCTCAAATGCCTCCAGAATACGATCCATCAATAATGCACGATGATAAGGATCAAGGTAATGAAAATTTATACCTAATATACCTTCTTTGGTGACTTCTAATGGCAAAACAAGCGGAAATCTGTCATAGTAGGGTAAAGTTTTCTTACCTTTTGGGTCGTAATTAAAGAAAAAGAGATTCCCCACCATGACGTATTTTATACGAGGAGCAGTTTTTCCATCTTGATTAGTGTCAAGTCCCTGATCTGGAATAGTGATGTTACGCCGAAACTGTCTCGTTTTCGCAAAAAACCAGCGATTGGCAGTCTGAACTGCCATACTAAACACTTTGTTTTCTGCGGCGGCCACAAGTATTTTACTAAAATTAATTCCTGCCATTACTCTACCTGTATATCTTCATTCCGAGGGATTGAAGGTGTTTTTCTGTCCAGACCTCAAACTTCCACCCGCGACTTTCTGCGTATTGTTTCGCAGCCTCCCACTTGGACATATTCATGGCATATGATCTAACTTCTTTCAAATATCGTCTGCTCTGTCTTTGAGGTTTCTTTGGAGGCTTTGTTTGTTTCTCCGGCTTGATCTCGACGAGTGTGGTGGTCCCGTCTGTCCATGTGATCTTCAAATCCATATAGTAGCGTCTGATCTTACCATCCACCGCATTGCGATAGGGTATTACCGTCTCTTCGCTATTCCAAAATTTGATTTTGGAATTGTCGTCGCACCATTTGAACGCAGCTCTCTCCCACAGCGAGCGAAAGATAATCTTATTCGGATCGCCTTCGTATTTCTCTGGATTCTTCGGTGCCCATCGTCCTTTGTATGCCATAGAACTATTTAGCACAAAAAAAGAAACCCCCTTCCGAGGAAGGGGGTTTGGAGTATCTCTTCTGTTTATTTTGATTAGTCACCAGCAGGAATCAGCCCTCGATCTGATAGATAACCATCCACACCGATGGCACCATCCGAAGTAAACTCTTCGACGAACTCACGAAGACCTTCAACCTTGCTATAATGAGCAGTCTTTACATAGAAATAAAGTGCGCGCGAAATAGGATAAGATCCATCAGCGATGTTCTCGAAGGTGGGCTCGTTTCCGTTTACGAGACTACCCTGAATCTTATCTGCGTTCTGATCCAAAAACGAAAATCCAAAGATACCTAAAGCAGTTGGATTCGCGTTTAGCTTCTGAACAATCAGATTATCATTCTCACCTGCTTCAATGAACTTTCCATCTTCTCGAATATCGTGGCAGATATTCTTATATTGTGCCTTGTCGATTTTCTTCAAATCCTTGATGAAAGGAAAAGTCTTACACCCACCCTCCATCGCAAGCTCAACAAATGCGTCACGAGTTCCGCTTGTGGGAGGGGGGCCAAACACTTCGATCTTTACATCAGGAAGTGTTGGATTGATCTCTGCCCAACTTGTGTATGGGTTTTCAACAAGCTCATTTGATTCGTTAGGAACATTCTTGGCAAGAGCAAGAAACACATCGCGTAGTGTAAGTGAATACCGCTTCGACTCCTTGGCATTGGCAATCACGATTCCATCAAAACCAATCATCACCTCATCAATCTCGGTGACGCCATTGGAATTACACATATCAATCTCGCTCTGCTTGATACGACGAGATGCGTTGGTAATGTCAATAGGATTGTTTCCACCCACTTCAGCGCAGAACAACTTCATTCCACCACCCGTTCCAGTTGATTCAATAACAGGTGTCTTGAAATCAGTCTTTCGACCAAACTTCTCTGCGACAACAGAAGAGAATGGATACACTGTAGATGATCCAACGATTCTGATCTGTCGATCATGGTTATTCGCAATCGCTGGTGTCGTAGCCAAAATACCAAATACAATAAAACAAAGTAACTTTCTCATAGCTATCTCCTAAAACAAAATCTGTGTTCTTGCTTGAACGATATTCAAATCACCACCGGGAGCAATGTCAGCCCAAACGTAGTTTAGTGAAATCTTCAGGTTCTTTCGATAGAACCAGTTGACGCCTGCTGTCACATTCTTCTCAGTTCCACCACGAATATCATTGTCATTTGCGTCAAGATATGAGAAGCGTGTTGCGACTTGCCAAGCTCCGATCTTCTTATCGAGTGGATCGACTCGGTTATTGAACTTGCCGAGATTTCGATTATAGTTTCGATGTTCTCCAGTTAGATAATAACTAGCCTCTGCGTATCCACCGTGTAGATAGCTGCTTTCCAGACTCGTTCCCATGTATTCACCCT
>Ga0255772_10000161_pt1 | contig 63023 bp, 78 predicted proteins | sample 071ome_34_FD_179970 | JGI IMG/M metagenome (GOLD analysis project Ga0255772, IMG submission 179970) | Coastal salt marsh microbial communities from the Groves Creek Marsh, Skidaway Island, Georgia - 071411BT metaG (version 2) | ecosystem: Environmental > Aquatic > Marine > Intertidal zone >...
CTCGGGCATTAATCATCCTTAAAAAGATTCAGTAAAGATGAATAGAGGTGGTAAAAGAAAACATAAAGAAAAAACTTTCCTTCAGCATCTCTTTTTTTTCTTCTAGTTACAGTCATATCAAAATACCAATACTAGTATTATGTATAGTATTTATTAAAAACTTGGAATTGCTGGACCTGTCAGTGAAGGAACACTAGTTTTGGACTCTGGAATAATATTTCCAGTGGCAGAAGGCATCTTGGGCATAGCACCACTAATCATACCAGGAAGTGCTTCTGTAACAGATGCTGTAACTTGTTTGATTGCTGCTTCTTTTGCATTTTCGATTAGTGCATCTTTATTGAGATACACATAAGCACCTGCACCGACGACGGCAGCAGATACTCCAAATGAAAAAAGGGAGAGTAAATTAATTAGTTTTTGCATTGGTTTCTCCGCACGAATAATTATTTATATTTTGGGTTTCTTTTTTATTACATTCCATATTCTTTCAAATTCTGGAAAAGTCTGCATAACACTTTCATTGCGAATTTTATCAAATTTTCTCATTGAGTCTAAAAATTTTGGAATTAATTTTTGTTCCTGATAAAGATCAATGTATGTTATTAAACTTTCATAAAAAACGATAGACCTTTTTGCTTTATTGGGAATCAAAAATTCATTAATATGTTTTCTTATATTTTCTTTAGCAGCTTCTTTTGTTTTTTTATCTAAAATCCAAACAGACATTTCCCTCGGAGTCTGCATAAAATTTAAAAAGAAATAATCAATATCTTTCATTAAACCACTATTATAAAGATATTGATGTAAATCAGTAACATTAAAAATATTCAAAGCTTGAACGGTACAGTCAAAATGTAATTGGTGAGTATTTCTCCTATCTTTGAATCTTTCTATGAATTGTTCAGAATGGGATAAAAATCTATCCCATTTAAATCCTTTTCTTATTAGTTCACCTCTAGAACCAATACCATCAACACTAATATGAACTTGCAAATCTCTATTGAACTTATCCCATAGATCAAAAATATGTCTACCCTTATAGACTAGATTACTAAAATTACTATTATAAGCTAGGGTTATTTTATTATTTCTACCAAGTTCAATAATTCTGTCAAGTATTTTCCAATGTTCATCTATAATAAGAGACTCTCCACCAGAAAAATATAAATGATTTACCATTCCCAAATAAGGTTCCACTTCTTCAAAAGTTTTTTCTGAAGCATTCCATCTACCAGAAATTTTTCCAAATTTTTCTAATTCAAAACTAGAACTAGAAGTCTCACTACACATCCTACATTTAAAATTACACTTATTACTTAATTTCAAATCCCACCAAATAAATCCGGGTTCATTAACTGTATAATCTTCATTTGTGTCATATACAAATTTTTTATAGAAAGTATATAAATCTCTGTTAAAATCTTGTCTTAATGAACTCTTACCCGCTTTCTGATTATTATAACAGACCATACAACTTGGGTTTGGTTTGTTATTCAGCATATCTTCACGAAGTTTTTTTATTGGTTCATCATTCCAAATTTCCCATAATGATTTCTCTTTTATATCGCCGTAAGTATATTCGGAAATACAACAGGGTTTTACTTCACCATCATGTCTAATATCTAAGGCCATCCAAGGGGCGCAACAAAACACTTGACCTTCCAAGTTAATTCTATCTTTATCAATCATTTTTCAAAATCCTCTCTAATTCTGGGAAAACTTCTAAAGAATTTTCATTTCTTATTAAATCCAATGCAGACATATGTGATTTAAAAGTAGGGATTAGATGTTCTTTCTTTTCCGTTGATAGAAGTTTTAAGACAGACATATATTGTTTAATAGATTTATTAGCTTTTGCTGGCGCAAGATAATTCTTAATATGATCTTTTATTTTTTCTCCCAATAATTTTCGATACTCAGAATCAAGAATCAAAACAGAAAGGTGTTCAGGATTATGCAACATGCATAGATTGAAATCATCCCACCTCTTTATAATTCCTCTAAGGTAAAGTTCTTTATGAGCTTCCATAATATGAAAGCAGTTCATAGCTTGAACTACACAGTTAATGGATATTGTTTTATTTGGAAAAACTTTTCTAAATTTTTGAAAATTATCCAAGAATTTTTTCCAATCAAATCCTTTTCTAATTAACTCTCCACGTTTTTCAGTTCCATCAAAGCTTATTGATAAAGCTAGATTTGGAAATCTCTTCCATAATTCAAGAACATCATGTTCTTTATATCTTAAAGTACTAAAATTTGTATTATAAGATATCCTAACATCTCTATTTCTATCATTTTCAATTAGTTTGTTTAAAATTATATAATGATGATCAGAAATTAATGGTTCTCCGCCAGCAAAATATACTTCCTCAACAATATCATAAAGAGGTTCTATATCTTGATGTACCATATCAACATCAATTTTTGGATACTCACCTTCAATATTAAATTCCTTTCGCATTTCCTGTTCCCAGGAACTACTATATCCAGGACCGCACATTCTGCATTTAAAATTACATATATTGTTTAATCTAAAATCCCAATAAACTAAATTAAATCTTTCAAAAGTCCCATCCTCTTTTGTTTCTTCAACATACTTAAAATGTTTAGAATAAGTTGTATTCATGTCCTGTCTCAAAGAACCATGACCAACCTCTTCCTCTTTATAACATGCGGTACAATAACTAGATTCCTTTCCACATAACATATTTCTGCGAAGTTCTCGCATATTTTCATTGTTCCAAATATCTCTAAGAGATTCATTTAACAGAGATCCCATTTTAAAATCTCTGGAATCTCCATTACACTCTGACGCAATAACTTCTAAAACAGATTCGGTTACATTGCCATCCTCATCACAAGAAGTATCTTCTATATCAGTTAAAGGCATTAAACAACAAGGATAAACATCCCCGTTAGGTCCAATATTCATATGGGTCCATGGAGCCATACAAAAAGTTTTATTATCTTTGTTGTTTATCAGTAAGTTTTCAAGTTCTGTCTTTTTTTGATTTGATTCCATTCCAAACCTCATGATCTAGCCAGTATTCCTGAATATATTTAACATACTTCTTATTAGGGTCTTCCGAAATAAATTTAAAAATATCCGGATTATTATAGTCAACAGGAAAGTCTAGAAGTTGACTAACCCATTTGAGATAATAGTTTCTATGTAAAAAGAAGGCTTCATTATCTAAGAAGTGAATTTTGAAACCACTTCCCATCATCTCATTCTGATAATAATGCATTGCAGTTCCTAGAGTAACTTCTCCACGAACTCTCTTTTGTTGTTCAGAATTAATGTTCTGATCTCTCACGATGATGCAGACCTGAACATCAACCCCCAAAGATTTAGCTTTCTCTGCAAACTCTCGGATCTTTGGAATATGTCTCACTCCGTCATAGAAAAATGGACAACTTACATTTGCCAACCAATAGTCGTAACCTTCAAAATCTTTCTCAGATAATTCCTCTGGATTTACCCAATACTTTGCAAAGTATTCTTCATCGCTAGGAACCCAATACTTATCTAATAGACTTTTCCATCCACCTACTTTTGGATGTGTACTAAAAACTCTACTAAAGAAATGGTTTCCGGATCCCTGTGGGCCTGTGATGATCACAAGTTTTTTCATATAGATTTAAGGGGGTTGCCAGTCTTATTGCAATTATCTAAAAAGTATTCATCAACACGATGAATATACTTATCATTAGGATCACTTTCTAAAATTTTATCTACACGGGGATCCCACCAAGCAATAGGTATACCCACATTTAAAGTTTGAAGATAATATCTCTTGTAAAGATATAGTAATTCATAACTTAAAAAAGTAACGTCGGGAAAGTTGGGAAGTTGTTTCATAAACAACGGAAGAGTACTCTCTTTTCTAAGACGATCCTGTTGATGTCTAAGTATATTTTGATCCCTACCAATTACCAATATCTGAGTTTCAATGCCTTGTTTTTCTACTTCTCTAGAAAACTGCATGATGTTTGGTTCCCATTTCTTCTCTTGAATACCAAGTGGGACACTGACACTTGTGAAAAAATACTCATGAGTAGACCAATCAAAGTCTTTCAATTTTGATGGATCTTTCCAATACTCACAGAAAGGTTCTGCAAACCTATGTGCTTCCCAGTAATTGTCAAGAAGTGTTTTCCATCCAAACACCTCTGGATGTAAAGAAAATATTTTGGACCAAAGATGATTGCCAGATCCTTGCGGTCCAGTAAGGATTATCAATTTTTTCATTTTAAAAATAATAGATAGATCAATCCAGGAATGATAATAAAGAATTGAGGAAGAAAGTTCATAATGATAGAACGTTCCTTCCATTTAAATCCAACATACGTCCAACCAGATGCACCAATTAGTTGTAGTATGCTATTCCAAGGGGTCAACCCCAGTACATGAAACACCATTGCTATGAGTATTGTACTGGCACTGACCCACTTGATTATGCGAGTTTTATCTCTTTTCCTTCTTAATTCAATTGTACTCATAATATAAAGAAAGATTCATATTAGACCGCAATAGCAGTATTCTTATTACTGATCTCAAGAAGATCATAACGCATTTGTTCTACCATTGCAAGAATGCGTTCTTGGACATCTGCAGCACCTTCTACTAATTTTTCTAGTTTCCAAGCACCGATATTGGAGTGGAAACCTTCGTCCTTAGCGATTGCTGCATAACGTGAAGAGATGAACTCATCTTCAACGCACTCAGCCATTTCATGCCATACAGCCTCTGCACGACCCTCGGCGACGAGTTGGTACGCAGCAAGAGCAGCAGGGTCAGAAGATGCCTCATACTTGTCCAGGAGTGATGCACCCTTCGCTTGTGGTGAAGCCTCTTCTGCAGCAAATGCAGCAGCAACATCTAGTTCTTCGCCAGAGATGTGTTCGATGACTTCCTTAACCATACGGAAGTGTTTTGCCTCGTCTTGTGCTTGTTTGGTGAGAAGTTCCAACTCAGTTACGTCCATGGTTGCAGGAGCAGAAGCAATCTCAGCAGAGATAGCCTTCATGTTTGCTGCTTCATTAACCATACGTCCACGGAAGTGTTCTACCATGTGCTCTTTACTTGGATTGGAAGCAAAGAAACGACGAACATTTTCACGAGACTGATCAAAGAGTTCGGTATTACCTTCTCTAATTTTAGATACGAATTCTTTTCCAGTTAGCATTTTAGTTTTCATTAAAGGATGTGTCATTATTTATCATTAGTGATGGCATTACCTCGCCACTCCATTTTTCACTTGTCCAATCTCCCTGAGGACACTGTTGATCAATCGAAGGTGTAAAATTAGTTTCATCTTTAATATACCATTTTTTAATATAATCCATTTTATCAACCCATACTCGATACATTTTACGTATAAGTTTCTCATTTAATTTTCCAAGACCCATATCAGAATACAGTATTTTTAAGTTTTCTACAGTTTCATCTTCATTAAGAAACCAATTACAATCCCATTGATGAGTAATCATAGATTTTAATAACTCATTATCAGATTTAAAGAGTTTGGTTTTATTAAAAAGATCATCTATATTACTGTGATTATATTTTTTGAGATCTTCTTTTAGTTCTTCTGACAATGACTGATATTTTTTTATATCCAATGTATTTGTAAATCTATCCGATACTTTCAAAGGTTTATCGTACCATTTTATATCTGGTATTACAGCAAAGTTTTCATCCCAACTGCCATCTATTCTATTATCTTTTTCTAATTTTATACTTCTTAATGCAACAAAAAGTTGCGTGTTAACCAAACAAATAAAATGTTTTGATTTAAACATATCTGCTATGGGATGTGATATGTTTTTATCCATCATCTTGGATAAACTATAGTAAATTGGTACATGTAATCTGGATATACGAGTCTGTTGTTTTGAGGACGAATCAGATTCAAACTCATCAAAATCAGATTCGAAGTCATTGATCCATGCATTACGATAGTGAATATAATTTTCAGATTGATATGAAGTACTGTGGAACATAAACACATCATTCCAAACAGGTTTTCCATCCACCCTACTAATCTTAGACATATTTTTAAAAAAATATTCTACTTTTCCACGAAGAGTTAAATTATTACAATAAACTTCATCACTCATCGTAAGGCAGGATCCTAAAAAATGACATCCATCCCAACCTAAATGTCCTATTAAAATATTATTATTCATATCAGAGTAACCAAAATATCTGAAAATGTTTTAACATCTTCTACTTTTTGTCCAAAATTTCTGAATATCCAATCGGAAGTAAAATATTCCCATGTACAGTTATTTTCCATTCCAAATTTTAATATACAGGAATTTTGTTTCATTATTTCAGTTAACATAAAATTGCTATTTTTGTATCCAGAATAGTTTGGATATTGAATTTGAAATCCTCCTGCTTCATGCCACCAAGCATAACTTATCATGTCTGGACGATATACCATCATGATCAAATCATTTGGAAACCACTTACGTATATTACCTAGATAATATGACCATTCATGACTCTTGACAAGTTTACAACCATTCGGATTAGTCCATGCTTGATTTATATAGTCTGCATCCAAAATAGGTTCAAATTCCATCTCTGGACCAAAATAGGCACCCCTATGTCCAGTATAACTATGGTGGGAATACTCACGTTCAGTTGTCCTGTCAGATGTATTCATACCTGACATTTTTTCCATAGTCTGAGCTATACCACTCCAACGAGATCCAGGCACTCCAGTAAAAAATATTTTATCAGGTAAATTCATGAATCAAAAAGAACTTAATAATTATTTTGCAACAAAATGGACAAGTAATATATCACAATATAATTATTGTGGTTGGAACCTAATCAATAACATTGCTGATGATGAGTGGGTACTTGACGTTGGTTGTGGACCAAATCCATTTAAAGGAAAAATAAAAAACTTAGTGGGAATAGATCCAGCATATGATGAAGCAGACTATAAAATGACAATTGGGGAATATAGTCTCATTGAAAAAGAAAAAAAATTTGATGTGGCTTTTTGTCTAGGGAGTATAAACTTTGGATCTTTTCATAAGATTATAACAGATATAAATTACGTCGTAAACTTTTTGAAACCAACGGCAAGAATATACTGGAGATCAAATCCAGGAAGAAAAGATCATAAAAACAAAGAATGTGAAAAAATAGATTTCTTTCCTTGGTCATTTGATCTCCACATGGAATATTCTAAAATATTTGGATTTGAGTGTATAGATCTAAGATGGGACAGCAATCATAGAATCTATTCTGAATGGGTCAGAAATCACAATCCTTTGTCATAGTTGCGATTTCTCCACCAATATCAGCACCAGTGTTTCCACTAAACATTGCTACCCATCCCGCTGCCAACCAACCAATGTAAGGAATATTAGCAAACATTGGGGCAGCAGAAGCACCAATACTAGTTCCAACCAATCTACCTGCATTTTCGCCACCACCTTCCGCCTTGATACACTCTATCTTTTTCGCAGTCAACTTTCCCACTTCACCACCCTGGAGATGCTGCGCTCCGTCCATGGTGTACTCTTCTTGTTGGACTATCTTAGTATCTCCACCGATACCAAAGAATCCATTCTTCTTCACAAGAACTTTATTCTTGTCCATGACTCTAGGGTCATTGGCACGATACTGAATACGATACCCATCCTTATGAGCATCTACCTGATAAGCAGTATAGTCACCAACAGGCAAGTTAATGATAGGAAGTTGACTTCTATTTAATAAGTGACCAAGAACACCAAGATGGGCAATACCAAAAACGGTCCCTACTCCAAGTACTGCCCATTTGAAGATGGGACGCTTAGGTAGTTCTTTTACTACGGGTTCTGGATAATAATCACCAGGTTGTTCTTTTTTTCTGTCAAAAATAGACATGACGGGTTAGGGAGTTATTGTGGTTTGTCCTTTGGTTCTACAGCAGAAACGACTTCTGGTTCTTTCTTTGTTACTGTTTTACCATTTCCATTTCCACCACCTGCCTTAGCGGGAGACAAACCAAATGCAGCTAACGAACCCGAAAACACTGAGGCGATAAAAGTAGGATCAAAATCAAGAATTTTTTGACCGTTTGGTAGTCTAACGTAGCTAAACGTAAGAAGAGATGCAGACCATATTAGGACAACAACTTTCACTAAATTACCCAAAACTTCACTCTTATCTTCATGATCGTGATGGTCTTTCTCTTCTACTTTCGCTTTGGATTTACCGAGCATTTGTAGAGTGTAAGGCTCTGTTATTTATGGTTGTAGGGACTCAACACCGATTTTTGTTTGTTTTATTGAATTGTATTTTTTGCAGAGGGATTCACTTGATTCGTGTTCCCATCTATGGTATGCACTTTTTAGGGATTTGAAGTAATCAGTACCTCCGCAGCCTACCATTTCTTCTGCAACGATGGTCTTGATTAACACATCTCTCGTTAAATGTGTCATATGTAAATTCTGGTTTCCAACAACAAATTCTACATTATAAAACTGAAAGGATTTTTTCAAAGAATTTGTTTTGGGTGGTCTTCAAAAAATATTTTGAATGTTATTATTTATCGATATAATTATTTTCGATTAACCACTTACGGGTGAGTGGAGTTGGTTCATAATCAGTCCACATTGTACCACGAGCACAGGATTCAAGTGCTTCCATCGTAACTTTCTCGGTTCTACCTGCCCATCCTGCCTCTGATTCCCAGGGCACTGCACTTGCAGGATAACTACGTTCTGCCATCTCACGATATAGCATAGGAATATCTTCTTCTGGTCTGATGATGGCAATCAAACTATTCTTGATAGTTCCTGCCATACAATCCTGTGCAGCGTGCCATCCTTCATGACGCATCACCGTCATTAAGACACCAGGGCGACGCATATAAGTCTTATTCAGAAAGAAATTATTACTTACAGTATGATAAACACCACGATGTCCTACGGGAAAATATTTTTCATCCGCTAGAAACACCTTAACTCCGACCTTATCAAGGGCAGTGAGCATTCTACTGAACTCGTCAGCAACAATATTAAAATCACTATCGGGATGAGCGTCAGCAATAGTAGAGATATTTTCGACTCGCTGGACATCTTTGGTGCATTCTCGTAATAACATGCAACCCATGGCATCCATTGTATAGAATCCTTTAGTTGGTTCTGCAAAAGCAGAAGATGACATAGTAGCAGCTGCTACAATACCCATGATAATTTTTTTCATAGTTAATTTTTATGTTAGTGATAGTGAAGCGGTTCCAATACCCGCAACACTAAATCTTAATGTACTTCCATCAAGAACTATGGTTAATGGAGAGGAAGAACTGAATCCTTGAAGATCCAATGTTACTTCAGATCCATCACCGACGGCAGAATAAATTTCATTAAAATTACTGTTTATCTTTATTGCACCACTCAAAAGAGTGTCTCCTTGACCATCATTAGGAAAGGAACCAGTAGCAATTCCAGATTTCGCCATTTAATCTACCGTAGTCTTATGAATGTATTTAGGATCTGCCACCCCACTGAATATCAGGATAAGCATCAGAAACATTTTTCTTAGAAATTTTATACTTAGTTTCTAATTTTTTATCTTTAACAAGCATTAGAATTTCAGCTTCCATGGGATGAAGGCCTTCCAGAATACTAATGAACATTGTTTCTCTTTTCATACTAGAGAGACGATCATTCCCACCTTTGATAAAATTATAAAAATAAGTATATTCTTTTCTAATAGAAGTTCTACCTTGATCTTGAGATCCAATAGAATTTGTTCCAATGTCATCCATCACAGAAACAGATCTTTGAATATTATCGCTTAGATTTCCAGATCTAACGTTTTGTTGACCAACACTAGAATATGGAACAATACCTTCCGGAAGTAAGGATATTACACTCTCATCGAAGTTCCAAATAAGTAAGGACTTCAATGAGGGATCTTGATAAGTTCGAAGTACTTCCACTTTTTTAGCATTAGTTTTTTGTTTTGATGCTAAGGAAAGTACTTCAAAAGAAAATGGATTGGCAGGCAATTCGGTAAGTACTATAGACATAATAATAGTTTAATGTATTTTATTTAGAGTTTGAATCCAGCGAAAGTATCTTTCTTGACATCTTGTTTGATGCCACCTACAACATAGGACTCAACTTCAGTTTCCTGTGGAGCAACCTGAAGACCTTTGGAAGAGATCCAATGTTCAGTCCAAGGAAGAGGGTTGTTCTTTGCTGGGATATCATAAATTGGTTTCATACCAATAGCTTTCATACGGCGATTTGCAACCCACTCAACATAATTACTGAGAAGTTTATCGTTAAGTCCAATCATAGATCCATCTTTAAATAGGTACTTTGCCCACTCCTTTTCCTCATCAACACACTTTCTGAACAATTCTGTTACGAAAGACTCTTCCTCTTTAGCAATCTCTTGCATTTCTGGATCGTCTCCTTCGCGCCATTTATTGAGGATGTTTTGAGTAATGACAAGGTGCTGGTTTTCATCTCTGGCGATGAGAGAGATAATTTTAGCGGATCCTTCCATAAGTTTGAGTTCACCAAACGCAAATGAGCAAGCGAACGAGACATAGAACCTGATACCTTCGAGAATATTGACATTGGCTACAGCACGATAGAGTTTTCTTTTGAGTTCTTTACGATTGTCCTTGAAGTAACCTGCACCTTCTTGTGCATACTTCCAATCTTCACTAATACCATACTGTTGAGCGGAATTGATGAAGTCATTGTAAGCTTCGGTAACGGAAGATGCACGACTTACAATCTTATCATCATCAAGAATATGATCAAAAACTTCTCCTGGATCAGAGTATACGTTCTTAATAATATAGGTATATGAACGAGAATGGATCATTTCCATGAATCCCCAGACTTCCATGCACGCTTCCAATTCAGGAAGAGAACAATAAGGTTGGAAAGCCATGGAAGGGCCACGACCCTGCACGGAGTCCAACATGATTTGATACTTCAGGTTAGAAGTAAAGATATGTTTTTGTTCTGGACGAAGTGATTGATAATCTCCACGATCTTTCTGGAGAGAGACCTCTTCAGGTCTCCAGAAATATCCAAGTTGTTGTTGGGTAAGTTTATCAAATACGGGATACTTATAAGAATCATAACGCTGCAAACCCAATGGTTGACCAAAAAACATTGGTTGTCTTTTAGAATCAACATCTGTACTAGTGTTGAATACGGTCATTCCTTTTACCATTTGTAATTCCTCTTTAATTTTACTAGATTTTGCAGCTTTCACAATCTTCCTCACTAGATTCCATAATTTGTTCAAGTAGTTTATTTAATTGTTCTTTAGTAGTATCTTCTTTTACTTCATCTGATTTTTGATCATGGGTGTTTTGGTAGTAAGAAGTTTTCCATCCATACTTATAAGTTCTCAGAAGGTCTTGTGCCATTACTGAGGTGGGCACTTCATTGTCTGGATAGTTCTCTGGGTTGTAACTCCAGTTTCCAGAGATGGCCTGGTCAAAGAACTTTTGCATGACTGCGACCACATTAATATAACCGCTATTATCAGGCATATCCCAGAGTAGAGTGTAATTATTTTTAAGAGAGTTGTACTGTGGAACAATCTGTTTAAGAGGCCCTTTCTTTGACTTTTTAATGGACAAGTATCCTCTAGGAGGTTCGATTCCGTTGGTAGCGTTTGACACAACGGAACTGCTTTCAGAAGGCATTTGTGCGGACAACGTGCTATGTCTGAGTCCATATGTTTGAATCTCGGTTCGTAGAGTTTCCCAATCATAGAAGTATGCCGGTGCTACCAACTCATCAACATCTTTCTTGTATGTATCAATAGGAAGAATTCCCTCAAAATATTTTGTACGATTGAAATCAGTACAAGCACCCTTTTCTTTGGCGATTTGATTGGATGACTTGAGAAGATAGTATTGGAATGCCTCAGTGAGTTTATGTACTTCAGTTACAGCAAGAACATCACCATATTTGGCTCCAAGTTTAGCGAGATAATGTGCAAGTCCAATAAATCCAATTCCCAAAGACCTGCGAGCCTTTGTTGCAAGTTCTGCAGCATTAACAGGATATTCCTGATAATCAATTAGTTCTTCCAAGGCACGAACAGAAAGATCGCACAACTCTTCCATATCATCAATACTACGTAGTTTACCTACATTGATAGCAGAAAGAATGCAAAGAGCAATTTCTCCACTCACGTCATCAATATGTTGAAGTGGTTCTGTAGGTAAAGTAATTTCTTGACACAGATTACTCATCCAAATTTTATCAAGGAATGATGAGTGAGAATTGCAGTGGTCGATATTCATAATATAAAGACGACCAGTTTCTGCACGTTCCTTTAAGATGTCCAGAATGAGTTCTTGAGCACGGATAGTTTTTCTTGGAATAGACTCATCTCGTTCTGCAGCCACATAGAGATCATCAAACTCAGGAAGCCCAAAAGAATCAGAAACTGATGGAACGTCATGAGGTGAGAAGAGGGACATTTCCTCATCATTGATAAATCTTTCATAGAAGAGTTTGGAGAATTGAATACTATAATCTAGTTTACGAACACGGTTGTCTTCAGTTCCTTTGTTATTCTTCAATACGATAATATCTTCTATTTCTTTGTGCCAGATGGGGAAGTGTACTGTCGCTGATCCACCTCGGATGCCATTCTGTGTACAGCATCGGACAGTTGACTCAAACTTTTTGAGGAACGGTACAACACCCGTGTGCTGAACTTCTCCACCTCGGATCTTACTGTTGATGCCACGGATTCTGCCTGCGTTGATGCCGATTCCCGCCCTTTGTGCAACGTATCTGCCAATAGCCATATCAGAGCTAAAGATAGAATCGAGGGAGTCATCAACATCAACAAGAACACAGCTAGCAAATTGTCGAAGTGGAGTTCGCACTCCCGCCATGATAGGTGTGGGAATGTTGATTTTGTGTTTGGAGATTGCATTGTAGTATCTACGAACGTAGTCTAGTCTAGTCTCTTTTGGATACTCTGCAAAAACCGTTGCAGAGATTAACATGTACATGTATTGTGGAGTCTCATATAGTTCACCACTGCTTCTATCTTGCACGAGGTACTTATCAACGACCTGACGTAAACCCGCATAAGTGAATAACATGTCACGATCATGATCAATCCAACTATCAATCTTGTTCCACTCTTCAACAGAATACTTAAATGAGAGTCCTTTATCATATATATTCTTCTCAGAACCTTTAATTAAGTGTTGCAATATATTTGGAAATCCTTGATTCCAAGAAGGACCAAACACTTGTTTATACAAACCAAAAAGAAGAAGTCTTGCTGCTACAAATTGATAATTAGGGGCTTCAAGATCAATAAGATCGGAAGCAGAACGTATTAGAATCTCCTGAATCTCAGGAGTAGTAATACCATCATAGAATTGAATACCAGACTGCATCTCAACTTGGGATGCAGAAACACCTGCGAGTCCTTCACAGGCACTCTCAACCATTTTATGGATCTTGTCTAGGTTAAGATATTCAGTATTACCATTTCTCTTTACAACTTTGGTCCCGTTACTCATGTTTTCTTCCAACTAGTAAGTTTTGTTTTTGCGTGTAATCCACTATAGACATTAGATTGTATCACATCCTGAACGTTAAGTCCAGTTAAAAACATGTCATTAATGTCTTTTTGTTGTATCGTATCAGGCCAGATTACTATAGGAAACCGCATGTTAATTGCCTTTTCCATCCTATCAACGATTTGTTTGTTACGTTTCTCGTTATCATAAACCATCACAAATTCTGTTTCAAAGTTTGTAACGAAAAACATTTTGTCTATATCTGCACCAACCATTGCAATAGAATTTTCAATAAACATACTATCGAAAGGGCCTTCGACGATATATACTGTCTCATCCCAGTTAACTTTATCTAAACCATAGATCTTGGGGTGGTTGTCATCCAAAATGATTGTGATGTACTTAAGTTTTGATTTTGGATTGAGCGATCTCCCCTGAAACCCAAAAATCTTTCCGTGATTTTTTAAGGGAATAATAATCCTTGGTTCATCGTTTTCTACGTTTTCAAACGTATATTTCTGTGTATTGGTCCATTCTTTGAACCTTTCGGCGAAGTAAAGTTCGCCCAGATACTTACTCGGGATTCTTCGATTGTCTAAAAATTTCCTTGCGGGGTGTGATGTATTTAGTTCTGAGATTTTTTCAAGGTCGAAGTCTTTTTTTGAAAATTTTGGTTTATCAAATTTAAATTCTTTAGGTTCTGGAGTATTAGATGCACGGCCTGTGGCACCAGCCTTATACCTCTCAAAGACGTACTGATCGTGTAAAGAGGGATCGGTGTCCTTAAGGAAGTTTGTGAAGGTTCTGGAGACGCCACAGTTGTGACATTTGAAATTATGATCGTTCTTCAGACGATACAGGTATCCCCTAGCCTTGTTTTTATGCCGCTGTGAGTCTCCACAATAAGGACAACGAAAGTTGTAGAGTCCGTCCTTCTTCTTTGCGAATTTTTGAAGTTTTACAGAAACAAGTCCAATGTACTTGGAATCAATCAGGCTCATGCCAGGCGATGAATATGCGTTCCCTTCATCATACTCGTCTTAGTCACAGGTGTCAATGACATTCCAATATTTGGAAGAATTTGTAAGATTGTTACTGCGGTAGTTAGAACTGCACCCGCCATCCAAATCCACTTTTGATTCTCTTCGATCTTCTTATTCTGATCATGAAACTTTAGTTTCACACCTTTATCAATATCCGCAATCTCTTCTTTCAATTCTTCAATCATTTTGATGATGAGTTGGTCTGCTCTTTCACTTTCAGCAAGACGACTCTCATGACGTTCCAAGATGATCGCAACTCGGTTACTATTTTCACTAATAGTCGCAACCGCTCGTTCAAGTTTGTCGAGCATCTCTTTACTTAGGTCTTCATAAATATCGAGTTTAGATTCAAGGACCGCTAACTTTTGAAGACCGAATGCCATTTTCCTTAATTAGTGAGTTGTTTCCACCATTTTCTTAAACCTTTTTGATAAATATATTTCTTCCTTTTTCTTACTGGGGGATCATCACCTGCTTCTGCAGAACCAGCAATAGCACCACCTCCCATTGACATGGTAGGGGCATCTTCCATTAAACTTCTTATTATTTTTATAGAGTTTTCAAATACGGGGTCTTTCATAGTTTACTTAAGTCTTGTAAACAATTTTCATCCATCGGAATATCATGTAATGCAGACTTGGGAAACTCGGGTAATCTCCCTAAGTAAACAACAAACGTCTTAACCACAGGCCACAACTCTTTATCAATTCTAAAAAACAGTAAAGGAGTTGCGGCTTCTCCAAATACATTATATAGAATAATAAAATGATTTATAAGTAGATGTGATTTTAAAATACCAGTGGTCTGGTATCTTTTTAAAAGTCTTTTAATCCACTTAAATCTTTTAAGATCTTCATGAAAATCCTCTTGCGTTACTGCATGGGGATTCTCATAATGTTTTATTGCAAACATTATATAATTATCTTCGTTCAATTCATCAAACTTCATACTACATTTTCAATAAAAAACTCACTCCTCTTCAGTTGATTCCTCAACCACTGCAGGTGCGGGAGCGGGTGCTGCAGGTTTCTTTGGTGCTTTTGCTACTGGTTTTGCTACTGGTTTTGCTACTGGAGTAGGAGCGGGAGCAGGAGCTGAACCACCACCTAGTAAATCTCTTAGTCTTCCCATGTTCTTAATTAATAGATTTGCAAATTATTTATGAGTCTCTAAGTACGGAATCATCCGCAGCGTCTCCAGTGATGGAGCTCATTGCAACTAGAACTTCAGTCTTGGTTCTGGTATTGTTCATACCATCGACATAAGTTGTAATTCCAACCCAACCAGCATGGTCATGTGAATAGATGGTAGTTCTTGCGACACCAACCTCATCTTCATCAGAACCATAAACCTCGTTACCTGCCCAGTTTGAATCGTGGGTGGTAAACTTAGGAGCTTCGTTAATGTTGAATGCCTGAGTGATTCCACTAGTGGGTACTCCACTAAGTCCAGAAGCGCTTACAAGAGTGAGTTGAGTATTGGAATCAACAGACTTGATGACTCCACTACCATAAGTACCCATGGTGATGACTTGACCAGCAGCAACAAGACCAGAATCAGTAAATGTTGTGCCAGATCCAGTAACTACACCTTCAGCTGTAATGGTTGTGACGTTACCAGTTGCGTATACACTATCGTTGTTACCCCAGAGAGACATGTTAATTCCCCGTTAAATTCTTATGTATATTGATATTTATAAAAAAAGGAGACCTGTAAATAAGGTCTCCTTACTAAAGATCACTCTTCTCTGGCTTTGATCGCTTTTGTGACAACTTCAAGTAGTTGATCGTCCATGTCAGTCTTGGTCAGCTTAACCGCTTTACCCAAGATAACAAGACAGATCTCAACCAACTTTTCACCGAGTTCTTCGTTTTCTGGAATTTTGGCAACTGCATCTTGAATTACCTTTGTTGCGAGTGGGAGTAAAAATGAAAGCATGATGAACCTCAAAAAATTTATAGACAATCATATTTATGTTCGGGATGAATTATATTCTCCGTATGCATAGGGTTCTAATTCATTCAATATTTTAGTTAATCTTTCATATTCAGAACGATCATATGTATTACCAAGCATATTTCTTTGGTACTTTCTCACAATCGTAAAAACTTCTTGCCATTGTCTTTGGTCCATATCACTCCACCAGGGTTCCGTGTGCTCTTCTTATTTCACGAAGTTCTTCAAAATTCTTTTGTTTGGTTCCCCCATCATACGCCCAGGCGTATCCCTCTTCGATCATTCTTTCGTTGAGGGACAACTCGGAGTCTCCGACGTAGAGCCAACCGAGAAGACGCCCATACTTGCCAACCCCGCCAACAAGCTCAGTGCGGATAACGAGATCGTCAGACCCATCAAGTACCTCCGCAAGTCTTGTTTCCAACCAATGTGTTGCGTCATAACCAAGTGCTTTTTCTTCAAGGTCTCTTGTTCTTTTTTCCGGGGTGTCAACACCAGCAACTCTAACTCTTTCTTTTTTATAAAGATCAAAACCGAGATCAATCGTGACATCGATTGTGTCTCCGTCAACTACTCTATCTATGTTGATCACTCGGAAGTTGTAACAACTCTTCCGACTTGGTGGTGTCATCGCTCCCATTTTCTTCTAGTTCCTTAAATGATAGGCGTAAAATATATATAACACAATATAACGTAAAAATAAGTCCGCAACCAAGAAGGATGATTACGGACCATACTGGGTTATTTACATCATTCACTGGCATAAGAACAAGATTCATAGATTAACAATTCCAAGCTCTAAGTGATTTATTAATGCGTGAGTCAGGATCGTTTGCGGTCTTCTTACTAGTTAGTTTAGCTTTCATACCAGACATTCTGGCACAGAATGATGCACGACGAGGGTTACCAACTTTTTTAGAAGGTGCTTTGAGATCAGAACCAGGGTTTTCTCTTTCGTATGAGCGGCGACCTTTCTCGTTTAGGCCACCGCTCTCAGACTTTCCCGATTTCTTTGTCCAAGCAGCACCCTCATCATAATATTCCTGTTCATCACCATCCTTCTCGTTTCTAAACTTCTTAGATAGTTTCTTCTGAACCATATCAGTAGTCATCTCACCACCTTTCTTTGCGGCAAAGTCAACTGCTTTCTTTCTTAATGCACCCTTTGCAGCCATACCAGCACCTCTTGCAGCAATTCCTCTTGCTGCAGCGCCTCCAACAGCTCTTGCAATCAAAGGAATTGCAGCAGCTAATGGTGCTGCTTCATTAACTTTTTCTTCACCCATGTTTGGATTGACTTCAACCTTATTTTTCTTTTTAGTTACATCAATAATTTTTTCTTTTGCTTGTGGCTGATCGATCTCATAAAGAAACTCTTCTCTCCAATTAGAGAACTCATAATTCTCCTTTTTAGTATCCTTTACCTCTTTATTTCTTTCATCTGCTTCCTTTCTTGCTTGTCTCTTTTTCCAAGCATATTTGATACCTGCTTTTGCAGTTCCACCAATTCCTCTTGCAATGTTACCGACGTTACTCACGGCAGCGCTAACATCTTCAGTATCCTTTCTACCACTACCTACATTTGTTTTAGATGACCAAGCTTGTTTGATGTCACCAACCAACTCCTTTCTTCTTTGTTGTTTTTCCTTTTTCTGTCTCTCAATCTCTTTTGCTTTTGATTTCTCTACACTTTCTTGTTCCTTTTGAGCTCTTTTTTGTGCCTGTGCTTTTTCCTTTTGTTTTTGTGCGTCTTGTTTTTCAATTTTTCTTTCTTTACGGGCTCTTACCTTTTCTTCTCTCTTTTCTCTTTCAGTTTGTTGAATAATTTTAGCAGCCTTAACTCTTGTAGCACCTCTAATAGCTTCTGCTCTTTCTGCACCAGTTTTTGCAGACTTACCTCTCTTTATATCCTCTTTTGCCTTTTCTTTCCTATCATCCTCATCTCTCATCATCTGATTAGCAGCAACAGATACTTTTGCTGTCCTCATCCTAGAAGCTTGAATCTTATTCTTTCCTTCCCTTCTAGCTTTTTGCGCCATCAGTCTTGCGTCAGAAGCTTCGGCAAGAATCTTATCTACCAATGAAACTTCTTCTTTGGTTTCTTTCTTCTCTGGAAGACCTTCATGTTTAGTCTTTGCAAAATCCTTCGCGTCCTTCTTAGACATACCAGATGCAGCCTTTGCAACCTCAGGAGATGCAGGAGTCTCTCCCTTCTTAGCAGCATAAACCATACCCATGAATCTCTGTTGTGCTCTACTTAGAGACTTTTCTTCAATGTTTTCAACCTCTTCAACATACTGAGAACGGTACTTACCACCAGTTTTCTTGTGAGTATCTTCTAGTTCTGCCGCTCTTGCGTCAGCATACTTTTTACTCTTTACTGGTTTGCCGACCTTCTTCTCCTTCTTACCTTCCTTATCATAACCCATTACTTGATAAGGCATTTCATCAAGTAGTTCAACTTCTTCTTTCTTAAGTGCAGTCTTAGCAGCACCCCTGAAGTGATCTGGTCTAACACCCACTTTTTCAGCTTGTCTTACTACACTTGCGGGAAGATCTCCAGAATGTGCAAGTCTAGCGATACTGCTAGCGATTTCTTCTCTACCTTTTCTAATTGATTGAACGTTATCCTTACGTTCTTTAGCCTTTCTCTTGTCTCTACCAAGATATCTGTCTACCATGCGAGACATACGAACGGATCTTTCATCAAGTTGTTCACCTTCTGGTTCAAAAGAGTTTTTCTGTAAAGAACCATCAGGTTTACGCTTCACGGGTTTGTGTCTACCAGGAAGTTCACCTGTACTCAAGTTGGGTTTATGTTTTTCATAATCTTTTCTTTGTGATTCTGGAGTTGGAAAATATCCAGACTCATCAACAACTTCAACTTCTTCTTGGCGAAGTGACTTACGACGCTTCTTCTCAATCTGCTTACGAGTAAGAACTTCTCCTTGACCACGATTAGCATCGGGATCCCAGTTATTAGGAGGAGTGTATTCTATTTTACTATTCTTAAATGTCTTAATGTTGTCTCTTACACGTTGAGTACGTTGCTTATTGCTCATACGACGTGAGTCTTCATCAATAACTTCAACTTCTTCCTTCATTCTCTTTGCCTTTGCTTTGGCAAGGAGTCTTTCTTTCGCAGACTCCTGTTCAGACTTAGGGATATTAAACATATCTCTATCAGTCTTAAGTCTCTCTTTAGGAGCAATAATCTTAGATCTTACTTTTCTGCGATTTAGAAGATATGAATCGGTTTTATCCGAATCTCCGTCGTTATCAATATCTTCGTCTTCTTTACCTACTGGATCCAAACCTTCTTTATGAAGATCCATAAGGATTTTATCAGCCTTTAATGCCTGAGCAATAGGACTTCCAGGACGCATTGATTTTTTCTTTTTATCTGATTCTATAGCTGCACCCACAGCAGCTCTCTTCTTCATCAAATAGTTGTCGGATTCGTCTTTTTTTCCATCATTGTTCACGTCCCCGTCTTCCTTACCAACAGGGTCTAATTTTTTAGATTCTAAAATACGGTACGAAAATTCTTCCCAACTAGCCATTTAACTATTAAAACACTGCTAGTTTTATTTATTCTTTTTAATACCCCGTTTAAATCTATCATAAATTGAAGGAACTCCAACTCCTGTAAAACTTCTTACTTTTTCTCCGGGAGTTAATTTCTGAACATATTCTCTATATTCATCAGTACCTACTTCATGCGGATGATTTTCTACAAGATCTCTCAACCAAGACTTAAACATTATATTATCTTCTGTGACAGAGATTACATAATTTGTACCTCTTCTAATTACCTCTCCAACAAATCCAGTGTTGACATTTTCAACAATGTCACCAACTTTATAAACACCATCGACTAGGTATGCATCACGCATTCCTTCTTCATCGAGTTTAGGTGCTACTTCCCAAATTTCAGTTTCTTCACTAATTTCCATAGATCTACGAAGAACATTGAAGAGTTCGAGTTTCTCCATGTTACCGAGTGTATCTGGAACACCCTTAGCGAACTTAATAAAGTCACCTTCTGCAGCTGCAAGTCTCAGTTTTGATGCTGACATTCCAGTTACATCATCAGAATCTGGATCTCTATCTCCGGCAGAGACTACTTCCAACTCCTTGAAATCATAAAGTTCTCCATTATATTTGTGTGCAAGACCTTGAAACTCCCCAAGTCTGTCTGCACCAACCATAATTATTAGATTATCATGACCCTCACCATAAGCCCCAGTCATAACATTGAAGATAGTCTTTGAACCCTTGTCATCAATAATATTATCTGCATAGTCTGGAAACATCTGACGCATATATGATATCTTCATATCAGGAGTCAGAGGATTTTTCTTCTTGTCTTGTGAACGTGAAGGATAAACTCTAAGTTCATAACCTCTCTTATCGGCTTCTTTTGCTGCACGATCTAGAAGTTTTTGGTGACCAATTGTTGGTGGATTAAATCTACCGAATACTACAACAACTCCAGGTGCTTCTGGAACTGGTCTCTCCACAGGAACCTCTTCTTCGGCCGGTTGTTCTTCTGGTGGAAGTTCTTGTTTTGTTTGTGTTTGTTGTTTATTAGCTTGAGTGTTTACTTGTGGAACCTCAGCAGCTGCTTGTGCTTTTCCTGTTGGAGTTTCCAATGAAGGAGAATCTTTTCCTCCAGGAACATCATTCTTACCAAAAAACTTTAATTCTCCATTAACAGTCTTTGCTACAAATTCACCATTTTTGTCATACCAACCGCCATGACCATCTCCCGTCAAACCGAGTCTTTTCGCTTCGGTAGACGCAGATGTTTCTCTAGCTTCAGTTAAGAAATCCGTAAACTTTTTCATTCTAATAATAGTTAGTATTCCTTTACCTATGTTTATTTATCATTTAAGTTGCGGTGCATATGCGGCTTTACCCGCTTCTACATAGAATTTCAATTCCTTAATTTGAAAGTTTTCTCCAGAACCAGCAGTTCTTTTTTTAAATCTTAGTTGGAATAATTCCTTATTTAAAGGTTGTAATACAAACTTTAACGTTTTATTAGAACCTCTACCAGACTCATCAACACGTATTAATGTTGTGTTCTGTTCCAATTCATTTATATGTTCTACAGTGATCTCTTTGATTTTAGTTTTATCAATATCAACTACGTTTGCTAGATCTGAACCAAAAGTGACATCTCTAAAAAGTTGAAAAGCAGCACCTTTAAATGATGCAGAGGATGATTTATCAGATAAACCAGATAAAGTGTCATTGTATAGGTTATTAATAGTATTAACCTTTAATCTTTTTTCAGCTGGAGTTCTTGCAGTTGCCAACTGTTCACCCAAAATAGTTCTATATTCTACTTCCTTTTCCAAAGACACTCCAAATCTCCCCAAGATATCCATCATACCATTGAAAGGACTTAAATTGGCAAGAGTTTTACTACCAGACTTCAATGAAAAACTAAGTCTTCTGTCCATTACAATAGCACCATTCATATTAACATCAACTTCCAAATCACCTTTTATAGATCCACCAGAAGACTCTCCAGCAATACCATCTGCATTGATAATAATTTCAACATTATCAGATTGTTTATTTCTTAAATAACTATCTTTAGTTTGTTTAATCAAAGATCTGTAATGAGTTTTGGTAAAAGTTATTAAATTATCAATCTTTCTACTGATATTACCTATATCTTTACTACTTTCATATAAAGGAGCAAAGTTATCTCCAAAAGCCATATTTGTTGATTCATATTTTAGTCTAAGAATAAGAGTGACCTTGATATTATCCTTTGGTCTACCATCTTTAAATTCTCTTACTGTTACCTCTGCCCTACCATTTCTGAATATACCTGGGTCTATTTGTCTTCTCCACCCGTTTACTCTAGACTTGTTGATATCGTTGTGAGCAAATAATTCTGCGAGACAGATGGCAAATACGCCCTCCATCACATCCCCTTCATTTAATTTTGCCATGTGAAAAGAAAAAACCCCTGTCAAATATTTATGACAAGGGTTTGATTATTATGCGGTATATTGTTCAAAAACTTTTGAAATGTTTTTTGTAATGTCTACTCCACCAGTATAAGATTCTAACAAAGTTCCATCTGTTGAAGTGATAACCAAAACTGGAGTAGCAGTTACTCCATATTGTTTTGCAAGGTCCAAATTTTCTTGAGGGATAGGAAAATCACTAACATCTTCAAGGTCCACTTTTTCAATTAACTTAGTCCTATCATCAGAAAGAGCTTCAAGATATTTTTCTACAAGTCTACACGGGCCACAAGAATCTTTAGAAAAGAGATAAATTTTATTCACAGATCTCCCTCCGCACGATTTTCGGAATAGTAAACATCAAAAGAACCACCAGGATAACGCTTCTCCAGTTTCTTCACATTACGTGCAACTACGTCATCAAGGGAAACTTCAAGTGCCATACATGCTTGAGCAACGTACCACATCAGATCACCGAGTTCAATGATCATGTGTTCTTTGTTGTCTGCATTAAAAGGTTTACCTTGGAAGATCATCTTCTTGATAATCTCAAGAAACTCACCACCCTCTGCATTGATACCAACACCTGCGGTTAGGAGACGTTCAATATTTGCACCTTTCTCGTCAAGTGTAACAAGACGATCACTAAGGGCAAGGAAATCGGTAGATGCATCAGAAGTAACTGCATTTACAAACTCAGAGTACTTCTGGAAATCAACGGTTTTAGACATAGTTTTAGACATCAGAATTTAAATCCTTCGAACGATTTTTTGGGACCAGTTTTCTTTTCTTCATAAGTATACTCCTCTTCCTGTCCCGAGTCAAGTATATCTCCTTGTGCAGACTGTTCACAATCATACAGTCGCATCTTTGCACGATCAATACCAAGAACAAATCTCTTATTGACCGACAAATCATTATAACGATTCTTAAGTTGTTTCACCATAATCTGTCCAAGTTGTTCTAGTTCCTCGGTACTAATAAGGGCAAACATAAGATCAGCAGTAGCAGGGAGGCCAAAGGATTCACTAGTGTCAGTAAGGTCAACATCACTGCTGCCATAACCAGAGCGAGTGGTCTGCGTGGCAGATACGATAGGGACGTTTGCCTCAACAGCCAACCCTCGAAGCTCCTCTGCAATAGCTTTAATATACGAATATGAATTGACAGAAAGATTACCGCGATATCGTGAGGAAGCACATATATTAAGGTAATCAATGAAAATAATATCAGGTTTAAATGACTTCTTAAGTGCAAGTTCATTAAGAAGTGACTTAAAGTGTCCACTGTGAGCACTCGCTGTAGGGTACTCTTTAATTATAAGAGATCCCTGAGTCTTCTTAGAGAGATTAGTAATTTTGGTTTCAAACATCTTACGTGGAAGATTTGCGATCTCTTGGATGTTGACATTTAAAAGGTTTGCGTCAATACGTTCCGCAATTCTTTCTTCAGCCATCTCCATCGTAATGTACAAAACATTTTTACCTTGCAACAGAACGGAACTAGCCATGTGACACATGAATAGAGACTTGCCGACACCCGTTCCAGCAAGAGCAATATTGAGAGATTTATTGCAGAGTCCACCCTTTGTAATCTTGTTGAAGAATTCCAGATCAAAAGGAATCTTTTCTTCTGTTTGATGATAAAAATCATAACGACCTTCATAATCTTGGAGGTAGTCATGTCCTACGTTAGAGTCGAAACTGACTGCAAGTGCATCTGAAAGAATGGAAGGAATCGCATCCTTGGTTTTCTTCTGATCATTACCATCTACAATGGAGATGGACTCCATCAATGCAAGGTAGATAGCTTTGTCACGACACCACTTCTCAGTAGTATCAATCAACCACTGAGTATCCAAAGCAGAGTCATCTAGTTTACTTACGTACTCAGTTACTTCTTTATAAGTATTCTCATTTAGATCAGTACGATTATCAACTTCAACACGAAGGATCTCTTGGTTAGGAAGTTTATTGTAGTTAAAAATAAACTTACCAATCTCCTCAAAAACTACCTTCTCAGTATAGTCAGTGAAATATTCAGTTCTGATGAAAGGCATAACCTTTCGGGAATATTCTTCATTAAATGCGAGACTCCTAAGAATAGTAGTTTCAACCCTTTCCATTAGTAATAGTGACAATAAGTGGACATAATATACTTTATTCCTTTATTGACTCGTAATCCTGCATGAGGATACTGCCAAGTTGGAGGAAACACCATAACTGACCCTCTCTTAGGGACAATCTTTTTATTGTGATGAGGAAACTCAGTCTCTCCACCAGTGAAATCATCATTCAGATAATACAAGAAAGCTAGATACCTTCTTGCAGATGCATGATTATCTACATCAACGTGGATGTCAAAACGATCATGACTTCTGGAATGATATTTCTTGATACGAAACTCTTCCAAAAAGAGTCTCTGGGGATACCATCTAGTGTAATCTGAGAACTGTTTTTTGTAAAGATCCAGAACTTTCTTGGTATTCAGTGAAAGTTGTTTAATACTCTCTGGATGTTTTTGATTAATATTTAATTGAGTGAAATTGGGAGTACCGCCGTTTTTAACAATCTCCTTGTATCCACTCAAATCAAACATATGAATTAAAGTTTCGCACAGTTTTTCATCAAGGACATCTTCATAAACCTTGATGAAATCACCCATAACGAAACTCTTCCTTTGCAATTTCATCTAGTTTCTCCATTACTTCTGGAGTGAAATATATTTCGGGGTCTTTGAGTATAGCTTTAGCATAGACTTTTTTGCCATCCATCTCGTAACGTCCTGCGACGTTTTTCCAGAGACCGCCAATCTCACCGAGTTCAAGAAGACCATAATAACGATCAAGACCACGCTCATCGTAATACAGACGTACTTCCACATCTTTGTTCTCCTTGCTTAAACGCGACTTAGCAGTCTTTGCCTTGATAAGGTTTCCAACAATTTCTGTTCCATCCTTTTCTTTTTTCTTTGAGAGATGAATGATCGTAGAGGCAGCATACTTAAGACCAGAACCACCACCCATCTCTTTAGTAGGAACGTAAGAGCCAATAACATCGTAAGTGTGGTTAGTAACAATCATGGGAATGTTAGCTTGACCCAACTTGAGGGTGATCATACGGAATGCACCTTTGACCAACTGAGATTTGGTCATGTCACGAACTTGTTTGTCGTTGAGTGCGTCGGTGATTTCCTTCTCAGTGGAAAGCATACCTAAGGAGTCTAACACAAACATACAGGGTTTGCGTTCCTCTAATGGTTTCTTAAGATACAGATCTACCGCCTTCAGAGCCTTACCACGGAAGTCTTCAATCGTAACTACGTTGACGACAACTAACCTGCTGAGGTCAATGCCCCTAGACTCAAGTAAGGATTTATTGATAGCGGCCTCAGTATCAAAGTAGAGACAATAACCATCGGGGTTAGAATCAAGAAAATTCTTAACCACAGCGAGAGAAAAGAAAGTCTTTCCAGTAGAAGACTCTCCAGCAATAGCAGTAATCTTATTCCCAGATACACCGCCAAATATACTACCTGAAACCAGTGCATTAAAAATGTACGAACCTGTGTCAACATAAGTTTCTGTTTCATCAATTTCGGAAGCAAGTTGTGTATACTCACCGCCAATTTCTTTTACAATGTCTTTAAGAAAATCCAATTTAAAAATCTCCACTAATTACTTTAATTTTATCATAAGTTTCATCAAACCAAATATCAACACTAAGAACATATCTTTTTTGATTTGAAATTATTTCTCCAGGAGCGTGCAGATAAGTTGATGGAAAAAGAAACCAACTCAATTCTCTAGAAGGTAATTCAAATTCGTTTCCGCCTATATGAAATTTAGTTTCTCCTTTATTTGTTTTTGGTAGTTTAAGATAAAAAACCCCTGTTATAGAATCCGGATGTGTTGGATTATGTATATGCCACACTGGAGTATCATCTTGACGACCAGATGATTTCCAATTCATATAACACCAAGTAAAAATATTATACTTACCCAAATTTAGGTTGTCAATCAACTTTTTTTGGTTTACATAATTTTCAACACTTTCCAAATATGTTTCTTTTAACTTCTGAAAGGGTTCTTCCAAAAATAAATTAAAATCTCCTGGAGTCTGAAGTCCTGGAGATTCATGTTTAATATTATTAACGTTATAAAATTTTTTATTTAGATAATCTATAACATTTTTAATATCAGTATATGTAAACCTATTTGGATAAAAATACTCCTTTACTCCAAAAGGGTGTTCATAAACTTTAGGCAACAAATCCAAATTGTTCTCGGAGAATTTGTTTGTAAGGTCCACCAGGATTTTCCTCACGAATTTCTTTTACAATTTTTAGTTTCTGATAAAGAGAGGTATCTCCACCAAGGCGAAGAGCACTCACAATAGTGTCAAGTTCTTTATCGTTAATAGGCAGATCCATACTACTCCTCTAGATTTTTAGACTCTGTGCAGATAACCCAATTATACTGGGTTTTCATCTCTTTTGCAAACCACTTTGCAGTGATTTCATCATTAAATTCTCTATGGTGCTGATAAGGAGAAATATCTCCAGGTTCAGCCCAACAGACAGTGTATTTACTCATCCGAAGAAAGACTCCAAACTGATTTTCTTTTCAACAGACCAACCAATAGCATTGAGAATAATCTTCATCGGTTCAACAAAAGATTTGTCAAACTGTGCATCATAATCAACGTATTGTTCATATCCAAGTTCCCTGGGGAAGTCCTGAATGAAAGAGAAGACATTCTCTTGAATAGGATTTGGAACTTTCAAGTATAAGAACTTAATCTTCTCTCCGCTTTGAATTGCTGCATACTTCTTATCAAGTCCAACTTTCTTGGTGTAGTGGTTATACAAGATCGCACCACGAACATGAATGGGACAACCTTTGTTGTACATGTCAGTGCGAGACATCCACTTATTGATCTCAGAAACACTGCGGGGAAACGCAATCTCTTCTGGTTTCAGTTTCTTGAATTCCTTACGAGCATTTTCGATGAAGTCAATCACATCATCCTCACCTTTAGTCATGATGATATCCAATGCATCCTTAATATACTTACGACATGGTGCAGGAGTAGAAGTTTTGATCGCTTCAATACCCATCATCTTCAGTTTGGGTTTCTCATATCGGACACCCTCACTATCCCAGACACGGAGAATATAACGTTTCTTACCAGTCCAAATACCACGTTCCGCGATGTTCTCGCGTTTCATGATCATTTTGTTTTCGTAGGCGTTGAGGTAAGTGGCCAATTCTTCGTAAGAACTCTCAATATACTTTTCAAGTTCCATGTGACTGACCTTATCAAGGAAATTAACAATCTCCTCAGTAGACGCCTCTCTACCCTTGAATACTGCGTCAACAAAAGGACCCATATTAAGGTAGATAGAATCGGTATCAATAGCAATAACATAGTCTACTCCATCAGATTTAAGAACATTGTTTAGATATTTGTTCATCTTCTCTTCTATCCATTGGATAGAGACTTGACCAGAGAGTGTAATCGCTTCTGCATTTGCAAGTTTGTAATATCGAAAATACTCATTACCGATGGCACCATAAGCGCTATTAAGAGCGATCTTTTTAGCCATTTGGATGTTATCACATCGAGAAATCTCTTTCTCAAGTTCTTTGGTTGGAGTCTTCTCATAAGCTTTCTTTGCCTCAATCATCTTCTTCTTAAAGATGACACGTTCGTTGTACATTTTTTCCATCAGTTCAGGAAGGAATCCACGCACATCTTTACGGTACATCGCACCGTTGGCACAAACTGCATTGTCTTTATACATCTCAAAAGTCAGTTCTTTATTCAGAATCTTACTGACTGTCACGTTGGGATGACGTTGTTCAATCAGAGTTTCTGGAGAGATGTTGTACTGCATAATCAAGTGGGGATATAGTGAGTTAAGGTCAAAGTTGACAACCCACTCATATGCACCAGGGATAGGTTCTTTTACAAACGCACCCGCATATTTTTCACTCTTACTGTTACGTTCCTTCTGAGGAATTACAATGTTCTTCTTCAAAAGATAGTTATAAATGATTGCGTCCCAGGTTCTCACCTGATATGCGATATCGTTGAAGTTTACCTTAGCGTCAAACGCACGAGTGAAACACAAGTCAATCAGTTTCAGTTTATCCTCAAGACGGTCAACCAACTCCACGTCAACGATGTTGTACTCTACGAACTTCTGCCAGTTGTTAGTATAAAAGTCACGGAAAGTATCAAATTCAGAGTGATCCAACTTGTTCTGACCCAACTCCATGAAGGCGATGTGATCTAGTCGGTAGCTTTCTTGATTCGGAGTCGCAGGAGACTTCTTATAGAGATCGAGGTAGTCCAGAATAGACACACCCGCAATGCGGCAACTAAGTTGTTTACGACCAGAGATTGTAACCTCATCAACACGAACGATGTTCCACGGAGAGAGACGTTTGGCGAACTTCTCACCCATCAGACGGGTCATGCGACCCACTAGGTAGGGCATGTCATACAACTCGTTATTCCACCCTGTAACGACCTCTGGTGGGTTTGCCGTCCACCAGTCCATAAACCTACCGATAAGGTCATACTCGTCCGCACACTGGATGAACCTGACGTTCTTCTGCGTAATGTTTGCAGGACGTGAACCAAAAGTAATAATCTGTTTGGTATTGTAATCCTGAACCGTGATCAAAAGAAGTTCTTCAGCACAGTTGAAGACATCGGGGAATCCACTCTCAGCTGCAACCTCAATGTCAATGGTGATAACCTTGATCTTACTACTATCAAACTTAATCTCTTCTTCTGGATAGTTCTGAGCAATGTACTGATAAACATATCGGTCATTCCCATAAACCCTGAACCCATTCACATCCTGATACTTGTCCAAGAATTCTTTACAGTCTCGGATAGTTCCAGGTTGAATGGGTTCAACATGCTGTCCATCCAAGGTCTTGAACTTACTTTCCTTCTTAGAAGGAACAAAAAACCTTGGATAAAACTCTTCTCTTTTTGTAAAATGTTTGCCGTTTTCGTATCCACGGACGAGGATATCATTACCTAGTTGAAATACACTTGTGTAAAACTTCATTTAGTGAGAGTCAAATAATCATTAAGTAGAGTTTCTTTGGGATCAACCAAAGTCAAAATCTTGTCTGAAGAGATCATAATCGCATCAGTGTTGGCAGTCAACTCACTCAACCAAGAAGTAAGTTTGCCGTCAACAATCTGATAGGGATTGATCAACTTACAATCAGGCTCTCCAAGTTCCGATACCACTGCAGCAATCTTGGAAATAATTGTTTGTCCGTTTACTAGGACAATAACTTGAACATCATCCATTCGACTCCTCCACTAAAATTTGAGAATTAATATTTTGTTCTTCTAGAGAATCATTCATTTTATTTTCATATGATGATTTAATCCATGGGTGTGGATTAACAACAGTAACTACCCAACTTGGATCTACAGCAACTCTTTTATCATGAGATAGAATAATCCATGGACTAAATGCAACTTTATGTTCCACTTCCCCATCTTCATTAAATTGATCAATACTACCTTCAACTAACAATTCAGAAGTCAAAAGACGAGCTATGTATGGATTGGAAAAAACATAAGCTTTGCGATTATTATTTTCATCTACAAGTTCCATGATGTCTGCGATTACTTGTTCTCCAGACTTCAAAAGTGCCAACTGAACAGCCATAATTACTCCTTACCTCCTAATAAGATACCATGAAAAAAGGGAGGTGTCAACTGGATTTTGCCAGTTACCTCCCCGTACAGCGTAGCGCCGACGATATTCAGTTTTATTTATAATCTATACTCAACTGTTTCGCTTTAAAGATAATCTTTACGAGCGTGATGTTCTGGAACTATTTTTCCGAGGACGATTCTGAGGAGTCCGTCTTCGAAGGTAACGTCTCGTACTTCGGTGTCGTCGGATAAAGTCCACGCTCTTTTAAAACTTCTGCTAGCCACGCCCTTGTGGATAAACGTCCTGTCCGATTCTGTATCAGATTTTTGTCCCTCGACAAAAAGTTTTCCATACTCCGTGTACGCATGAACTTCCTCCTTCTTAAATCCTGCTAATGCGATTTCCAGGTGCGATTCTACATTATTTACCTGAACAAGATTATACGGAGGATAGTTTGTTGAAGTTTCGTGAAGATTAAACAGACGATCAAAGTATTCGTCCATACCGATACTGTTCTTAGTGATCCTGTCCATAAGTGTGGACAAATCGGCAGCAGTATACCTCGTGAGGTTAGTCATTATTGTAGCTCCTTTAAAAGCGAGTTTGTGTTTTGTGTACCCTTTCGGCGTACAATACTATTTAACCATAAAACGAAAAAGAGAGGTAGGGTGACAACCGTACCTCTCTTTAGGGTGTTCCGACTTTTGTAGAGACCGCACGAAAGGTCTCAGTACTATTTATTGTGCTTCTGGTTTCTTCTTCTTACCAATGTTATACTTACTCTCAAGAACCCAATCGCCCTTATCCTTATAAGAAAGAACTTTAATTTGATTCAGAGGAGCAACATCAGTAATAGATTCTGGTTTGACTACCGAAACCAAACCCCAATCGGAAATTAGGTTAATAATTCTATTGCGTCTTTGAACATCATTCACTGTAAGATTTGCGTGTTTACCGTCAAGAGCAAACAACTCTTTAAAGTGGACAATGTAATAACGTCCTTGTTTATGAAGAATATGACAAGACTGATATATTTTCTTCTCTTTCCTAGAAGCAACACCAATACGAGTCAAAGTTTCACGAACTTTTAAAAAATCATCGGGTTCATTCAGAACTACTTCAACCATTTGATCTTGTGACCAACTGACTTCAGGTTCAACGAAGGTACTCATCTTTTGCCTCCAACATCAAGTTTCGATTTGATATGATTAATTTGATCTTTAGTTAGAATCTTCATCGCTTGTTGAGCCTTTTCATTACTATAACCATAGTACGATTTTACTGCATCAAGATCTTGAATTTTCTCTTTTTTAAGCCACGGAGAAAATCTTTTCCGTTTCCTGATGGTATTTAGTAAAAAATCATATTGTAGTTTTGATGGCAACTGATGATTGAGGTTCATCTCATTTGCAAACATAATTGTATCAACAAAACCAGAGAGACACTTATTAATAATAAAAGGGGGATATCCCTTCTCAAGTGAATGATCTTCATCAATCAAATTCTTTTTCGTCTGATTGATCGAGTTTAACCAGTCCTTCAATTCCATTGAAATTCTCTCATGTAATGTTCAATACTCATACCAAATTTTTTTGCCTGGAGTTGATAATATTTGGTACACACATCAACTTCTTCTTGAGTCCAACCCTTTGGGTGTCTCCATACGGCAATATCAATTGTTTTCTTACCGATTTTCTGTTTATTGAATTTAATTAATTTTGGACCCATTATCGAATAATATCAATTTCATCTGGGTTTGAATTCCAAGTCTCAACCTTGGTGCGAAGTCTACCTTCAGACTTCAGTTTTTCATATCGGTTAGAAGCTTTCTTTTTCCACCACTGGATCAGATTCTCCATATGGAACTTGTCATAGTTTTGACCAGTGCGAAGAACATCCTGTTCACCAAGAATCACTTCCCGTGCATTCTCGAAACCATAATCAGACATATAGAAACGTTTCTGTTCAGTCAGATTTTTTGCACTTACAATCGCAGTCTGGAACTCCACAGCCTTTTGAGAAGGTAAGTTTTTCTTGATCAGAGAGATCATCTTTTGTTGAGTCTTGAGTTTGCGACTCGATGCGTCCTCCTTCACCAGACTCTTGTTCCCGTTGCGTGCTATAAACCATTTGTTCAACTCCTGGAAGATATCGTCATGCAGAAGAGGAGTAAAATCACTTTGAGTGAGTCCCCGATACCTCATGTAGGGTTTGAGTCCATCATACTGAGAGGATGACTTTGTAGACCCGTACAGAGATGTAGTCTCAAAGAGACAGATGTCTGCATCATACTTACTATTTAATGTCTCACGAGCAGTATGTGAACAACAAAGAAGAGACAGGAGTTTACCACCAAGACAGTTAAACCCGAACGGTTGAGTGGGAACAATAATGAATCCCATGATCGCATGACGATTGAACCGACTCAATTCTGGAGTCCGACCCAACCAATCATTACGAGGTTTAGAGTTAATCGTAGGAGAACCGAAACGACAGAATCCAAGGATTTTGTTCGTGTTCATTTCTTTGACAATCCACTTCAAGGACTTCCCAGGAATGGAGTCTTCAATAGCGTGAGACGTAGTAATCTGCAGTCTCTCACTAAAGTATTCGTTACTAAATCCACCCTTGACACCAGCGGTATACACTTTGATGTCCATATCTTCAGGGTGCATGTCGAATGCATCAAACATGTCATCTTCAGGGCCCATACCCAGAAGAGACGTTTGCATCTGACTCATTCGGTCAAGTTTAACATTACGCAAGTATTCATCGATACGTCCCATATTAGAGAAGTAATCAATGAATTTGTCTGCTGCATATACTGCATCAATTTCACTTAAATTCATATCTTAAGATCACAAACTTCATATTCAAAAATGGATTTTTCCCTCTCAGTAAATCCAGTACCATACAGTTTACCACATTCAAATGGAATTTTCCTAACAGAATCAATTTTACCTTTAGTATATCTATCAACAGGAGGGTACTTCAAAATATCATCTTTCCTAATTCGAATGAATTTAGTAAGACTATAATTAAAAAATATCATTACAAACTGATTATGTTTTAAAAACTTCTCTTTTCTCTGCAAGAAAGAAATATATCTGTAGTTACTAGGCCAATCAGTGTTCCATTGAGACCACCTTTCAACATCTACAGCATATTTCAATTTTACCATCTCATCAAAAACACCAAGATCGACCCCATACTTTCCATATGGTTTTTCTATAATTCGATCAGAAGTTTCGGAATGAGACTTAAGGAACTCAGAAATAATAGATATTTCTTTCCCATCGTCAAAGGAATCCCCCCTATCGGAGTAGGATCCAAAGTTTCTAATATCAGTTTTGGTAATGATGTCCGTCATTTTAAAGAATCAGTTTCTTTGCTTCTGGAGTAACAATTGTACTTCCACCATAAACTTCATTGTATTTGGTTTTAACTGCAGGATCAACTTCTGCAACATAGATGATATGAGTTTTAGCGATACACAACTCTGGAATTGACCTATCAATCACTGAAGCCCATGGAGCAAATCCAACCCTACCATCAGGACTTGGAAGAACTACCAGTCCATTCTTCAGAGTAACGAAGTTATCATCTTCAGAAATAAGTTCTGCAATGACTTCTTCGCCCGTTGCAATACGAAATAGTTTTACTTCAATCATTATTAATCAAAAGTTAAAGGGGTTGACATGTCCAACATAGGTTGGAGTTTACCGAAGTTGACTGCATTTTCAGAAAAAGATAGTTGCAATGCTTCGAGAATTTTAAGAATGTTTTCTTCTGGATTTTCCTTGAACTTCTCAAGATCCAGAGCAAAGTATTCGGTCTTATTCATTTAAAATCACACTCCACCATAATTTCGGTTAACGCCGCCAAAAGATTAATTTCTTGATCGGCAACGAAGGCAATCTGATACTGATACTTAGCAATAATAAGAACAGCGGCAGGAATAGAACTAGCGACAAGGGATTCGTAACAAGCGTCATAAACGCGACGCAAAAGTACACCAGAATCATTATCCAAATTATTAACGACCCACTTGCGTACTTCAGGGAAGTTCTTTTCCTTAAGGTTTTTAACCAATGCATTGACATTAACATCAGAAAATTCAGCTAGAATTGCAGAATCAATCTTACCGCCTGCAGAGTATCGTTGACACTCATTCAGAACACGACGCCAATCTGGGAAGTGTTTATTAATAAGTTCTACCAGGACCTTGTTATCAAATTCAATACCTTCTGTACCCAAGATTTCTTGGAGACGACCGAAGAACTTTGCAGCGATTGCTGGTTTTTGTTTTCCGTTAATAGAGAAGTCAACAACGGCACATCGACTGTGAAGTGGTTCGATGATTTTATTTTTGTAGTTACAAGTGAAGATGAATCGACAGTTGTTATAAAACGCCTCAATATTCGCCCGTAAGAGGAGTTGTACGTCGTGGGTCGTGTTATCAGCCTCGTCAATAATGATGACTTTGTGCTTCGCGTCAGTTGCAGATAGTGAGACGGTCGAAGCAAAGTTTTTGGCTTGATTCCGTACCGTGTCCAGGAATCGACCCTCATCGGATCCATTGATGACATAATAATCTACTCCAAGTTGATTACAAAGAGCCTTAGCAACTGTGGTCTTACCAATACCAGGAGGACCAGAAAGAAGAAGGTTTGGAATTTCTTTTTTATTTAGAAACTCCCGAAACATTTGTTTTGCGGAGTCTGGAAGAACGCATTCTTCAATAGTCTTGGGTCGATACTTTTCAACCCAAAGAAAATCAGTGTTGTTCATAATAAATTAAACCCAGTCAGGTTTTCGGTTTGGCATTCGAAGGTAATTATCTTTTACCCAAGGTTTTGAGGCAATGTACCTCTTGTATGCAGTAAAAGTATCGATAGAATCATCATACTTAAACTCATCATACATTGCACGAGCGAAGGGAGTTACATTGGTGATCTTACCTTTGGGAAAAAGGTAGTATGCATGAGTCAATGTCCCCTCACAGGAGTGAGTTTTATTATACCGCAGAGAGTATTCAGAACACAAGTTCAATCCCCACTTGATGAGCCAATAGGCATTATCCACCGTCTCAGCCGCCCACTTCGTACATGGATGGTTGCGGAATGCTCCCCTCTCTGTCTTGTAGGCAGTGCCGTCTTGTTTGGGAAGAATGCCGTAATTGTGATACCAAGGAGAAGCAACAATGCTGAGCATTTGGCAACACTCAAGCGGCATCTTGACAATGTGTTTGTCAGGAAGACAGATTGCACTTTCAGCAGGGAACGGATCAGTGACAAAGATGTTCATCTAATAAACTGAAGAATGTAGTCTACACCCCATTGTAACTTATCTGGAGCGATCTCTTCAATGTGTTGAGACAAAAGTTTTTGTGCATTAACAATTCTTTCTTTTCCAAGAACGTTATACATAATGATCGAGATTCTCATAAATTCTTGAAAATCTTCTTCAACACCATTTTTTGCACCACTCACATAAAGATCACGAATCTCACCAAAAATTTCTTTTAGATGATCATCGAAAGTGATAATTTCTTCTCCCAGTGGAATTTCCATTCTTTTAATGCAACCCATACTAAATTGCATTGCTCTTCGAGTATCATCAACTGAAAGAGCATAACTTGCATTATCCCTAAAAGCATATTGAATAACACCATTAGTGCATTCCATAACTCGAAGAACGGAAAGTTTTTCCTTATCTTCTTCGGTCAGATTTTCAAACGTTTCTTTCCAGTTTCTCATAATGAAAGTTGAATAATTTTAGATGCATCTATTGCAGAGAAGAATGTTTCAAGTCCAACAATGTCCCAAGTTCGAATCTTGATTGCAAATGGAAGCATTGCAAGATTACCAATTAAACGAATCCAACATCCCCAATAAACAGAAACATATAAAATAAGGAAGTACCCCACAATTAAGCAAAGACTTCCCAAAACTCGCAATTGGTTTGCATTCATAAAATTACTCTTCGTAAGTAGAATCAGGCTCCAGAGCAATATAATAGGTCAGATTCTTGTCTTCGGATTGGAAACGAGACAAAAGTTTACGAGAGATCACCACTTCATAAGAACCAGGGAGGATCTTGATATTCTCCACCTTGAAGTTAAGGGTGAAAGTTCCAGTGGTCTCACCGACAACCAGAGAATACTCGTTAGAAGTTTCATTCTTCTTGTCGCGGACAACCAGTTTCACCACACCAGCTTCACCAACCACAGAAAGGTCAGGAACACCATAAACTGCAGCAGCCTTGAGAAGTTTATCCAACTGTTGAGTATTCAGTTCAAAACAAACATCCTCAGAGGGAAGAGTGATAGACTTATCGGGAGGAGTCACGATCACTGCAGGATCTGCAAAGAAGTACTTAGAGCGAGACTTACCTTCGCGGATAGTCACATAACTATCGTTCTTGAAATCCAATTGAGGATCCTGATACAAGGACATTGCGTTCAGGAACTGATTCAGATCGTAGATACCAAAATCACGTTCAAACTCCTCATCAACCTGCACTTCTGCAAGGATGTTCTTCATCACACTGATGGTGCGGAGTTTGTTACCTTCCTTGAAGAGAATAGACTGGTTGATGCCAGAGAAGTTCTTAAGAAGAGAAAGAGTCTTTTGAGAGAGTTGCATGTTTTTTTCTTGGAGTTTCATCGGTGGGGGTAGGTTTCTCGTTGGGCGTTTTTGTCGTTAAAGTTCATAAGGAGAACTGCATAGTGCATGATCTTCATAATATCACGACGGGCAGTACCTTTCTTATCATATCGTGAAGCATATTTGAGAATATTACTGCGACAGAATGCCTCACCATCACCACAAGCTTCGATTAAGTCAAGTGTTTGAATTTGATCATCACCAGCAGAGTAATGTTGATTATAAGTACCACGGATATACTCAAGAAGTTCTCTTACAATGTCTTCTTCATTGTACTTCCAGGGGTTTGCTGGAGAATTGGGAATAATAATGTTTTCACTCATGTTGTTCTGAATTAAGAATTCGTAGTCACTATGACCCCAAGGGGTCAGGCCATCTTTTAGTTCAATAGTGTCATTTTGCATAACAATGGGAAGGCAGTTTTTACCTTCCCAAATTTTATCAGAATACAGTCACTCCGTCAACTTGTTCAGAAGGAAGCTGGAAGTCTGCATCCACTTTGTCATACAGTTCTAGGAAAGACTGTTTGGTTTCGTCATCAAAACGATTCACACAGACTTGAATCGCTTTGGCTTTGTCACCAAAGATACTGTAAGCACGAATGATGTGAACCAGACGACGGGTGCTGATGATCTCTTCAATACCACCATCATAGAAGGTCTTACGGATGATGTCAGCCCAGTCAGCAAGACGCTTACAGAACTCACCATCAGTGACACCAAGAGTCTGTGCAACCTTGTCAAGAATCTTGACTTCATTTGCAACAGAAGGATATTCCTGTTCAAAAGTCACAGGGAAGCGTTCAAGGAATGCTTCGTTCAGAACATTAGTCCCGATGAAACGTCCATCGTCAGAACCCTTACCCTTGGTGTTTGCAGTAGCAATCACGTTGAAACCAGGAGCAGGTTTGACGAAACGACCAATCTTCTTCAGAAAGACACCCTTTCCTTCGAGGATCGATTGAAGGCAAAGAATCTTGTTGGAAGCCAGGTCAATCTCGTCAAGCAGTAGAATCGCACCGCGCTCCAGGGCTTCGACGACCGGACCATTGTGCCAAGCGGTTTCACCGTTAACGAGACGGAATCCACCAATGAGATCATCTTCATCAGTTTCAATAGTAATGTTTACACGGATCAGTTCACGACCCAACTGAGCACAAGACTGTTCCACACCAAAAGTTTTCCCGTTACCACTAAGACCAGTGATAAAGGTAGGGTAAAAAAGACGACTGGAGATAATTTTTTTAATATCCTTAAAATTACCAAACTGGACAAAGGTATCATCTTTTTCAGGAATGAGATTTTGTTGAACTGCAGCAATAACTGCAGGAGAATTATAGGATACTTCCAAATCTTGAATAGTTTCTTTCGTTACTTCCAGATTCCAACGACCACGGGAAACCTTATAGGAATCCAGACGACGAGTGACCGTAGGATAGGAGAGACTGTTCATTGCACAGTAGGCTTTGACATCTCCAGAAGTAATTTCAGACCCATAAGAAGCTTTGAGACCCTCAAGGATTTGATCATCAGTCATCTTGGAACGAGGCATTAGGTTGTGTGTTTCTCAACTGAAGCTATAATACGATAAATGGAGTGATGTTGGAAGCCCCTTTGTGCAGGTTGTTGAAGTGGCCACTCATAAAATATCTTTCAATTTGCCAACCAAATGCCTATTCCAAAAATCATAAATTGAAATTTCTATTTCAGGATCTACAACATATAAAGAAGACAGACATCTTTGTTGTAAAGTTTGTACTTCGACATGACCATATAAAAATGTAGTTGCATCTGTTGAAAATATATTTGATAGATTGATAAACTTTCTACCTTTTCCAACAAAAATATTAGCAAATTTTTCTGAATCTTTATATAAATCAGCAACAACAAACTTAGTTGGCGTTTTTTTGAATAAACGCCAATATTTGCAAAAATTTTCAACTCCACCAAAATGTTTCATCAACTCCGTTAATGAACTGGTGAAAGATTCATCTTCAACGTATCCGTGACTAGTTTTACCCAACCAAACAAAGTTATCTTTCCCAGAAAATTTTCGAATACATTCAACAATATTGTCACTAGGCCATTCATGTAAATGTTTATACCACTGTAAACTTTTTACATTAAAATCATATACCAGTATTTTTCCACCTGCATTTAATTTTTCGTTCTTAAAAATGTCAAGTAGTTTAAACCCACTTCCAGTATTTGCAACAAGATCGAACTTCCCTTTATTACTTATTGACATTGTTTCACTATTAAACAACCAAATTTGATCTTTGATCGATAATACATCTGTTAAAATTTTATTTTGATTCCAATTTTGACCTTCATATGTAGTCAATGTTTTTATACTATGTTCAAATCTTTCAGTTTCATGTTCTGGGTAACAATAAAACTTATTATGTCTGATTTTTTCACTCAAAGTTATTACAGGCCAATCACCCAAAAACATTGATGTTAAAAGTTTCCATCCCTGGCCAGAATTTGATTGGAGTTTTTGTTCACCGGAATACTTGACCCAAAGTGGAGTATAGTCATCATGAAAATTTTCAACGCTCCTTTCAATTACTGGCAACATTTGTTTTGATGGAAACCATTCTCCAAATTCTGGACATCCAACTTCTTTCCATGCAAAAACGTTTACTATAAAAAATTGAGGGTGCAATTCCAACCAATTTCCAGGCCAAGATAAGATATGTCCAGCTATTCCAAAATGATTTTTGTTTATAAAATCTTTTATCTCTCTATCATAATCAAAACTTTTTAATGTACATCCCGCTGACTGAATGACGCAATATTCATATCCCTTAATCAGAGACTCTTTTAATATTTCGTGTATTTCATCTCCACAAATTATTTCTGCGTTATTTCTAGCTCTATTGAGATAAAACAAAGTTGCTCCTTTAAATCTCAAATACATCGAAAAGTTATTAATCTTCTTTATTTGATTGTAGACACCGTAACAAACTTTTTTTTCTCTCATTTTCAGTTGTTTTAATGCTCCATAGATCAACCTTTCATTAATATCTCCATGAACAATAAAATGATATCTTGGTTGCGTACTGTTATTATATACTGCATGGACATTACCAATGTCTAGAAAAAATCCAGTACCTTGTTTAAAAGGCACTCTTCCCCATTTTTCAAAATAAAAATCACAACCAGTGGGATTGTTTATTGCGATGTTTAGTGGACCAAAGATTCTACCTTCTCCATCAGAATGTGGCATTATATACCCACCAGGAGATAGTTTCATTATACGAACTCTATCATAACTATGATATCCAAGTTTTTTCAAAAACTTCACACAAGTCGGAAACTGTTCGCAAACATCAGTCCATTTATAATCTGGTTCAGTTAATCCATATTGATCATAATGTTCAGTAGCATCAGATCGAATTCCATGTAAAGTTAAGGCAGACCAACCTTCATGAGAGTAACTTGAATGTTTATCTTGTTGTCTGTGTCCAACAAAAAGATGATCATTTTCTATGCATTCTTTATGCATTTCTCTAAAATCATCCTGAAAATCTATTTGAAGAAAAGGCCAATCAGAATCAAATACATTAAAAGTTCTTTCTTTTCTAGAAGGATACCATTGATTATCCAATGATTTTTCTATAAATTTGTCAATTATTTTATTCATAAACCCATCCAAAAATCATCGAGTAATTCCATACTAGTTACACTTTTAACTTTAGAAAAGACTTCTTCATTCCACCTTTTTTGCAATCTCATATCAAAATACCAATCATCACGAACAGGATGAAAATCTAAAAAAGTTTTATCAATTAAAATACTTCCAAGGTAATATCTACCCAATCCCAGAGTATTTAAATTTTCTATAGGAATCCTTTCTTGAGCTGCTTGATCTACAGTTTCATACCATTTGTAAAATTCTAACTCAACTACTTTTTGAATATATGAACTAGATTGAAAACAAAGCCAAACTTCAGAACTATACATTTCCTGAACTTTAACTTGATTATTGGTAACTACTCTAACATCATTATCCTGACTTGCACTCAAATAATCTTTACCTAAAGTGTTGTACCCGAGATAAAGTTGACCCCAAGTAAACTCTGTTGATAAAAATAGTTTGTCTTTTTCTTCTAATTTTCTGCCAGGATAAGGTGGATAAACAGTAACTAAGGCACTATATTGTGGAAACACCTCTCCTGTAGTTTCCATAGCAGTTTCAGTTATATGGATCCATTCGTTTAAATCCAACCAACGAGTATGAGCATATTCACCTGCATACAATAAAGGATTTGCTCCATATTCTTCAAATTTTTCGTGCAAATAATTAAGAGATTCTCTACCTACATCCTTAGTTCCATTTAGAATAGGTAGACTAACATCTTTTTTGACTTTTTTGTATATTAAGTTAATATCAGAAATTATAGAATTTAACTTATCAGTCAATTCTTTCAAATGAGAAATATTTTTATTTGATATTTTTAAATTTAAATATGTCTCCCTATTTCTCCTATATGTTACAACTTCATTTATCCACTTTTCTCTTAAACTATTTGGTTGCAGGGAATAAGTTAATCGAAGGGGTTCTCCATTTTCAAGTTCAAAAGTATATCTTACTCCCTTATTACCTTCAAAAAAATCCATAAAGTAAACCTCAGATCATATAATAATTTATTCAGTCTCTTGGGGAATCATACTTCTCTCTTGCTTTGGATTCTCTCTTCTCTTTAGAAGTGAATCCATGTTTAGCAACACGAGCATTGCGTGTTTTAATACGTTCCTGTTCCACTTCACCTTCAGTTGGTTTGCGACCTCTTTCCTTTTTCTCTTCACGAGAACCAGGATGTTCTTTACGGAACTTACTGGTTATACCTTGGTACTTACCAGCTCTCTCATACTCACCAACCTTCTTACCCCTCTCTTCTACTTCAGGATTTCTTTTTTCCATAATATCTGCAAACCAAGCTTCACTCATGTTGAGGATGATCTTATCTGCAGATTGTTCGGTTGATGCAAAACCTTCGTCAAGAAGATACTCAAGAACTAGGTTGTAAGTATCAAGATCGGAATTGGTATGATTCATTTGCAAACGGTGACTTTTTAATTATTTATTAGGCAACAAGTTCAATAAACTCCCCAAGAATCTTCTTATTCATCTTCTTACCCTTCAGAGACTTTACAAATGCAGACTTGATTTGAGTCTTAGTAGCATCTTCCTTCACTTCAAACTCAGTATCCTGAGAAAGAGCCGTGGAAGAAAGTCCAAAGTAAGTATGATAACCAGACTTCTTGATAGAGAAGGACTTGGTTTTCCTCCAGTCAGAAGTAACTTTATCCAGTTCATTTCCAGAGTAACCGTAGTAACGACGAATGAAACTGTTTGCATCACGAGACTCCAGGACTCGCATACCGATAAAGTTCACTTCAGGGAACCTATCACGAAGATTGCGAAGAAGAACATCACTGAACTCATGATATTCGTGACCGAACTTATACGTATTGCCAGTCTTACGATCCCGAAGGAACGAACTGTAACCATCAATGCGATTCAGACCGATATAAACTTCATCAGTCTCATAACTCAAACGACCTTTGAACTCTTTGTGATACTTCAGAGGAGGAGCTTCACCATCGGTCAGAACAACACACTGAACCTTCTGGAGTTTGTTCTCCTTCTGGAACTTAGGAAGAATCTGATGAAGAGAAATCAGAGCTTCGTTCAGAGGAGTACCAGAAAGAGACAAACGATTGGGGTGTTGGTAGATAGGAACATTACTGTAATGTGCAGAGAATTCATAAGAAATCCGCCAGATGTTGATCATTTGTTCTTCAAGAACACGATTGTTAGTCTTACTGGTGAAAAGATTCATCAGACAGAAACTTTCATCAACTTGAGCAAGACCGTGTTTCTTGGTGTAGTGAGGTTCCATCTGGATCCACTTACCATTTTCATCATATTGATTTCGACGCCATTCATGAGTGAATGCATAAACCTCAAAAGGAATTGCGACTTTCTTGCAGAACCAAACCAGATTATAAAGTTGTTTGATGGTATCCAACATCACACGAGACATAGAACCAGACCAGTCCAGAACAAAGACTAGACCATGGTTTTTACCATCTGCGAGAGTGGTAACTTTCTTGAAAAGATCTTCATTGTACTTATAGGAATGAAGTTTAGTGCAGTCCAGAACTCCAGTACGAGCAGTTGTTGCACGAGCGTAGGAGTCTGCAGATTTCTTACACTCAAACTCTTTCACGAGATAGTTGACTTCTTTCTGTGCAGAACGTTTGAACTGAACAAACTCCTTATCAACTCCCCAAAATGGAGATAATTCATCAGGCATCTTTTCTTCTGTCAGGTTCCACCAACGATCAATCTCTGCATGAACTTCAGAGTTGGAAGCAATAACAGTATCAAGATTTACTTTGGGAAGTTCAACATAGATGTTCTCATCGAAAGCGGAGTTGGAAACAAGATCCTTGATAGCTTCTTCAAGATTATCTGCGGTACGAACTTCAGGATCATACGACTCGCCACCCTGGTTTGAACCAGTCTTGGAGGGTTGATCCGATTGTTGATCAGACTGACCCTCAGAGGACGCCTGGCCACCCTCTCCAGACTCTTGAGGAGAATCCTCTTGAAGGGATTGATCTGCAGAATCACCAGGATCAGAACCACCAGCGTTACTCTCGTGATTATCCATGGAACCAACCTTAGTCTGTTCCTGTTCTTCACCCTTGCAGTATTTGTATAGTTCTTCTGCTGCAATGATCACATCAGCAAAAGTCTCACAAGAAGCAATCATCTTGACAATCTCGTTTTCCTTTTCGGTAAAGGAAATGTTCAGATAGTTACCAACCTTGAAGAAAAGGTTTGCACGATCAGCCAGATTGAAAGTAGAAATATCCTCACCTTCGATCTGGAAGAAGTCCTCATCATGAAGTTCCTGATAACCACCATAGAAACACTTGTTCAGTCCAGCATACCGACGCTTCATCAGTTTCTCGATACGAGCATCCTCAACCACATTCACGAACTGATGGGGAATGTGTTTGGGGAGATCCTCGTTAGGAGTATAAAGTGCATGACCCACCTCATGACCAACCAACATGTCATAGACCACACTAGAAGCCTTCTCCCACATCGGAAGGATAAGAACACGAGTATCCACATTGAACGATGCAGTGGAGACGTTCTTGTGTTCCACAACCAGATCTTCAGTTGCGAGGAGACGGGCGAGGTTACCCTTGACTTCGTGGTTAACAGACATGGACTTCGTTTCGTATGTAGCCAATATACGACGAAACCGCCCCATTGGAGCGGTTCATGTGACGCTTTTTGAAGTGTCTAAGGGCTTCTTTTCGCGCCCTCAGTGCTTGCGGTTTAAGTTTTCGTTTCTGTTCCTTCTTGGAATGGTGTTGCCAGTTTGGAGTGGTCATGACACTAGTTTACTGAATCCTTTTACTTTATCAAATTTCATCACCTTGTCAAATTTGTCCATGATGTCATCGGTCTTATGTGAGATTACAAATACGTGAGCATCTTGAATCGCATAACGAATGATCTTGGTGAAGAAATCTGTCCCTGCATCATCGAGTGAACTGTCAAAAATTTCATCTAGGATGAGAAGATTTGTACTGGCTGAGTTTCTGAGTTTGGCAATATCCCGCCAGGTAAACAAGAGAGATAGGTCAATACGCATCTTCTCACCTTCACTAAACGATTCATAACTAAAATCTTCATGAACTGGTGACTTGATAACCTCCTTAAATTCTTCATCCAATGTGAAGTTGATGTAGAAGTCCATCATCTGTAGATACTTGTTTATCTGCTGATTCATAAGAGGCAGATACTTTTTGATGATCTTAGACTTTACTCCACCATCTTTCATCAATGAATGAGCGAACTCATAATAATTGACTTGTTCTTTTTCTGTAGACCTTTGTTTTTCTATTATGTCTAGATCTTTTATTAAATTGTCAAGGGCGTCCCTTTCAGAATTTCTATTTTCAATTTGTGAGGCAATTTCTTGAATTTCGTTTCTAAGTATTCTGATTTGTTTGTTAAGCCCAGTAATCTTAACATTGTTTTTTGAAATGTCATTGTTGAGTCTGTTAATCTCCGTAGAATAAGATAAAAATTGTTCGTCTTTTTCTTGTTCTACATTGATTGCATCCTCCAACTCTCGGTATCCGTCATTGAGTTCTTTGGATTTCTCCTCAATATCTACAATTTTATTTAAGCGAAATTCATTCTCAATGCTCTGAGTACAGGTAGGGCAAACCGTATTTTCTTGGAAAAACTTATGTTCGGACACTAAAGTTTGTATCTTTTGTTCCAGTTTGGCTCTGAGTTGGTTGAGTTTTTTAAGAGTTGACTTTGAATTGTTAAGTTTCTCTAACTCAGGTTGGAGTTCTGTATCAATCTTGGATAAAAGAGTCTCGTTCTGATCAGTGACTTCTTCAATCTCGGTTTCTATTTCTTGAATACTATTTTCTTTCTTACCAATTCTTTCTTTACCACTCTTATCCAGATCACGGATAAAGTTTTCTTGCATCTCAATCTTTTCCTCAACCATATCTTTCTTGATTGAGTACTCACGAATGAGTTCATTAGTTTTACGCATCCTATCTTTCAGGATGTTATTCATCGTGGAGAAGATCTTAATATCCAAAAGATCTTCAACGATCTCCCGACGATTGGAAGATGTCAACTGCATGAATGGGACAAATGTTGCCGATCCCAAAATAACAGTCTGAGTAAAAGACTTGTAATTGAGTTTAAGAATACTTTCCTCTAGTTTCTTTTGTTGATCTGCCGCTGCAGCATCCTGATCCTGGAGTTTTCCATCAATCCAAATTTCAAAGACGTTCGGTTTGATTCCACGAACTACTTTATATTCACGATTACCAATAGAAAACTCAATCTCAACAACACAGTCCTTTTCATTCACTGAGTTGATAAGTTGTGGTTTATTAATCTTTCGAAATGGTTTATTATACAGAGAAAAGGTAAGAGCGTCTAGGATCGTACTCTTACCCGAACCATTGGTTCCTATAATTAAATTGGTATTAGCGTCTTGAAAATTTATTTCAGTAAACTGATTCCCAGTGGAAAGAAAGTTTCGCCATTTAATCGTTTTGAATAGAATCATATTTTCTGGGTGGAATCACAAAATCATCTGGAGATATGATTGCATATCTGTAATTATACTCGTGACAGGTTCTTATTGCAAGTTGGGGATCAACTTCAACCACTTCCATTTCTGGGTGGTCTTCAGCTTCTAAGAGACCAACGAATCTCTCTGCATCATCTTCATCTTGAAAGAAATACAATGTTCTATCGCCATACGAGTCTGTTACGGCATATGCCCCATCCTCTTCCCCATATGGCGTGATCATGTACATAGTCATTCCATCTCGCAAGCTTCCTGGTAGACTTCTCTTAAAAGGGTTTTGACCTTTTCTTTGTCCAGATCAAAATCAGAGTCCTCAACATATTTATTTAAAATGGTGATAGTGTCTTCAACCTTTTCAGAATCAAACTCTACATCATCATCGTTTACTTCAAAGTTTTCAACGATTTTAATATCCACTACACCAGTCTTATAAATCTTGTCAACGAATTTTTCAAACTGAAGTTGATCGGACTTTTTACGAACAATAACTTTTACAATCTTATCTTTATAAGGTTCTGCGTTGAATAGTTGTGGTTTTTGATCTTCATAATAAATTCGTTCAAACATCGTATAAGGATTCTGAACAAACTCAAGTTCAAAAGTTTCAGTATCAAAGAAACTAAAACCACGTTTATCGTTTACATCATTCCAGAACAACTGGTAAGGATTGCCAAGATAAAAAATCTTACCGTTGTTAGAACGAGTGTGATAGTGTCCAGAACAAACGATTTGAAACTTATCAAGAACATTGGTTTCCATACCATGTTGTTGAACATTACCAGGATAAACTGAAAATCCTTGTAGTTCTAAGTGACCAAAAGCAGCCTTTGCTTTAGTCTTAGAAAGTTTAGTAAGTGTTTCTTCTTGATTCTCTGCAGAAATCCAGGGAATCATGAAAGTTTTTATTCCAGCAACATTATATTCACCAGGACTAGAAATAGGAACAATGTTGTCATACTCCCTCAAAAGGGACTCAATGGAGTTGACATCATTTGTATTCTTATAATATGCGTCGTGGTTTCCTACAATCTGATAAACAGTAATTCCAAGATCACGAAATCTATCATAGACATTTTCTTTTGCCCAGTTCAGACACCAGAAATCAATAGACTTACGACTATCAAATGCATCACCGAGGTGAATGCAATGTTTAATATTTCTCTTCTCTAGTTCTGGAAAGAAGATATCTTCATAGAACTTTTTAAAATAATCGTGAAAGGTTTTGCTACCTTTTCTGGCACCATAATGGGTGTCAGTCACACATGCAACTAAGGTCATTGATACATTTTTGTTTGAATAGAATCTTTAATACTATTATAGTCGGAAGAGTTACCGTAATCATCGTCTACCGTGAACACTTCATCGTAACCAGACCTCTCAATGATTTTACTTCTGATCTCCATCTGTTTTTTCTCCTTCTGGATTCTACGGAGAAACGCATAATGAATGATCTGCGTAAAGTAAGCAAAAGGATTCGAGGATTTCTCAGGATTAAAATTATGAATGTATTGAACGCAATTTTCGATTCCATCACAGATCATGTCCTCACGGAACATATAATTAACAAAGTTTGGTTTATAAGACAGGTGCGTAGCAATCTTCAGGAAACACTCACCAAGATAGTTGGTAATACGAGGTTTCGGTTCACCAGCGTCCAGTGCGACTTTTACCTTTCTTTTGTACTCAACAATAGCTTCTAGAAATTCTTTATTGTTAACGTAGTGTTCTGATCTTTTTCTTTTTGGTGCTTGCATAAGTCCATAAGTCCCTTTTATCTTAAGTTGTTTAAATTATAACATTATGAACACCTATTGACAACAGCCCCTAATAACTTGTACAATTACTCTGTGGAGTTTCAAAGATTAGCTTTCTTTAGTATCTTGGCTTTTACCTTTATAAAGATTTTCAAGTCTTTTTCTTGCTTCAGCTACTGAAGAAATATATCCCATTTCAGAAGTAAGTCTGTTATCAGAATCTTTATTTTTTTGTTGTCTTAAAAACTTATGATACATTTCTATAGTTTCTTCATCACTTACTTCACTAATAGTAAGAACTTTATCCATATTCAATAAAAATGTATCATCATCAGCAAACTTTAACCAAGGATCTATTTTATATCCTTGCATTCCAAGTTGTTTCATTACAATAACTTCTATTGTCACTGGATTATTAAGAATTAACATAGTTCTACCATCTTCTTCAGAAGGACAAACTATGGAAAATATTTCTTCTCCAGATACTAATTTGATTACTGCATAAAAATCTTCTTCCATCATTCCTTTAAATTTACTTGTACAAATTCATAATTAAAACTCTCTTCATTGTAAATTTTTACTCTTTCAATGAGATGATTTAATGTATAATTTTTTCTTGAGTTTTTGGTACAATCATCAGCAATATCATATAAGACTGCTTGAGTTTTGTTGTTTCCTTTTCTTAGAACTCTTCCGATGGATTGTAAATTACGTATTCTAGATTTAGATGGTGATGCAAAAATTACATTGTGTAGATTTTTAATGTTAATACCAGTTGAGAACGTTCCATAAGATGCAACAATAATTGCATTATCTTCTTTGTCAACGATTTCTCTAACTAATTCTCTTTCTTCGGCACCAACTCCACCGTGAACATAAAATACTCTACGACCTTCCTTTACGGAATTATTTATTGATTCGTATAATGGTTGACCGTGAGATTCAACTCTTGAAAATAAAACAAGAGTGTTTCCTTTGAGATCTAATGCAAGGTTTTTAATGAAGTTGTTTCGTTTTTGATGACCAATAATGAATTGAACTTCATCTTCAAAATTTTCAAACTCTTGTGGATTGTGTTTGAGAATAACAATTTTAATTTGTAATTTAGAGAGATGTCCTTTATCAATAAGTTCTTTTGTCTGTGTTACTTTATATGATGGACCAAACAATCCTTCTAATACCCATTTATGTGTCTGAGTTCCATCGAGTGTTCCAGTAAATCCAAATCTATATTTTGTATTATCCATTTTAGTCATTATACTGACTAATGATTTGGATTTAAATTGATGAGCCTCATCTCCAATGACTACATCAAAACTATCAAAAAACTTTCTAGGTAACTTATAAATGGACTGCCAAGTGGTAATGACTACAGGAAACTCGTTCGTCTTCTCACGACCACTGTAGATGCGATGACAGAAGTCTTCAGCGTTCCATCCATAATCTACAAAGTCTTTATACATTTGTTCCACCAGAGATGTTGTAGGAACTACTAGAAGAATTTTTTTATCTCTTTCTGCAAAGTATCTAACAACAGAATAAATCATCAATGATTTGCCCGATGCAGTCGGTGAGATTAAAAGTTTACGATTATATCTGAGTGCATCATAAACTGCATCAACTTGATAATCTCTTGGTTTATGTTTTGAGATGCGAGTCATGTAATCCTTGACTCCTTCATAGGAGATCATCTCATTCTCTTCTAAAGGAGTTCCATAAAACTTATTATTTTCAAATTCAATATTGTAATCGTATCTCTTTGCCCATGCACAAACTTTATCTAACAAACCAACGTAGATCTCGCCAGTATGTGTTGAGAAAAGACGAATCTTTCCATCCCAATATTTACTTCTGTACTGGGGCATAAACTTAGCCCCTGGTACATCAAAAGTAAAGTGTTCAGATAGTTCCTGATAAACGTGTGGTTCTGCCTTAATTTTCAGGAAAACTTCGTTCTTTTTCGCAATTACAATATCAGTCATAACCTCTAATAAATTTCTGCCACTCAATGGCATTTTTCAGTTGGTATGTTCTATTTAATATAGTTTTGATGATGCTGTCCAGGTAATTCAACATCATCTGATAATATTCAATTTTGGTTTGACATTTAATTAAGTCTTCATCTGCATCTAGATATTTGTCTAAATCATTCTTTAACACCTTATGATCAAATGGTTTTTCAATGTATACATCAGGTTCTGCTTTACCTGTGTAATATTGCCATTTTTCTTTCTTTAAAATCTTATATTTGTTTTCCTGAGCTTTCTTCAGAGTTAGGATATTGTTGAATAACTTATAGTATTTTGCATGAAGACTTGGAATTTTTGTGGACTCTGTGTGGAGATTGTCTTCATCAATTTTTGAGTCTTGTTCCCAAAGGTTTTGAATTTCATCAAGGTTCATAGTTGGTTAAATTATAAAGAGCATACTTAAAGGTTACAGTCGCAACTGCATATTCAACATCACCACTAGCAGCAGTAAAATCAATTTCAGAAAGTGAAGATGGCCACATTGCTTGAAAAGTTACAACACTTGATGGTTGGAAATTACTATTATAAACAATTAAAGAACCATCTGAAACATTTGGATCTTGGGTTGGATTTGCTGGATCACTTAACATCCATTCCATATACTCATAAACAGTATCTGGATACCCAAGTCCTCTCATCCAATTTTGGATTATATTGTAATTTTCTAAATTTTCATCAATAATAAAAGTCAATTGAAAATCATCAAATACCAACTTATCTCCTGGAATTGGAATATCTTTAAGATATGTTGGTTGTATAGCTGCACCAAGATTTATTCCAGGCACATTGGCTGATTGTGAGAAGAAATCTACTTTTGGTGCTCTAGCTAAATTAAATTTGAATCCAGAGACACTTAGGAAATTTCTATTTGCTATTTGTTTCCCAAAAGCATCCATATCATTCGGAAACGATAATGTTATACCATTCTTCACTCATACCGTGAATAATGCTATCTGCACCATCTTTGTCGGTGGCATATCCTTCACGGATTAGATATTCAGAAACCATTTCATAGTTTCTATTTGCTTCTTTGAGTTCTCTTGGAGTTGGTTTCATTTCTTTTAAATCAACCTTGTATTTTATTTAGACAATAAAAAAGGGTCCTTTCGGACCCCATGTTCTGAAGAGTTGTGAAATGAATCACATGAGGTTTGCGACCTTGACTCTTCTGTAGTAACGGTTGCTGTTGAGGAGGAGTCTTCCAAGACCTTGCTCGGTTCCTTCTGCAAATGGGTTGGCGACAATACCATAACGGGTCTTGAAGCCAATTTTTGGTTGGAAGGTGTCCTGACCGACGGCACGAACCATCTGGAGAGGAACATATGGGCAATAGAAGAGACCTGCGTCATAAGCGCTGGAACCCTTGTATCCAACAACGTAGTACTGGTCAACACCAGTGTTGTTAGCATTGAGGTTTGCAGAATAAGGATCGATGTATACACGATACTTACCTTGGAGAACACCAGCGAAGGTGTTACCAGTGTCATCAACGTTGAGGTTAGCGTTGAGTGCAGGGGTGTAATCAAGTACACCAGCCATGGTTAGAGCGGAAGCAACGTCTGCGGAGCAGATGATGGTGTTGCCCTTTCCTCTACGAGTTCTTTGGGCGATTGCGTTAGCATCTCTTTCGATTTGGAAGAGTAGACCCTTGAACTTCTCAACTGACCAACGACCGTTGGAGTCAACGTCGAGGTCGAATACACCAGGAGTTGCGGTGTTGCTTACAGCACCTTGCTCAGCAACCTTATAGATGGTTCTGATGACTTCTCTGTTGATTTCAGCGAGGATCTCAGTTGAGAGAAGGTTAGCAAGTTCTGCCTCGGCGTTTAGACCGTGGATTGCCTTGAGGTCCTGAGCAAGCTCTAATGAGTACTCAGCTCTGAGAGCACGTGACTTAGCGGTAACGGTGACTTTCTCGATTGAGAATGCCATCTCGTTGAATAGGTTTGCAGCACCATCACCGAGAGCTTCAGCGTCTCCGGTTTGCATACCCTGACCAACGTTATATGGTGAAGGGTTGGTGGTTGCAGTACCGACTGGGTTTAGTGCGTTAGGATTGGCACCACTCTGAGCGGTAGTACCGAAACCAACGGCTCCATCAGAGAATCCGCCTTCGAGGTTACGGCTGTTGTTCTGACCAGAGAATGCAGAATCGACTTCATTGTAGAAGGTCTCATCGCCAGCCTGACCGCCGGTGCGGGAACGCATTGCAAAGATGAGTCCAGTAGGACCAGACATTGGCTGAACGCCGCAAATGTCATATGCAATGAGGTTAGGCATTGCACGTCTGATGAGGCTGATTAGAACAGGGTCGAAACCTGCAACTGGACCAGCAGCATCAGAACCACCACTGAAACCACCGGTTCCAGCAGAGTTGGTTGGGGAAGCTTCGCCGAGGAACTGTTGTGCCTCACGAAGTTCTTTCTCTTGGTTCTCTAGGAGTTGTGCAGTAACTGCACGTCTATGAGCGTCCTTGATGGAGCCTGAACCTTCGTGGTCCAGGATTGGAGCCCACTTCTCCACTAAATGTTGTGAGTTTGAAAATTCCATTGTTTTTTGATACCTCTTTAAAAGTGTCGTTTAACTGCGGTTTGAGTTATTATCTAGAAATCACTTGTTGGTAACGTTGGAAAGAGCTCTTAGATAAGCATCCATAGAAGGTGAATGAGTCACTTCTTGGAAATTAGCTTCTTCTTGTAGATTTTCCGTTTCGTCAGCTGGAGCACTAGCTTGCTCTGGGAAGTATGACTTCCTTAAAGTTACTAGTTTCTCACGATAGTTTTCGTCACTCTCAAACTCAACACTTTCTGCGAGGGTTGCAAGTTTGTCCTTTTGGGACATTGCGAGACCTTCGGTTACCTCAGCGAAAATTCTTTCAGCAGAATTCTCGGAGAGCTGTTGATTAAGCACAACATTGCGCTCAATCTGCTCGTTGAGTTTCGTCTCCATTTCATCAAGTTTTTGTACCATAGACTCTAGTACATCATATTTCTCTTCAGGCATATTTACATAATGTGCTTCAAAAAGACTCTTCATACCGTCCATGAAGGATTCGGTAATCTCAGTCTTAAGACCTGCTTCAACAGCAAGTGCATTTTCTTCTAACCACTCGGATGAAACATACTCAAGGTATGAATCAACACGTTCGGTTAGACCTAATTTAATTTCTGCAATCTCTTCTTCAAGAGCAGCAGCATATTGCTCTTCTAGAACACTTTGAATCTGCTTAGTCTTAGCGCTAAGAGCAGATTCAAAAATTAGAGCAGCTTTTTCTTTGAATTCTTCGGAGAGTTCTTCATCTTGAAGAAGTGCCTCAACATCTTCTCCAATCATAGCATCAATATCTTCCACTGTTTCTTCTACAGTTTCTTCTTCAGACATTTCTTCTTCAGCAACTACTTCTTGAGTTTCATCTACTTCTACTTCTTCCATTTTACCGCTTTGGCCTGGGGTAGCGACAGGAGTTGCTGATTTCTCAGCTTCTGCATGTCCTGCTTGAGCCTTAGCAGTGATTACATCCTTAACTTGCTTAAGTGATGCACCTGGGGTTTTTAGTGCGTTGCTGCCGTCGTCTGGCTTGCTGTTTTCTGGGGTAGGGCCGCCCAAATCCTCCCAACTACCAGTTTGACCGGGGGTCGATACTGGAGTTGCGCTTTTTCCTGCTGCTTCTGGTGCAGAAGCACCTTTGTTTACAGCAGTTTTGGATTGTGTAGTGCCGCTTCCTGCGCCACCGCCCTGACCGGGGGTAGCCACAGATCCCATCTCTTGTAAATTGTTACCACTGGACATTTGTACTCTCCGATTACCTTTTATAATCTGTATTTATTTATAAATTAAAGATTTGATAAAAACTCATTGAATAAATTCAACTTATGTTCATCAAGTCTTCTCTGGTCTACAAGTGTATTAATTTTCTTGTAAGTTTTTTCAGCAAGTTGTTCACGAAGAATTCCTCCTTCCCAAACCCACTCTTTTCCTTCCATGATTCCAGAAACAAAAGCGTCTGGCGCAGAGGGGTCAGCGACAATATCAGCAGCAGTTGCTAACATGAAATCTTCACCGACAACTTTATGGCCTTCGTTGGTAGTTACTAGTGAACCAACACCACGAGAAGAAACGCCAAGCATCACACCTTCATCAAGAAGAGAGGATGCAATCTTACCCATTGGGGTATTTAGAATTTGTGCTTTACCTTTGAAGTTATTACCTTCTTGAACAAGTGAAGTAATTTTGTGTGAAACACGGTCAAGGTTTACAGTAGGACCATCAGGATGGCCAAGCTCACCAAGAGCACGTCCCTTGTTTACGAAGTTTTCGCAATAGCGATCAACTTCTCTTGCAAGAGTTGAAATAGGATACATTCTTCCATTACGGTTCTTGATTTCACCTTGAAGAAATACACCTTCAATGTATAGCTTCTTATTAGTACCTTTACCTTCGGTGATAATCTGTACGTTTGAAATTTCTTCTGTGATGAGTTTCATTGGTTTACCCTACTAGTCCTACTTTAGTTGCTCTTACAGATGCAGAAGATGCAAAAATAACATCTGTTGGAAGTTTTTGAAGAAACTCTACAGTTGCATCTGGCATAGTAAATGTGTCAGTGGTAGCAGCACCAACAACTGTAGAAATACTGACAGTTGCGGAAGCACCAGAATTGTTTACTAATCTGACGCAAGTAGCTTCGTTAATACTTGAAGCTGCTCCCGCCAAAGTTGGCATTGCAACTTCATCAGCTATTACTTTTGTTCTTTGCATTTTTATAATAAAGTTCTATAATAGTTATTTATTATTCTTCATCTTCTTCAGATGTTTCGGATTCTTCCTCTGCAGAATCTTCTCCAGTTTCCTCTTCTCCGTCACTAAATTCAGCTCCACCAAACATAGCAGATGCTACAACTGGTCTAACAGTTTCAATATTTTCAGCAGACTTTTGCATCAAAAGTTCTTTAATTTTGTCACTAATATCTGATGGAGATTCGTTAGAAACCATCATATCAATAAGGTCATCCATTGTTTTTAAAATTCAGGGGTTTACTTAAAAGTTATTTATTATATTCTGCCACCCTTTGGCATCTTGAGTTTTGGTGCTTCTTCTGTTGGAGGAAGTTCTACTTCAGAAGCTGGAAGTTCTGGTTCCATTGGAACTTCTCCCATAGTATCAACATTCTCTTCACCTTCTGGTGGAATGGGATTTCCTTCTTCATCTACAGGAGCATTAGGATCCGGAATAATACCCATTTCAATTTCATTTGCAATCTGTTCATCAATTTCAATAATATCCGCATCAGTTTGTTTGAGTATGTTTCTTCTTATATACTCAACTGAATAATATTTTCCAACATAAGGTTCTGCAGCAGCAAGAACACCAAGTCTATTCTGGATTAGTTCTGCTTCTTTAAGTTCTGCAAAGTGATTATCATAAACAAAGTCGAACTGAATGTGATCTGAAAGAACTTTCCAATCTTCTGGAGTTACGACATTCTTTAGAATAAGTTGAGTCTTCAACATATCCATGAAGAGATGAGAAAATCTCTTTCTCATTCTTCCTACAAATTTAGTAAATTTAATTTCGTCTCGTAAAATTTCAGAAGAACGACCAAGATTGAAACCATCACCAGCACCAATTCTTGATTCTGGAACTCCAAGTGCTCTATAAAGTTTCTTTTGGAAGTATTCAATATCGGCAAGTTCACCAAGATTTTGTCCGCCAGGAAGTGTTGAGATTTCTGTTCCTCTACCACCTTCACGGCGAGGAAGCCAGAAATCTTCCAACATCGCCATCATTTTTTTATCGTCACGAATCTCACCAGTATTTGCATCGTAAACTAACTTGTTACGATAACGAGTCATGACATCACGGAGATATTGTTCCGCTTTGATCTTTGGTAGATTACCAACATCAATATAGAAAATTCTTCTTTCTGGAGCTCTTGAAAGTCTGTAGATAACAAGAGAGTCCTCAATCATTCTCAACTGATTAAGTGCTTTAATTGCTTTGTGTAGATATGAAAGAACTACCTGTTTATTTCTATCTACCAACCCAGAATGAACATATGTAATGGCATCTTTAGCAATTCTTGCAGTACCACTCACTCCAGTTTTAAATGTAGGAACAGTACTAGTGGAAGATCCTTTAGAATTTGGATTATACTCATAATACTCTTCTACTTCTGGAGTAGTTAGTGATGCAAGTCCCTTTCCTTCTCCACTGATAGAGAAAGATGGATTTAAAACTTGTTTAGGATCTTTTTTTAGTTTTCTTATAAGTTTTATTTTGGTTGGATCGATATATCTAACTTCTTTAATTCCCTCTTGAGGTTTCTCTAAGTCAATGACTTTATGGTAAAATACTCTTCCATCTACATACCAATTCCTCATAATCTCATGACATCTTTTATCAAAGTCTAAGATTTCCTTAATATACTTAAATTCATCTCTGATAATTTTTTTAAGTTTATCTGACGCAGGAACGTTCTGCAAGTCTATCTGTACAGGAGAATCGTTTTGATCAGAAACAATTGCTTCATTAATAATATCTTCTATTGCTCCATCAACTTCCGGATGGATAGCCATTTCACGATATCTTTTTATTAAAGAATATTCTGATTTGTATACACCTTCTATGTCAACATATTGTCCGTAAAATCCACTAGACACAAAGAAGTCCGAAGAATCTTCTTGATTCTCCGGAACAGGAGAGACGATAGATTTTTTTGATCTATCGTCCTCCGAATCTTGGATTTTAAACCCAAATAATTTAGGCATTCTTCAAATTTTAAACTCTATCTCTATTATTTAGTTAGGGTTTAAAACTTCAGCATCAGTATTTAACTGAGTTGCGCCATTTGCATCAAGAGCATCCCACCATTGTACCTGAAGATCTACTGTAAATTCTTCGATAGTATCTGTAGAATCGTATGATAGATCAATAGCACTTACGGAAGTTGGGAATACTCCGTAGAATCTATATGCCTTAAGAACTGGGATTTGGTCACCAGGGCCTGTTAGAACTGGATTTGCTGGACCAGATGCAGCTGATGCTAATGAAGATCTTCCATATTGTTTTACAATAGCATCAGTCTGATACTGAGCAGGATTAATTAGTCCTGAGTTATCATCATGCTTATTGATCGCATTCATCCATTTTTCAAAAGCAGTTCTGATTGAGAAATCAACATCGTTAATGACGGTGATTGTCCAGACATCGAAAGTTCTATCACCTGCAATCTTTAGAGTTCTTCCTCTGAAAGGAACTTCAATAACACCAACAGTAGATGCTGGTAGATTTGCAGTCTTAATCATAAATCTTGATAGTTCACTGACAGTTCTTGACTGATCATTTCCAGCGTTTGTGGTCTCATCGGTTGAGAATGATGGAAACGCTAATTCAACCTCAAACAGGTTAGGCCTTGCGGCCCCACCAATTAGTCTTGATTTAAAATCTTCTAAAGTTCTAGAACTGAAGCTTGGTGTGTTTCTAAATGCCATTTGTAGTTACCTCGATAGGGATTGATGTTCTTTTATAAAATTAAACGGTTCCAACAACCTCTTCAAAGCTAATACCAGTTCTATTAGCAACAAAGGTTAGACCAATGAAGTTAATTGATCTGTTTGGTTTGATGAAAATATCAGCCCTAAATTGATTTGAGTCAATCACATCTGGAGTATTATTTGATTCATCGCAAACTACTAAGAAATCGGTGATTCCTCTCTTTGCCTTTACATCACGGAGATATGGTTCAATAATGTTTACAAAATTGGTTCTTGTTATAACATCATTGAACTCGAAGAGTTGTGATTTTGCAGCTCTGGATACAGTGTCTTCTACAGTTAAGAATAGACGACGAACGTTGATTCTATCGAATGCAGAAGCAGTTGATAAAGCTGTTTTGTCACCAAAGAGAATAATTCCAGCACCAGGCGAGAATACAACAGGGTTAATTCTCTTAGGATAAAGAATGTCTCTTTGAGCTTGGGAAGGATTAAATGCAAGTTTGATTGCATTATTGATTGTACCTCTTGAAGCACCAGCAGGAGAGAACCAAGGATAGTTATTAATTGATGTTCTTGCCATCAATCCAGCAATATCTCCATTTAGTGGAATATATCTAAACTCATTGTTAAATCTATCAAACATGTACTTGTAACCAGTATCAAATACTCCATAGGAAGATGAAACGATAGGATCGAAGAAAGTTACAACATTTGATGTTTGAGTATCAGTGTTAGAAACGTTGACAACAGAAGTTCTTGTTGGTGAAATCGTAGCAACACAATCTTTTCTTGCTTCAGCGATATCAATCAATCTGTTAGCCTTTGCTTGTGCTTCGAAAATACTACTTCCGCCATCTGGGCCAGAGATCAAGAAGTTTATATCATATTCTGCTGGATTTCTGAAGATTTCATATGAAGCTAGAACATCCGATAGAGTAACTGACATTCCCCCACTTGCACTGGAGTAATCAAATCCATCAGACAAAGTATAATTTTTGTTTCCAACTGCACCAAAACTTACTCCACTAGATTCTTGACCCCAAGCAATTCCACCACCACTTTCTTGGATATATCCATCAATTGTTGTAAATCTAGTACCACTTACAGCATCAGAACTTCCAGAGAAGATATATTCTGAAGAAGCTGCAAGATAGTTCTTATAATAAATGTTTTCGGATGGTGAGATTTTACCATCTGACGCTTTACTCAGTCCAACGAATTTTTCCAGAATGTTTCCGGTAACTCCACTTATAGTTCCCTTATCATCTACTACAACAACGTGAAGTTCATCATCTTGAGCTCCTCTCTCTGCACCGAATGATGTTGTTCCAGGTTTTGGTGCAATAGATTTCCAGAAAACTGTAGAATTTGTAAGTCCTAGAGTTTGTTGTTCATACCAATCTACACCTGTATTTGTAGAACTTAGTAGAAGTCCTTCACCATTATTAAGAGTTCCTTCACCAGCGTTTCTGGTATATCTGACTACAAGTGTTGTTGATCCAATCGTAACTGATGAATTAGATTCTAGGGTAATTTTGTCTGTAGCTACACCAACAACTTTTGCTTGAACAGCTCCATTAAGAGTTTGGAGAAGATCTCCGGCTACGATACGATTATTATCAACAATGTCCGCAAGTCTGGATTCTTCTGCAGTTACTTCAGTACTTCCAGCAGATACACTACCTATGGTTCTGAATTTCTCTAATGAATCCGCAACACCAACATTATTGAAGACCTGATAATAGTTACCACCAGCACCTGTTGGGAATGAATTTAATCCACCAGATTGGTAAGAAATTTCAGTAGAAGTTCCAGCTAAGGTGTCATGAAGACTTACGACTTTAACATCGATACTTCCTTCATTAACTTGATGAACAATACCCTTTATGAATCCCTGGAAAGAAAGAACTTCTCCAGTTGCAGATGCATAAGAAGTTGATATTGAACATGTGACAGCATATCCTGCTAAAATTCCAAATGTTCCAATTGCAATTCTTTGGTCTGCAGCAGCGTCAATTGTGCAAACCTTCATCCCGTTACCCCAGGATCCTGGATTTCTTGCACTCCAAATCCAAGTTGTATCGGTTGAATAGTTATTATAATAATCTTCTTGATTCTTAATCTTAAGAGCTACGGGTGAAGATACTGGATAGTTAGCATTTTTTAAATTGGTTGAGTCGGTTCTAACGACTCTCATAACTCCACCATAGGAGAGATATGATGATGCTGTCAACCAATATTCGTATTGATTATTATCGGATAGTGGTTTTCCGAATGTGTTTAATAAATCCTTTTCCGTCTCAATGAGAACTGGAAGGTCAACTGGACCTTTCAGGAAAGGTCCGCCAAGGGCTCCGATTTGATCATTAACTGCATCAATTCTGCCTACAGTAAGATCAATCTCCCTAACTTTTATGCCTGGTGATACTAAATTTAGCGACATGTACTTTCCCTCTAAAGAAGATTCATATGACTGCTAATATTTAGAATTTTGACTCTTTTCAGTGGGGAAACCGCCCATGAACAACCTACCAGTCAGGATATTCCCACCTTCCAAATAATTTATTTGTCATTCTACTGACAGTTATTCTTTTTATAGTACAACGTTTACACTCGTATGAATATGCTGATGCTATATCTGATCTTCCCTTACGTGTTAAGTAAAATCCATCTATAAGATCCTTGACTTCTCCACATACTCTACATTTTCTTTCCGTTAAGAATAAGTGTTCTAATTCAAATTGGTCATCAATATCCATTATTTGTAATCCCACATATATGACATATCGCCATATTCATCTGTAAACCATCTATCACCTTCAGCATCTACAAAACTTTCATTACCTTCCAGTCCATCCGATATGAATCCAAATGGAGCCATATCCGCTTCAATTTGATCTCTTTGATCTTCATAAATTCTTTTACGAACATCTTGATCAGTCATTTCCTTAAAATACTCTTGCATGACTAACCAAGAGAATATGACCAGACACATTGCTAAGTCATCATTACATCCATCTTCTGCTTCAAATGACCCACTCTTTGATATAAAAGTAGTTAATTCACTAATAATATCATAGTCTTTAATTAATAATTTATCATCTTCAATCAAGGTTTTGAGGTTCATACATCCTGTCTTTTTGACAGTTTTGGACATCTTTACACCCATTTGAGATTTTTTTCCAGAGAATCCTTGACCTACGATCTGTCCGGCTCTTCCTCTCATCGAACACATCAATAGATTTTCATATTCCAAATCCATGTGAAGAATTTGTCCAACTTGATCTCCAATATCATTAACTTCCACTAAAACATATGCTCTGTTATATGATACGGAAACATCTTTTATGATGTTTGGAAACAACATTGGTTTTATGGTGTTGTTTTTATATTTTGCTACTAATTCATATGGGAATTGTGTAGTGTCAAATACTGCAAATGCAGAGTAGTCTTTTTCAACACCACGAGCAACGTCTACCGTAACCACATAATTGTGATCTTTGATAGGCTCTTTGTAAATATCCAATCCTGCATTTCTCTTAATTGGATCATCATATACCAAGGTTCTGAGTTTTGGTGCAGAGATCAGAGTATCAACAGATCCAAGAAATTCACACTCAAACTCAACCTTGAACTGTTGTTCCGAAGTGTTAGCAATGGTTTGTTCTTTCCATTTCGCATCCCTACCTGGGACTTCAGACCAGTGAACATCAGTTGGAATATATTCATTCTTTCCTCTCTCCGCATCATGCCACATGCGGTAGAAGTGATTCATGCCCTTGGGAGTAGAAACGATCAGGACTTTTGTAGACTTACCTGACGAGATAGTAGGATAAACAGAGGCAAAGAAGTCATCAGCAATGTGATTCGGGATGAATGCGAACTCGTCCAGAAAGATGACATTATAGGAGCCACCACGGACAGCAGATGCAGAAGTAGACGCGGCGATAATCTTTGATCCATTTTCCAGTTCTAAAGATCGTTTGTTCCAAGATACAATACCTTGTTGCATCCACTTTGGCAGTTTCTCGTATGCAAACTGTAACCTTCCAAGAAGATCCTGTGCCGTGGACGCTTTGTTTGCAAGGATCGCAATATTTACATTATCATTAAACACTGCATAATGCAAGAGGTAGGAAACACAAGTTGTAGATTTACCTGTCTGACGAGGCATTCTACAAATGTTGAATCTATTTTCGTGGAAGTTCCTAATCAATTTCTCTTGGAATCCATACATGTCAAAAGGCACTTCACCATAATCAAGAGAAACAATTTTGATATAGTTACGTGCAAAATACACAGGGTCCTGTTTGCACTTGATAAACTCAAGTACTTGTTCCTGTGTAAATTGAACTGGTACGTTTGCTTTTTTTAAATTGGGATTGCCAAGATATACCTGATCACTCATAACGAAACTCCTTTTAATCTTCTACATAAATGAATGTTGCACTTGCCTGCGTCATATTGCTTGATGAACTAATAACGGCAGTTATATAACCTCCTGGAGGAATATCAATACCAATATCCACTAAGTTAACATCAATTGTATCACCATTTGATACATGAAATGCTGCAATCGGTGGATTGCTTTGTGCTGGTAAAATGAATAGTCCAGTGCTATCCTGTGTAGAATATAAAGATGCGTTAAAATTAGTTTGACTTGTCCATCTTAATGCATTAGTAAACTGGGCATTATAATATAAGTATATAACTGCTGGGTCCCCAACAGTATTTACAGAACCAGTAAGTCTTTGTGGAATTAAATCTCTAGTATTAATTTTGTCTTGATAGATAACTCTATTTTTAACTGTAAGAAGATGATACAAACTTCCTGTAGTATTCATTGCATCAGTTCTTGTTGCAGTCACAGAATATGGAAGTCTTGTAGGTTGAACAATTCCTTCAATTGCTCCAAGGAATGAAGCTCCAGTACAAGTTACAACACCACTTGTAGCACCACCCAAGTTAGCAGCAACATATCCAACTTTCATCGATGGATTATCAAGGTGTGGAATGGTATTTCTATTTGAATAATGTTCATGATGGAAGAAGAACATATCCCCATTTAGTGGATTTTCCATCGCATATCTTATTTCACCAGCACCCAACCAACGGAAGTTAATCTGATATACATTCAGGTTTGAGGGGTCTATCGTTACACCAGATGTCCCAGTTCCATCAAGTTTATCAAGATTAAAATCTTCTTGGAAAGTCCAATTCTCTGTTTGTGCTACACCAGTCTGTAAAGTTTGATTGGTGAATGTAATTGTTGCTGTGCTTGTTATATTAAATGTTCCTGTTTGGGCACCAAGAGATGTTGCTAAGACTGTTATTGAAGTCTGATCATATTCGGCAATATACAATGCATTAAAGAGTGATTGTGCTTCAAGACCTCTGACGAGTTGAGCAATGTTTCCTGCGAGAGAACCAGTATTCAATGTGACTGCAGTAAATCCTGTATTGTTAAGAGTAACGGTTACATCTCCATTTGCAAGTGTAGAGAATGTAAACTTGCGAATATCAGTTTTTCCGCCACTTGCACGAAGAACTCCAAACTGACCATTGGTATGAGCATAACCAATTTGGATAGCATTCTCTTGATTAAATAGTCCTGCTCTTTGAGTAAAACCAACTGGATTTTCTGAGAATGCTGCGGTAAATCTACATA
>Ga0255772_10000181_pt1 | contig 60345 bp, 77 predicted proteins | sample 071ome_34_FD_179970 | JGI IMG/M metagenome (GOLD analysis project Ga0255772, IMG submission 179970) | Coastal salt marsh microbial communities from the Groves Creek Marsh, Skidaway Island, Georgia - 071411BT metaG (version 2) | ecosystem: Environmental > Aquatic > Marine > Intertidal zone >...
TCTGGCGGCAAGAAGTTTGTTGTAAAGGCATGTGACAAGGGTAAAGAAAAGATCGTCAGATTCGGGGACGCTAATATGACCATTAAGAAGTCAAACCCTGAACGCCGTAAGTCTTTCCGTGCGCGGCACGGTTGTGACAAGGGTACCTTGGATAAACTAAAGGCCAAATACTGGTCATGCAAAATGTGGTAGAATTATGGATTATAAAGTCATCACAGGTTTAATTGTTGCAGCAGTCTTTGCTTTCGTAGGATTCCTTGTAAAGGAGTGGACTTCGTGGACTTCTAGTACGTTGATAGACTTGAACTCTAGAACAGCCGTTATGGAGTCTGAGATAAAAAACACTAATCGAATGGTGGTTCAAAACTATGAGATGTTAAAGTTCTTAGTAAGTAAGACGCAGAAAGCGGGATATAATGATCAGTCGTGGACAGATGTCTCTCCAAGTATCAAAGTCTCCACAGAAGGAGAATGAAATGGGAAAACCAGGTCTTTGGGAAAACATCCACAATAAACGCAAGCGTATAGCTGCAGGCAGTGGAGAGCGTATGCGTCAAAAAGGTGAAAAAGGTGCGCCAACAGAAGAAGCGATAAAGCAGTCGCAAGGAAAAGCTAAAGGTGGTATGGTCAAGTATAAAGGTGGCGGTTTAGTCCGTCGTGGTACATTTAAAGGGACGTTTTGAAAATGTGATGTTTACGGCATTTGTTCTTATGTGTGCACAGAATATGTGTTTTGCGGTTGGAGGCCCTTCGTTTCCTTCACAAGAACAATGTGTCTCAGACTTCATGCAAAATGGAGTAATATCGTTACAGATGAAATATCCAGGGTACGAGATTGTAGCGGTAGAATGCCATGAATGGAAAAAGAAAGTTGAGTCATGACAACATCTGGTTCAAGAGATTTTAACCTCGATGTGGCGGAAGTCATAGAGGAAGCCTATGAGCGGTGCGGATTAGAAGTTCGCACAGGGTACGACGCTAAAACAGCGCGGCGTTCTCTTAATTTAATGTTTGCAGACTGGGCAAACCGAGGATTAAATCTTTGGACTGTAAAGCAGGCTACTATCACTTTAACAGAGGGTCAGGCGCAAGAAACGCTAACGGCGGATGTGGTTGATATTTTAGAGGTAGTTTTACGTCGAGATGGAACAGATTATGAGTTGGATAGAATTAGTCGAGGCGAATATCTAACGCTTCCTAATAAGACAACTAAGGGTCGTACTAGTCAGTACTATTTTGATCGTCAAATTACGCCTGTTATGAATTTGTGGGCTGTTCCAGAAAACTCTACGGATCAATTAGTATACTATTACGTTCAAAGGATTCAGGATGCGGATGCTTTGGTTAATACTACTGATATGCCTTTTCGTTTCTACCCTTGTATGGTGGCAGGTTTAGCATATTACATATCTATGAAACGTGCTCCAGAACGTGTGCAGCTTTTAAAATCTGTGTACGAAGAAGAGTTTCAACGTGCGGCGGATGAGGATGAAGGTCGTACTCCACTTAAACTACAGCCCAGTCTTAGCTATTTGAGGGTTTAATGTCTTTTTCTAGTGGGAAAAATGCTTGGGGAATATCGGATCGATCAGGCCGTCGTTACCGTCTTCGTGAAATGAAGAGGGAATGGACAGGTTCGTTGGTTGGCCCTGATGAGTACGAAAGTAAGCACCCACAGTTATTTCCACCTAGAATTAGCCCTGATCCTCAAGCTCTGCAAAACGCAAGACCCGATAGGAAAGAACCTGCAGTAGAAGTTTTACTGCAAAAGAACCCTTTTAGCGTAACATCTGGTTTTGGTTTTGGAACGTTGACTATTAAGGTTTTTGAACCGTCTCATGGTCGAGAGACTGGGGACACGGTTCGATTTAGAAAAGCACAAGGCTTTGGTGTTGTTACGTCTACTCGTTTAAATGACTCGGATGGTCACACCATAACCAAGATAGATGCAGATAATTACTCCTTTACAATTGCGTCGGAAGATCCGTTTGCTAAGTATGATCAACTTCAGTATGGGACTGAAACATTCAAAGCGACGATGATCTCAAAAGACATACCGTTAGGGAATGCGCAAATAGGTGGGGGACAAGGGCCACGGTATCCAAAACAGTACGATCTTTGGTACTCTAACCAGTACTATTCAAGTGGTGAATTAGGGTTGGTATACCCATCAGGTCAATATTCTTCGCAATTTACTTTACCGTTTGAACGATGGTGGACTCCTGACGGAGGCTTTCTTCCTGCTCGTGGGGAAGCAAATACTCTTTTTTCAAGCGATCAATACGGGGGAGATACTGGCGGCGAGACGAATAGCGGTTGGCTTTTTCACGTTTGGTATGCGGATAATTGGACTGATCCTAAAACTCCTGGTTACACTACAACGGCTCCACCGTATAACCCATTTAACCCAGGTTATATTTGGCAGGCAGAAAGTGCTAGTGGGGCTAATGTTTACACCAACAGCAAATATGCAGATGTAGTGACGTATATTGAAGGAACAATGCTTCCGTTTATGGTAAATAACTTAGATATTTACGGGGAGTATTTTACAACAACAACCCTAAAGGGTGGAGGCACAGTTGCTTCTGCCGGACCAGTAACGGTGGAGGCATAGATGGCTCTAACATATTTACAGCTAAAAACAGCGATACAAGATTACACTGAAAACAACGAAGTTACGTTTGTAAACAATATACCCTTGTTTATCCGTCAGGCTGAAGAACGTATTTTAAAAAACGTACAGCTAAACTTGTTTAGAAAAAATGCTACGGCTTCAATGACCGCGAACAATCAATACTTACGCATTCCAGACGATTTTCTGGCACCTTTTTCTTTAAGTTGGTCAAATACAGACAATGAGATTTTTTACGTTGACTATAAAGATGTGAGTTTTTTGCGTGATTATCAAAACGACACTGACGACGCAGGACAGCCAAGGTATTATGCTCAGTTTGATAATATAAACTTTATTTTATCTCCTAAACCTGACTCAGCGTATACTGTTCAGCTTAGTTATTTTTATCGACCTCAAAGTATAACTGCGGGAGCCGATAGCGCGACCACTTGGCTTAGTGAAAACGCAGAAATGTCGTTGCTGTATGGTTCTTTAGTTGAAGCGGCAACTTTTATGAAATCAGAACCTGATGTTATCCAACAGTATACAGCAAGATTCCAAGATTCTATGCTTGGTTTGAAAATGCTAGGTGAGGCAAAACAAACCACAGATGAGTATAGAATGGGTAAAGTAGTGAGACAGAAACAATGAACGCATTAAATTTTAAGGTTATCACAACAGATAATCGAGGCTTAACGCCCGAGGAGTTAGCAGAGCAATGTGCGGATAAGATATTACATGTTTCAGACACGGCTCCTCAAGAAATACGAGATCAGGCAGTTGCCTTTAGACAAAAGCTGCTGATTTTGCTAATAGAGTACATGAAAAGATCAGTTCGCAATGATCGTGTAACTGTGTATAATGCGATACAAGAAGCAGGTCACCCCGAGCTTGCTGAACATATAAGGAGACTTTAAATGACACTAGCGTTAACTACAGCGATGTGTAACACGTTCAAAAAAGAGCTTTTGTTCGGTGTGCACGATTTTGCTGCGTCCGGCGACACTTTTAAAATAGGTTTGTTTGGACAAGAATCATCTACTACGGGCACAAACACTTTTGATGCTACCACAACAAATTATGCCGATGTAACTAGTGTTTCGGGTGCAGAGTTACCTACAGGTAGCGGTTACACTCAAGACGCACAAACACTCACAAACATTGATCCGTCTTTAAGTGGCACAACTGCTATTACAGACTTTAACGACGCTGAGTGGACATCTTCGTCTTTTACTTCTTTTGGAGCATTTATCTACAATAGTACACCAAACACAGGATCGATCAGTGTGACGAATCCTATGGTAGCTATTTTAGCTTTTGGCGCGGATAAGAGTTCTTCTAGTGGTACTTTCCAAGTCGTTTTCCCTAACGCGGATGCAACAAACGCGATTATCCGTATAGCCTAAAGGTGTCCAATGCCCACCAAACTAGCTAATAGAGTAAAAGTATCTGTAGCAAGTGCTCCGGGTACAAATGTAAGTGTTACGCTTGGTACTCCTCTAGCAGGTTTTCAAAGTTTTAGTGACGCAGGAATTACGGATGGGCAAACAGTTCGTTACCTTCTGGAAGATTCAGACGAATTTGAAATCGGTTCTGGAGTATACACATCCTCTGGTACCACGCTTTCAAGAACAACTGTTCTTGAGAGTTCAAATTCAGGAAATAGAATTGATGCCTCTGCGCTTACACACGTAATTGTAACTGTAGCAGCGGACGATATTGTTGTAGCTGATGGGGGCACTTTTACAGGGAACGTAGACTTTAGTGACGGTGTGGATGTTTCGGGAACATCTACACTTAACGGTACGTTAACGTCTTCTGGGACAATAGCTAACGACGCGTCTAGTACTACGACATATGCGTCTGGAGCGACTACTACTTTTAACAATAATCCAAGCTTTTCTAGCTATATGGATCTTACCGCAATCAACCACCCAACGCACCAAGAAGGTCGTGTGTTTTATGACGCGGAACATAAAACTCTTAATTACTACAGTGACATTTCTAATATACAGCATGAGATAGGAATCGAAGAACACCAACGTGTATATAACAACACAGGTTCTACTATCTTAAAAGGACAACCGCTTTACTTTAGTGGGAACCACTCTGTTGGTACATATGAGATTCCAACTGTTGGTTTGGCAGACGCTACGGATGTAAATGCATACAACGCGCAAGGTCTTGCCGCAGGAGATATTGCAAACGGTGCCGAAGGGTATTGTATTATTGCGGGGCAAATTTTTGGGGTAGATACGTCAGGACTAAATGCTGATACAAACTTCTTTGTTGGTCTTACTCCGGGGGCAGTGCAAAACGCTTCTCCTACATATCCTAACTATCCTATGTGTCTAGGTTGGGTTGTCTCCTCTCATGCCACAGAAGGTGTTCTTCTTGTTAACCAACAAAACCACTCTGTAAATAGCTTTAGGGTTAGGACATCTGCACATATCGGTACAGATTTACAGGTTGATGGTGACCTTACAGTTCTTGGCACCACCACATCTGTTTCTACCGCAGACGTTACGGCAGGTGCTCCGTTTTATCGTGCTAACGAGGGCGACTCCATCGGTGAAGCGGGAACAACCTTTGTTGGAACGGGACTCGATGACGCGTTTTTTGCAGGCCATTTTACAGGGACAACGCCCACAACATACTACGTTAAAATTGATAGTGTAGGAACACCAGATACATTTGCTGTTAGCTTAGACGACTTTGTAACCACGTTGTCTACTGGAAACGCTATTACGGGAAGTGCGCAGCTTATACATAGTGCTGATAATATTTCGGTAGAGTTTGGTGCAACCACAGGTCACACTTTAAATGATAAGTGGGAAGGTACTGCGGGGCCTACTAACGTCGATACAGGATTTTTCTCTAACAGAAACACAGGAACTACAGGCGTGGGGTATACTCACGTTGGTATGTACTTTGATGTTACCGATGCAAAATGGAAGTTCCTAGACGAGTATGATCCTGTACCACAGGGCACAATTAATCCTACAGATCCGTCTTACAATTTAGGGACAATCGTTGCAGGTACATTTGAAGGTGCCTTGTCTGGTAATGTTACTGGTAATGTTACTGGTAATGTTACAGGGGATCTTAGCGGTAGTGTAACTTTAGGATCCGCAGATAGTCTTGTATTTGAAGGTGCTACGGAAGACGCTTTTGAAACAACATTAGCTGTCACTGATCCAACTGCAGATCGCACTGTAACTATTCCAGATGTAACTGGTAGCGTTCTGGTTCAAGACCCTTCTACTGGAATTGTTACAACGGGTACATCTAATGGACGGGTTGTGTTCCAAGGTAGTAACCCAAATTTTAAACTTGTAGATACAGATCCTGATGCTAGTCAGTTCCAAATTTTTAATGATGCGGGTGGGAGCGACACATATTTTCTAGATGTTGATCTTGCTGCTCAAGCTACTAATTCTTCACTCCGAATAAGAATAGATGGTGAAGAGATTGGAGAGTTTACTACTAGCGGTTTTCACTTTTTTACAAACAATAATTTAATTTTTGAAGGCGCAACCGACGACGCTTTTGAAACGACTGTCACTGTAGTTGACCCCACTGCAGATCAAACTATTACACTACCAGATCAAACGGGCACCGTTCTTCTAACCGACCTAACTGAAGAAACTAAGACTGTTACACTTAAAGCCTCTGAAGCTTCTGCCTTGAAAATTGGCTCGGCGACAGATCCATCTATGCTTGAGTTTGATACCAGTGACCCCGCTGTTTTTGTTAAAGAAGCCGATTTTCATCACGAAACGGTTTCGGGTAGTGACGCAGTTCGTTTTAAAAACACAGGCGACAGTACTGCGGGTGTTCAAATGTTTATGCATAACACCCGAGGAGGTAACGCGGGTGTTGCAGGCGACAGTCTAGGTTGGATTTATTACCGAGGAAACGGAACTTCAGCGGGCACCGGTGATACAACCTATTCGATGTTAGGCTCAACTATACTTGACCCAGGTACCGTAGCCCGAGCATCTAATTTTGACTTTCGGGTTACATCTAACGGTTCTCTATCTAGTGTATTTCAGATTAAAGGTTCTAGTGATGGGGCTTCTAATGCCAGTATACTTGTTGACGACAGCGCGGACTTAGTTTTCAACACAGGAACCTATGACGTAAGGGTTTCGGCTGAAACAGCTACCGCAGATAGAACCCTTACTGTTCCAGATGAAGATGGTATTTTAACAACAAGACGCAGAGCAATTGCTTATGCGATGATATTCGGAGGATAAACCATGGCTGCTCCTAATCTAGTCGCAGTAGACACAATTACTGGTAAAACAGACATTTTGACTATAACAACGACTTTAACGTCGATCACGACAAACGCTGCCGCTAGTAATAAAGTCTATAAAGTTAACAGCTTGATTATTTCAAATATTGATGGTGCTAACTCCGCTAATGTTCGAGCCTCATTGCGACGATCTAGTACGGAACATTACTTTGCATTCGATATAGAAGTACCTGCTGATTCAACGTTAGTTCTTATTGCTAAAGATGCAGGTATCTACCTCGAAGAAGGGGACGCAATTAGACTATCTGCGTCTGCTAATAGTGATTTAAAAGGTTTTTGTTCTTACGAGATCTTAGAGTAATGACATGGGGAACAGATGGCGCAACACCAGTGGTTTGATTGGACAACCCGCGCATAGCCTTGTAGGCTCCAATAATGGTGTTTGGGGAATAAATGGACATTACGCTTATCGTCTTTGGTTTTCGGATAAATTTGCTGTTGCGGGAGATGCACTGTTTAAAAACCCTACCACGGTTTCTCAACAGTATACTTGGACTGTTCCCACTGGTGTAACATCTATAACGATTCTTTGTGTCGGAGGCGGAGGCGGTGCGAATGCGTGTCCTGGCACTAGTAACTATTCTGGCGGTGGCGGAGGCGGAGGCGGTCTAGCGTACCTAAATAATTACACGGTTACACCTGGGCAAACTATTACTGTGAATGTTGGACAGGGCGGATTAGGGGGTTCGTCAGGGACAACGGCAGGATCTGCAGGAGGTACTTCTAACGTTATTGTGTCCTCTACAACTATTGCCGAGGCTACTGGCGGTAACGGCGGTTTATATGCTCAAAATCCTGGTGGTGCAGGAGGTACTTTTTCTATTGGTGACGGTGGTGGCAACGGTGGTCGTGGTGGCGGTTCTTTCAATAACAACGGCGGCGGTGGCGGTGGCGGTGCAGGCGGCTACAGTGGTAATGGCGGTAATGCAGGTGGCGGGAACTCTGGCGTAGGTGCAGCCGGAGCAGGTGGCGGCGGCGGCGGCGGCGGCGGCAAAAGTGCGGGTGGTATTCCCTCAACTGGCGGTGGCGGAGTAGGAATTTACGGTGAAGGATCAAATGGTTTGGGAGGTAGTACCAACTTTGCCGGTACGGGTGGATCAGGTGGAGCAAATGGTCAAAGTGCAGGGGTTGGTGGGGCATACGGCGGTGGCGGATCAGGTCGAGAGGATGATACGGCAGGTTCTGGGGCGCAAGGAGGTCAAGGTGTTGTGAGAATACTCTGGCCTGGTGATGTACGAAATTTTCCAACAGCTTATGTATCGTCTGCATATAATGGTGGTAACTCTACCACATACACATAGGATTTAATATGTCTGGATGGCGATTTAACAACTCAAGAATAGGGACTTTCGAGTTTGCAGATAGAGATCCATGGTCTAGTCCTACTGTAAACGTAGACGGGGTTTGGAATACAGATCGAGCTTACAATACAGATGTGCCATCTCCAGTGCCGCCACCGCCGCCAGTGGGTAACTTACCTCTTACTACTGATGCAAAGTTACAGTGGGCCGTTGATATAACAGCGGGACCCAGTACTTGGACAACGGGATCTACAGGGCATCAAATTATCCCATTTGGAGGGGCGGGTGTTTACGGAACAGATAATTGGGTGGTAGAAAGAAGTGCAACTAGAGTATCTTATACTCCCACTCAAGGTGGGACGGAATATTACTTGCCTGTACCAAGTGGCAATGGTGGCAGTGCTGTAAATTTAATGACTCGTCTCAATAGTTGGGACGGGCCAACCGTAATTGCTGAAGGTGGTTTCACACTTTTTGGAACATATGTCCCAGGTACTTCAAGTGGTTGGTCACGATTATTTAATTATTTTGGTATGGGTGCTGCAACACCAAATACAAGTACAAGCGCAGGTGTTTTCGCTTTAAGCAGTACAAGCCAGTATTCTAACACTATAGTATTTCAAAATTCTAATGGTACAATTGAACAAAGAAGACCTTCTGCTACTACTTCCAACGGTGCATATGCACAATTCACTATTAGCGGAGCGGGATCAGGTTCTGTTCAGTCTATGAGTTTTGTGTTTCGTATGGAGGACACAGGAGTAAGTAATTATTGGTATAGAAATAGAAACCGTAGCACAGGGGTTTTAACTAATACTGCCAATAAAGGTACTTTTAATTTTCAGAGTTCACCTTTGTATGGTGTAAAAACTTCTACTAATACTGCTAGACCTGTTATAGCAGATGATATTTATTCAAGTAATACTGGATTAGCCGTTATGGCTATGGCTTTCGCTAATAGACCGTATACTGATCAAGAATGCCAAGATGTAGTTGATTATTTAGATAATAGGTTTGGTTAAGTGTTAGCCTCTTACCCCATATCCTCTGCGCCAATCGCTGTTGTTACAACCATAGACATCCGTCCGGGGGTTCAAGCTACTACGTCTGTAGGTAGCGTTGTAGTTAACGAGGTGTTGGTGTCCGCTCCCGCTCAACTTGTTGGGTCTGTAGGTAGCGTTGTAGTTAACGAGGTGTTGGCACCGACTCCCGCTCAACTTGTTGGGTCTGTAGGTAGCGTTGTAGTTAACGAGGTGTTGGCACCGACTCCTGCGCGGTTTGTTGGATCTGTAGGCACTGTTCTTGTTTGGGGCAGTATACTTCCAGACCCTGGGAATACGTGGCAACAGATTGATCCAAACGCAGAAACAACGTATACTCCAGTCAACCCAGGTAATGCAGCGGACTGGACAGAGATAAAACCGACATAGGAAAACGCTATGACAACATATACAAACATAAACGGCATAGCCCTAATAGGAACAGGAGAAGAGTCAGGTACATGGGGTACATTGACTAACCTAAACCTAGAAGCGTTAGATCGAGCAACCCATGGTTTTTCAATTGTAGATTTAAGCTCTGCAGGTGCTTCTTATGATCTTTTAACAGACAATATTGAAACGTCTGCAAGTCTTAATCAAAAAGGTAATTACAAAGCCTTGCAGTTTAACTCTGCAACAGAAAATTGCACTATATTAATAAAATCTAACGAAATAGGTGACGAGTTTACTCAGACCAAAGTTTACCACATTTTTAACAATACTTCTTATACGCTAATCTTTTCTCAAAATGATCCGGTAGAAACAACTTCAGTTTCTGCAGGCCAAAAGAAAGTAATTGTAGCTACAGGCACTGGCGAGGTTGTTGATTACACAGATGGTTTGGAGTTAACTAACGTTGTCATAGAAAGCGGTTCCATAACATCTAACAGTGTTTCTATTACAGGTGGTTCGATTACTGGAATCACTGATCTTGCTGTCGCAGACGGTGGAACAGGAGCCGGAACCGCATCTGAAGCTAGAACAAATTTAGGCTTGGTTATAGGAACTGATGTTCAGGCACATGATGCGGGTTTAGATGATATTGCGGGACTTACGCCTACCGATAGTAATTTTATTGTAGGTGACGGCACTAATTGGGTCGCAGAAGATGCGGCTACCGCTCTTGCATCTTTAGGTGTTACAGCCACCGCAGCGGAATTAAATTACAACGACCTGACAGGATCATTAGGTACTTCCGAGGCATCAAAGGTAGTTACGGCGGATGCTAACGGTGATGTAAATATTGCGGAGCAATTGACAGTTAAGAGTAATGTTGAGACAGCTTCTTCGGTTACATCTTCTGGTAACGTAACGACACTTGATTGTTCTCTTGCAAATCATTTTTACACAACACTAAGCGAAGACACAGATCTAGCGTTTAGTAACGTTCCCACAAGCGGTAAATCGTACTCTTGTACCTTAGAGATTATTCAAGATGCTGTAGGAGGATCGCACGCTTTTGATTTCACAACAGACGTAATCTGGGCGGGGGGTACTTCTCCGGCACTTTCTACTGGCGCAAATGAAATAGACGTTTTCACGTTCAGTACTAGAGACGGCGGAATTACTTGGTATGGATTTGTTTCAGGGTTAAATATGTCATGAGTCGCGGCACTTCTAAAACAATACAGTCTAGCAAAAATCCTAGCGATATTTTTGATCCTACGAATTTCACTTTTAATCAGGATAGTCCTGTTTATCGTGATTCTGATACTGTACGCAACTCTTCAACAAATAGTCAGATGATGATGGCTTGGAAGGATATTCCTTACGACCAAGGAATTGGTAGTAACAAGAATCGTTACATTGGAGACGCGAGTTATGCTGACGGAATAATGAGTGGTACTTTTTTATCATTAGGGGGTGCTACTTCTAGAATTTATGACACTAATACTGCAGCTGGGGCTTTGTTCACATTTCCTGACTATCTTCAGTGCCCTGAGTTTAGATTCAATGGTACGGGCGGGAGCATTCTTATTAGCTTTAGACCTAAGCTGTCTGCTTTTGGTAGTGCAACGGGAGTAGCTGTTATTGGTTCAATGACTTTAGGTACTCCTTGGGACATATCTACACTTAATAAAGGTAGTCTTAAAATTCTTGAGTTTCCTGATACTGCAAATCCTGAAGCAGTAGCAAATTATGATATGAATGAAAATGGTGTTAATTATTTCAGACCGTATCATAAAATTCGTTTTGGTGACAACGGATCGAAGATGTACCTCATGGAGTGTTCAGGAACCAAGCGCGGCGTCGGGACGACGGCTAATTCAACTCGTATTTTTCAGTATACACTATCAACACCTAACGACATTGAAACAGCCAGTTATGATGGATATCAAGATTTTGAAATTGGTGGACTTTTTGACTCCGACAACCCAGTTTTAAACTTTGAAATTGTTCCGCACCCCGAAGCAGCTATTAATAATACTTCGACTATGATTTACTTTTTTGGGCCAAATCGCCCTACTGCTTCAGGCTCATCTTGCACTCTGGCTTATTGGGGTTTTAATAACTCTGGAAGATGGGATATTACTAATTCTAGTAACATAAGCAGCGGCCCGAGTAGTGGACTTTTTTACACCCAGTTGCCCGATATGACATCCCTCCCGCCTCGGTATGTAAGAGATGTATTTTTTGCAGATAGCGGCAACAAATTATTTGTAGTAGCTGCTCCAAATGCCGGAGGAGATACTGGCGGCTTGGGGTTTGCTCTATATGGTTATGATTTAACGAGTAATTCTGCTAGTTATGTAGATCAATATAATCTTAATAATTCAACTAAAACTGCTCTCCAAAGCTATAATTTAGGTTCAGTTGGTAATCTTACACGAGAAATTACCAGTGGGGTCTGGAATGGTTTTAAAGCTCACGATCTTAAAGACGGTTTTAAGCCTCTCTATGGGGGCGGAGGAGATCTAAGTTTTTACAACAGGAAAGGGGGGTTTGGAGTCGGATATAGCATAGGAGCAAACTTTCAATTTGATCCAACAGGCAACAAATTGTTTTGCATGGATTTAAACAATAATTCCGCAGAAGCTTTCTCGCCTCGATTGTTAGAATATAGTTTGTTTGATTATGACCCAACTACCGTGTATGACGTAGCCAACATAATTCCTCGGTTGGGGTATGGCTTTCAAATTGTTGGAGTTGCACCTAAAGAAACGTATAATCATAAGTATATATCTTGGACACCTCCTAGCTTTGCTCATAGTTGGAAGGGTCAGCATAATACTGGTCATATGGGCTTTTATCTAGTTGAGTTTGAAGACAACGACACACAATCTAGTGCTTTAAATGCGTATGGGCCTGCTTTTACTAATCCCGTTAGTAATGATGTAAATAAGTACAAAGTTAAAAAGATACCCGGTTTTGACAGCATTATATCAGATGGTGTTACAACATCTAGGTTGCCTCTTTGTGCTAAAATGAAACCAGACGGAACCCAACTTTGGGTTTTCAGTGTGGGCAATGAGACAGCGACTGACGCTGCTTCAGATGCGCAACTTCGAATTTATAATCTACAGACTGCATGGGACATTTCAACTCTTCAATCCACTGGTGGGACTTTTTCGTTTACAATAGACGACCAAGATCTTTACCCCGATACTAAACCTCGTGATTGGATATACATGTGGTTTAATAATACAGGCACACAGGTTTGTATTTCAGGGATACCCTTTGAAAACGCTGACCAAACCCAATCAGCGGGATCTGTTTTTGTGGTGGAATTAGACAACCCTTGGACTTTTTCAGGGGAACTTCCTAGCGTTACACGGATTGATAACCTAAGAGGATCGAGCGGCACATTTTTTGGTCAAGAAGGTAATTACATTACTGCGGCAGAGTTCACTAAAGACGGCACGGCGTTGTGGTTTCAAATGAATCCGATTAGAGCAAGTTTAAATACGGGAAAAGTTAGTTCTATAAACTTGTTACATCTAGATACGCCAAATGACATAACAACCATAAATACAAGTAATAGTAAAAAAATAACGGGTTTGGCTGCAACAAGGTTATTATTTGATTATGAACCTTCCTCTCCAGGTTTAGGTTTAAGCGCGACAAGTTCTGACGGAGTAACTGCCGCCTTGAACGCCTCGCCTAGATTCTCAGGGTACGGTTATTCTTATGGGCGAAGCCCAAGTGGTGGTGGTAGCGTAGCTAGAAAATCTGCAGGCTCCTTACAATTTTCAACTTCATATTACTCAGGCTTTGATATTGAAGAAGATACTGAAGCAGATAGTTATCGCGGATTACCGCTTGGTCAGTGGGACAGCGGCCTCGTTTTTAGTCCTGATGGTCGTTACGTGTACACAAATAGTAACAAATACACCTATCAAATGACTTTAAAACGTCCTTTTGATATACAAAGCCGATATGAATATGGAGGCAAAAGTGTTACAAGAACACCGACTTCCATATCATATGTTTATGGGCCGTTTGAAGTTTATGGAAGTATTGCAAGGCCAATAGCGTTTAATCCAGATGGGACAAGGTTTTTTTGGACTCGTCAAGCTGATGACTATTATAACCGTCTTACCTTTTATAGTTCAGATTTAACTACTCCATGGGATATTAGTACTCTCAATGCCTATACGGTTACCAAGTATGAGTCTGAGAGTACATTTTCAGGGCCTAGTGGTGGAGACACTGGTGGTCTTGGTGAATACGAAGTTGTTGGTGGTTTTGGAGGCTGTACGCACTTTGAATTCAGTCCTGACGGTAGAAAAATTATTGCAAATTGGACTTTTAATGATGGTCCTAGTTATCAACGAAACTACATGGGTACTTATAGACATACAAAATATTTTGTTTTGGACTTAGATGAGCCTTTCACACTTCCTGGTCTTAGGACAGATGATAATTTATCCTCATTACAATGTATACGTAATGGGGACTTCACTGGGGATTATTCAACTGTCTTTACGATGAATGCCACTGGAGATAAAATTTTATCTTTTGATCCCATTAATGGAACAGCAACATCGTTTCATCTAAATACACCTTATGTGTTTGGCTCAAGTTTAAATAGTACAATTGCGTCTAAACAAATGTATCCTAATAATACTTTTAGAACGAGGGAGTTTAGACAGCTTGACTCTCAACAGTATATCTTCAAAGGTCTAGCAAGAGTTGGTATAGACAAGCTTATGCTCCTTAGAGGTCAAGCAGGTAAAACAGGCAGTTTGGGAGTTGTTCGTGAGGGCAACAATGCCTATAAAACGAGACAAGCTGCCGTTGATCTTATAGATCTTAACGGAACATATGGGTTTATGGGATAAGGAGATTTGCAATGTACGCAAAAGTAAATCAGGATAAGAAAACGATTATCACTTATCCGTACACATATCATTCGTTTAAAAAAGATTACCCTTCGGTAAGTCTTCCAATTAAAAAGTTTGAAGACCGAGAATACATGAAGGAGAAGTACGGCATTATTGTTGTGGTTAAGGAAGAACCTCCCTTCTACAACGAAGAAACGCACTATGTAATTTGGCAAGAGATTCCAGAGTATCTAAATGGTCGTTATGTTTTACGTGCGGTTTTAAAAGAATTTAAGCCTCCTGAAGAGGATACACTTCGGTACGAAGAAATAAAAAATGAAATTGAAAGAGCGCGAAGAGCCGATCTGGCAATGTCCGATTGGACACAATTGCCCGACGTATCAGAAGAAATACAGCTAAAATGGCGGGAGTACCGGCAACAATTGAGAGACATTCCGAGTCAAGTGGGGTATCCTTTGGATATTACATGGCCTGTTCGCCCGGAGTAAACAATGCCTCTAATCCCGTTAAAATTTAAACCCGGTATAAACAAAGATCTTACACCGCACTCTAACGAGAGCGGTTGGATTGACATGGATAAGGTACGTTTTCGTTTTGGATACCCTGAAAAAATCGGTGGGTGGTTGAAACGATCAGCTTCGTACTCGTTCCTTGGTTCTTGCCGAGCTTTAATGTCGTGGGTTACTTTGGACAAAGAGCGTTACATTGGTGTAGGAACAAATATTAAATACTACATCGATCGAGGCGGTCAACTTTTTGACATTACTCCTTTGCGGTATACGTCATCCGCCACACTTCTTGCTGATGTGTCTATTGATTTTAGCGGTGACAGAGTTCCTTTATACAATTCTTTAGAGGGATCAGTAGGAACAGTTATAGCACAATCAGTTGATGACGCAGGAACAGTAACAGGAGTTTCTGCTACAGGTTCGGCTAACGCACCTTTGGACGTTTTTACGTCTGGAACAAACATCACTATAAAAAACTTTACAGGGGTTTCTGCTACAGGTTCCGTTGGGACACTTGTGGATTACGGAGATTATGTAACTAAAGTTTCTGTTACGGGTGTAGAAGCTACAGGCTCCACTCGAGGTATCTATGCCGTTGTGGATCAAGATGACACAGACGATGTCTTTTTCTCTACCGTTGCAGGGGACGCAACAATCACAGTAACTTGCGCCAAGAACCATGGTGCAGAAACAGGCGATTTTGTTACATTCAGTGATGCAACGGACATTGACGCGACAATTACGGCGGACGTTTTAAACCAAGAGTACCAGATTACCCGAATCAGTGCCGTAACGTACACTTTTGAGGCACGGCAGGCAGGAACCAGTATACAGGATATTACAGACGATGGTGTTTTAAATCCAACAGCGGTTACTGCAACAACTACTGGTTCTGGCGGGGGAGTTGATACTGTCGCTAAGTACCAAATAAATATTGGTAAGAACATCAGCCAACAATACAATGGTTGGGACGCAGGAACATGGGGCAGTAGTCCTTGGGGTCAGACAATTGCTGAAGATTCACTGCGGTTATGGCATCACAATAACTTTGGTGAGGATTTAATTCTAAACTATCGTGATGGCCCTGTCTTCTATTGGGACGCAAGTTCTGGAGTTGAAAACCGCGCTGTAGACATTACTGATCTTGCTAATGCAAATAAAGCTCCTACCATAGCGAAACAGGTTTTGGTTTCTGATAGAGATAGGCATGTTATTGCGTTTGGTTGTGACCCAGAGTTCGCACCTGGGGTTCAAGACCCTTTAATCATTCGTTTTTCCGACTCAGAGTCTCCTACCGATTGGGAAACTCGTGCCACTAATACGGCGGGTGAAATTAGATTAGGTTTAGGATCTGAGATTATCCAAGCGGTTGAAACTAAACAGCAAATCTTGGTGTTTACTGACACAACCCTGTACGCCATGCAGTTCTTAGGCCCACCGTACACCTTTGGTGTAACTTCTATCTCAGAAAAAATCTCTATTCAGTCTCCTAACGCAGCGATAGCCGTTGATGATGTTGTGATCTGGATGGGCGCGGATGAGTTTTATGTGTTCCAAGGTTCCGTTCAAAAGCTACCTTGTACAATACGCGATTTTGTTTTTAATAACTTACAACAAGGCGAAAAAGTTGTAGCAGGTCTTAACGCTAAACACTCAGAGGTTTGGTGGTTCTATCCAAGTGCAAACAACGAAGTCACAAACTATGTGATTTATAATTACCAAGAACAAGTTTGGTCACATGGTACTATGCCACGTACTGCTTGGATGGATCGAGGCTTGTATGATTATCCTATTGCAGCTTCAACGGACGGGTATTTGTACGAACACGAAAACGGATTTAATGACGGCTCAGATAATACCGCAATAACGTCATACATTGAATCTGCTCCTTTTGATCTAGGGGAAGGTGACAAGTTTATGTTTGTAAGGAAGTTGATTCCTGATGTGACTTACTTAAACAGCCAATCCATTCTTAATCCGTCTCTTAACTTTGGATTTAAAACACAACAATACCCAGGGTCTGCACCTGTATATCTTAACGAGAGGACACCTTATCCAACTATAGAAACGAGCAGCACTTCACAAGATTTTGCAATATCTAATGCTATACAGAGAGCATATGCTAAATTACCACCTGAAGAAGCGTTGTTTAAAGATGCGGAAGCAATAGCGGGAATTCCATTAGGAAACGTTTCGCAAACGGGCACTTTGAGTTTTACCGATGTTCTAGATATGAGTAGATATATAGAGTATAAATACTTAAACTCAGGTGTTCTTCCTACTACCGATTTTGAGGCCATTGAGGATTACATAGAAAATACGATGATACCATATATGTTGGCGCGTCCAAATGATTACGCCAAGTATTATAAGCCAAATAACAATACAGCTTCGATTACAGGGCAATATTTAGTTACACCTGAAACAACAGACAATAACTATGTAGTTACACCCACTAAGTATACCGAAAAAGTAGACATGAGACTTAGAGGACGGAGCCTTAGTCTGACTGTTTGGTCAGATGATACTAATATGAGTTGGCGGTTAGGTACACCGAGGCTTGAAGTAAGACCTGACGGGAGGAGATAATGCCCTCCAGAAAGTTAACACTTCCGTACTTTCCACAAGCTCCTGCTATGTATGAAAAACGATACTTAGATAGTGTCGTTCAAAACTTTTCTTTATACCTACAACAGTCCAACAACCCTGGGGACGGTGCGTTTAGTACTCTAAACCTATCAGAAATTCCTAGTTCTTCTTCTGATCAACCTGTAAATGAGGTGTATAAAGACAGTGCAGGTAGGTTGTATGTCACAGGAGAAGGGTATGATCCAAGTACCCTGAACCTTACAACGTTAAATGCTACATCTATTAACGGCGACTTGACAGGTAATGTCACGGGTAATGTCACTGGAAACGTGACTCTTGGCCCTTGGACTATTACTTCTTCTGGAACAACCCTGTCTTTTTCTGTAAATGGAACAGAAAAGATGCGACTTGACGAGGACGGAAACCTGTCTGTCGTAGGAAACCTAACAGCAAATGCGGTGCTCTAATGGCAATTAAAATTGGTGACACAACAGTAATTAGCGACACAGGTGGCCTTACAGGCAGCGGGTTAACGTATCCTGTTGTAGATGGCGAAGCGGGTCAGTACATAACCACTGATGGTGAAGGAACTTTGTCTTTTTCCTCTGTTGTGTTTCCTACTCCTTTAAAAGTTGGGATATCAAGCACCGTAGTTGATACGGCAGGGTCTGAGGTAGATATTAGCTTTGACGGGCTAGAATACGACAGGTACGAACTAGAACTTTTAGGTGTAAACCTTTCAGCGGAAGCCAAGTTGCGTTGGCGATTTACAGATGCCAGTGGAAGTGTAATTGCTGGGAGTCAAGATTACAGAAACTCAAGCATAGATAATTATAGTACCAGTGATATCGTATACTACACGGTTACAAGTTATACTGAGGTTAACAGATACACTAATCTAGAAGATATAGACACCTATGGTGGTGTAACTGCTACATATAAATTTGAAAGAATGAAACAGCCTCCTGCATATCCTAGCGGATATAGGATTCGTTGGACTATGTTTGGAGGATATGTGCGAAACTCGAACCAATATCCCGTTTCAATGAACGGCTTTGGGTTCTTAAATAAAAGTCTAACAGAAATAAGCAAACCAACAGGTATAAAATTTTTCGCAAGTTCAGGGACTATAGATGAGGGTAGGTTCAACCTTTATGGTCTAAACGACCCGTCATAAGTAACATATGGAAAAAGAAGTTTGAGTCTGGTACAGTAGGTTAAATTCTTGAGGGACAAGAGATGAGTAAATTAGGACAAGCGATTGGTCAACTTATTGGGATGTCGATTGGTGGCCCTCAAGGCGCGGCTCTAGGTTCAGCTGCGGGGACACTTTTTACAGGCGGCAGTTTCCAACAAGCACTTCAAAGCGGAATTGGAAGTTTTGTTAACAGTACCGCTATGGGTAAGTTCGGGCCACAGATAGACATGATAAACGCTGTAATGGGTATGAGCGGTTCTGATGCAGCTACGCCACAGCAAATGATACAGGTGGCGCAAGCAGGTGCTAAACCAAAACCGGGTGCACAAGGACAGGGACAAGGACAGGGACAGGCTGCAAAACCAGTTATCGGTGGTGGAATTGGGGAACTGTTCTCTAATCTTGGCATTGATATGAGTAACCCATACGCGATGGCGACTTTGCTACAAGCTATGGAACCTCGTGGCAGTATGCTTACACCTAAACAGGAACGTCAGATGGCTACGGGAGAGCGCAATCCAGACTATCGCGGCACTGCTCTACCTCAGTATCGTGCAATGGGCGGGTTTATCGAAGGTCCAGGGACGGGGACTAGCGATTCAATCCCCGCGATGATCTATCAAAATGGTGGGCCTGTTCAAGAAGCTCGGCTCTCAGACGGTGAATTTGTAATGACTGCCGATGCAGTTCGTGGGGCAGGCGGCGGCAATCGAGCCAAGGGTGCCGCTAAGATGTACCAGATGATGAATCGTTTTGAGGGGATGGCATAATGGCTAAAGAACCAGACGCAGTCGCCTTACAACAGACGCAAGCTCTTCCCCCAGAGTATATTGAAAACCTAATAAAAGACATCATCTCTAACCTTTACTCTGCAGATGAAGACGGTAACGTTACGGGGCTTCTTGCCACATCTCCGTTAGAGGGTACACAGCTATACGCGGAGATGACCGACGAAGAGGGTAATATCCTCTACGACGAAGAAGGCAACGTCATGTATGACGAAGAGCGTCCTCTATACGAAATGGAGGACGGAAGTTATACAGACAACCCTGACTTAGCGGCTGTAGATCAGCACGGTCAACCTATCATGGCGGTAGAGGGCGGAGTGCCTGAAGCCGACATTATGAAGTTTACTCCGGCGCAAGAAGAAGCCATCCGCATGATGGTTGAAGACGGTATCGGTGCGTATGAACCGATGTTAGACAAAGCCGCCGAATCTATGGACAAAGGTATCGGTGCTTTTGAGTCAGGTTTAAAGGATCTTGCTGATACGGCACAAGCTTATGACCCAGAATCCTACAAACAGTTTTATGATCCTTTTGTAGAGCAAGTCATCGACGCAACTGAACAAGATATCATGCGTCAAGGTGAGATGCAGCAAAACCAACAGGCAGCGCAGGCTGTCGGCGCAGGGGCGTATGGCGGTTCTCGTGAGGCAGTTCAGCGTGCCGAGATTGGTCGAAACGTCATGGACACAATGGCGCGGACAGGAGCGCAGTTGCGTTCTGCGGCATACACTGGCGCACAACAACAAGCGCAAAACGCTTTTGAGAATCAGATGAAGCGCGGACAGAGTGCGTCTCAGTTGTTTGGCGCGTTAGGTCAAGGCATCGGCGCACTTGGCACATCACAAGGTGCCTTGGGTGAAGCAGGTCAAGCCGCGATGTTCCGAGACATAAATGCCTTGTATAACGTTGGTGCTCTTGAACAAGGGCAGATGCAGAAAGAATACGATGTACAACGTGCGGCGGCATTGGAAGCAGCATACGAACCATATCAACGATTTGGTTACCTATCTAACTTTGCACAAGGTCTGCCTATGACGACATCAACGCTTGGTATGACCTCCGCTCCTGCTGCTAACCCGTTAGCTGATATTTATGGTAGCTCGAATAATTTGGCTGCGGCTAACTTAGGCGGATTATTAAGCCCAAGTGGGAGTAAAACATGATGATGAAACGTGGTCAAGATAATGTAATGCACCGCCGCTTGTTCAATCGTCAAAGAGAAGTCGCTGCAAGAAACAAGGTTCGAGAACAAGGCGGTATATCTCCGATTAAATCGGGGCCTGCAGGTATTTTAGCCTCATCACCTGAACTTATGCAGGCTGCATATAATGCGTCAAACCCATTGACCGCGATGCCCCAGAAAACAACAGGGCAAGGACAAGTCATGCCTGTTCAGGCATCGCCTATCACTGGAACTAATCCTTTACAGCCCCCTGCGCCTACCCCCGCCCTTGGTGGAATTGGTTCTACGCCGCAGGCACAAGATCAGCGTCAAAAACTAAACGTAAACGTAAGGCAACAAGGTGCTAAACCACCTATTAAGATGCAAGCAGGCGGTGACCTCGGTATGCATATGATGGGTCAACAAATGGGTGTAAATGCCCGAGGACAAGGATTACCTCAACAGTTTGGTCCTGAAGTAGATCCAATGCTTGCTGCACATATGCAGGGTCAGTCCATGGTTGGAGCACCGACAGATATTATGAAAGTGCCTGCCCCTACTCCGATCTCGCTCCTTGAATCTTCAGGATTTAGTGAAGCTGACATTCGGGCAGACAAGAATTTAATTCGTCTTGCGGAAGAGATGAACAAGGATCCTGCAACGAAGTCTAAGTTAGATAACTTGACGAAGACTCTGATAGATCCTAATGCCGATGAGAAAAAACAGACAGAAGCCGTAGCCGATGCTTTTGGAGTTGAACCTAATAAAGAGGGTTTGAAGAAAGTAGATGACTACCTATCGCCTGATGGGAAAGGTAAGGGTGGTAACAAAATCAATACTCTGTTGAAAGCTATCACACAAAACGCAGTGGGTGGTGCTATCGGCGGAGAGCGCAGTGTCGCCGCTCGTTTATCCAAAGCCATAGGTAAAGGTCTAGACAAAGCACTTGAAGTTGAGTTGGAGCGTGAAAAGGCTGTCAACGAAATGATGAAAGCGGCTCTTGGTAACAGACCAGAGCTATACGGCGATAAACCTGTACAACGTAAATCTAAAGAACTGGATTTTGAGTACTATGAGTATCAGCCCACTAAAGCGGGGGTAGACGCAGGTAAAGAAGCTGTGGTTGCACTAGATCGAACATTAATAGCTAATTACAACAACAAACGCGACACTATCGACGCTAACTTGGAAGCTATTGATGAGGCTATGGGCTTATTAGAAAAAGGCGGTGTGTCAGGGTTTGACGGTGTACTTAATAGAACACGAGATGCTTTGAGGGGTGTACCTGGCGCATCAATGTTCTTGGGAGAAGGGTTGTCAAATGCGACCAAATACGACCAAGTGCTACGAGTCTTGGCGGCACAACTTGCACCAGAACTACTAGGTGAGAGCGGACGTACTATTTCTGATGGTGACCGTGCACGCGTTGCTCAGATGCTAGGCTTCGCTGTCACAGACATGGGCAACGGTCAATTCCAAATAGGTCAGTTTGTGGGTCGTGGCTTTAAAGACGAAAAAGAGTTGCTCAACCAGATGCAAAAGATTGATGAGCTTCTTCGCGGTAAGGCTAAGAAAGTTGACGAAGAGTTCTACTCTATCGCAGAGCGTATGCCTGGTATAGAGGTTCAACGCCCTGAAGAGCAGACGGAACAAACAGAGCAGTCAAATCCTAACGTCATCAAAATGACTGAAGAGGATATGGAAAAAGAACTGAACCCGAAGAAATCGTAGGAGAGTAACATGGTTGATATCGCGCTACCTACGGGTCAGATTCTTCAGATTCCAACCGATGACGTTGAAAAGGCAAAAAGAGTTGCTGCCAACTACTACAACAGGAACAAAGAAGCTCTAGCCTCGGCTCAAACGACCGAGACTACAGTTAACGAACCGAAAGAGATTGACCGTAGTGGTGTGGACAACAGTGCCCTGCGTCGATTCCTTGCTCGTGCCGAGAACGATGCCGAGTATGAACTGCGCCTACAGGATGCAGGGTTTACGGAAGAGATGTACAGCAAAGACCCCGAGGGTGTCGGCTATATCATCAACCGTGACAAGCTAACACCAGAGCTACGTGAGAAGTACGAGATTGAAGGTTCTGGTCTACTGTCTGTTGAGGACGAGGGCATATCTTACAATGACTTTGCAGAATTCTTTGCAGGGAATCGAGGCGCAATCATCGGTGGTACAGTCGCTAGTTTAGCGGCGACAGGGTTTGGTGTACCTGCTGCGATGCTCATAGCCGGAGCAGGTTCCGCTGCGGGGTATTTACTTGATGAGGGTTTAGAGTACACAGGCGGTTTACAGGCGCAATCCAGTTCCGATGTCGCTCGGGATGCATTCTGGGAGGGTGTGTATGGTACTTTTGGTGAGGGCGTAGGTCGTGGTATATCCGCAGGTTTTGCACGTTTGATCAAAGGCCCTGGTAATAAGACAGCCAATGCAGCAAGAGCCGAGGCTCGTCAGATGATTGCCCAAGGTGCTCGACCCACGGTTCGTGCTACAAACACCGCTCCAATTATGGGTCGTATGCAGGCGATCTACGAAGGTGTGTTTCCTAACGAGGCCGCAGCCAAGAAGAATGCCGACTTCATAGGACAACAAATTAAGGCTATGAAAGAGAGTCGTAGTTTAGGTGATGACGTTGACTACGATAAAATTATGGATGTCATTAACAGAGACATCACACGTATATACGGAACACCTGACGACTTGGTAAAACAGGCTGAGAAAAATTTAACCGAAGTTGTGGATAAGCAGATCGCAGGTGTCGTTAACCTTATGGGTAAACCAGATGCACGAGGCGGTAAGGTTGTTGCCGAGGCACTAGATATCGCTAAACGCACGTTTGACGAAGACGTAAACGATTTGTTTGCTCGTGCGAATGAGATGTTGGGTAAAGAGAAAATCGTTGATGTATCTAGTCTCAGAAGTGCTGCGAGTACAATAATAGAAGAAAACCCTGCATTAGAACTGGGCGAAAAGGGGTTTTTTAAATATGTTATGTCAATGCCTGATGAGGTTGATGTTCAAACAGCGAACAGCTTGCGTACTGCTTTGAACCACGCGTCATTTGATCCGTCGATTGTTGGTTCTGTAGATAGCCAATTGCTTAATAAGCTAAACAGCGCATTAGCCAATTCGTTTAAGAAGACAGAAGCAATAGCTCGTACAATTTCATCTAAACCTGGTTCTATCAGAGGAGCCGATGGAAAGTTTATTGGCAAGCAAAAGTTCCAAAATATGTCCGAAGGTTTTGATATGCTGCGTAAGGCGCAGAACTTCTACAACAAAGGTGTAGATAGATTTAAGCAACCGCTGACAGAAAAAGTATATCAGCATTATATAACTGGCAAAAACTTTAACCCCAATGATTTGCTCGATCCTAAGTTTGGTATCATTACCCCGAATAATGCGCGTGGATTAAATAGATTCCTAAACACAGTTGTGCCGTCTGGTAAAGCGGGTAAGGTAGCCCCACAATCATTAAAAGACGTTGTTCCTGACCTAAAAGTTACTTTGCCTACAGGGCAGGAAGGCAACATGATAGAGCTTGTTGAGCAATTACCTGTGGACGATGCGCTACGTCGTTACTATGACTCAATGCTTATTGATCAGCAACGCTTTGCACAGCGTATTGGTCAGGCACGAGGTCAGGGTGTAGACATCAGAAAAGCAACTCGTCGCCAACTTGCGGGTATGTATCTGACCCGTATGTTTGACGAGAGTCGTGACTTAATGGGTAACATCGACGCGGCTAAAGTTGCGGAAAGTATCAACGCTCTTGGCGATACAAAGAAAGCTCTGTTTAAAGAGGAAGAGAAGCAACTTATGGACGCGTTGTCTGACATGGCTGCGATGGGCAAGAACGTCACGCCAGAGCAGTTATCGCAGTTTGCAGGCCGTCCAATCACTGACCAACTGGCAGCGGTCAACCAATTAACTCAAGCAAGTAAAGAGTTGCGAGGTTTGCCGTTACTACAACAGTTAGAACGTGCTGCACGGGAACAAGACCCAAATAAAATCTTAAACGCTGTTCTTAAAAAGAATGGAGCGGCAGGTGTTAAAGCTGCGGCACAAAGGCTTGATAATGAAACTATGGACGTTGTCCGCGATTTAGCCATGCGTAAAATTATCTCTAGCGCAGGTGATCCGTCTATGCAGAATGGCGAAGACTTTGTTAAGGCTGTGTTCGAAGGGACACACGCCAAAGCCTTTCAAAAACAACTGGACGCTTACGGCAGAGAAACTTTGAGTGCTTTGTTTGGTAAAGAAACAACGGACGGTCTTTATAACTTGGCTAACTATTCCTTAAAGGCATCTAACGATCCTATCAAAGGACTAGGTGGTCTAGCTCCTGCCGTGATTGCATCGAGCTTGGGTGTAGCAGGTATGATGGCTGCGCCGTTTGCAACGCTAACTCAAGCGGCAGGCTTGTCAGTTATGTCGAAGTTTCTACGCTCCGAGGCGTACCTAAAACTAATCTCTCGTCCCACAGGTGGTCGTCCTAAAGGAACACCTGGTATTGATTACGATCAGTTAGGTAATGTTTTAGAAACAATACATAGATTAGTGGGCCAGCAAATGGCGGCGGGTGTGTCCTCTGGAGTAGAAAATACATCGGTTGCCGCCCAAAGAGTCCAAGAAGCGATGCCCGAGATGCCAACTGCGTCTACTATGGCTCCTGCTCCTCGAACCTCGGCTCCTGCTCCTACGACAATGCGTGGTGTCCCTGGACGCATACAAACACAGATACGGTCTAACCCGCAGTTGCTAGGTGGTGATCCTTACTCGCAAGCCGTTAATGCGGAAATCGCCCGTAGACTTCAGTTGAGTGAGAGATAGGTTTTCCGTCAAGCTCAATGTGAAAACCTTCCCCGCCGAACAATCTGACGAGTTCGTCGCAGTAGGATTCTACATCTCTTAGGCATTCTTCTTCATCAATTACCCCTGCCAGTCCTACAGACATGTGCAATAGATCCATGATAGCTTGTATCTGCATTGGGTGCATGTCGTTAAAGTTGACACATTTTTCTTTTTTTATCGTCATTCGACTTCTCCCCAGTTATCTTTGAGTGCGTCATCGACTTTAGAGGGGACTTTCAAGACATTCGACAACCCGTTTTCCATTATGTCCTTGATGCGTCGCGCTTGGTCGTCGCCCTCTACTGAAAAGCATAACTCATCATGGACTGTGAGCATAGGTAAAAGTCCCTCGGCGTAACAATCTTCCATCGCCTTTTTTGTCTGATCCGCAGCGGAACCTTGGATCAACTTGTTTAAGGCTTTGTAAGTAAAGGCTCTTCTGACCATGGGGCCATACTCTTTACGTGCCTCCTCCAAAGGTAGAGGTTTTTTATATCCGAATGTTTTTGGTTCGTATAATTCAAACCTACACTTACGCCCAAGTAGTGTACGAATGGTTCCCACTTTCTCTGCACGTTGCGCAGCCATATCTGCCAAGCCACGAACAAATGGAACCTTAGATGCATGTTCATCGAGCAAATCACCTGCTTCTTCTGGTGTGATCGACAACTGTGTTGCAAGTTTGCCTTTGCCCATTCCATACATAATTCCGAGGTTCACGGTCTTTGCTTCTTTACGTCCAATGCCTGCGATATCAGCGGTCATCTGGTGTAGGTCAACATCCCCTGTGTGATACTGTTCTACGATCTCATCAACCATCGGATGCCTGTTTTCTATGCTTGCCGCAAAGTGTACCAAGAGTCTCGGTTCTTGGCTTGCATAGTCAAACGATCCCCACTTGCATCCGTCTTCTGGTATGAACAGTCCTCGGATCATAGATTTTATTTCTTTATCTCTAGCAGGGATTTGCTGAAGATTGGGGTTTGAAGAAGAGAATCTACCTGTCACAGTGCCGCCATCATCAGAGCGCAGTTGGTGGAATTCACAGTGGATCCGACCATTGGTTTGGTGGCGGAGTATCGTGTCGATAAACGTACTGTCTGCCTTATCAAACTCACGTAGCTTCACAATCGCCTGTGCGACCTTGTGAGGGTGGTTTTGAAGCCATTGCTTGGTGAAGGACGGTGCACCCTTTTCGGTGCTCTCATAGCCCTCTCCGATAGCGTCAAACACTTGTGCCACAGACGCGCTTGCCCAAGGTTCAATATCGATTCCTGATTCTTTCTTGATGAAAGCTCTAAACTCTTTTGTTTTCTTTTGCAGAATACGTTTGGTTTGCTCTGCCTTGTCAACGTCAACACGTACACCTTGTGACCGCATATCCATCATCATAGGAATAAGACCTGTCTCTAATTTCCAGATGTGCCATAGGTCTTGGTTCTCTACTTCAGTGCGTAACCTGTGCCACAATCGCAGAGTTAGTGCCGCGTCCTGTTCTGCATACGCACCAACATACTTAGCCGGTAGCTTGTACATCTCTGCCTTTGGATCAACGCCAAACTCTTTCGCCGCAGCGCGAAGCAATCTCTCGCTCTTTGTCTCCCCAAGATAGTCCCTGCCAAGGGAGTTGAGGGCGTAGCTAAATCGGTTCTCGTCCACAAGTGCGCCTGTAATCATAGTGTCGATGATTCGCCCTTGAACCTCGATTCCTTCTGCTCGTAGCCATCCGGCATCATATGTGGCGTTGTGCATGATCTTGTCGATATCAGGTGTTTCCATCTGTATCTTGAGCCACTTCAAAACCATCTTTGGATCGACGTTCTGACCTTTGGCATGGCGGATAGGATAGTACCCACACCAGTCGCCTGCCGCTACGGCAACTCCGACTATGTATCCGTCTTTACGTGCCCATCCAGGGCCAAGAGTCTTGATGTTTGGATCGCATGTTTCCAAGTCGATAGCGATTTCTTTATGCTGCCGTAAGTCAGGAAACTCTGGAGGGATGTTCCAGTCCTGCTCCATGTAATCCATTTCGTTTTTGATTAAAAAGTCGTTGTCATTAAACAAACTACTTTGCGTCATCCTGCCACCTAATATGTTGTGCGAGTTCTGCCAAAAGATGTTTGAATTCAGATGGGTCGATCAAAGCAACCAACTCACCATTATACCAAACCTTTAAGCCCTCGTCGTATACTGCCCAACGTATCTTAACATCTTTCATATTATATACCTGTATTTTTTTGCTGATTCTAAAAGGTACAAGTTTTTACGTGCTCTAGTGATACCAACATAAAACGCTCTGTGCTCATCATCTGGGTCATTTTCTTCCACGCACATATATGTACTACCAGTATAGACCACACAATTGTCGTCTTCTCCACCTTTCATCGCATGAAATGTAGATACTTTGATTCTTGGAGGTTCTGTGATATCCTCTCCTCGGCGTTCAATGGATCTGATGTATTGCTCCATATCAATCCCTACACGTACAACCTCGTACTCGTCACGATCCGTTGTCGCCAACATCCCAAAGTCTTTGATTAACTCATCAAGTGTTAGTTCTCCTTGCGGATCGGCATTATCAAGCAAGGTTCCCGATCCTCGCTTCACGACTGCGTTTTGCCCTTGTTTGGGGACAACAGAATAAAACTCCTTGATCCTCGATACTTCAACTGCTTCCCCGCTCCGCAGCTCTCGCCACACATGTACGGCTCGTGCCGTATCTAGCGGTATGGATGGGTTGCCTTTGATCGAATAAAAGTAACCTAGCTGTTCTAGTTCGTATGCAAAGTCTTTAGCATACTTGTTTGTTCTTGCCATGATTGTCCAAGACCCCTCATGCAAGGGAACTTGATACAAGTTAGAGACAGTGGTGACCCTACCGCCCTCAGACACGGGATGGAAATCTTTCTGCATTCTATTGTGTATACGCTTGGATATACGGTTTGCGAGATTCCATATCTCTGACGGTAGGCGATACGATTGATCCAAGACGCGCACATTACTAGAGCACTGCATGAACAGACTCACATCCACACCTGCCCAACGATGGATTGCTTGGTCGTCATCCCCTGCAACAATCACACGCTCTGAATTCTCAGCTATTTTCTTAACCATGTCCCACTGCAAGGGCAGTAAGTCTTGTCCTTCGTCCACAATAAACAAATCGGTGTAGGGTGCTTCTATACCAAACAGGCCGACGTATTGTTCAATCATGTCTTCAAAGTCATACTTCTGGTGCGTACTCTTGTAGTTCTGTAGCGTCTCTTCAAGTTGCTGAAGCTTTGCGAAGTGTAGGTTGTAGTTCTGTGCTTCTCGGTACTCTTTTGCCAGTGACGTTTTCCGTAGACGACTCCGCGCTACTAACCTGAGATAGTCGGCACCCCGCCCTTTGACCGCTGTCATCGGGATACCATCATCCGTATGTGTCGCCAGTGTACCTGTAAACTCTAGCCCAAGATCCTTGCCAATTGTTTTGTAGTCGGCAGAGGCCATGATGTCTTTTGTTGTCAGTCCAAGTCCTGCGTATCCCATGGCGTGAAGTGTCTTGACGTAAGGGAAGTCTCGGGGAGACAGGTTAAACTCTACGCACAATCGATCCATCATTTCGCGCACAGCCTTTGTGGTAAACGAAACCATGCAAAGCCTCGATGGATGACCGCCATCACGTAAGTAGTCACGCACATGCTCTATCAAGGTATAAGTTTTGCCTGTCCCTGGTGGGCCTAGTATCAACTCAGGTGTCATAATAAGTGCTCTTTTTGACTGTTGGCAAGAACAGTACAACTAAAACCGTCATCGCTAATTTGCCTACTATTTGACCTTCGACATACGCAAGAGAACCAAACGCAAGGTACAAGAACAGCGCACTGTCTACGATTGATCCCACAATACCCGACGCAAGGATTGCCATGCTGCGACTACGCTTGCGAAGTGGCGCGTATACGGCAAAGTCAGATAGTTCTGAAACAGCAAACGCAACCAAACTTGCCACGGCAATGAACGGGTCGGCTAAGAAGTAAGACAAGAGTGCACCTACCAAAATGGCACCTAACGCCCACTTAGCACCCAATGTGTCATGAACAAAGTCACGCAACACAAGAGCCAAGCCAATCATCAGAACACCACTAGGAGCGGTTAAGCCAAAACCAAGAGGTATCATACAAGGCCCATCGGGTATACAAAATGTGCCTACATTCCCGATCATCCAATTAGCTAACGGAATGGTCGCTATGTATCCCGCTAAAAATCCCCACTTCATCATAACATCATCTCCTGTTGTTCTGGGCGCACTGTCCACTTAACAGGGCATTGCACCGAATCAATTCTACGCGCCCATCTTTCTGGGCATGTCTTCATCTCATTATGGTGTCGTGCAACGTTTGCACTATCGGCACTAGCAAAAGGATACTTGTCTCCTGCCAATGCCAACCCTCGTAACATGTGTATCCAAGGTTTTAAGTTACGTCTTTCAATTGCGTTCCAGGCTTCATTTGCTCTGCGTTCCCACGAATCGGATCCGACCTGCCAGTACGCACCTGAAGAACCAAAACAAACTTTTCCAAAACCCAAATCTATAAGGTGCAGCAAATGCTCAATGGGTTCATGCATATGCCAAACCACTGCCGCTAAAGACTTAGGGTGAGGCCACTCATTAATTAACCGAAGATTGTCTTCTACTTCGCCATCAATAACATCAGGTATGACAGCCCAATGAGGGTGACCCAATCGAGGCTCAACAAACTCATAAAATTTACTCCAATTTGTTTCTTTTCCTTTTGTGAAAGCCGTAAACGCTCCATTGTCCCACATGACTGATTGGGCGTGTGTTAAGCACCAATCCGCATCTCTTGCGTCTGCCATGCTCACACAGAAATGTTTACCTGCCATCTTCAACAACTCTGAACGAGGTGTGATAGGCCCACCATGATAGTGAATCATTCGATCAGTTTTCCTCTTGGTCTGGTATTTACCCAGTCTTCAATCTCAGACAGTACCCAACGACTTGAGCTGCGGCGGTTATCTTCTGGTCCCAAGATGATAGGTTGAGGAAAAGTGGTCGAGTTTTGCGCCAACTTGTAAACATAGGATTTAGAACACCCTAACAACTCAGCAACCTCACCCACCCGCAATAATTTGTTAGAATGGGATGTCATTCGTGTACTCCTTTGGTGATAACTCCATCTCCTCCTCTTCATATTCAGGCACCCACCAAACTCGAACCGTGGTTCTTTTACCGTCTTCCTTAGTTATGGCGTGGTGACCATTGCAGTCTCGGTTGTCATTCAACTCTTTAATGCGTTCCTGCACTTGCGCCGGAGTGTAATGAGTAAACCGTCGATTGTGTAAAAACTCCATCAAACCTGCAATCTTAAACATCGTGCGTCCGTTCTCTGTCCATGGCTTTCCCATCAACAGTTCTTCGGGTTCCATCGCTCGAATACGACTTGTGCAGAACGTCTGGAGTAGATCATCAAACTGACCGCTAATCGTTAGTTCTGGCTGTGCCTCTAACTGTGTGGCGTTTGTCATAAGGTTTGCAACCATACGTTGCCATTGTTGGGGTCGAACTGTCGGAGGCATAATTTGTGCTTGTTCCATACACGCCCGTTGCCAAAGCATTTGGTTTTGCAGTTGTTCTGTGGACAAGTGTATCCGCGTTCCGTTGATGTCCATGAAGTACAACCTGGGTTCAGACAGTAGGATTGTTAGACCACCAATTTGTGGCATGTTTTCCCCCATGTCTCCGATTCCATACTGTCGCATTGCGCACAACTCAGGATCACAGTAACTCTTAAATGGCTCCTGCTTGCATGTGTAGCGATAGTCTTTTTTGGTCAGAGACTTTTGTATTCCAATAACTTCTTTAGCCTCTAGCGGAGAAGTGAACATCTGCCTGTTTTGAGTTTCTACTTCTGGCTCCCAATCGTCTCCAAACTTCTTGCGGCAATACACACCAATCTGAAATAAGGTTTTGTTTCTTTCCTCATTCACAGGCCCATTCCTAAATATATGTGCCAAGCATGGAGGCCCATCTTTAAAGTACTCGCGCTTTGCTGAAAACTTTAGCTTCTCTAACTCTGAAATTTTTACGCGTTTAGCTTCAATGGCATCCAAGAATTCATCTAATTCCATGGCTTCGTTTTTGTCGTTGTAGCAGTAGCGCATCGTTAACTCTGCATTTTGGTATGGCAGGTTAATAAAATTTCCTACGTCTCCGCGCTCTGATAGAATCTTGTCTTGTTTTGGAAAAATCTCACAGCCAGAGTGACCCATGGCTATAGAAATCTCCAACAGATATTCTCGTAATATCGCCGCATCAATAAAATCATCTACGAAAAGATACAGATGTGCTCCGCCTGATTTGGATCGACAGTGTAATAACGGAAGTTCTAACTCCGTAATCTTTTTGTGTAGATCCTCGTGATCTAGATCATAGTCGTCTATGTCTAGTGCGCCCCATATGCACTGATTATTTTCGTTTATTGGGATTGCTCCAATACCGATGCTTCCATCGATGTGGCCTTGCATTTTTTCTTCCGTCAGCGTCTCGTGCACAATACGGCTATCCGCATCCGCTTTACCGTTGCGTCCGATACGTCCAACCTTAGTTTTACCGTGCGCTGCCTTTGAACCAACAAAAGCAGCCAACATACGTTTGGCGTTTGACATGCTAGGCTCCAATTGAGATTGCGAGGGGCGGTAGAAAGAGGAGGATACCGCCCCCCAAGGCTGCTACTTAGAATGGAATATCATTCGATTCTTGGGAGGATGAGGACTGTCCGGTTTCCTCATCGTTAGCAGCCTTAACCTCACCTTTCGCAATAGACTCGCGGAAGGTTTTCGCAGCGATCAATAAATCTCGATCCTCGGGTCTTGGATCTTCTGCCAAAGATTTGACCTTTTCTACTGCGTAATTAAACCATGTACCTCTGTCGTTGCTTTCCTCAACAGTTCGCAACCGCCAGATCGTACCGATTAGCGGAGGTTGTACCAATCCATGCTTTGGGTGTTTAATGCGTTGCATTGTAATCATGGACTTCCAACGACGACTAATTTTAAGTTGCGTTGATTTAAAGTCTATGACCGCAGGTTGGTACATACCTTCTTCTCCCAACACCAAACAGAAATGTTGATCTGAGTTGACCAGTTCATTCCCGTTAGGCAGGGTTGTCTTTGCACCCACACGAGTTGCCTTCTTGATCGCAGGATCATTGGGTAACAACTCGCCAACATATCCTCCACCCTGCTCTTCTGGGATAAATTCAATGTATTTAGTGGTCTGGTAACACGGGATCACTTCAATGCCTGTCTCACCTGACCAGAACTGAGAAGTGAGCTTATTGTAGATATCACCTTGCTCAAGACCTGCAATGTATTCTGCTTCTTTCTTACGAAGCTGTGGTGACATTGCTTGTGCAACACGAATGAACGGAATTTCTAATTCCGAACTGTCATATGATGCACCTTCTCCTGCACTCTCGTACAGATCGTCCATGATATCGTTAGATAGTGATGTGTTCTTTTTTTCTGCTACCGCTGTAGACATGATTATTTCCTTTTTATGATTGCCGCGTTGGCGATGTATGCCCCGAACATGTCGAGATCGATTGGTTTACCTTCAGTGACTCGTTCCTTTACAAACGCACGTAGGGTTGATGAATGAACATATGACTTTGAACTGGTTTTAAACCCTTCTTGCTCCAAGCGACCCACAAGATCCCCTGCAATATTGTCTTCACCTTTTCCAAATGACACAGTGACATCATTCTTAATGATATCGTCTAGTCCTTCTTGTCGGAGCCACGCATGTGCCTCGTCCTTTCTGTCAACTGGTATCGATGCGGACACCATCATCCGCCGCGACACAGTCACGCCATCTACATCAACACGCTCAATACCCATCTCGTCCATCAAGGCAGGGATGCGGTCATGTGATAATGCTTTCTGATTGCGTTTCAGAGATTTTAGCAATGTCTCCGCGTCTTCAATCTCCGCCTCTACGGCGCGTAGATCTCGTACTAATTGAGATAGTTGCTTTGTGTTATCAGTATGTATTTCCCCGAGAGCTTGCTCTGGTTCAAACATATCGTCAAAAATATCGTCCATTCTAGTTACCTCCATCTTGGACCTTCAAACCACGCGACAAGACTTCTTCGCACACCCCGCGTGACGGGATTGACACGATGCAGCATGTAACTTGGGAAAGTGAGAACAGTGCCCTTGTTTTTGATCGTGTCTGGAAGTTTAACTTTCTGTATCTCGAAATCGCCTCCGTCATACTCAGATGGGTCTGACAGTTGCACGGTCACTGATATCTTTCGGTCAAACATCACATCTTCATAGAAGTGCGTGTCAACGTGCCAGTTATAGTGACCCTTTTCGGATGCATGATACTCTGTGTATTGAATGCCGCATACACGAGTGACGTTAAAGTCATAGTGATAACGGTTCATATCTTCTACGTGATTCCAGAGAACTTCTCGAAAGTAACCAGTATTCGGTAACCAAACCAACTGGCTACTCCTGACTTTACTATTATCGGCTTGTTTAGAGCCACCGACTTTAGCTTTTACTCGATCCTTGTTTTTAACAAACGCAGCGACGTTATCTAAAAACTTTGAATCTCGTAAGCCAGGTGTATGGGTGAAGTGCTTTCGCATAAGTATATCCTCTTCAGGTTGTTGACTTCATCCGGATCGCTCCGTAATATGGACAATAGTGGAGATATATGATGACAGTCAAGTACCAAAATTACAAATATAAATATGCGCCCTTTGCTCATCAGAATTTGGCTTTAGCAAAAGGATCTGAAAAAACTGAATACGGCTACTTCATGGAGATGGGCACAGGCAAATCAAAAGTGCTAATCGACAACATGGGTATATTGTACCTGCAAAATAAAATTAACTTTGCACTGATTATTGCACCCAAGGGCGTGTATCGGAACTGGGTCAGCAAAGAGATACCAGAGCATATGTCTGATGATGTGCCTTACCGAATCATTCGATGGGTGGCCTCACCAAACAAAAAGCAACAAGTAGAGATGAGGTCGGTGAAAGATGAATTTGACGGTCTAACCATATTTGTCATGAACGTCGAATCTTTCTCCTCGGTCAAAGGCAGGTCCGCAGGGGAGTGGATGAGTCGTGCGCTTGGGGCCAATGGCCTGATAGCAATCGATGAAAGCACCACCATCAAAAATCATAAGGCCAAGCGCACAAAAGCATTAATTAAGATCGCGGAGGGCTTCAAGTACAAAAGGCTCTTGACAGGCTCTCCTATCACAAAAAGTCCGATGGATATCTATTCGCAGTGCGAGTTCCTCCGTTCTGGGCTTTTGGGATACACAAGTTATTATGCGTTCCAAAATAGATACGCTGTTATCAATAAAAAAACTATGGGCGCAAAATCGTTTCAGCAAATCGTCGGGTACAAAAATCTTGATGAGTTAACTGTCAACCTCGATCCATTTACTTTTCGAGTGTTGAAGAAAGATTGTTTGGATTTACCCGATAAAATCTACACCGTGCGATACGTCGGGCTGACATCAGAACAAGAAAAAATGTACAAAAGCATACAACAGTCGGCCTTGGTGATGCTTGACTCGGGAGATTTAGTTACGGCTCCCGCTGTGATAACGCAATTGCTTCGACTGCAACAGGTTTTGTCGGGACATCTAAAAACAGATGATGGTGATACCGTATACTTTGACAGCAAACGTATGGACGCGTTGGCGGAAATTCTAGACGAATATGATGGCAAGGCAATCATCTGGTCCAGGTTCCGCTATGATATCCAACAAATCGTCGGGATGTTAAAGAAACGATATGGCGAAGATTCCGCAGCGGCATACTATGGCGATACCAGTGATGATGAAAGAAACGATATTGTAATGCGTTTTCAAAAAAGTAATGCACTTCGCTTTTTTGTCGGGAATCCTGCGACTGCCGGATACGGTTTAACTCTGACTGAGGCGAATCTTGTGATATACTACGCCAACGACTTTAACCTGGAGACGCGGATTCAAAGCGAGGATCGAGCACATCGCATCGGACAAAAGCATAATGTGACATATATCGATCTGGTGACTGAAGGTACAATCGACGAAAAGATCGTGAAAGCACTACAAAATAAAATCGAAATCGGGGCTAAAGTTTTAGGAGAACAGGCGAGAGAATGGTTGACACTACAGTAGATGATAAACAGGCCGCAGCAGCCGTAGAAATTATGGTGGACTACAAACGAGGATTGAGAAATCTTCAAACAGCGTCCTTGGCTCTCTATCAGGTTGCAGGAATTGAACCTGAATATGGCGCAATTATTCTTAAAAATATGAAACGCGATAACGTGACAGATATCCGAGGGTATTCAAAAGAACCCGAAAGATTGAAACGCGGCAAGGAAGCAAAAAAGAAGCCCCCAATTTAGGGGGCTTTAGTTTGAGGCAGTAAAGTCTCAAGCGGAAACCTTACTTTTTATACATTAGCCTCTTCTTTATACTCTGTATAGGCTTTTCTTAGAATTACTCCTAATGCTCGGGTCATAGATCGCTCTTGATGTTGAGCCATCTCCCGCAGCTTTTCATGGTCATCCTTCAAAACCGCCACATTTTTAAGTGTTGGTTGTTCTGTTGTGGTCATTTAATTATCCTCATCGACTAAGCTAAACGCTTCAACGCTGACGACTATACCATCTTGCATAAATTTATCAAGTAAGTCACTGACCACTTGTTCTTCTTCACCAAGTTCGTCACATAATTCATCAAATTCCCATAATGTTTTGATGACAGTGTCTTGTCTGGCGAGTAATCGACGCAACCTTATGTCTATCGGGTCTTCAATCTCCGAATCATTAGACACAATATGCACTCGGGTTGCCCTCCAAGGAATTCGATCCTGCATATCTGGGTAATTCGGGACAGCATAGATTTTTAACAAATCTTGCTCCTTCACCCCCATCTTCTCCACGATGCGTTTATTGACAAATATCTGCTCACCGTGACTGTTTGTTGCAAATGCCGATCCGCTTTCCGCGACCACATCTACGACAGCTTTAAATATTTCGGTTATACCATTAGAAGTCTGGCTCATAGATTTCTCCATTCTCTTGTTTGTTCTTGTAGTAGTTTATTTGTTTTACTAGCCCCTCGATCCTTGGATCTCGGTGGTTTTCCCATTCTATATCATCGACTTGTTTTTGCAAATCCTTGATGATGTCACTTATCAGACTTAATTTCGGCATGTCTCGGTAATCCATATCTTTGTTTAATTTGTATAACTGCTTGATGGCTTATCCCCAAGATAGTTCCTATCTCGCGCATTGTCATGCCTTTAACAATCATACGGTTTACAATAGCCGCCTTTTCCGATAATTTCTTTGGTCGGCCTCCTTTCAATGCATTTTCTTTTGCTTTGTTGTAATCAACAGGTTTGGTCTGAAGCCTCTTGTTTTTCGCCTTGTCTATGTCAAGTTGCTTCAGCCACGCCTGTCTGTACAGGTCTTCATACTGCTCTCGGTTCATATATTTACTCCTGCTTTTCTCAAATCGGAAACAAACTTCCGCAGCTCCATTCTCGCACGCCACAGATCGTGTTGCACGTTTGGATGATAGTTTGTCCTGTTTGCTTCCTGCTCGTATTTATTTACTTCGTTTTTCAAAAAGCGATACTCTGCCTGTTGTGCGGGATTTAATGCCTCATCTCCCATTTATACCTCCATGTAACTTTCAATTAACCCTTGCGCGACTTGCGCCGTGATGGCGTTTCCATAGGCGCGCAATCGTCCCACTCTTGCGGTAGCCCCATAAGCCAACGGGAATGTGCAGGGTTCAACTGGCCTCCACTTTCCATCTCGGCAGAGGAGCCAGTCAGCATCTCCCCAGAAGCCGTTAGTCTCATAGGTTCTAGTTTCGGTGGCACTTCCCCCTTCGCCTCGAACACTGCTTCGATCATCTCGGGAGATACCTGCTCCCTCAGATTGCACGGGAACGATCTGTTCTTGCGTGTCGTCTGATGCATCTTGATCATCGCTTCTCGGCTCCTGAGTGGAAGACTGTCCATCGTATTCGGGGTTGCCCATCCTGCCATCTGCGATAACTGAGTGAGACTGCTTCCCGTCATGTTGTCGGTGATCCCCGTTCCTCCCCGTGTCCCGTCTGTCGCACTGGGCGTTGTCCACCCCGACATCTGAGACTGCTCGGGCAGGTTCATGGCTCGGGTTTTCCACTTCTTCACCGACTCGGGTTTGGCTGCTCCCTTGTGATCCGATGTTGTCGGTGTCGCCCATCCCGACAATACCGCTACCACTTCCTCCAGATTGGATTTGTTGCGGTTCGCCAGTTTCTCTCGGTTCTCCTCGGTTATCGTCGGGTGGACCTTGTTCGCTCTCGGCGTAGGCCAACCTGTCAGTTGTGCCGCCACATCCAATGTGTCGGTGCTGATCTTGCCATTCCGAATTCGACCCCCCTGATATCCGCCCTTGTGATCTCGGGTTGTCGGTGTCGGCCACGAACCAGAGGCGTTGCCTGATGTGCGGAGCACCGAAGCCCGCAGAGCACATATCGAAAGCCCCGATGGCGTAGTCCGCTCCTTCCATGTCAGCTTGTACAAGGTCGATCCAACCGAGTCCGTCTTTACTCGCAACTTGCTCTCCAAAGACCGTTGCAGGTCGGCACTCTTGGATGAGGTGAAACCAGTGAGGCCAGAGGTGCCGCTCGTCAGCCATCCCTTTTCTTGTGCCTGCACCGCTGAAAGGTTGGCAAGGACACGATCCTGTCCAGACTGGGCGGTCGTCTGACCACCCTGCCTGTCGGAGTGCATAACTCCAGATTCCAATTCCTGCGAAGAAGTGACATTGAGTAAATTCATAAAGTTCGTCTGGTCGGACATCTGATATGCTCCTTTCATCTACGACACCATCTGCGATGTGTCCTTTTGCAATTAAATTTCTTAGCCACTGTGCGGCGTAGGGGTCGATCTCGTTATAATACGCTGTCATCGTCATACCCCCAATCTTTGCGGTCAATCTGGTTGTCATATCCCTCCCAGTATGCCGCAATTTCTCCCTCAGTCATCCTGCTTTTTTCGATAACCTGCTTACCAAGGCCATCTAACCAGATATGAGGACGACCACTTCGACCATAGTATGCGTCCGCAGATCCACGATCCAAGGCCCTCTCTTCTCTGTCCATCATCATAGCTTTAACTTTGCCCATCACCACTTCTCCCCAAAATATTTGCGGAATATCTCATCCAACATTTCTTCGATCTCACGTTCAGACAACTTCATTTTCTTGCTCCTCTAACTCTGGTTCCCAATAGTTATCCTCACCGTTGAGATACTCGCCCTCAAACATCATCCCCTCATCTTGATAGGACGCTTCAACATGCAATCCCATCTCAAACAACTTGTCCCAAACAGGAATGGGTGGTGACCACGCTGTCCAACAATGGAAGGTAAAAGATGCAAGACCCTCATCGTCTGGCGATGTCCAAGTCGGTTTTTTGTCAGTGCCATGATAAATAATCGGGTCGCTGATCTGCACATCACAGACATCCCACTTTGTACCCCAATTTTTCAAACGCCAACTATACCAACCGTCAACCTCGAACCCCTCACACCTAGTCTTAGGCGCAAGCCACTGCTCAAACGGCATCGGCACAATTAATTGGCAGAACTGTGGATTTAACAGATTGCCATCGTTGTATGGATTGTGACCGTTATCTGTCAGAGAATTATAGATTGTCTCAACTAAAAATCTCTGACCGTGAATATGTACTTGCTGATCGCAGTGATTAGGCATTTTCCCACTCCTCATCTTCCATTGCGTTTTCGATTGCTGCTTCTACAAACCATCCCCCAAAGTTGGGGAATGAGTTAAGGTCGATCTCTACAGACTTATTAAATGTGTCATATGCGACTTTCAGAATACCTTCAGCAATGTCGATGTCTTCCATATTATTATATGCTTTATCGTCACGCTGATTTTCCCAGATACCCTCAAGATTACAGATGATCAGTTCAAGGTTGTTTTTATTGGTCACTACAAACTTATCCATTTGTCGCCTCCTTATAAATTGCTCGTGCCTCATCAATAGGTAGATCGTTTAGAATAACCGCATCAGGATGGTCACGCATGATCCGCGCAACTTTGACCTCATGACGTATCTCAAACAATCCATCAGATGTTTTGAATAAATGCTTGGTACGCATCACGCGTTGCATATCTTTCTTATACAAGAAATCAGTTACCTGCTCACCGCACCATGTCTCCAATGACTGACCAAAACCTTCAGGACACCAGTCATACTTGCCAAGATCAGTGTTAGGCAGAGATTTGAAATAATCCTCAATCTCTTCTAACTTGTTCTGCCAGTCTTTACCGCTTGTGTATTGACTCTTGGGGTGAGGGTATACTGTGTCACAACCACCGACACCGTCATTGCAAACCATAGCAAATGGTTTGCCATCAAGATATAGATTTGCACTATAGCAATATGTCTCTTGACTAGCCCAGTCTGAGTGCTTGATTGATTTTAAAGATAGTTCCATAGTTTTCTCCTAAAATGCTGAATTGCATGTATGTAGATTACTTGTAAGTAATTTGTTTGTCAAGCAACTCGGTTCTTGACCCTCGGTTCTCCGAAACCTGAGAACGCATACTCTTCCTCGATTCTCTGTTTACCTTATTTACACATTCAGCCAGATTTTTAAAAAAAAAAAAAAAAAAAAAAATGAAAACACCGTAAACACCGTAAACACCGTAAACAGCACCCGGAAAATTTAACAAACTCAAAACTTTATAAGATGCCCTCCTGTTTACACCTGTTTACATTGTTTACACTTTGATGGGTAAAATGGCCTTATTGCTAGAAAAGTCCTTTCTGTTATATACTGAAAAAAAACAGGATTTGGACATGTCATCTACAAAGAAGAAGATTGAGGAAGAGCATGGTCGGCAGCTAACTAATCGGCAAATGACCTTTGCTAAGTTTATTGTGGAGGGGGTTTATTCCAATGCGGAATGTGCTCGGAAAGCAGGATATGCTCCTGACCTCGCATCGAAACAGGCATCTGTTCTGTTAAATGGCAGAGACTATCCACATGTTCTGGAATACATCACAGAATTGAGAGAAGAGCGTGAACGTCGATATGGCGTTAGTTTGATTGGGCAACTTGAAAGATTTCACCAATTGTCTAAAGGTGCTGAAGAGGCAGGTCAGTTTTCGGCGGCAGTCAATGCTGAAAAGATACGATCTGCGTTAGGTGGTTTGACCATTGATCGACGCGAGAATATCAACACCATGGATCAGTTATCTCGTGATGAAATAGTCGCTCGTTTGGCAGACCTACAGAAAAAATACCCTTCGGCATTTACTCTGGAAGGGCAGTACAAGGATGTGACAGATGAGCAAAGGTCCAGAATCGAACTTTTGGAACACGATCAGGCAGAACTTGCCGAAGAAGTGCTTCGCAACGAGGATTGAAAACAAGCACGGTGGGGGTGTTCCTGATGTCCACATGGTGTGGGATCACAGACCTTTTTGGATGGAATTGAAGGTAGCCAAAAGTAACGCTGTAAAAGTCTCCCCTCATCAAGTTGCGTGGAATATGGCGTATTGGGCGCGTGGAGGGGTAAATTTTTTCTTAGTTAAAGCCCCCTCGCACAAGTGCATATATTTATTTGAAGGGGATCAAGGTCCAAGATTAGTAGGTGCGGGGCTGTCGGGTCTGGAACCAGTCGGGTCGGGGGTCGGGTCGGTCGGGTCGGGGTCGGGGCTTCAAGGTTCTCGGTTCGATAATGTCCAAGATTTATACCTATATCTAGATAAATATCTTAATGAAAAGTATGGGCGGGGCCCGAAGGCCCCTAAACTCAGTGTTGTACAATAGCGATTGATTTAGCTTTTGCGGATCCCTTGCATAATCTGCAATCCGCGCATTGGACGCGGCGACCCATTTCTTTCGACGCGGGGCAAATTGTTTCGTTTTGCTTGTCAACTTCTCCAAGATTAGCGACCGCGCGAAACGTTCGGCGACCGTGTTGCCAGTGGGTCGCAGCTTCTAAATAACTGTCGGCAGATTGCATAGCGATATCGGGTCGCCATGGTTTTTGGTGTGTGTATGCCATCCAAGTCTCGGACTCAGTTAACACTTGATCCCAAATAAAACTTGGAATTGCGGCGGGGTCGCCATAGGTCCCGACCCGAACAACTCGATTTAAACCTAAAAGAATTCTGTCGGATTGATTTGTTGCCATAGGATAAACGCCGCGTTGATATGATTTCCAGACAAGCAAGGGTCCTTGATCAATACGCACGTAACATTCACGTTCTTTTGCAATTTTGCGTTTTGGGTCTGCTGTCGGTTTGCCGCGCATAATGCAATCGCCACAAATAGAAACGTCTAGTCCCTTTTTGCTTGCAAGGCGCGGGTCGATATCTTTGCACAAAATATAGGTTTGCAAAACTTGACCTGTTTTTGTGTTGCGGTCTGAATAGGTCGCAATTGCCACAATTGGTTGACCGTCAATTAAGCTAGGTCCATCGTAAATGATACCCGCTTTTAGTTGTTTATTAACCATTTTTGGATTCCCTTGGTTAGTTTCTAAAAGGCTAAATGCCTATAAAAACAATATCGTAGCGCGTCGGGAAATGCAAGGCCAGGATTGCGTCGGGTCGGGTCGGGTCGGGTCGGGCTGTTCTTTGGTTCAAGGTCCAGGGCGCGCGGCCCTTTAATAGATTAAGTTTAATATATTAAATAAATGAATGTGGATCGAGCGCAGCGGCTCATCTTTCGATGAGCCACGCGCCGATGTATAGAACAATGATGATTGATAAGAGAAATATACCTAGTGCCATGTTAGGGCCTCGTACATTGTTTGCTCAATTGTTTGCAGTAGTTGCTTGTGTTCTTTGTCGTATTGATCGAGCGGCTCGTTTTCGCTGTCAATTTCTATGTCGTAAATCCGGCCGCTGATCACATCGGCAATCGCTGACACTTGGCGTTCAGTAAGTGTGATTGTGTACTGTTTCATGATTGTTTCCTTGTAAAAGAAAGGGGGCTTGCGCCCCCTTGGATTAGACTTTGTATGCATCGCGCCAATCTGGATCAGCGTCGATCAGCTGACCATACTGCATAATTTCACGCGCATATGTATCGCCCAATTCATAACGCCCTTCATCCATCATGGGTGAAGTAGCTGCGACGAACCAACGTGCATAGGGATCCTTCGCTTCAGCATCAGGGTGCTTGTACGTTTTAAGTATTTTCCACACCCAACCTGATGAATTGGCATAGGTCGCGTATGGTTGTTCTTGTGTTCTAGTTTTTCCGAAGGGTGTTCTTGGCATTGTTTCTTTCCTTGTTAAGTTGCTAAGTAGTGTGGACATTATGCCCACACCAATTTTTTGTATGGAACGCATGTTGCGTTCTCATTAAATGCCGCTTCACCATGAAGGGCAATGTATTGCGCCTTGTTAGGGGCGCGGTACTGATAGTGTGAATGAACGCGTTCAGCTTGTTCTAACTCAATTGCGTTGTCTTCAATCTTTGCAATCTCAGCTTTCAGCATTGCATCTAGTTCCTTGCGCACGTTTGATAGATATGTATGCGCTTCTTGCAAGTTGCCTTCAGCTTCAAGTTCAGTTGCAATCTTTAATACTCTGGATATGTTTTTCATTGTTTCTTTCCTTGTTAAGTTGCGCCCCCGAAGGGGCGCGTTGTCATTATGCTACTGATTGTTTTTGAGTAGCGGCGGCATTGTATGTTTGCTGAGTGCGATACTCTGCAACGTCAATGCGTGACTGCATTTCGCGTGCTAGTTCTTGCGCAGCTTGCACAATGATTGAATTCACATCGCGTGATAGTTCGCTAATCTCATCAATCTTGTAGTTATATTTCTGCACGCTAACTGCATCGCTTAGTGCTTCAGCGAGTGTGCTTGCAGTGTTGATATCAAGTTCGATTGTGATTGTGTTACCGTTTGATTTTACAAATTGCATGATCATTGTTTCCTTGTGTTGATCATTTCTAAGATGAAGCACCATGCTTCATAACGTAGTTATGACAGATAATTTACATGTGGTCAACAACTGATTTACATGTGGCATGGTCGGTCGGTCGGTCGGTCGGATCAGGTCCGAGCCAGTCCCTTGGCTCGATCGCGCGGGGGTTACTCTGTCCGATATCTGACCGCAGCGACCCATCGGGGTCGGCCCCACCCCCTTGACGCGCGGCCGGGTTTGTGTGGAACTCGCTTACACACAAGGTTTTGTAAATTCATTCGTGTATAATTTCATTGCTAGGAGTCCCTAGCCCCCAAAAAAATCGCGGGTGTATTTTCATTTGGGTTTGTTGTAAGGTAGTACACGAACCAAGAAGCGAGAATCTTATGTCTGATTTTAGAGATCGATTAGGCCAAAGTGAAAGTAGTGGTCGTTATGGTGTTGTTAACCGTCAGGGTTATACTGGTAAGTATCAGTTTGGGCCAGATAGACTCTCAGATTTTATGAAGAGCACGGGCAAGAAGTTCAGCATGGATCAGTTTCGCAGGGATCCTGCGTTACAGGAGCAGGTTCAAACTTGGCATGAGCAGGACATAATGAACTATGCTATGGATAACGGTTTAGATTATTACTTTGGCAGGAATGTTGGCGGTGTTCAGATTACGCCAGAGGCATTGATGGGCATGGCTCATCTTGGTGGTAAGTACGGGATGCGTAAATTTTTGGAAACTGGTGGTCGTTACGACCCGGCGGACAGCAATGGTACGACATTGAGTGATTATGGGAGAAAGTTTAGCGGTTCTCGCTCCTCGACTCCTGCATCTGCGCAGCGTCAAGATCCTGCGGTTCCTCAGTTACCTGATAATTTACGTCGTGCGGCGGAGGTTCTTGGTTCTATGCCCTCGGATATGGTGGATCCGAATATGGAAGCAGGTATAATGGCAGCAATTAAAGCGAGGATGGGTTAGTGCAAGCAGCTGAGAAACTAGAATTAGATTACATTTATCTTGGGGTAATTGATCCTATAACTGAGGAACGGTTTAGGGATATGGGTAAGTTGACGTATGAGGAGTCTAACTGGCCTAAGTATACGAGTTATGATCCAGACAAGATGATACGGGTAGCGCACCAGTATGCGCGTGAGAGTAACAAGTGTTTAATTTGTGCGATAGATCACGGCACTCCGATAGGGGTTTTTGCGGGTCATTTAATTCAGCCGTATTATTCGGATGATTTGTTGGCTCGTGACTTGTTGTGGTATGTATACCCTGAGTACCGCAAGAGTGGGGTTGGTCTTATGATGTTCGAGATGTTTGAGTCTTGGGCCAAGGTTAACGGAGCGACGGCTATAATGATGAGTCAGGATTCCAGTGTAGACATGACTCGATTTAACAGGGTTTTAGAGCGCAAGGGTTATGATTTTATAGGTTCTAACTACTGCGTTGGAGTAGAAAGATGAGATATACGTTTGCTGATTTACTAGGTTGGAGTGTGACGCGTTCTAATATTGCTTGGGGAACTCCTGAACCTGGTGGGGGAACTCCTGAACTTGGTGAGGGTGGCGGTGGTGAGGTTCCACGCAACACCATGATTGGCGATCAGCCGCATATGTTGGCGTATATTAATCCGCAAGAAGCGGATTTGTTGAAGGATTTGGGTGGTTCTGGGGAGCCGGGTCCGGGTGGTATTCCTGCGTATAAGATGGATGATTTGGGCGTTGGCATGTCAGGCACTGGAAAATCGTACAGTGGGAGTGATAGTGCTGTTTCTGGTAGTCTTGGTCCAGGTGGTCGTTCTGGTCATGCGACAGATAACGACGATGGGCCTAGCAGCAGTGGGGGTTATGACTGGGGTTGGTCTGGCTCTACTACCTCTAACGATGATTTCTTTGATTCAGTAAACCAAGGAAGTAACTGGGACGATGACGGTAACAACACTGGTGGGATATGGGATTCTAGTGATGACGATCCTGCGTGGAATGCTTCAGACGAGACTGGCGTTGGATCGGGTATGGTCTATGACGACGATTGGAATACTTACGACGACTCCAGTTCGGGCAGTGGAACGAATTATTACTGGGATTCACCATATGGGATTGATCCAACACTTAATGAAACTGTATATGATCCTAATACTAATACTTATTCTTATGGCGGTGTAGATGGTATAGATGAAGATACAATGGTTGCTATATTGACTGGGGACTTTACTGGTATTGATGTTGGTGTTCCTGGTATTGACACAAGCTATTCAGGCGAACCTAGTGGTTCTCTTGTTACTGGAACCGCATCAGATGAGGCTAACGATTTCTTTGATTCAGTAAACACTGGTAGCAACTGGAACGATGACGGAAGTAACAATGGCGGCGTACAGGACGACAGTGATACTGATTACGGCAGTCAAGTGGATTCAGGTTCTAGTGAAACGACGTATTACACTCCACCTCCTTCATATACGCCCCCGCCTCCTTCTCCTCCGCCCGTTTACTATGACTTAAACGGGGTAGGACATAGTTCTAGGTCAGCTAGGAACAAAGCGAATGAAATCATTGAGGCGCAACGAGCCAAGGATAAGTTGATCCAAGACACGTTAGCCTCGGCGGTTGCTAATACTGTCCCTAAAGGTTCGGGGGCCTATGGCACGAGTGGTGTGACTGCGGAGCAGATTCAAGAGCTTTATGACACGGGTCAGACTATTAACTTTGATGTTCCCGAAGGAGGAGCGAGAGCCGTAGCTCTACCGCCTGGTGTAACGCGAGAACAGGATGGATTCTATGCGTATGGAACCAAGATTGCGAGTGATAAGTGGTTAGCGGAGTTTGAGAACCCTGACGAGTATGGGGATTTCTATGGTGGCAGCTTATCAGATAAACTGGGACAACTTAGAGATCTAGCGGAGCTTGCCGGATCAGGGCTGAAGGATATTTTTGATCCCTCAAACCCTTATGATCAAGTTTCTCAGGCAGCAAGCGATGCTCTCATTGAGATGTATACCAATAATCCTGATTATACTCCTGACTATAACCTAGATGAGAGCAACACATTCGCTGTAAGCGACGGCACAATTGTAACTCCAACAGGAGTCAAAGGTTCAGGTACATTTAACGACGCTAAAGAAGTCTACCTAAACGCGACGGATGAAGAGAAGCAGGCGATCAAAGATCAGGTCATGCAGGTTACTACGATATCCGAAGAAGAGTTCAATAAGCTCTTTGAGGAAGACACTGCGACGGTAGATCAAAGTCAACCTGAAGTTACAACGGACATTCTTTCTGGGTTCCCAGACGGAGGCGAAGACGACAATGCCGGAGGCGACGAGGACTATGGTTCTGGTCAAGGTGGCTTGGGATTCATTGACTCTCCGATTAGCGGAGGTGGCGGTGGAGATCTTGGATTACCCGAGGGCGGAGAATCACCGCTATCGGAGGGAGTTACAGGAAGCACGGGTTCTGTTGATGCACAGACGGATCTCGATTCTCTGTCCTCTGATACTACTTCGGATTCGCTTGACATACTAGGCTCTCCTTCTGACGACGTAGAGGTTGTTGTAGGCAGCGGCGACGATCTTGATTTTACTGCAGGAGATGACTCACAGCCTAATGTGGATACGAGTTCTGATGTGGAAGTTATATCTACAGGCACTGGTCAGGTTGGCGTTGATGAGAACGGAGACATAGTTGTTTATGGCACTGATGGCACGGGGGAGACGGGCACTGGATCTGATTCTACAACCATTGACGGGGACTCCACTGGTGAGGGCAGAGGTGACGAAACAGGTGACGAAACAGGCATTACGAACACTGACGTTGCAGGCATTGGTGTTGGAAGCGACGAAGGGATTGGCGGTCTAGGCGACTCAGGACTTGGTTTGACTGGCGGTGAAGGTCTAGGACAAACAGGCGAAGACTCAATTATAATAAGTGGCGGCACTGGACTTGAAGGTGTTGGTGACGTTGAAGGATCGGGCACACGCGATGAAACAGGAGAAGGCGGCTCTGGCGGTGAAGGATCTGGCGATGGTGAAGGTGAAGGATCTGGCGATGGTGAAGGATCTGGCGATGGTGACGGTCAGGGCGATGGCGAGGGTGATGGTGACCAAGATGGTGGGGGTGAACGTGACGGCAACGAAGAACCACCATTTGAGTGCCCTGACGGTTTCATCGCTAAAAAAGTCAACGACCAGTGGGTATGTGTAAAAGAAGGTGGCAGCGATGAGAAACAACCGTACAAAGGTGTGCGACCTAGAATTAAATCGTATTATAAACCGATACAGATTAAGCGATGAACTTACAGGCAATACCTGAAGAAGCACTAAAAGAAATCTTGGCCTTAACTGAGGCCAAGAAGCGGCTTGACATACAAGAAAAAGCACAGAATTTCTTCATGCCATTTGCACATCATGTGTATGAAAACTTCATAGAAGGTGCACATCACCGAATCATTGCCGAAAAGTTGGAAAAGGTCGCAAGAGGCGACCTAAAGCGACTTATTATTAACATGCCTCCGCGTCACTCTAAGTCTGAATTTGCAAGTTACTTGATGCCTGCTTGGTTTTTAGGGCGCAATCCAAAGCTCAAAATCATCCAAGCGACCCACAACACCGAGCTTGCAGTGCGATTTGGTCGTAAGGTTCGTGATCTTATAGATGATCCACAATATAAAGACATATTTCCTGATACTAACTTGAAAGAAGACAACAAAGGCGCAGGAAAATGGCAAACATCGGCGGGTGGCGAGTACTTTGCTGCGGGTGTTGGAGCTGCGGTCACGGGTCGTGGTGCGGATTTGTTCATTATTGACGACCCTCACTCAGAACAAGACGCACTTTCGGAGACTGCATTCGACCATGCATACGAATGGTACACCTCTGGGCCTCGCCAACGTCTTCAACCAGGCGGTTCCATCATTCTTGTTATGACTCGGTGGGGTAAAAAAGACCTCACAGGGCGACTTTTAGCTGCGCAAAGCGGTGATTTAATGGCAGATCAGTGGGAAGTTGTGGAATTTCCCGCGATTTTGCCGTCAGACAAGCCTCTGTGGCCTGAATTTTGGGAGAAAAACGCTCTTTTATCAATTAAAGCCTCGCTTCCTGTCCAAAAATGGGAAGCTCAGTGGCAGCAACAGCCAACAAACTCAGAATCTGCTATTATTAAGCGTGAATGGTGGAATATGTGGGATAAAGACAAGATTCCACCTCTAAAATACATCATTCAGGGCTACGATACGGCATTTTCTAAGAAAGAGACTGCAGATTACTCGGCTATTACGACTTGGGGTATCTTTGAACCCGAAGAAGGTGGCGCGGACAACATTATTTTGCTCGATGCGCGCCGTGGTAGATGGAACTTTCCAGAGTTAAAGGAGATTGCGTATGAGGAACACGAATACTGGGAGCCGGATATGGTGTTGGTCGAAGCAAAAGCGACGGGTACACCACTTATTGACGAGTTGCGGCTTCGTGGTATTCCAGCGTTAGGTTTTTCCCCAGGAAAGGGTAACGATAAAGTGTCTCGTATGCATATGGTAGCCCCGCTATTTGAAGCAGGAATGGTGTGGGCACCAGAGGACAAAAAGTTCTCAGATGAGGTCATAGAAGAGGTTGCGTCATTTCCTAATGGCGATCATGACGACTTTTGTGATAGTATGACATTAGCATTAATGCGTTTTCGTCGTGGAGGGTTTATATCCTTGCACGGTGAGGACGAAGAAGACGACTTTAATTTTCGTCGTAAGCGGGAGTATTACTGATGGCATTGCCACCAATCGTAGATTCAGGGATAGCACCTGAAGACATGATGCCTACAGAGGCATCTGTTGACGTATCTGTACCACAGCCAGAAACATTTGAGGGTGGAGCGGAAGTCATTCAAGACGGGCAAGGCGGTGCTGTTGTTCAAGCTTTGATGGAAATGATGGGTGCTCAACAAGAGCAAAACATAGATCATTATGATAACTTAGCGGAGCATTTAGATGAAGCGTATCTTGGAGAAATTTCGTCAGACCTTAGAGGGTCTTATGAAGAAGATTTGGAATCTCGTTCAGAGTGGGAAGAATCGTATACAAAAGGCTTGGATCAACTTGGTGTCAAATATGAAGACCGTACACAGCCATTTGAAGGAGCTTCTGGTGTCACGCACCCGTTAATCGCGGAAAGTGTTACACAGTTTCAGGCGCAAGCGTATAAAGAAATGCTACCGTCTGGAGGCCCTGTAAAGACACAAATCATCGGTGTTCAAGACCCCGAGCGTGAAGAGCAGGCTGTTCGTGTTAAAGAGTTTATGAACTATCAAATCACAGAAGTGATGGAAGAGTTCGACCCAGACATGGATCAGTTGCTGTTCTATTTACCGCTTAGTGGTTCCACCTTTAAAAAGGTGTACTATGATGAAGCTAAACAGAGAGCGGTATCTAAGTTTATTCCTGCGCAGGATTTGGTTGTTCCGTATGCAGCGTCTGACTTACAAACATCTCCTCGTGTTACTCATGTTCTACGCATGGACGGTAACGACATCCGCAAGATGCAAATTGCAGGGTTTTATCGTGACATTAACTTGCAGCCTTATGACGAGGATCAGAGCAGCGAGGTGCGTCAAAAAGTAGACGAGATTCAGGGTACGTCACGCACTTATTCTGACGAGATTTATACAATTTTGGAGATGCATGTTGACCTTGATCTAGAAGGTTTTGAGGACATGTCTCCAGACGGAGAACCAACAGGTATCGCTCTTCCATATATTGTTTCGATTGATGAGTCTTCAGGCGAAGTTTTGTCTATTCGCAGAAACTTTGATCCCGAAGGGGATATGGCGAAAAAACAACAATATTTCGTACACTATAAGTTTATGCCTGGACTAGGGTTCTATGGCTTTGGACTTATTCACATGATTGGTGGCTTGGGCCGTGCGGCGACGAGTATTCTACGGCAATTGATCGATGCCGGAACTCTCGCCAATCTCCCTGCAGGGTTCAAGGCAAGGGGCGTAAGGGTTCGCAATGATGACGAGCCGTTACAACCGGGTGAGTGGCGGGATATTGATGCACCAGGGGGCAACATACGGGATTCGATCATCCCGTTGCCGTACAAGGAACCTTCGGGAACCTTGGCGCAGCTTCTTGGTGCACTTGTAGAGGGGGGTAGACGGTTTGTTTCGCTTGCTGACCAACAGACAGCCGACGCAAACGGTCAAGCTCCTGTAGGCACGACGGTAGCTCTTCTAGAGCGTGGTATGAAAGTGATGTCCGCGATTCACAAGCGGCTACATTACGCTCAAAAGCAAGAATTCCGTATTCTAGCGCGTATCTTTAGAGATAACTTACCGCAAGAATATCCTTATGATGTACAAGGCGGCAATCGAGCAGTTTTTGCCGCAGACTTTGATGATCGTGTTGATGTACTACCCGTCAGCGATCCAAACATATTCTCAATGGCGCAACGGGTCACGTTGGCTCAAACGCAGTTGCAGTTGGCACAGTCTAACCCACAAATCCACAACTTGCACGCTGCGTATCGTCGTATGTATCAGGCACTTGAAGTCCAGAACATCGACGAGATTCTCCCACCCCCTCCTCAACCGCAGCCACTTGACCCGGCCATTGAGAATGCCCGTGCGTTGATGGGTGAGTTGTTACAAACATTCCCTGATCAAAATCATGACGCTCATATTGCTTCGCATGTCATGATGCTAAAAACACCTTTGGTGCAAACATCGCCACAGGTCGCGGGGACGCTAACGGCGCATATTTTGGAGCATGTCTCACAGAAAGCGCGTCAAGCCGTAATGCAGCAAATTGAAGATTCAATAAAAGCGGCACAAACAGCGGTGCAAAATGGTCAAATTGATCCACAGGCCGCGCAACAACAAATTGCAGAAGTTCAGGCACAAGCACAAAACCCCGCCGAAATAGAGTATCTTGTGTCTATTGAGCAACAGGCGTTGTTAGAAGAGTTGTACACTCAAGTTATGCCTCCACCACAAGATCCGATGGCAGATCCGTTGGTGCAAATCCGTATGCAGGAGTTGGCAATTAAGCAGCAAGAAACACAGCGTAAGGCGCAAAACGATCAGGCTGAATTAGCTCTCGATCAACAGCGGCTTGTTCAGCAAAGTGCGACTGCCGCTGCTCGTATAGAAAGCCAAGAGCAGATTGCGGATGAACGTAACGAGGTAAACAGAGAGCGTATTGACGTACAACGTCAAAGCATGTCTCGGAGGCAGTAATGCCGATTCTGGAGTCTATAGCGGCTGCTAACGCTGCATATGCAATCATCAAGACTGCTATAGGCAACGGAAAGGAAACAGCCAGTGTTATCGGCGCGGTGGGAAAATTTCTAACCGCTGAAGAAGACATAAAAGCAGCGGTACAAAAGAAAAAAAACAGTCCTCTTACAGCCATTACTGGTGGTGAGGAGGGGGACTGGGAAGAGTTTCAAGCGTTAGAAGATATACGTCAAAAACGTAAGGAATTAGAGTCCCACATCAGACTATATGGGTTGCCAGGGCAGTGGGACAGGTGGCTCCAGTGGCAAAATGAGGCGCGAAAACAGAGGCAGGCTGCACGTAAGGCTGCAGAAGCTGCGCACGCCGAAAAAATGGAACAACTACAGATAGCTTCAGGGGTAATTCTTGCAATTACAGCTATCGTTTTAAGTATCTACTACTTAGGTGTTTACATGGGAAAGTGGTAAGAAAATACGTAGTTTTGGACAAAAACGGAAAAGTGGTTATAATCACTTCGAACAAAAGGATTGCAGATCATTATGGTAGAACTAACGGCAAGGTATATAGACGATCTTAAAATACTGCCTCGGCTTATGATGTTGGCGGTGACGATATTAACGTATCAGTCAGTTCATTGGTATATGAGTTTACCCGATCCTACTATACAACAAAGTGGACTCGTATCGGTTTGCATGGGTGCATTAACTGGATGTTTCGGCATATGGATGGGTAAGGAGTCTAAAACTACAGTAACACATACACCTCGATCTGTGACGGTTAGTAAGGAAGAAAGTTATGACAACCGCTGAAGACTTGCTGACGTTTTTGGTGGTTAAAGCACTTGAGTGGGCACTCGGTGTAGAAATGACATTGTACGGGAGTGTAATGGTATGATTGGTCAGATTATAGGAAGTCTTGGTGGACTAGCGACTGCGTGGGTTGACGGAAAAACGGCGGTACAAAAAGCGAATGCAGAAATCAAACTCAAACAAGCCACTGGCGAGATTGATTGGGAGCTTGAAGCTATACGTTCTGCACAGAACTCATGGAAGGACGAACTTTGGACTATTGTGTTTGTTCTTATCCTTGCTGCTAATTTTGTTCCTAACTTACAAGATACAATGGCACAAGGATTTGCTAATCTTGAGACGACCCCCCTCTGGGTTCAGTGGGGCATGTATGCGTCGATTGCCGCCAGTTTCGGAATAAGAACTGTAAGAGGATTTAAAAAATGAGTTATAAACTAGGAAAAGGCAGCTTGAAAAAGCTAGAGGGCGTAGATGAGCGCATGGTTGCAGTTGTGAAGCACGCTATCACGGTGTCGAAACAGGACTTCTCAGTAATTTGTGGACTCCGGACTATTGAAGAGCAACGTGCATTGGTTGCTAAAGGTGCAAGCCAAACTATGAAGTCGAAGCACATTGATGGTCTAGCCGTAGATTTAATGGCGTACTGTTCGGGGGATCGTTGGGAGTTGAACCTGTACGATGAAATTGCAGACGCGATGGCGGAAGGTGCGAGAGTCTGTGATGTTCCTATAAAATGGGGTGCAGCTTGGACTGTGCCTAACATTGCACAATGGGACGGTGACATGGAATCTGCTATGAATGATTACATAGACACGCGTCGTGGTCAGGGTCGTCGTCCTTTTATCGACGCTCCACATTTTGAACTTGTAGTATAGGAGGCTGACATGGCAAATTGCAGTTCTAAAAAAGAGTATAAAGAAGGTGGTAACGTTTTTTCTGGGATTTCTAAAGAAACAGAAAAGGCTATAGAGGATGCGCTTTCAGAAGCCATGTCTGACCCTAAGAAAAACCCGACATCAAGGTACAATACCCTGAAAGGTCGTAATAATACGTTGAAACGAAAGCCTCGTGCGGAGTTTTCAAGAAATATTCCTAAAGCCCCAAATATTCCGAAGGATCCATCTACTTCTGGTGCTAAATTTATTTCTACGCCTTCGTCGATTAGTTCTGAAAGATTTCCTCGTGACGCAATGGCTAAACGTTTTGCTACCCAAAAATTTGGTTTAGGTGGAGAAGTTGAAGTTCGCCCTGGGGATGTTCGAGACAACCCTAAACGTGGGAAGTGCTACTGATGGTTAATATAATGATCAGCATCCTTCCTGATGGGATGCTTGTAGATAAAATGGAAGCAAATGAGGAGGGCAATACCTGCCCTCTAGCTTGCCAAGATGCAGAGTTAAATGAAGAAAACCGAGAAATGGCGGTAGAAGAATATAACTATCGTGAGCCAAACACAGGGGTTTCTTTTAGGTCTGATGAGGTTTGTGGCACTTGTTGTATGTTTAACCAAACCGAAGAAATGTTGGAATGTTTAGGCGATGAATCGGGAAATACAGGTTATTGTCAAAGTTTAAAATTTGCATGTAAAAAAGAGAATACATGTGACATGTGGGCAGAAGGTGGCCCAATCACATCCGAGCTACAAGAAGAGTACAAGGATAACCTATAATGGATGTTGTCGATTTGGCAAAACACCTGTATAAGAAGATTGAAGAGCGTGAGAAAGATATTTCAAGTGCTCTTGCACATGGTGCTGTTAAAGATTGGGAACAGTACAAAATGTCTGTTGGGGAAATTCGGGGTCTTTCCCTAGCTAAAGATGAAATTAGATCCTTGTTAGAAAGAACCGTAGACGATGTCGAAGACTTTATATCTTCCTGACCATCTTGCGCAAAAAGTAAATAAAGAACGAGCAGAGGAAAAGTCTGAAAATTCTTTAGAGAGCGCATATGTTGACGCTACGAACCGGGTCTTAGACCCATCGCTACTAGACAAACCATTACTAGAAAGACTTCCGCAGCCTACTGGTTGGCGGATTTTAGTTATGCCGTATCAAGGTAAAGCTAAGACTTCTAGCGGTTTGTATATTCCCGATGAAGTTAGGGAGAGGGAAAGTGTAGCAACCGTAGTGGCTTATGTAATGAAACTGGGGCCTTTGGCTTACAAAGATCCTGATAAGTTTGGTGCAGATTGCACGCCTTGGTGTAAACAAGGACAGTGGGTGTGTATCGGACGATATTCAGGTTCTCGTTTTAAGATTGATGGCGGAGAAGTCCGTATCATCAATGATGACGAAGTAATTGCAACAATATTGGAGCCAGATGATGTCAAACATGTCTGAAGAACCCGAGAAAATTGAGGTTGAGATTGAAGAGACGCAATCTGAAGAACAGTCTCAACAAGAACAGAAAGAAGTAAGACTCAAGAGTACTAATGAGAGTACTAAGGAGAGTGTTACTGAAGGTGAGCTTGATAATTACACTGAGGGTGTAAAGAAACGTATTAACAAACTTGCGCAGAAATATCGTGAAGAAGAAAAACGGGCGCAAGAGCTAGATGCAAGAGCTAAGAAGCTACAAGAAGAAAACGATAAGTTAAAAAATCGTATGAAGCAGTTAGATCAGGGCTTTTTGTCTCAAGTGGGTGCTCGATTAGAGACGCAAGAAAATGCTTTAAAGCAGGCACACAAAGAAGCATACGACTCTGGTGATACAGATCGCATGTTTGAGATCTCTCAGCAGCTTGCGGTTATAGTTAATGAAAAACAAAAGTACCAAAACGCAAAGCGTAAAAATGAAAACGCTCGTGTTCAGGTCCAACAACAAGAGCCACAACAACAGGCTCCTGCCCAACAGTATCAGCAACAGGCTCCTAAAAAAGTGGATCCTAGAGCACAATCTTGGGCAGAAAAGAATGAGTGGTTTGGTGAAAACAGTGTTATGACCGCCGCTGCGTTTGCTATACACAACAGCTTGGTCGAAGAAGCATTTGACCCAAACAGCGATGAGTATTATAGTGAACTAGATAGCCGGATTCAAAGTGAGTTTCCTCACAAGTTTCCAAAGGCTAAAAAATCCGGGGGAGGACAGGTCGCTTCTGCAAGTTCTTCAGCATCCCGAGCAAATAAACAGGGGCGCAGGTCGGTCAAACTGACACCTTCGGCTGTAGACATAGCCAACAGGCTAGGAGTACCGCTTGAAACGTATGCACAATATGTGAAGGAGTAAGAAATGGCTGATCGATCACCACGGAAACACGCATCCCGTGAAAAAGATATGCGTAGAAAACCTTGGGCACCGCCCAGTCACCTAGAAGCACCAGAAGCCCCAGAGGGTTATGTGCATCGTTGGATTCGAGTTGCTATGCGTGGCGAGGAGGACAAAATGAACGTCCATGCCAAGTTGCGTGAAGGATGGGAACCCGTCCGAGCAGATGAGTATCCAGACTATGAAGCTCCTGTCATCGATGATGGCAAATATCAGGGTGTCATAGGTCAGGGTGGCTTAATGCTGTGCCGTATACCTGAAGAAACAGCCGCTGAAAGAAACGCGTATTACGGGGGCCGTACCCAAGAACAGATGACCGCTGTGGATCAGGACTTGATGAAGGAACTACATCCTTCAATGCCTATACATAATGATAGGCGTAGTCGTGTAACTTTTGGAGGTCGTGAACGCGACTCCGAATAAAATAAAGGATTGCTACGATGGCAAACACTAACGGTGCATTCGGACTTCGTCCGATTGGTGTAGTCGGTCAGGCTACAAACACCACTGGTGCAACTGAATATCGTATTGCTTCTGGAAACACTAACGCGATTTACCAAGGCTCTCCTGTAATTCCGCTCTCAACTGGTTTTATTGACATTGTTGGCGCGGCTGCAGGTGGAACTGTAGGTCTACTAGGTGTTTTCTGGGGGTGTGAATACGTTTCTTCCACCACTGGTGAAACAGTATGGTCAAACTATTGGCCCGGTTCTGGCGCGGATTCTAACTATCCCGTCAAAGCTTACGTGTATGACAACCCAATGCAAACATTTGTGATCGCATCAGATGCTTCGTTGACAAGTGAAGCAACTGCTCGTGGTCATGTGTTCGCAAACGCAAACTTTGCTACAGCTACTGGCGGCACAGCCGCAACAGGTATCTCAACAGCGAAGTTGGGTGTTAGCACAATCGCTACCACTGCGGCATTGCAACTTCGTATCATCGGTATTCAAGATGATGCAGAGAACAGCGATTTTACTGCAGCGGGTATTCCACTAATCGTTCGATTGAATAACCACTTCAATTCCGCTAACGGCGGCATTGCGGCAGGTACTCCATCGACTACTGGCGTATAAGGAGACTAACTAATGGCTATCTCTCGCGCACAACTAGCGAAAGAGTTGGAACCCGGTCTCAACGCATTGTTTGGTATGGAATACTCACGGTATGAAAACCAACACTCCGAGATCTATACAACAGAATCTTCTGATCGAGCATTCGAGGAGGAGGTGATGTTATCAGGGTTCGGTGCGGCACCAACCAAATCGGAAGGTTCTGCAATTAACTTTGACGACGCAAACGAAGCGTATACCGCTCGTTACAACCACGAAACAGTGGCGTTGGCATTCTCTATAACAGAGGAAGCAGTCGAAGACAACCTGTATGATCGTCTTGGCTCACGTTACACTCGTGCGTTGGCTCGTTCTATGGCACACACAAAGCAAGTTAAGGCCGCAGCGGTTCTTAACAACGCGTTCTCTGCAGGCGTACACGCAGGCGGCGATGGCGTAGCTCTATGTGACGCGTCTCACCCACTAACATCAGGTGGCACGTTTGCTAACGAACCAACAGTAGCGGCAGATTTGAACGAAACATCTCTTGAAGATGCTTTGATCAACATCGCAGGCTTTGTTGATGAGCGTGGTCTAAAAGTTGCTCTACGTGGTACTAAGCTAATCATCCCACGCCAATTGCAATTCGTTGCAGAGCGTTTGATGGTTTCTAACCTACGTGTAGGAACAGCGGATAACGACACAAACGCACTTCGTTCAATGGGTATGTTGCCACAAGGTTATGCGGTCAACGACTTCTTGACCGACCCAGATGCGTTCTTCGTTATGACGGATGCTCCTCGTGGTATGATCCATTTTGAGCGTGCTCCATTGTCTACAAACATGGAAGCAGACTTTGACACAGGTAATATGCGCTTCAAGGCGCGTGAACGTTACAGCTTCGGGTTCTCTGACCCACGCTGTGTGTTCGGCTCACCTGGCGCATAAGGAGGTTACCCTCCCTGAACTAGGGGGCTTCGGCCCCCTTTTTTTCTTCGCCAATAGACATAGAATCAAGACCCCTTTGCACAATATCATTGTGCATGTTTTGAACTACTTGGCAGATGTCCATGTATGCTTTTACCATTGCGTACATCTCTGTATCACCTCGCATCCATCTATCTTGCGGTAATCCACGCTTGGCTCGATTGCAAATTTTATCAGCTATTTTAAAGTGATCCCAAGCTTCAATTTGTTCTTTAGTCAACATCATAACTTTCTCCTAATCTTTCCCTGTAGTGTAAAATGCGATGGCAATTACAACACAATGGGATACATTTTTCTACTTCTTTATACGCTCTTTTCCATTGGCCTGCTTGTACAAAATTATGTACTTTTCCGTCGTATGATTCTGATCCTTCTGGGTGATGAAATTCTATAACGGCTTCGTGTTGAAACCCGCAAAAAGTACAGGATAAACTAGCCTTAAACTTTTTCCATTCTTCTCTTTTTCGTCGTCTGTTTGCGCGGGATCGGGCAAGAGTTTTCTCACGGTTGCGGTGATACCATTCCGCCCCGTACTTTTTGTTATACTCCTTTTGTTTCTCCTTGTCCTTATAGGGCACAAGAGAATCCTGTGTTGGCTACACGATATTTTTAGTGTATCATAAAAAGTGTTAAACTTTAACTCATATATCCCATAGTTTAGCAAGCTGTGGGAGTTGACCTCGGACACGAGAGGAGAAAAACATGGCTACTACACATTTTTCAGGCCCAGTAGACTCTACTAATGGATTTATTGGCGACATCAAAGTTCCTACCTATACGGTTGCAAATGCTCCATCTGCGTCAGACGCAGGAGCCGGAACAATCGTTTATGTTTCTAACGGCGCGGCAGGCTCTGCTATTCTTGCGTTCTCAGACGGGACAGACTGGAAGCGTTCAGACACAGGCGCAACAATCTCAGCGGCATAAGGAGGATAACCCATGAGTAGGTTTAAACCTCCTAGCGAAGAAGAATTAGCGCGTCGTGGAATCGGAGTAAAAACCGAGAAGAAACGCGCTAGAAACTCAGATGGTACGCTCAAAGCAGATGATCCCAGTACTCCCGACGTAAATGAAGCGTGGGAAACTGTTAAGAAGGTTGTTAAGCGTCCTCGTAAAAAGAAGGATGATTAACAATGGCAGCGGCGATCATAGCAAAAACAACTACGGCTACAGGTACGTTGCAGGGAGGCCGCACCAGACTAAAGTCTTTTGCGGTTGTCACTGCGGGAACAGGATCTCCGCAAGTTGTTTTTAAAAACGGAAGCAGCGGCGATACGCTACTTGATATGTCTTTTACTGTATCGGACAACATTCAAGTAACTATCCCTGACCATGGTATCATCTTTAATGATGAATGCCATGTCACATTAACTAACTGCATCTCTCTAACAGGATTCTTTGGTTAATCGTAAGGGGTCGTCATGGTTCACGATATACGTTCCATAACTCAGGTAGGAACATCTGAGCCATTTGAGCTACAGGTGGCCCGGGGGCAGATTCCGGGCCATTCTATTAGGAACTTGTTTGGAACAAATCCTTCAATCGGTACAACATTCCGTACACCTTGGGAGAACAGCACGGCATTGCCATTTTTGTCTGCTGAACAAAAGCTAGATATAATAAGCACTAGCGAGGATGACGCGGAAGGACCGCAAGTTTTAATCGTGGGTGTTGACGGCGACTACAACGAAATACGTGAAGTAGTTGCTTTAAATGGAACTGCGGGTGCGCAAACACAACAAAACTTTTTTCGTATAAATGATTTACTTATGGTAGTAGGTAACGCTGTTGGAGACATCACGGCAGAGTTTAACTCTGTAGTTTATGCAAAGATCATTGCAGGTCGCGGTAGAAATCAGGCTGCGGTGTTTACAGTACCTGCGGGTTACTCGTTCTATCTTGGACGTATTGATGCATTTACAGCAACGGCGAACAACGACACTAAGATCATGACATTTAGAAACCAAGTTACGTTTTCTGACGGGCGGGTTTTTGATGTGGCACAAACTAGCTTTGTGACTCGAATGGATATCGCACGAACGCTTCCCTTTAAGGTTTCAGAAAAATCGACCATTGAATTCCAAGCCAAGATGTCCAGTCAAAGTGCTGATATTGGTATTTTTGGTGATGGCCTTTTGATTAAAGAACAAGGGAGCTTGTGATGGCTAAGATCGACAAGTCCAAGATGAAATGTAACAAGCCCAAGCGTCAGAAGTCTGGCGGCAAGAAGTTTGTTGTAAAGGCATGTGACAAGGGTAAAGAAAAGATCGTCAGATTCGGGGACGCTAATATGACCATTAAGAAGTCAAACCCTGAACGCCGTAAGTCTTTACGT
>Ga0255772_10000188_pt1 | contig 59463 bp, 53 predicted proteins | sample 071ome_34_FD_179970 | JGI IMG/M metagenome (GOLD analysis project Ga0255772, IMG submission 179970) | Coastal salt marsh microbial communities from the Groves Creek Marsh, Skidaway Island, Georgia - 071411BT metaG (version 2) | ecosystem: Environmental > Aquatic > Marine > Intertidal zone >...
CCGAAGCGCTGATCACCGAAGAGGGCGGCCGCATCGCGTCGACCGACAACTGGGGTCGTCGCAAGTTCGCGTACGAGATCAACCACAAGAGCGAAGGCACCTATGTGGTGTGGGAGATCGTGACCGAGTCGGCCGGTCTGCCCAACACTGAGCGCCAGCTGCGTCTCGCAGACGACATCGTCCGCCACAAACTGTTCCGTCTGCCCGAGAAGGAAGCGGCCCGTCGGGGTCTCCTCGGGGAGGCAGCGCCGGCCGACGCCGGCTGACCGGGAGGTTCCATCATGGGTATCGACAACAACGTGAGCGTCACGGGCAACGTGACTCGCGATCCTGAGCTTCGGTTCACGCAGGGCGGCATGGCCGTCGCCACCTTCGGGCTGGCCTGGAACAAGCGCAAGCAGGACGGCGAGGAAGAAGTCAGCTTCTTCGACGTCACGTGCTTCCGCTCCCTGGCGGAGAACGTCGCAGAGTCCATCACCAAGGGCACCCGCGTCGTGGTCGCCGGCACACTGTCGCAGCGCAGTTGGGAGACCCAAGACGGCGACAAGCGTTCCAAGGTCGAGATCGTCGCCGACGAGGTTGCGCCGAGCCTTCGCTGGGCGTCGGCCGACATCCGCCGCAACGAATTCAAGGGTGGCGGTGGAGCGCCGGCGGGTGGCGGCGGTGGCCGTGCCGTGCCGAACGGGGAGCCTCCGGCCTACGACATGGACGAAGAGCCCTTCTAGCCCGCGCTGGAAGATCCGTAACCAACGAAACAGAACTGAAGAAAAGAAAGAACGATGGCGAAAGTCAAGAAGCGCGGCAAGCCCGGTCAGAAGAACAACGACCGGGGCCGCAAGAAGAAGGTCAGTGTCCTCTCCTCGGAGAAGATCGAGTACGTCGACTGGAAGGATGTGAACCTGCTCCGCCGGTTCGTGTCCGAGCGTTCGAAGATCCGGGCCCGGCGCGTCAACGGCAACAGCACCCAGCAGCAGAAGTTGGTCGCCGATGCTGTGAAGGTGGCTCGCGAGATGGCGTTGATTCCCTACGCCACCCGCGTCACCTCCCAGCGCAACAACCGTGGACGCGACGGCGAGCGCGGTGATCGTGGAGATCGCGGGCCGCGTGCCGAGGGTCCGGCCCCGCGTCCGAGCGGCCCGCCGCCTGGCGCCGATGAGGACACCGGCGACGAGGTCATCTCCAACGAGGAGGCCATCGCCGAGGTTGAGGGTGTCACGATGAACGCCGCTGACGAAGGGACCGAATGATGAAGGTCATTCTTCGTAGCGACGTCGATGGTCTTGGCCGCAAGGGCGAGATCATGGAGGTGGCCGACGGCTACTTCCGGAACTTCCTCAGCCCGAAGGGTCTGGCTCTGAAGGCCACCGCCGGTGCCGAACAGCAGGCCGACGCGATGCGTCGTGCCGCCTCGTTGAAGGACGCCGCCACTCGAGCGGATGCCGAAGAGGTTGCGACGAAGCTCGTGCCGATGCGGTTCACCATTGCAGCCAAGGCCGGCGATGGCGGTCGGTTGTTCGGTTCGGTTTCCGCGACCGACATCGTCGCAGTGGTCGAGTCGGAGGCGGGCGTTGAGCTTGAGTCCCGCACGCTCGATCTCGATGCGCCGATCAAGGACCTGGGTGAGCACGTGGTGATGTGCAAGCTCCACGCCGAGGTGGCCTTCCCGGTCACGGTCGAGGTCATCGAGGAGTAATCCCGTGCGGGATTGGCTGTGGGCGGTTTCCCACAGCCAATCCCCAGGGTTTTGCCTTGGGTCCACTGGCGACCCACAACCGGGAGAGGGCACGATCACCCCATGGTCATGAGCGAGTTCGAACAGTCAGCCGCTCAGCGTGTCCCGCCCCACAATCTGGAGGCCGAGGAATCCCTGCTCGGCGCCATGTTGCTGTCTCGCGACGCCATTGCGGACGCCGTTGAGCACGCCGAGACGGTCCACTTCTATCGGCCGGCGAATGCCCACGTGTTCGATGCGATTTCTGGCCTGTACGCGAGCGGCGATCCGGCTGACCCGGTCACCGTTGCTGCCGAACTCGAACGCATGGGCGTGCTCGAGATGGTCGGCGGGCTCGACGGACTGATCAGTCTTCAGGTCAACACCCCGGCGACATCGAACGCCGGAAAATACGCCCAGATCGTCGCCGAGCGGTACCTGCTACGGCGTCTGATCGAAACAGCGAACGAGATCGCCGACCTCGGCTACTCCCGCCCCGACGACGTGCTCCGGGCGGTCGACGAGGCCGAGAACATGATGTTCCAGGTAGCGCAGGGACGCGTTGCCGACACGATGGGCAAGATCCACGATCTGCTCGACGAGACGCTCGATCGGCTCGAACAGCTCTACGAGGCGGGCGAGGGCATCACCGGCACGCCGACCGGCTTCATCGACCTCGACGAACTCCTGTCCGGTCTGCAGCCGAGCGCCTTGATCATCGTCGGTGCGCGTCCGGCGATGGGAAAGACGGCTTTTGCGCTCAACGTCGCAGCGCACGCAGCCGTGCGAGAGCAGAAGCCGACGCTCATCTTCAGCCTGGAGATGGGCCATCTCGAACTCACGCAGCGGATGCTGTGCAGCGAAGCCAACGTCGACGCGAAGAACATGCGCGACGGCAAGCTTAACGAAGACGACTGGACCCGCATCTCCAACGGCATCGGCCGTCTCGCTGATGCACCCATGTGGATCGATGACAATCCGAACCTGACGATCATGGAGATCCGGGCCAAGGCCCGCCGACTGAAAAGCCAAGCCGGTGGTCTCGGCTTGATCATCGTCGACTATCTGCAGTTGATGTCGGGCCGGGCGGGGGCAGAAAACCGCCAGGTCGAAGTGTCGGAGATCTCCCGTGGACTCAAGATCCTCGCCCGTGAACTCGAGTGTCCGGTCATCGGCCTGTCCCAGCTGTCGCGAACGCTGGAGATGCGGCAGGACAAGCGTCCCATGCTCGCCGACCTTCGAGAGTCGGGCGCGATCGAGCAGGACGCCGACGTCGTGATGTTCCTGTACCGCGACGAGGTCTACAACCCGGGCGGCGAGTCCGAGGGCATGGCCGAAGTCATCGTCGCCAAGCATCGTTCCGGCCCCACCGGCACGATCAACCTCGGGTTCGTTCCCCGGTTCACATCGTTCCGCAATCTCACCCGCCGAGACGTCTAGACCCCGTGCCCGGCGAGGGCGGCCCGCTTGGCTCAGGACCATTGCCCGGGCGATGATGCATCGGTGTTCCTGGGAGAAGACCTGCTCGCCTGGCTGGTACTCGCCATCGGTGCCGCGCTTGCCGTTGGCAACGCGCTTGCGCTGATCCGGCCACCGGAAACGAAGCGCAACGATGACGATCTAGCTCAGGCGCCGAAGGGCCGGGCGATCGCCTACATCGTGGTCGGTGCCATCGCCGCCGTATGGGGCCTCGCAACGCTCCTTGCGTAGTGGCGGCCTGCAAATGTCAGACCAGGAGCGCTAGCGGTTCCAGCGGGGCGGACGCCGTTCGGTAAAGGCAGCGATCGCTTCGTGGTAGTCGGGCTCGGTTGACATCTGCTCGAGACGGGCCTGGGCGGCGCGTACCGAGCGGCCAGGGTCGTCATGGGTGGCGTCGATCGCCATCTGGCGCTTTGTGGCCCGGAGGCTGTGGGGGCTGACGTCGGTGACGAGTGAGCGGGCGAGGTCGAGGGCGGCGTCATGACAGTGGTCGTCGACCAGTCGGGTGACCAGACCCATGCGTTCGGCTTCGTCGCTGGTGAAGCGGCGGCTCGACAAGAGCAGGTCGCTGGCGCGGCCGTGACCGATGAGACGTGGGAGCAGCCAGGAAAGGCCGTACTCGGCCGGGAGGTTGAGCTTGCCGTGGGCCGTCGTCCAAGTGGCGCCGCTGACCGCAACCCGGAGATCGCACCAGCAGGCAAGGGCGAGACCGACACCAGCAGCGGCGCCGTTGACGGCAGCGATGGTGACGACGTCGAGCCCGAAAAAGGCGGCGAAGTCGGCGTCGAAGGCCGGATCGACGCCGTGGCCGGGGGTAGCGATGTCGTCCGGAGTGCCGGCGTCGTAGCCACCCCGTTCGACATGGCTCTCGAGCGCCTTGCTGTCGGCCCCCGGGCAGAAGGTTCGGCCTTCGGGATCGCCGGTGATGATCACGACGCGAACGTCAGGGTGGTCCTCGGCGATCTGGAGGAGGTGCCGCAACTCGGTGTGCATACGCCCCGTCCAGGAGTTGCGGCGTTCGGGCCGGCTAAGGGTGATGGTCGCAATGCCGGTGTCCCTGCCGGTACCGACATCCCAGCGGGTGGTCTTGAGGTCCACTAGTCGACCGTGGCGTAGGCGGTGTCGCGGTCGTCGGTGGTGGTTCCGAGGGTCTCCGTTACGGCATCGGCAAGATCGGTAAGGAATTCGTCGGCGACCGGCGCATTGCCGTTGCTGACAGTGGCGTGCAGGGCATCGGGATTGTTCTGCCGGTCGAGATACCAGCCCCGCCGAGCAAGCGCTTCACTGACCGCGAAGATGTCGAGCCGCGCGTCCCAGCCGTCGTCGACCCGGATGGCCAGGATCTGCGCCTGCGGTTCGCCGACGATCGTGATGCCGTCGATCAACCGAACGCCCGCCTGAATCTTGCGGGCGGTGTCGATGGCCGTTCGGGTGAGTTGCTCGTAGCCCTCGAGGCCGAGTCGGTGCATGACGGCCCAGGCAGCGGCCATCGGTGCGCCCGACCTCGTGCCTTGCATGCTGGGTGAGGCGTAGAACCCGCCGCGCCAGGCGTCGAAGGTGTAGGTCTGAAACCGTCTCGAGGCCTTGTCGCGATGAAGGATGATCGACGCGCCCTTGGGCGCATATCCGAGCTTGTGCACGTCGAGGCTGATCGTCGTGACGCCAGGGACCCGGAAGTCCCAGAGTGGGAGATCCTCGCCGAGTCGTTCCATGAACGGGAGAACGAAGCCACCCATGCAGGCGTCGACGTGGACATTGGCGGACGCCTCGGCCCCGATGCGGGCGAGATCCTCAATCGGGTCGATCACCCCATGGGGGTATTGCGGAGCGGAACCGACGACGAGAACCGTGCGATCCGTGATCGCGTCGGCTGTGGCATCGATGTCGCAGCGGTAGTCGTCGGCGCACGAGACAAGGACGACATCGAGCCCGAAGTAGTGGGCGGCTTTGTGAAAGGCGGCGTGGGCGGTGTCGGCGAGGACGATCTCACCGCGCTCGATGCCCCGCTCGGCCCGGGCCCGTTCCCGGGCGGTTTTGACGGCCATCAGGATCGATTCGGTGCCGCCCGAAGTCATGAAGCCGGTGGCGTTATCACCATGGAGCAAGGTGGCCATCGTGCCGACCACCTCTCGCTGGATCTGGCCGAGCGACGGGATGGCGAGGGTATTGAGCGCGTTCTCATGGAGGTACATCGCCGCTGCGTCCTCGGCGATTGCGTGCACCTCGGGCCCACCGTCGTAGACGAGACCGAAAGTACGCCCGTCCTGCCAGCGGGCGTCGTCGCCGCGCAACGAACGGAGTCGCTCGAGTACCTCGTCGTGGCTGAGTCCGGAGTCGGGGAGGGACATGCCCAGACCGTAGAACATGCGAACTCGCAGAGCGATCGGAGCGGTACCGTGACACGCCGTGCACCCTCGTCGTTTCGCTCGTCTTGCTCGTTGGGTCATGGTCGCTGCGTTCGTGTTGTCACTCGGTTCGACCTCGGCGAGCGCGCAGGAGGCGGAGTCGCGTGCTCCGGGGCTTGTCGCTACCGAGGCGGTTACGACCGTGACGGTCGATCCGGCAATGGCGTCGTTCACCGTTCAGCACACGTACCGCTTGTCGAATACGGCGAGTGATCAGACGTTCACCGGCTTCTACGAGATCTTCCCTCCCACGGCGCGCGATGTGACGGCGTCCGTCGGTGGCGTGTCCATCACGGCCGTGAGCGTGCCGGTCAGCGCCGGGTTTGCCGAGTGGTTCGTGCCCTTTCCTGAAGCGTTGACGCCCGGCTCGAGCCCGGTCGACGTGATGGTGCGTTGGCGGGCGTCGGGTCTGACGGGCGATCCCAATGCGTTCGACCGGGTCAGCGAAGGAGTGGTGTCGATCGCGCCGTATGCCGTTGGCCGGGGAGCCGAGGCCGAACTCATCGTCGAGATTCCCGGCGACTACGACGTCCTCGTCGCCGATGGCTATGACCTCACGACAACCGACACCGGACTCGAGCTCCGCGCTCATCGTTCGATCGAGGAGCAGTACGTGGCCCTGCCAGTCGTCGTCGAAGCGCCCGATCAGTACGTTCGCCGGTCGATCGACGGGCCGATCGACGTGACGGTCGCAACGCCCGAAGGCCCGAGCGACTGGTTGGGGGACGACCTCGGCTTTCTTGTGGAGGAACTGGCGCGCTGGGTGCCGATCGATCGTCCCGAGGCGATCGAGTTCCGTCAGGGCTACACGGGTGGTGCCGACCTCCGTCGAGCCGAAGAGGGGGCCTTCGTCCTGCCACTCGACGCCTCGCCGGCGGTTGCGTTGCGGGCGATCGCGATCGCCTGGCTCGATCCGCTGCCGTTCGACGACCCCGCCCTTCGCGCCGATTACGCCGCTGCCCTGGCCGACCGGGTTTCGACGTCCCAGGGTGTGGCGGTGTCGCCTCGCTTCGGTCGGTGGGTCATCGCCGTGACCGCCCTGGCGTCGGTGAGCGACGCTGACATCACCGCCACAGTGTTGACCTCGCTCGAGGGTGGGGTGACCGCCTACGGAGGGACCGGCGACACATTCGTCGCCGACGTCATCGACTGGCGTCGCTTCACCGACGTGTACGAAGTGCTCGGCGGCATCGAGTCGACCAGCGATGCCATGCGGCTCTCGGCCGACGATGACCAGCGGACCGAACTCGATCGCCGCGCCGAGGCGCTGGAGGTATACCGGGCACTTGAGATGGGTGCGGCGCCGTGGTCGCTGCCGCCGCTGCTCCGTGATGCGATGGCGACGTGGCGTTTCGACGATGTCGCAGCGATCCAGGAGGAGGTCTCGGACTTGGTCGTGGCTCGCGACGAGATGGTCGCGTCAGCGGCGACCGTCGAACTCGAGATCGGTCCGCATGTTCAGGAACATTTCGAGACGGCCTCCACCTCGATGGACGCCACCCGGGCGCGCTTCGAAGCGCAGCGGGAGGCGCTCGACCATGTTGCTGAGGCGTTGCGGCTCGATACCGGTGACCGGGGGCTGCTTTCCACCCTCGGTATGGCTGGCCGCGATGCCGACGCCCAACTGGCGCGGATGCAGGACCTCTGGGTCGAGGGTGCGTTCACGGAAGCGGCAGCGGCGGCCGACCACCTGATTGAAGACTATGAGTCCTCGGTGGGCCGGGGCACCCTTCGCCTTCTGGGGCCTCTCGCCGCCCTTGTCGTGGTCATGGCGATGGTGCGGCAGCTGCTCGCTCGGTGGAGTCAGCCAGCGTCGGCCGACGCATAGCGCGTGCGCAGCACGCCTTTTTGGACCTTGCCCATTGCGTTGCGCGGGAGCTCGTCGATCACCTCGATCCGACGCGGGTGTTTGAACCGCGCTAAGGCGGTGTCGAGCGCGGGTCGGATGTCGTCGTCGCCGAGCGGCGCCCCCTCGCAGACGAGTACGGCCACCACCTGTTCGCCGAAGTCGGGGTCGGGAACGCCGATGACGGCGGACTCGGTGACTCCGTCGATTTCGTCGAGGACGAGCTCGATTTCCTTGGGGTAGATGTTCTCGCCACCGCTGATGATCATGTCGCTCGCCCGGCCTTGCAGGGTGATCCGGCCGTCGGTTGCCATGGTGGCGATGTCGCCGGTGATGAACCAGCCGTCGTCGGTGTACGCGTCGGCCGTCGCGTCGGGCTGCCGCCAGTATTCGCGCATGACCTGACGGCTTCGGATGGCGATGACTCCGGCCTCACCGGCGGCGAGTTCAGCGCCGTTGGTGTCGACGATGCGGGCTTCGACGCCTGGGAGGGCGTAGCCGACGGTGCCGGCGATGCGGTCACCGTCGTAGGGGTTCGATGTCGTGATACCCGTTTCGGACATGCCGTAGCGCTCACAGATCCGATGGCCGGTACGGTCGGTGAACGCAGCGAAGGCTGGTTCCGTGAGCGGTGCTGACCCGCAGGTGAACAACCGCATTGACGCACATCGCTCGGCGGTGAGGCGCGGTGATGCGCAGAGCCGGGCGTAGTGGGTCGGCACGCCCATGAAGACGGTGCCCTCCGCAAACCCATCGAGTACGGCATCGACGTCGAAGCGCCGCAGGAAGGTGACGGGAATGGCGGACAGGAGCGCGCAGTGGAGTGCCACGAAGAGGCCGTGGACATGGAAGATCGGCAGGCCGTGAATGAGATGATCGTCAGGGGTGAAGTGCCACGTGTCGTGGAGGGCGTGGGCGTTGGCTCGGAGTCCCTCGTGGGTGAGGGCGGCGCCTTTGGGTCGGCCTGTGGTTCCTGACGTGTAGAGGATCGCCGCGAGGTCGTCGTCGCTTCGCTCAACCGGTTCGGTGACGGGAGCGACCGCCGTCGCCCGACGGGTGAGGCTTCCGGCACCGTCGGGGTCGAGCGTCAGCCAGGTCGGCTCCTCGGCTACCGACGGATCGACGACGATGACCGCCGGTTCGGCGTCGTCGATGAAGTAGCGACGTTCGTCGGTGGTGAATGCGGGGTTGAGCGGCACGTGCACGGCGCCCGCCCACAGGCACGCGAGGTAGAGCGCGACCGCTTCGGGCGATTTCTCCACGTGCACGAGCACGCGATCGCCGGGTTGTGCACCTGCGTCGATGAGGACGGCCGCGTAGACCCGGACCTGGTCGAAGAACTCGCCGTAGGTCCAGCAGCGTTGGCCGTCGAGAAGGAACGGCGCGTCGAGACGGCCGATCGCGGCGGCGTGGAATTCGGCGGCGATGTTCCCGCCGGTCATCGTCAGCCCTGGAAGAGGATCATCGACAGGTAGGTCAGTGACGGCTTCGGGCTGTCCTTTACATGGATCGCCGACTCGAAGGTGAGCAGTGTGCCGAGCTTGTGCTTCTCGGCGCTCACGACGCGGGAGCGGGCGTGCAGGGTGGCCCCGGCCGGGACCGGGCGGCGGAACTGCAGGCCGCCGGAGCCGAAGTTCACGACGTTCTTCATGCCGGTGAGTTGGACCGGCATGGAGATCAGGCTCGGCATGAGACTGAGGGTCAGGAAACCGTGGGCGATCGGGCCACCGAAGGGGCTTTCCTTCTCGCAGCGCTCGACGTCGACGTGAATCCACTGGTGGTCGCCGGTCAGGTCGGCGAACTGGTTGATCATCTCCTGTGTGACGACAAGTTCGTCGCCCCACTCCCCGAACTCCTCGGAGGCTTGAGCGTTAATGGCGTCGATGTCGTCGAAAGCGATGGCAGTCATGGGCGGCAGCGTACGACCGGGACCCACCGCCCGCACGTTGACGAGCTGTGAACGGTTATTACCATCGTCCGCATGGGAACCCCTTCGATGAGCCGTACCGGTGACGTCTTCGTGATCGATGTCGGCGACGACGAGAACATGACGTCCGTCGCCTGGGTGGCGGCGATGAACGAATTGCTCGACGACGTCGATGCGGCTGAAGGGCCGAAGGCACTCGTCACTACCTCGTCGGCACCGAAGCACTTTTCCAATGGTCTCGATACGCCGTGGATGGCGACGGCCGAGAGTGGTGATGTCGTCGCCTACGTCGATTCGTGCTTCCGGCTGGTGCACCGAATGATGCTGCTCGGCGCGCCGACCGCTGCTGCCGTGACCGGCCATGCCTTCGGGCTCGGCGCGTTCATCGTGCTCGCACACGATCAGGCTGTGATGCGAGAGGATCGCGGCTTCTGGAATTTGCCCGAGGTGCACCTCGCGATGAACTTTCCGCCTGGGCTGATGAACGTGGTGCGCTCCCGGATCGCGGTGCCGGAACTTGCCCGTGCCGTCGTTGTCGGTCACCGCTACTCCGGTCCTGACGCTGCGGCCGCAGGAATCGTCGACGAGGCGTTGCCGCTGGACGGACTGACCGACGCTGCAATCGCCCGTGTTGCGCCACTCGCGGGCACGGCCGGCGACAATCTGACGACGATCAAGCGTCAGCTCTATCCGCTGATCGCCGAACTCGCCGACGCCTGAGCGCCGGTTCGGGTTTCTCTGGATCAGCCCCGAGGGACGTCGATCCAGGGGATCTCCTTGTCGACCCGAGGCTCACCCGGAAGGCCGAGCACCTGCTCGCCGAGAATGTTCTTCATGACCTCGGTGGTGCCGCCTTCGATGGAGTTGGCCCGGGCTCGCAGGAAGGCGTAGCCGACACCGGCACCAGAGCCGGTGAGGTCAACCTCGCCGGGTCGACGGAAGGTGTAGTCGAACTCGATCTGGCCTTCCATGCCCTGCAGGTCGATGGCCTTTTCGTAGATGGCCTGGTTGAGTGTGGCCATCATCGACTTGCCGACGGAGCCCTCAGGGCCTGGGTTGCCAGCCTTCGCCGCCTGCGATGCCCGCATGTTGGTGAGACGCAGCGCCTCGGCCTTGATCCAGAGCTTCATGACGTCGTCGCGATTCTGTGGCGTGCGAACCCACTCCGGGGCCTTCTCCCAGATGGCGGTGAGGCCGGCGATTGCGCCGCCGCCACGCTTCGGGCCACCCGATCCGCCTCCGCTCCCGCCGATCGCAGTGCGTTCGTTCATGAGGGTGGTGAGCGCAGCGCGCCAGCCCTCGCCTTCGGCGCCGATGCGGTAGTCGTCGTGCACGCGCACGTCGGTCATGTAGACCTCGTTGAACTCGGCCTCGCCGGTGATCTGCCGCAGCGGACGAACCTCAACACCAGGGGCCTTCATGTCGAGGGCGAAATAGGTCATGCCGCGATGCTTGGGCACGTTCGGATCGGTGCGGGTTACGAGCATGCCGAAGTCGGCGATATGGGCGAGCGTGTTCCACACCTTTTGGCCGTTGACGATCCATTCGTCACCGTCCTTGATCGCCTTGGTGCCGAGACCGGCAAAGTCGGAGCCGGCGCCGGGTTCGGAGAACAACTGGCACCACTTCTCCTCGCCGGTGAACATCGGACGGAGGAAGCGCTGCTTCACCTCCTCGGAGCCGTGGGTGAGGATCGTCGGGCCCGCCAAAGCGATAAAGAACATCGACGCGTCCATCGGGGGTGCTCCTGCCTCGTGCAGGCGCTGGTTGACGACCTTCTGCAACTGGGGCCGCACGCCGAGGCCGCCATGACCCTCGGGGTACATGACCCAGGCGAGGCCGTGGTCGAACTGATGGCCTCGGAATTCCTCGTAGCGCTGGGTCGAGGGATCGTTGTCGGCGAGGAGGGCGTCGAGGGCGGCCTCGACTCTCTGGAGTTCAGCGTCGCTCATAGCTGACAGTCTGGCTGACACATCACGTCGCGAGCCACTCGGCGGTATCGGCTGTCGGCCACTACGGTCGACGCCCATGACGTCGCTTGCTGACTATGCCGCCGCCCACCGCATCGCCTACGACGAACTCGCATCGGTGATCGCTGGCCTTGATGACGACCAACTTGCCACGCAATCGTTGTGTCCGGATTGGGATGTCCGTGCGTGCGCTGCGCATGCCATCGGGATCGACAAAGCGCTCACGGGGTGGGTGCCCGACACCGAGAACCTTTTCGACTTCACCATCGCCGCCCGGTTCATGGAGGAAGCGGCGTCGATGCCGCCGGCCGAGTTCGCCTCGGCGCTCGCTGCCATCGCCGACGCCCGCGTCGCCGATCTCGAGTCGCTCGCCCCGTCGATTGTCGACGAACCGTCGATGACACCGGTCGGACCGCAGGCGTACGGCAACTTCTTGCAGATCCGCGTCTTCGATCTGTGGGTTCACAACCGTGACATCGCCATTCCGCTCGGTGTCGAGCTGCCCGACGGCGGCCCAACCGCTGAGCAGGCACTGAACGAAGTCCACCGTTCGATGGGGTACATCGCTGGCAAGAAGATCGGCCTTGAGGACGGGATGTCGATGACTGTCGAGGTCACGGGTGGCGCACCTCGCACGATGCATGTCGCCGTCGACGGGCGTGCCGGCCTGGTCGATTCGCTCGACGAGCCGACGTTCACCCTTACCGCCGACACGGAGACGTTCGTGATGCTGGCGTGTGGCCGAGTCGACCCACAAGCGCGCATCGATGCCGGCCGGATCTCCTGGACGGGCGATCCCGAATGGGGCGAGAAGGCCGCCCGCAACCTCCGCTTCACGATGTAGGGCTCAGCCAGCGAGCGCCATTCCGGCGTAGAGGGCCACGCCGTTGCGCATTGCGTCCTCGTTCACTCGCATGAGGTTCGAGTGGTTCGGCGCCGCCGTCGACCAGTGTTCGTCGTCGGGGCACACACCGAGGAAGGCCATCGAGCCCGGCACGTGCTGGAGGACGTAGCTGAAGTCCTCGGCGCCCATCACGGGTCGGGGCATCGCAACGAACGTGCCGCTGCCCATGATCTCGTTGGTGACCTGGGCGACGAGTTCCTGTTGACCTGGGTGATTGATCGTCACCGGGTAGCCAGGTGTGACGTTGGTGGTGCAGGTACAGCCATGGGCGGCGGCGTTGCCTTCGGCGACTCGGCTGATGTTGTTCTGGAGGGTCTCGCGGGTGTGCTCGTCGTGGGCGCGGATCGTGCCTTCCATCCATGCCTGATGCGGGATGATGTTGTTGGTCGTTCCCGCCTCGACATGGGCGACGGTGACGAGCCCGGACTGGGTTGCCTCGATGGAACGACCGACCATCGTGTGTAGCCCGGTGATGGTCGAGGCCATGGCCGGGATCGGGTCGGCGCACTGGTGCGGGGCCGAGGCGTGGCCACCTTCGCCATGGATCGTGATCTCGAATCGGTCGGCTGAGGCCATGATCGCGCCGTCTTTGGTGGTGATCATGCCCGAGGGCATGTTGGTGAAGGCATGGATCGCGAACGCTCGGTCGACACCGTCGAGCACGCCTTCCTCGATCATGAACTTTGCGCCGTGGAAGCCTTCCTCACCGGGTTGGAACATGAAACGGATCTTCCCGGTGAAGGAGTCCTTGCTGTCGGCGAGAAGCTTTGCGGCGCTGACCAGCATGGCGACGTGGGTGTCGTGCCCGCAGGCGTGCATCCGTCCGTCGTGCTTGCTCTTGAAGTCGGAGGGGTAGTCCTCTTGCAGCGGAAGGGCATCCATATCGCCGCGCAGCAGCACGGTGGGGCCGGGCTTTCCTGAATCGAGATCGGCGACGACCGACGTGGTCGACTCGCCGAGCGTGATGTCGAGACCGAGGCCGGTGAGCGCCTCAGTGATCTTCGTCTGCGTCTCCGGGAGGTGCAGGCCGAGTTCGGGGTCGTGGTGGATCGCCCGCCGCAACTCGACCGTGTCGGCGTCGAGGGCTTCTGCAGCGGTGGCGAGATCGGGTCCGAGTTCAGCGAGGCTCATGAGCAACGTTGGCCCATTGGGGAAGGGCTGCGCAACGCCCGGTCGAGGTTGGACTGATGGAGAAGATCCTCCGCGCCGTATCACCCGCTACCGTCCGACCATGCGATTGGGAGTTCACCTACCGCAGTACGGACGGGCGGCGTCGCCGGAAGCGATCGTCTCGGTGGCTGTTCGGGCCGAGGAGCTCGGCTTTGCCGACGTGTGGGTCTCGGACCATGTTGCGATCCCGGCATCCCAGGGCTATCCGTCGCCGTACCTGTTCGATCCCGTGCTCACGCTTGGTTGGGCTGCCGCTGTCACGAGCCGGATCCGGCTCGGCACGAGTGTCATGGTGGTGCCCCAACATCACCCGCTCCAGCTCGCCAATCAGCTTGCGAGCCTCGATCGGCTGAGTGGAGGCAGGGTGACACTCGGTGCCGGCGTCGGTTGGTCCAAGGCCGAGTTCAAGGCGCTGGATCAGGACTTTCACACCCGTGGTCGCCGGATGGACGAGGCGCTCGAACTCATGCGACTCGCCTGGACCACCGACCCGACCACGTATCGAGGTGACTTCTTCACGTTGGAGGAGTTCAAGATCCAGCCGAAGCCGGTCGGGTCGATCCCGATCTGGATCGGTGGCACATCGGACGCTGCGATTGCCCGAGCGGGTCGGGCCGACGGCTACCAGGGCATCTCGATGTCGCCCGACGAGATTTCGGCGCTCGTCGATCGCTTGCGTGAGGCAGGCGCCAGCGACGATTTCGTCGTGAGCTATCGCACCGGCTGGGACCCGAATGGGATGGACCATCGCCAGATCGTCGAAGAGGCCGAGGCGTACGCCGAGGCGGGCGTCCACCATGTCGTCGCGGCTCCGTGGCGACGCACTGCCGAAGAGTGGATCGACTCGATGGCGACGTTGGTCGAATTAGTGCCGCTCGATTGAGCGCTACTGCCGACCCATCTCGGCAGCCAACTCGGCCTTGCGTGCATCGGCGTCCTGTCGGCTGATCAGCTGGAACTCCATCGTCTGAAGGTCGCCCTCGAAGGCGAACGGGGCCGCGTACTCGCGGCTCACCGGCGATCCTGCGTCGAGCGCGACCGACATGCCGACGGAGGAGATCGTGCTCATCATCCACGGGATCTCGCCCGACCCGACGATGTTGCCGTCGACGGTGAGCGTGACCTCGGCGGTGCGCTTCGGCCCCCGGAGGAACTGCGCACGCAGGGTGGTGGCACCGTCGGGGATCGGTGCGTCGGAACGGATGATCGTGTGGTGGTCGAACGCGTTGTAGTCGAACACGAGGTGATCGTCTTTCACGAAGAAGGCGATGCCGGAATTCTCCGTGCCGGTCGCGAAGAGCACGCCGTCTTGACCAGCTTCGCGGCGCACGGTGGCGATCGCGTCGAAGCTACGGCCGCCCAGCGACGCACCGGCCTGCGCCGGGAGGGGGGCGATCGGCGGTCGGTAGACATAGCGCCTGCTGGCCGGGTGGGGGGATCGGTCGCGGTGGCGGGTGCCGAAGAGTTGGAGCATGCGGTCGTCGAGAGGGAGCACACCGTGGAGTTCGGCCTCTTCCCACCAACGGTCGATGAGTTCGGCGAGCTTCTCGGGGTTTGATGCGGCGAGATCGGTGCACTCCGATGGGTCGACCGCAACGTGGTACAGCTCCCATGTGTCGTCGTCGAACGAGGTGCCGGCTTCGTGCCGGGTGACCGCTTTCCAGCCGTCGAGCCAGATGCCCCGGTGGCCGCCCATCTCGAAGTACTGGACGTCCTTGCGGCTCGGCTCGTCGGTCCCGGTGAACGTGTAGCCGAGCGAGGTGCCGCTGATCGGCATCTGTTCGCGCCCGCGGTAGGAGTCCTTGGGTGTGATGCCGCACACCTCGTAGATGGTCGGTGCGATGTCGTTGACGTGGTGGAACTGGTGGCGGAGTTCGCCACCGACATCGCCAAGGCCCTCGGGCCAGTGCACGACGAGCGGCACATGCACGCCACCTTCGTGGGTGTTCTGCTTGTACCACTTGAATGGCGTGTTTCCGGCTTGGGCCCAGCCCCACGGGTAGTTGGTGTGGCTGTGCGGACCACCGATTTCGTCGAGGTGGTCGATGGCCTGCTCCGGCGTTTCGAGAATGCCGTTGAAGAACTTCATCTCGTGCATGACACCGAACGGACCGCCTTCCTGGGAGGCGCCGTTGTCGGCCAGCACCATCACGATGGTGTTGTCGAGTTGCCCAAGGTTGCGCAGCGAGTCGATCAGGCGCCCGACCTGGGCGTCGGTGTGCTCAAGGAATGCGGCAAATGCCTCCTGGAGGCGGGCTGCGAGGCGCTGGTGCACCTCGGGCATGTCGTCCCATGCCTCGACTCCGGGGTTGCGGGGCGCGAGTTGGGTGCCTTCGATGTGGAGGCCCAACTCCTGCTGACGGGCGAACCATTCGGCGCGGACGTCGTCCCAGCCTTGGTCGAATGCCCCGCGGTACTTGTCGAGGTAGGACTGCGGTGCCTGGTGTGGTGCGTGGGTGGCACCGAAGGCGGCGTAGAGGAAGAACGGACGATCGGGGCGCACCGACACGGAGTCGTGCATGAACTGGATCGCCTTGTCGATGATGTCCTCGCTGACGTGGTAGCCCTCATCGGGCCCCCTTGGCGGGTCGATGTGGTGGTTGTCGTAGGTCAGCGACGGGCTGAACTGGTCGGTCTCGCCGTCGAGGAAGCCGTAGAAGCGGTCAAAGCCCCGTTGCAGTGGCCACTGGTCGTAGGGGCCGGCCGCTGAGCACTGCTCCATAGGGGCGAGGTGCCACTTGCCGACGGCGAACGTCGAGTAGCCCTCGTCGTGCAGCACCTCGGCCATCGTCGCGGCGTGGTCGGAGATCTGCCCGGTGAGGTTGGGGAAGCCGCTGTTCATGTTCGACACGCCCCGCATGCCGACGGCGTGGTGGTTTCGGCCAGTGAGGAGGGCCGCACGAGTGGGAGAGCACAGCGGCGTCGCATGGAAGTTCGTGTAGCGCAGGCCATCGGCGGCGAGGGCGTCGATGTTCGGCGTGTCGATCGACGAGCCGTAACACCCGAGCTGCGAAAAGCCGAGATCGTCGAAGAGCACGACGACGACGTTGGGGGCGTCTTCGCCGGGATGGCGTGGTTCGGGCCAGTCCGGTATCGAGTCATCGATGGTTCGCCCGATCGTGCCGTTCCAGTCCCCGTAGGTCGCCATACTGCGAGGGTAGATGTTTTGGCACGCGTACTGCCAGTTTCTCTTCATACGGTGGCCTGCGTACGCTCTGCGCCATGAAGCTGTCGATGATGCTCACGTACTCCGGCGACCCGAGGCTGGCTGCGGCCGAAGCCGCCGATCTGGAGAAGGCTGGCATCGATGTCGGCTGGGTGCCGGAGCTTTACGGCTTCGACGCCGTGTCGATCCTCGGTTACCTCGCTGCGAAGACTGACACCATGGAGCTCGGTTCGGGCATCTTCAACATCTATGGCCGCACCCCCAGCACGATCGCGATGACCGCTGCCGGGCTCGACGCAGTCTCGAGCGGGCGCTTCATCCTCGGCCTCGGTGCGTCCGGCCCGCAGGTCATCGAGGGGTTCCACGGCGTGAAGTACGACAAGCCCCTCGGCCGTCAGCGCGAGATCATGGAGATCTGTCGTGCGATCTGGCGGCGAGAGGTCGTCGTGCACGACGGCCCGAACTACCAGCTCCCGCTTCCGGAGGATCAGGGCACGGGGCTCGGCAAACCCCTGAAGCTGATCAACCATCCGGTGCGCGAGGACATCCCGATCTATCTCGCCTCGCTCGGCCCGAAGAACGTCGAACTCACCGCCGAGGTCGCCGACGGTTGGCTGCCCGCCTTCTTCCATCCCGACAAGGCTGACGGTGTGTGGAAGGCCGATCTCGATGCCGGTCTCGCCAAGCGCGATCCTGCCCTCGGCCCACTCCAGGTCTCGACTGGTGGCGCGCTGTGCATCACCGACGACGACGAAATGGCCCGCAAGATCCGCGATGCCGGTCGCTTCATGACGGCGCTGTACGTCGGTGGCATGGGCGCGAAAGGCAAGAACTTCTACAACAACATCTTCCGCAAGTACGGCTACGAGCAGGAAGCCGAGCAGATCCAGGACTTGTACCTCGACGGTAAGAAGGACGAGGCGATGGCGCTCGTTCCCCAGGACTATCTCGACGCCACGGCGCTCGTCGGCGACGAAGGCTTCGTTCGCGAGCGGGTGGAGGCCTACCGGGCCGCCGGGGTGACGCACCTGCAGATCTCACCGACCGGCCCGAATCCGATGGCCGATATCGAGAAGGTGAAGAGCTGGGTCAGCTGACCCGACATCGCTCCGTCAGGCGCGTTGCGCTTCGAGGCGGCGCTCGAGCCCGGCGAGTGACTGGCGGAGGGTCTTCGTCAGCTGCCGCTTGAGCACGCGAAAGAGCAGCCCGGTGCGGGGCTTCGGCTGGAGTGCCATCAGGTAGGTGACCCGAACCCGGTCATCGGAGAGAACCTGGATGTCGACCCGCTCGTTGAGCGTCTCGGTGACGAGACCGAGCGGCCCCTCGGCTTCAACGACGGAGAAGCCCCAGGAACGAGGCTCGTCCCAGACGATGAACTCCTCGTGAATGGGTTTCTTCGCAACCCAGACGGTGCGGGTCGATCCGAGGCCGGTACCGCCGGTCGCCTCCGCCTTGTCGAGCGCGCTGAACCACTCCGGCCACCGTTCGTGATCGCACAGCACGTCCCACACCTCCTGGGGGGTAGCGCGGATCTCGCGCACAGCTCGGATCTTGAGCGGTGCACGGTCGGTCCAGTCGGCGGGCTGACGGGTCATCACGGCCATGACCGGAGCGTAACCGGGCGGTACCTTGCGGCCATGCCGTCTGCGATCCCGCACGTCAGCCTCGCCCACCTGCCGACCCCGCTCGAACCACTCGATCGCCTGTCGGCTGCACTCGGGGGTCCACGGATCTGGATGAAACGCGATGACGCAACCGGCCTTGCGATCGGCGGTAACAAGGTTCGCAAGCTCGAGTACCTCTTGGCCGATGCGCTGGAGCAGGGTGCCGACGTCGTGCTCACGATTGGTGCGACGCAGAGCAATCACTGCCGGCAGACCGCTGCTGCCGCCGCCCGCCTCGGCATCGAGTGCGAACTCCTGCTCGAGCATCGATTCCCCGAGTGGCCCGACGCCTACAACCGGGGCGGCAACCTCCAACTCGATGCGCTGCTCGGCGCCACTGTGCTCGATTATCCGGTCGGCACCGACATGAACGCTGCGCTCGCCGCTCGGGTCGATGAACTCCTGGCAGCCGGTCGCAGGCCGTATGCCATCCCGCTCGGCGGATCCTCGGTCGTCGGGGCGTTCGGTTACCGCACCGCCGCGGTGGAGATCCTCCGACAGGCCGAGGCCGTGGGTTTCACCCCGGCCGAGATCGTCCATGCCACCAGCTCCGGCGGCACGCAGGCCGGGCTCATCGCCGGGCTCGCGATCAAGCGGTCGGCGGTGCCGGTTCTGGGCGTGAGTGCGGGTGGTTCTGACGAGTACCTCGCACCGATCGTTCGCTCGCTTGCCGAAGGGGTCATCGAGCAACTCGGCCTCGACCGCACCTTCGGCCCCGCCGCCGTTGTAATTGACGACACCCACGTGGGTGACGCCTACGGGGTTCCGACCGATGCGATGCACGAGGCCGTCGAGATGTGCGCCACGCTCGAGGGGGTGCTCCTCGACCCGGTGTACACCGGCAAGGGCATGGCCGGTCTCATGCATCATGTCCGGACTGGGCGATGGTCGAGCGACGATCAGGTCGTCTTCATTCACACCGGAGGAATACCGGCGCTGTTCGCCTACCCCGAACTCCGCTAGACGACCGACGCAGGCGACGGACGTCGTGTCCCGCTCACCGCCATCACTGCTGCGGCGGCCATCGACAACAATCCGGACATCACATAGCTCGCGCGATACGACGAGGCGTCGCGCAGCGCACCGAGCAGCAGTGGCCCGCCGGCGATCCCGACGGTGACGACGAGTTGCTGGAACGCGAAGATGCGCGGGTACGCCTTAACGCCGAATGCGCTGGCGATCAGCAGCGGTTGGAGCATCAAGAGGTTGCCGATCGTGGTGCCAAAGCAGAAGGCGACGATCACGAGGGCGATACGACCGTCGGCGAATGCAATACCGATCAGCGTGACCCCCTGCACGAGGGCGAGCACGATGGTGAACGTCACCAACGGGAGTCGGTCGGCAAAGGAGCCCCCGACGAGCCGCCCGATCACACTTCCGACGGCGATTGCCGAAACCGCGAGGGCGCCGGTCGAGGAGTCGACGCGTTCGGAGCCGAGATTCGCAATCTGGGAGAGACCACCGACCTGGGCACCCATTGCCAAGATGAAGCCGATGAGCACGACGACGAAGAAACGGGTGCGGATCGCGATGTCGTACTCGATGCCGTCGACCGCGCCGTCGTTCGCAGCGTTCTCAGCGCCTTCTGGCTCGAGGCCCCGGTGGGCCGGTGATGGGATCAGTAACGGCAGCGTGGCAAGGATCGACACGAGGAAGACGAGGCCGAGCACGGGCGATGCGTCGGCGAGACCGCGATTGCCGATCAGCCAGGCGGCGAACTGGGTGTAGGTGAGGCCGCCGACGGACAGCCCGGTCGAGGCGATGGCAAGGGCAAGTGCCCGGCGACCGTGAAACCAGCGAGTCACGAGAGTGGTGGCGGGGAGAAGACCTGCCATCGCGAAGCCGAGCGCGAGCGCGACGTAGACCATGTAGAGCTCGATGAGTGAGTCCACCGTGCCGAGGTAGGCCAGGCTCGCGCCGCCGAGTACGGCGCCGAGTGCGATCACCGCTCGGATGTCGCGCGTCTCGATGATCGGCGCGATGACCCGGCCGGCCACACCGGCGACGATGAAAAAGACGGAGGTGGCGAGCGAGACGCTCGTGGTCGAGAACGGCTGCTCGTCGGTGAGGGCGTCGAGGTAGACGGCGAGCCCATAGAAGATCAGCCCCGAGGCCGCCGACAGGACGATGAAGACCGCAGCGACGACCCACCAGCCGGGAAAGATCCGCACCGCCACGATCAGACGAGCTCCTCGAGGATTCGGGCGACCCCGAAGTCGATATTGGTCGACGTGGTTTCGTCGGCGACGGCCTTGACCTCGTCGAGAGCATTGCCCATCGCAACGCCCCGTCCAGCCCATTCGAGCATGGTGAGGTCGTTCAGGTTGTCGCCGAACGCCACGACCTCCTCCGCCACGATGTCGAGTTGGGCGCAGAGGCGGGCGAGGGCGGTGCCCTTGTCCGCTCCGTGAGGAGTGACTTCGGCAAAGTTGATCCCCGAAGAGGTCGCGTGGTGATGGCCGACATGAGGCTGGAGCCGTTCGATCAGTCGGCTGTGTCCGAGGTCGGGGTGGGCGACGAACATCTTCCCGACTTCGGTCGGCGTGGTGCCATCACTCAGGCGGTCCTCGTCTCGAAGCGCGTTGCCGGTCAGCCGGTTCGGGTACAGCTCGAGAAACGGCGCTTCCCAGTGCAGTTGATCGCCGGCTTCCCATCCGAACGCGAAGCCGTCGTCCTCCGCCTCAAGACGCTGGCGAAGCTCGGCCACCTCGGCGTCGGCAAAACACAACCGCTCCTCGATCTCGCGAGTGCGGAGATTGACCCGGTGGCCACCGTTCGAGCCGATGAACCAATCCAGTTCGGCACCGGTGGATGTCGCGAGTGGGATCCCGCCCATGTGGCTGCGGCCGGTGACGGCGACACAGACGATGCCGGCAGCTTGAGCGGCGTTCATGGCGGCAACCGATCGAGCCTCGGGCCGGTGGTCGGCCCCGAAGAAGGTGCCGTCGAGGTCGGTGGCGATCATCCGGATCTGCACGGCGCCAGTCTGGCAGCGAACGTCAGGCGCGCCTGATTCGTGACCGGGTGTGGATCCTGGTCACCGGCGACCGTTGGGATCCGTGTAGCTCGTCGACCTCAGAATGGTGGCTGCAGCGGCGCCTCGGCGACGGTGCCGCCACCGGCTGCTCCGGGGTAGCCATGCCGTCGCCAGGTGTTGTACACGACCACGGCAACAGCGTTGGCGAGATTGAGGCTGCGGCTGCCTTCGACCATGGGAATGCTCAGGAGCTGGTCGTTCCCGATTCGGGCTTGAGCGGCGTCGGTGAGACCAGCGCGCTCTGCGCCGAACACCAGGACGTCGTCGGCGTCGATCGGCGCGTCGGTGAACCGGGTTGAGCCGTGGGCTGAGAACCCCCACCAGGTTCCCGGGAGTGCAGCGTCAAGCGCAGCGAGGTCGGGGTGGACGGTGACCGTGGCGAGCTCGTGGTAGTCGAGTCCGCCCCGGGAGTAGAGCCGGTCGTCGAGTTCGAAGCCCAGGGGTTCGACCAGATGGAGGCCTGCACCCGTGTTCGCGGCCAGCCGGATGATCGCCCCGGTGTTCGGAGCGATCTCGGGATGGACGAGCACGATCTCCACGGGGCTGCGTGGTCAGCGCGAGCGCACCACGCTCGTGCCGGCGACTTTGTCGTGCCAGGTTTGGCGGTCGTCGTCCCAGATCATCCACAGATAGCCGATGCACAGGATGCTGGCGGAGACGATCCATGCGAAGAGTTCCCACCCGAGCCGGTTCCTGAAACCGACCCGGCCATGGGTGTCGTCACCCCAGACATCGGTGCTGCCACGTGGGCTGTGTACCTGCTGACCCTGGCCCGGATGTGGCGGCGGCGGTGGCGTGTCGCTCATGGGCCGATCGTACGACATCCATCAAACTGACAACCGTGGTCTGCGCGTTGATCAACGACGACAATCCGTCGGCGAGGCTGCTCGCCCCGCCGAACGCGGCAACGCCGGCCCCGAGAGGCCGGCGTTGGGTGGCGGAAGGTATGGGATTCGAACCCATGGTGACCCGGAGGCCACAACGGCTTTCGAGGCCGCCCCATTCGTCCGCTCTGGCAACCTTCCGGCGACGAGGCTAGCGGTCACGCAAGAAGGGACCCACCCTTGCCGGGTCACGGCATCGTTGAACGCCGCCAGCGGCGTTGGTGCCGTGGGCCGGTAGGGCGTCCACCGGGGAGTTGGTGCTCTTTGCCGCCGAGTCGTGCGATCTACGCTCCCGGCCATGGGAAACATGCGTGAGGTGGTCATCAGCGGCTCCGGGGTCTTTACCCCGCCCGAGGTGATCACCAACGAGGAGTTGGTTGCCGCGTTCAATGCCTTCGCCGACAAGCACAACGCCCTCTACGCCGACACAATCGCAGCTGGGGAGCGGGAGGCGATCCCGCACTCCGATGTCGACTTCATCGTCAAGGCATCGGGCATCGAGCGCCGCCATGTGATGGACAAATCCGGTGTCCTTGATCCTGACGTCATGCATCCGTTGCTTCGTCAGCGAGAAGACGACGAGCCGGGGATCATGACCGAGATGGCGGTCGACGCAGCCCGCCAGGCAATGGCTCAGGCGGGCCGCACCCCCGAGCAGATCGATGCCGTCATCTGTGCTGCATCGAACCATGAGCGCGCCTATCCGGCGATCGCGATCGAGGTGCAGGAGGCGCTCGGCATCGAGGGATTCGCCTACGACATGAACGTCGCCTGCTCGTCGGCCACCTTCGCCCTACAGAATGCAGCCGACATGATCCGCTCGGGTTCGGCGAACACGGTGCTGATCGTCAACCCGGAGATCTGCTCCGGACATCTCGAGTGGCGCGACCGCGACTGCCACTTCATCTTCGGCGATGTCTGCACGGCATTGGTCGTCGAGGCCATGGAGGCCGCAACGTCCGATCACCAGTTCGAGGTGCTCGGCACCCGGTTGATCACCACCTTCTCGAACAACATTCGCAACAACAACGGGTTCTTGCGCCGCACCCGGCCGGACGGACTCGACGATCGTCGCGACATGCAGTTCATGCAGAACGGCCGGCAGGTCTTCAAGCAGGTCGTGCCGATGGTCAGCGACCTCATCGTTGACCACTGCATGGACGAGGGGATCGACCCGACCGGCCTCAAACGGCTGTGGTTGCACCAGGCCAACAAGTCGATGAACGACTTCATCGGCAAGAAGGTGATGGGCCGGGTGCCCGAGCCCGATGAGCAACCCAACATCCTGCAGGACTACGCGAACACGTCATCGGCGGGATCGATCATCGCGTTCTCTCACCATCAGGACGGCCTCGAGTCCGGTGATCTTGCGGTGATCTGTTCGTTCGGTGCCGGCTACTCGGCTGGCAACGTCATCGTGAGGAAGCGCTAGGCCCGACGGTCGCCGCTCGTTTCGGCGTCGTCGGTCTCGTCGGTGACCTGACGGTTCAGCCAGATCTCATTCGCGCCGAAGGCAATCGCGCCACACACGACGAAGATGTCGGCGACGTTGAACACCGCGTACCAGGTGACGTCGATGAAGTCGACGACGTCGCCGCTGAGCACACCGTCGTCGGCACGGAAGATCCGGTCGAGCAGGTTGCTGATCGCGCCACCGAGGATCGTCGCGGCAATGGCCGCGCGCAGGCGCGTTTCTGCGGTGACGATCAACCATCCGAGAAAGCCGCACATGGCGATGACGATCAGACCAATCCATGGCCCAAACCCCGACCCGGTGCCGAAGCTGAAGCCACTGTTGTAGGAAAGGTCGAACTCGAGGGTCGGGAGGACGTTGATCACCCGCCCGTTGTCGAGTGCAGACTTCGCCCACCACTTGGTGACTTGGTCGAGCGCCACCGCAGCCATCACGATCACCAGGGAACGTTGAATGAGGGAGCGCCGATTCACGGGATGAACCGTAGACCGCGCGGCGACGCCCTCCTCGCCGGCGACATGCACTCCTCACTTGAGCGGCGTGCCGTCTCAGGTCGAGATGCGGTGTCGGTGTGATCGCAGGGCGACGAGACCACCGAGTGAGGCGATCGCGGCGATCGTGAGGAGTGCCGCCTCGTAGCCGGCGTCGGTATCCGCTAGGGCGCCGGTGACGAGCGGCCCGCTCACCCCGCCGATCTCGGCGATGGAGAACCAGAGTCCGTTTGCGATGCCCGTGTTCGTCACGCTGACCCTGTCGGCGGCGAGGAGGGTGACGATCGCAAGTGGGACCAAGGCACCGCGCACGCCACCGATCACGGCGATGGGTCCATGAAGTGAGGTCGGGGCGAGCAACAGTCCCGCCATCACGAGGACCGCCGCACCGAAGAGCCCCGCCATTAGGAGATGCATGCGTTCCGGTGTGGCGTAGGCGGGAATGGTGGCGCCGGCGACGATCGAGACGAGTCCGCCGACCGCCAGCCATGCGCCGGCGGTGCTCGGGCTCATACCGCTGAACTCCTCCAGGATCGTCGGCATCCAGTTGCTGGTTCCGTGACTCAGGAAGAAGAGGGCGAAGGCGACGACAAGGATCAACCGGATCTCCGCCGAGCCCAGGAGATACCGGAACGACCCGTCGTCCGATCCGGCCGCAGCCGGCTCGACCCTCGTCGTGGTTGGTCGTTCGACCCGGTTCCAGACGACGACCCAGACCATTGTCGCCACCGCCCCGATCGTTGCCTCGAAGACCAGCACCTGCCGCCACGAGTCGAACCACTCGAGCAGCACAGGGTTTGTGACAGCGAGGGTGATCGTGCCGCCGATCGCCGGAGCGACCGAGTACCAGCCGACACCGCGGCGGCGCTCGTTCTCGTCAGGGAACCAGGTCGCCATCAGCTTCGGAGCCGACGCCGACACCAACGGACCGAACACGCCGAAGAAGGCGATCGCCAACCAAAGAGAACCCAGTCCCTGTGCTGCAGCCCGCAGCACGAGTGAGCCGCTGACCGAGAGGCCGCCGAGCGCGAGTGACCATCCGAGTCCGATCCGGTCGATGAACCGGCCCGCCAGCGGTGCAGTGACGATGTAGATCAACGCCCATGCCCCCAACGCAAAGCCCATGGCGCCGCGGCTGACCCCGAGGTCGTCTCGGACGACCGTCAACATGGGGGCGATCGCGGTGACGGCGATGCCGAAGCTGAAGTAGACCCCGGTCATCGCACCGAACACGATCCAACGGTGGCGTGGGGTGGACATCGGCTCCATCACAGCAGAACGGTCGATGAATCCGTGAACCGCTTCGGCTTGGCTTCCCTGTCAGTGCCCTCGGGCGCTGACTCTGCAGGCCAAAACGGCGACACCCCCGAACCGGTGGGCCCGGGGGTGTCGTGACCGGCGGAGGGTGTGGGATTTGAACCCACGGAGGCTTGCACCTCACACGCTTTCCAAGCGTGCCCATTCGGCCGCTCTGGCAACCCTCCCGGCCTGCCCGAAGGCAGTGCACTGGGCCCCGCGGTGCGGGATCCGGTGGAGAAGGGTAGCGTGAGAAACGCAGCGCCCGTTCCGGGGTGTGGCGGTCGGGTCCTGTGCAACAGGCACCCGTGAACCGAGTCAGGGCCGGAAGGCAGCAGCTCTCAGCGGAGCCGCCTGTGTGCCGCAGATCGCCTGGCCGCCACTCCCGGGAACGGGCGTTTGTCGCGTTTCCTCCCGGCTGGCGTCGAGAGCGCGTGGCAGACTGACGACGATGGGTGCTCCGCCTCCCCGTCGGGCGATTCTCTCCACCACCTGGGCGCTGTTTGTTGGCGTCTTCTTGCTCACCGCCGGGAACGGTCTGCAGTTCACCACGGTTGGTGTCCGCTCGACGATCGAGGAGTTCAACTCCGTCGCCATCGGCGTGATGACCGCGTCGTACTACGTCGGCTTCCTTGCCGGAGCCGTCTTCACGTATCGGTCGCTCGGACGAGTGGGCCACTTGCGTGTTTTCGCGGCGTTGGCATCCACCGGCAGCGCGTCGGTGCTGCTGCACACGCTTTTCGTGAGCCCGCTCAGCTGGTCGCTGATGCGTGCCGCAACCGGTTTCTGCTTGGCGGGGCTGTTCATCGTCATCGAGAGTTGGATCAACGTCCAAGCCACCAACGCGACCCGTGGCGTGTTGATGTCCTCCTACATGGTCACGGTCCTCGGTGGGCGAGCCGCCGGGCAGGCACTCCTCAACATCGGCGATCCCGGCGGGTTCGATCTCTTTGTGATGTCGAGCGTCATGGTCTCTATGGCGCTTGTGCCGATGATGATGTCGGCCACGTCGGCGCCACCGGTCATCGTTCCCGAGCGCATGCGATTCGCCGAGCTCCGTTCGGTTGCGCCGACTGGCGTAGTCATCATCTTCGTCAGTGGCTGGACCACGGCGGTTCTCGGGGGCCTGTCCGCTGTCTACGCCACTCGGGTCGGTATGGATACCAGGCAGGTATCGCTCTTTGTCGGCTCACTGATCGTCGGTGCAGCGGCGTTCCAGCTCCCGATTGGGTCGCTGTCGGACAGAATCCGTCGTCGACTCGTCGTGCTGGGCGTCTCCGTTGGGGCCTCCGTGCTGCTGCTGGTCCTCGCAGCCGCGCCCGCCACCGGTTGGGTGCCGATCGTGCTTATCGGGCTCGTGGGTGGCTTCACGTACCCGATGTACGGGCTTGGCGTTGCACTCACGAACGACTGGATTCCCGACGAGAAGCGCGCCGCTGCCTCAATGTTGCTGATGATTGTGAATGGTGTGGCGGCGATCATCGGACCGATCGTGGCGTCGATCGCGATGGACGGGGATCCGTCGCGGCTCTTCGTGAGCCTGGCGGTGCTCCATGCCGTCTTCGCAGTCTTGCTGGCGATCCGCATCGTGGTCCGGGCGCCCAAGCCGGTCGACGCTCAGTCCCGCTTCGCTCCCATCGCTGACCGAGTCACGGCCTTTGTCCTCCAGCGACGACCCGTCGGCCCTGAGACTGACCGATCCGACCAGTAGAGTCTGCGACGCATGGCCTATCAGTCGCTTTACCGTCGCTACCGACCCCAGCGGTTCGGGGAAATCCGTGGCCAGCGCCATGTCGTGTCGGCTCTGCAGAACGCCGTTGTCAAAGGCGAGGTGGGCCACGCCTATCTCTTCCATGGCCCCCGCGGCACCGGCAAGACCACCTCGGCGCGGGTGCTCGCCAAGGCGCTCAACTGCGAGAACCTGAGTTCCGACGGCGAGCCGTGTGGTGAGTGCGAGAGTTGTGTCGCCATCGAACAGGGACGCTCGTTCGATCTCCACGAACTCGATGCGGCGAGCAACAACAAGGTCGAGGACATGCGCGACCTGCTCGCCAAGGTCAACCTCGGTACCCCGGGTAGAGCCAAGGTGTACATCCTCGACGAGGTCCACATGCTCACGAGCCAGGCGGAGAACGCTCTGCTCAAGACGCTCGAGGAGCCACCCGACCATGTCACCTGGGTGCTCGCCACCACCGAGCCCCACAAGGTCGTCGAGACGATCCGCAGCCGCTGCCAGGTCTTCCAGCTGACCCTGCTTGGCGCCGATGAGATGGCTGAGCATGTCCGTTGGGTGAGCCAGGACGCCGGGCTCGACGTCTCCGACGAGGCGGTCGAGCACGTCGTGACGGCCGGCGGCGGTTCGGTCCGCGACACGCTCTCGGCCCTCGACCGGGTCGTCGCTGCAGGTGGGGTGGTCGAGTCCGACACCACCACTGACACGCTTGCGCAGGCGATTGCCGGCCGTGATGTGGGCGCCGCACTGGCGGCGGTCGGCGACGCCACCGGCCGTGGCCGTGATCCGCGCACGATCGGCGAGGACGTCCTCGCTGTGCTGCGCGATGCCTTCCTCACCACGATGGGGGCGCCGCCTCCTCGCCTGTCGCCGGCTCAGGCTGACCGGGCCGAACGACTTGCGGCGTTGATGTCTCCCGCCGCCATGACCCGGGCGATGGAGACGCTCGGCGTCTCGCTTGTCGAGATGCGGCAGGCACCGGACCCCCGTGTCGATCTTGAGGTTGCGCTCGTCCGGCTCTGTCGCCCTGATGCGGACCGTTCGCTCGATGCGCTGAGTGCTCGGGTCGAACAGCTCGAGCATCAACTCGCAGGCGGCGCGCCGACCACGCCGACGAACCCCCCGACGTCGGAGTCGGCACCGCCGGTGGTTCTTGCGCCAAGTCCGGCACCGGATGCTGAGCCGGTGGCGTCGAGTGTTGCGCCGCTGGTTCCGTCGACGCCTGAACCGGCACCGACCCCGCCACCGACTACGGCTCCCGCCGGTGGCACGGGCGTCGCGGCAGCCGCTCGCCGGGCGCTCGCGGAGAAGCGTGGCGACGCGCCACCGCCGGCACCGCCTCCGCCACCCGCGACTCCGTCCGCGCCGCCGCCCGTTCCCGGCAGTGCAGTGTCTGCGCCGCCGTCTCCCAGCCCGATCGTTGATGACCCAGCTCCCGTCACCGACCCTGAGGTGAGCCTGCGATCGCTTCGGCCTCGGTCACCGTCCGAGGTCGTGCAACTCGCCGGCACACATCTCGACCTTGATCGCGACACGGTGGTCCGCCGCGCGACCGAGGTGCTCGGTCCTGCCGCCGGCGCCCGTTCCGAGGACGACCTCGCCCGGCTCTGGAATGTTCTCGTCGACGAGGTGCACCCGCCTGCGGCAGCATCACCCACCCCGTCACCGGTGCTCGACGATCCGATTCCGAGCCCATCCGCCGCCGACCCCAATGATCCTGGTCCGACGCCTCCCGACGACCATCCAGTCGAGCCGGTGAACGCCGAGGCACCGCCGGTTCCGGCTGCTGACGAGGAGGTCGACCTTCACGATCTCGTCGACGCGCCGTCACACACCGATGAGATCATCGAACGGTTGACCGAGGCCTTTCCCGGCGCCGAACTTCAGACCAAGGAATCCACGGAGGAGCCATGAGCGACCAGTCCGACGGCCCGGCCGGCAATCCGCTCGGCGGTATGGACCTCGGGGGCCTGCTCGAGTCGGCCCAGCAGATGATGGCCGGCATGCAGGCCGCAGCCGACGAGGTGGTTCAGGGCAGCGCTGGCGGCGGCCTCGTCACCGTCGAAGTCGACGGGCACAGCAATTTCCGATCCGTGTCGATCGATCCCAAGGCGATCGATCCCGACGATGTCTCCTTGCTCGAGGATCTCGTGCTCGCCGCGCTGCGTGACGCGGCGGAGCAACTGCAAGCCGGTCAGTCGGGAGCGATGGGTGGCCTTGATCTCGGCGGGCTCGGCGGCCTGCTGGGGGGCGAGTGAGTTACTCCTCGACGGTTCAGGAACTCATCGATCAACTCGGGCGGCTTCCGGGCATCGGCCCGAAGTCTGCTCAGCGTGTGGCGTTTCATCTTTTGAAGGCACCGAGCGAGGATGCGCTCCGCCTCAGCCGGGCCATCGTCGATGCCAAGGAGCGGGTCTCGTTCTGCTCGCGTTGTTTCAATTTGAGTGAGGGTGGCGACGAATGTGTCATCTGCCTCGATCCGCGCCGGGAGACCCGCATGGTCTGTGTGGTGGAGGATTCACAGGACATCGTGGCGATCGAGCGAACCCAGGAGTTCCGTGGCCGCTATCACGTGCTCCAGGGAGCGTTCAGCCCGATTGATGGCGTGGGTGTTGAGCAACTCCGTGTGAAGGAACTCATGTCGCGTGTCGCTGATGAGGACATCGAGGAGATCATCGTCGCCACGAACCCCAATCTCGAGGGGGAGGCGACCGCGGCGTTGCTGGTCAAGTACCTCAAGCCGATGGGTGTTCGTGTCAGTCGGATCGCGAGCGGTCTCCCGGTCGGCGGCGATCTCGAGTACGCCGACGAGCTCACCCTCGGCCGGGCGCTTGAAGGTCGCACGGTGCTCGATACCGGCGACGGCTCGCAGCCCTGAGGTACAGCGGTCGACCCGTCGCAGGGATTGTCCGCTGCGTGTCGACGAAAACGGGCGAGGCGCCATCTCGTGCCTGCCGGAGCGCGGGCGGTATGGACAAAATCCGGCAGGCCCAGGACGGCGCCTCGACCACACAGATAAGGGGGAGAGTTGGAAGCTGCGCTTCCGTCTGTGTTGCAATTACTTTACGACATTGACGATCGTGTGACAAGTACTACGGCAACATTTCGGCTGCTGCTGGCCTGACCCGGTTGGTCTTCCTCGGGCCGGTCGTGCCCGACGGGCCGCGGTCAGCTCTCGAGCGTCACCATGCCCACCGGTGTCAGCAACACCGCTCGGAGGGATGCAGCCGACCGGGTGACGGGATACGGGAGTGCGTACTCCTGCAACCGCCCAGCGACGGCAAGGTCGGGGTGGGAGAGCTCGAAACCAACGAGTTCGACCCCCGCTGCAGCTGTCGTGGCCGGCGTGGCGCCGGGCCACTCGATGAGGAAGGGCACGACGCCGTCGCCATCACCGGGAGGAAGGGTGAGCCGCCAGTGAAGGACGTCCCCGGCGGGGGTCGTGCGCTGCATGGCGAAGGCAGGGCCGGGGTCGAGCTTGCGAGCCGTGCACCACGCCAGCCACAGGTCGAGATCGGGGACGGCGGCGGCCCAGGTGATGAGGCGCGGCTCGGTGACGTCGTCGACCCCGAACGGGCGGGGCCCGACGTGATCGGGCTGGCTGGGGTCGGGCCCGATGATCTCGAGATAGGCGCCGTTGCCGATCGCGAGCAGCGCGTTCGCCGTTCCCATGTCGTCGTGGCTGCCGCCGGGGGTGGGGGTGACCCCCCATTCATCGCGAATCCGGGCGACCGTACCGGCCAGGTCCGGGGTGGCATAGACGAGGTGATCGAGTTTCGCCTCAAGGGCGGTGGCTCGATGCACGGCACCTCGCTTGGATCGTGCGTCGATGTCGACCGCCACGATGCCGGCAGCTTCGTGGATCGCTTCGCCTCGGTCGATGCTCAACGTCTGGCCATTGGCGGTGACGAACCCACCTCGTGTCGCACCGATCCGTCGGGCGATGCGGTCGGGGAAGCCAGGTGCGAGTGTCGCGCCGAGGGCGTTGAGGTCGACGTCGTTCGGGCCGAGGCCGGGCTCGACATCAGCCCGGTGGGCGAGTTGCCTCGCCCGGTCACGCACGGTGCGCAACGCCCGCCCGTCGGCGGCCTCGTGGTGGGCGCCTGGATCGATCACGAGGCGCACTCGTTCGGCGAGTTCGACGGGGAGATCGGCGGAACGGCCTCGCAGCACATCGCGTTCGTCCAGGACAGCGGCGATCACGCACGCAAGCCAGGGGTGGCGGGCGTCGACGATCATCCGGGCGAGACGAGGGTGTACCGGCAGCTTCGCCATACGACGGCCGAGATCGGTAGCAGCACCGGTGTCGTCGAGTGCACCGAGGGTCGTCAGGAGTTCGACCGCCTTTGCCCAGCGTGCGGTGTCGGGCGGGGTGAGGAAGGGTAGGGATGTCGGATCGATGATTGCTCGGCGAGCGAGGTCGAGGGCGACCGGCGCCATGTCGTCCACGGTGATGGCGGGTGGGGCGTGGGGTGGTCGGGCCGCGTGCTCGGCCTTCGACCAGAGTCGGATCGCAACGCCGGGTCCCAGACGACCGGCGCGCCCGGCCCGCTGGTCAGCTGACGCCCGACTGCAGTTGATCGTATGCAGGCCACTCATCCCGGTTCGGGAGTCGAGTCGAGCCGTGCGTTCGAGCCCGCTATCGACGACGGCGGTAATGCCGTCGACCGTGAGGGAGGTTTCGGCAATGTTCGTCGCTAGAACGACTCGGCGCTCGGCCCGGGCCACGAGGGCGGCGTCCTGCTCAATCGACGGCAGGCTGCCGTGAAGGGGGAGCACGGCCGGTCCGTCGGGGCCGAGGGCGGCGGTCAGTTCCCGTTCGACCGTGCGGATCTCACCGACCCCCGGCAGGAAGACGAGCACGTCACCAGGCCCGCGAAGCGCCTCGCGAACTGCTCGCACCACGGCCGGCGCGAGTGGCTCTCTGCGCTTCTTGGGCCGCCAGACGAGCTCGATCGGGTAGGTGCGACCGGGGCTCGACACGACGGGCGCACCGTCGAGATGTGCAGCGATGGCGTCGGCATCGATGGTTGCCGACATCAGGAGGAGTCGGGCGTCGTGTTCGCCCGTTTGCGCACCGGCGAGCATCAGCGCGAGGCCGACATCTCCCGGCACCGACCGTTCGTGGAACTCGTCGAAGATCACGAGTCCGACGTCGGTGAGGGCGGGATCGTCGACCAAGCGAGCGGTCAAGACGCCCTCGGTGACGACCACCAGACGGGTTGCCGGCCCGACCGCCCGGTCGTCGCGCGTGATCCACCCGACGGTTTCGCCTGCGTCTTCGCCGAGGAGTCGGGCCAACCGGCGAGCCGCTGCTCGGGCTGCCATTCGGCGAGGTTCGAGTAGCACGATTGTGCGGCCGTCGAGCCACGGCTCATCGAGCAGGCGAAGCGGCAGGATCGTCGTCTTGCCCGCACCCGGCTCGGCGGTCACGACACATCGCCCTCGCTCGGCGAGCGCAGTGCGCACGTCGTCGACACAGTCCTCGATCGGCAGATCGGTGAGCGGAACCCGTTCGGTCATCCCGTGCATCTTGCCGCGTGTCGATGTGGGAGAGTCAGGTCCGTGAAGGTTCACCTCGTCGACGGCACCTATGAGCTGTTCCGCTTCCACTACGCGAAATCGAACCGCGATCCCCGGCACGGAGCCCAGCGAGGGGTGCTCAACACCGTGCTCGATCTGGTTGCCGATGGCTCCACGCATATCGGGATCGCGACCGACCATGTCATCGAGTCGTGGCGAAACGATCTCTACGAGGGATACAAGGACGGCGCAGGGATCGACCCCGAACTCTTCGCCCAGTTTCCCGAGGTCGAAGAACTGCTTGCGCTCGCCGGATTCGAGGTCTGGCCCCAGATCGAACACGAGGCCGACGACGCAATGGCGGCAGCGGCGGCGCAGGCCGCAGCGGATGAGCGAGTCGAGCAGGTCGTGATCTGCACTCCCGACAAGGATCTCGCCCAGTGTGTCACCGCCGACGGACGGGTCATTCAGTTCGATCGCCGTCGAGAGATCGTCTACGACCGCGATGGCGTGATCGCGAAGTTCGGTGTGCCGCCCGAGTCGATCCCCGACTATCTCGGTGTGGTCGGTGACACCGCCGACGGATTCCCCGGCCTGCCCGGGTGGGGTGCGAAGTCGGCGGCTGCGATCCTCACCCGCTATGGCCATATCGACCACGTACCGCACGACGTGGCCGAGTGGGATGTGAATGTGCGTGGCGCGGCAAAGCTCGCTCAGACGCTCCACGAACAACTCGACGATGCGCTCCTCTTTCGGCGGATCGCCACCGTCGATCTCGACGCGCCGGTGAGCAGCGTCGATGCGATGGCGTGGCGCGGGCCGCAGCCCGGCTTCGACGAGCGTTGCGAAGCACTCGGTGCCGACCGTCACCGAGCTCGGGCGTACAAGCTCTGGGAGAACCATGGATAAGAACGCTGCTCTTGCAATCGCCGCCGAGGCGGGCGACGACATCGCCAGCCGACTCGAGTTCCTGTACGAACTCGACCAACTCAAGACGGTGCTGCGGCAGAGCATGCTCGCCGACGGCTCGCGCCAGGAAAACTCCGCCGAGCACTCGTGGCACCTCGCGATGACGGCGATGACCCTCGCCCCGCTCGCCGATGAGCCCATCAATGTCGAGCGGGCGATCAAGATCCTGCTGGTTCACGACATTGTCGAGATCGACGCCGGCGACGTCTTCATCTATGACGATGCCCAACGTGCGGCCGCCGAGGCGGCCGAACAAGAGGCCGCCGATCGGATTTTCGGTCTGCTTCCCGCCGAGCAGGGAGCGGAGTTCCGGGCACTCTGGGACGAATACGAGGACCGATCGACCCCCGAAGGCCGGTTCGCCTATGCGTGTGATCGACTCCAACCGCTGTTGCTCAACGTCGCGATCGGCGGCGGGAGTTGGCGCCACCACGGCGTGACTGCCGACCGGGTCAAGGCGATCAACGGCGCGATCGACGATGGACTCTCGCGAGTCTGGGCGGTCGCAGAGCGCTGCATCGATCAAGCCGTGGTCGACGGCCAGTTGCGTCCGCCACCGGCGGCCTGACCTAGCGGGTCAGCACCACGACACCGTCGGGGTCGGCGTAGACGGTGTCGCCCGGTGTGATCGTCGCGCCGCCAAAGGTGACGACGACATCTCGACGTCCCTCGCCGAGCTTCTCGGTCTTTCGGGGCACCGTGCCGAGCGCAAACACGGCGATGGCGGTGTCGCGCAGTTCGACCGTGTCGCGCACGGCTCCGTAGACGATGATCGCGGCCCATCCGTTGGCGGCTGCCTCGGCGGCGACGTTGCCGCCGACCATGGAGCGCCGCATCGATCCACCGCCATCGACGACGAGCACTCGGCCCTCTCCGGGCTCGGCCACCGCCTCTTTGACCTTCGAGTTGTCCTCGTGCGCTTTGACGGTCGACGCCGGTCCCGCCGCGTGAGGTACCCCGCCGAGCGACACGAAGCGTTCGGTCACGATCTGGGCGTCGTCGTGGTCGTCACAGACGTCGGAAGTCGGTCGGAAGGCGATCGATTCGGCCATGGCGAGATCCTGCCAGAGCGGCGCGGACGTCGCACGGGCCGACATCGGCGGGAGGGTGCGTGTCGGCGCGCCCGGAGTTCAGGTGGCGCTGCGGCGTTGGGGAAGGGGAGCGTGCCAGCCGTACCGGAGGGCGAGCAGGCGGAGCGCGATGACGGTGACGGCTCCGCCCGCCTCGGTGACCGGACCTTCGAGATCGAACTCCCACGCCAGCCCGACGATGAATGATCCGAGCAGTGCGGGAATGACGTACAGGCGTGAGCCGGCGCGGAACACTTGGGGGACCTCGTCCGCCAGCACGTCGCGCAGGAGACCGCCGCCGATCGCCGAGACGGTGCCGACGACCATTCCGCCGACGATCCCGATACCCGCCTCGGCCGCTTTTGTTGCCCCGACGACCGCGAACAAGCCGAGGCCCACGGCGTCGAGTCCGACAACGAGGCGTTCGAGCGCTGCGTCGGGTTGAGGTACAAGCAGTGCGGCGATCGCCGCACCTCCGGCGATGGCGAGCAACCAGCCTTCCCGCACGGCAACCGGTGGAAGGTCGGCGACGAGAACATCGCGCACGACTCCGCCCGCCAGTCCGGTGACGAGCCCGAGGGTGACGACGCCGACCAGATCGAGGTCTCGTCGGATGGCAAGCCAGGCGCCGGACAGTGCGAAGACAAAGACGCCGAGGTAGTCGAGGACCGACACGAAGGTGCTGTCGAGCGTCATGGTGGAGCGGAGCCTACGCCTGCTGAGATTGCGGTGAGGCCACCTCGCCGCGAGCATGGCCCGATGAGCGACGCCATCCGCCCCTTCACCATCAGTGTCTCCGACGACGAGATCGCCGATCTCCGCGATCGTCTCGCCCGTACCCGCTGGGCTGATCCGGAACCGGTCGACGATTGGAGCCAGGGCATCCCACTCGCCTACACCCGGGAACTCTGCGCCTATTGGGCCGAGAGCTACGACTGGCGACGCTTCGAGGCTGAGCTCAATGCCTACGACCATCTCCTCACTGAGATCGACGGCGTCGACATTCACGCCATGCACATCCGCTCGCCGCACGACGACGCGACGCCGATGGTGTTGACGCACGGCTGGCCGGGTTCCGTCGCCGAGTTCATGGGGGTGATCGACCCGCTCACCAACCCGACCGCACACGGCGGCTCGGCCGACGATGCATTCCATCTCGTGATCCCGTCCCTGCCCGGTTATGGCTGGAGCGGGAAGCCGGCTGCGACCGGGAAGGGCGTGGGCTGGATCGCGGAGGCCTGGAACACACTCATGGTCCGCCTCGGGTACGACTCCTACGTCGCTCAGGGCGGCGACTGGGGTGGCGCCGTGACGACCTACATCGGCATGCAGAACCTGGGGAACGCTCGAGCAATCCACACCAACATGCCGGTCGCTGGCCCGACCCCCGAATCGCTTGAGAATCCGACCGAGCAGGAGGTAGGGGCGCTCGAGGCGCTCGGTCACTACGACAAGTGGGACTCGGGTTACTCGAAACAACAGTCGACTCGGCCCCAGACCCTCGGCTACGGCCTGGTCGACTCGGCGGCCGGTCAGGCTGCGTGGATTGCCGAGAAGATGTGGGCGTGGACCGACAATGACGGCCACCCCGAGGATGCGCTCACCAAAGATCAGATGCTCGACAACATCTCGATCTATTGGTTCACCGGTTCGGGAGCGTCGTCGGCTCGCCTCTACTGGGAGAGCTTCGCCGACTTCGGCGGCGGAACGGTCAAGGTCCCTACCGGGTGCTCGATCTTCCCGAAGGAGATCATTCGGTGCTCACGCCGCTGGGCCGAGAAGCGCTACACGAACATCGGGTACTGGAACGAGCTTGACGCAGGCGGTCACTTCGCTGCGTGGGAACAACCCGAGGTCTTCGTGAACGAGGTCCGAGCCGCCTTCCGGATCCTCTAGGACGAGGCGTTCAGGGCCGGAGCTCGCCGGGTATCGCAGCATGGCCCGAGGTGACAGCACGCCGGAAGGTCGCCCCAGCAGCGACCTTCCGACGTGATGCCGTTTTCCAGAGGAAACTGGAAACTTGGCCGCCGTGCTCAGCGTGTGGACGCAGGGGCGGCAACACGTTCAGGAACGCTCGTGTTTGGTGGTTCCTGGTTGGCGCAGGGAGCCATGAGCGAAGGCTAGAAGCGGTGCGAGAACAACCGGTCTTCGCTGTGTGAACCCTGTGTTTCGTGGGCGTCAGCCCTCGGCGGACCGATCCTGGCGGTCGTCAGGGGTTGTCCCGGCAAGGCTGCTGAATTGAGTGGGCATTGGGTTGGTACCGGTGAAGTCGGCTGCGGGGTACGGCGTGCCGAAGCGGGTCTCGATCGGCACGACGCCGGCCCACCATGGACCCGCCAGATCGTCCTCATCGTCGACCGGGTCGCCCGTCCGGACCTTCGCCGACGCCTCAGTCAGCGGCATCTCCAGCACGAGCGTTCTCTTGTTGTCGATCTCCGAGACGGGCCGGCCTTCGTCCCAGTTGGCGACGACATGATCGGTGATGAGTTTGAGGGCTCGAAGCTTGGCAGCGTCATCGGTGATTTTGGTGGCGAGTCCGCGCACAACGACGGAGCGGTAGTTCATCGAGTTGTGGAAGGGGGTGCGGGCCATCACGAGTCCGTCGACATGGGTCACCGTCGCACAGATCTGCTGGCCCGCGCCGGTGCCGAGGAGGTGGTTGGCGGCCGCGCCGTGGAGATAGAGCATCCTGTCGTCCCGTCCGTAGGCCATGGGCAACACGAGGGGGCCGTCGGGTGTCTGAACCCCGACGTGGGCGATCAGTCCGGCGTCGAGGATGCTGTGGACCGTGGCAAGTGCATAGTCGGCTCGATTCGCGCCCCGACGCACCGTTGTGCGCGGTGAGGGAGCATCAGAGATCGTTGGATCAGTCATTTCGGGCGACCGTAGATCGTCGAGCGGGGCCGGTGCGGCGATTACTCCGCAGTGGGTACCCAGTTGCCATGAAAGCCGAACGGCACCCGCTGGGGGAGGTGGACGGTGGCGATCGGTTCGCCGCTGAAGTTCTGTGCGTCGAGGATCACGACGTTGGCAGTGTTGGTCGTGGCGTCGTGCACGTAGCTCATGATCCAGCCGTCGTCCTCGTTCGACGGGTCATCGATCGAGGCGTTGGGGTCGCGGGGGACGAACACCATTTCCTGGGTCGCGCAGCCGGGCCCGAAGTCGTGCACTTCGATCGTGCCGTCGATCAGGTCGTGCTTGTAGCCGGGGCCCTCATCACCGACGAAGCCGATGGTGTAGCCGTAGCGCGCTGCTCGGCCGAGACGTCGCTCGTCATGCCGAGGGAACTCGTGGCTGCGGTCGTCGAGGCGCTCTTCGACGGTGCGGCCGGCGGCGGGATCAAGTGTCCAACGGTCGAGGGTCGGCTCGCCCTCGGCCGGGCCGTTGGTGATGGTACGGAACACTGCGGGGTGGCGTGCCACTTCCATTTGGATCCGCCCGTCGGGCAGGTCGAAGGCGTTGAGCGGATGAAAGACGTAGCAGGGGTCGACCTCGCACCACCGCACATCGTCGGCGGTGCTGTCGAGGGGGAGAACGCCAACGCGCCCGGGAGCATCGTCGACCCACACGTAGGGCAGTTGGTGGCCCTCCATCGCCCGCTCGAGGTTGAATCGGCACGGGAAGTCGAGCAGCAGCACCGACGACTCGGTGATGTGGATGTCGTGCACCATCGGGCTGTAGCCGACCGGGACGTCGACCTTCCTGGTGACGGCGGTGCCCTCGGCGTTGACGACGAGATAGCGGATGAAGTCCCACGTCCAGTGGTAGGCGGCGACGTGGAGCTCCCCGGTGACGGGATCAACCTTGGGATGGGCGGAGAACGATCCGTCGAGCGTGCCGTTGAAGTCGATGCTCTCGACCGTTTCCAGATCGTCGGTGAGCGACATCACTGGTCCGCCGGCTTCGACGACGGCGAGGGTCATGCCGGCGTGGCCGATGACGTTGGTGTTGGCGGTGCCCTCGGAGTCGTGGAAACGCGGGCCTGGCGTGATCGGCCTGCCGGTCGCTTCGGCGACTCGGTCCGAGACGACGTAGCGGTTGCGATACCAGTCGGCCCTCCCATCGCGCAGCCGCACGCCGTGCACCATGCCGGTGCCCGTGAACCAGTGAGCATTGGGGTGACCACCGTCGATCGGGTTGGGGCCGTTGCGGATCAGGCGCCCGTCGAGCTCGGCGGGGATCGTGCCGGTAACGGCGAGCTCGGTTGCCGTGATCTCCTCGGAGACCGGGGCGTAGTTGCCGGCAAGATAGGTGTCGGTGGCGGCCATGGCGGCGATCGTGGCACGGTCGCCCAGCCGCTGCCACTCTTCGCAACGACGCGCCGCCTGTCAGCGGCGGATCGGCTGCAGCTTCCGGTAGGTCGCCACCCGCCACAGCCACTCGAAGGGACCGAAGCGGAAGCGTTCGAGCCACGGCTCGGACCAGGCGAGCTGCACGGTCCACACGATGAGGATGAAGACGAAGATCTCGGTTCGGCCGAGCTCACCGACGCCGATCATGGCGCCGAGGATCGTCAGACCCATCATCGTCTGGGTGAGGTAGTTGGTGAGTGCCATGCGTCCGACGGCTCGTACTCGTTCATGCAGCCGGGTGTCGTCTCGCTGGTTCCAAAGGGTGATCAGCGCGATGTAGCCGATCGCCATCGGCATAGTGGCGAGGATGTTTGGTACGGCGCCGATGAGGGCGACATCGGGATTCCAGTCGTTGGCGAGGTGGATCGCGACACCCAGGACCGAGAGCGGCACGCCGATCCCGAGCGACCACGCAGCGAGGCGCCGATAGAACTCGGCTGGTCGTCGACCCTGGATGATGTCGGCCCGGAAGAGGCCGACGCCGATCAACATCGCGCCGAGGGCCCGCATGCCGAAGTCGGCGATGAAGGCGAACTGGACGTCCTCGCTCTGTGCGACGTTTTCGTCAGTCCAGTAGTCGCCGAGGTCACCTGCCTCGATCTCGGCTTGGACTGCAGCCATCGTCAAGGCGGAAAGCGCGAGACAGACGCCACCGATGATGAAGAGGGTCCGGGCTGAACGAGTGCGCAGCAGCAACAACACGGGGGAGCAGATCGCGTAGAGCATGAGCACGTCGCCGAACCAGAAGGCGGCATGCACGAGACCGATTCCGAGCAGGAGGGTGTTGCGCCACAGGCTGAGCCAGTTCGCCCGGCGACCTTTGGCCGCAGCCCGGTTGGCGAAGACGACGATGCCGGCGCCGAACAGCATCGAGAACATCGCCATCGTCTTCTGATCAACGAACACCTCGCCGAGGACCCCCACACTCCAGTCGAGGGCGCTGTCGGAGCCGGCGTAATCGAGGTTGAAGTACGCCGGTTGCGGCAAACCGAACGACACGGCGTTCATCACGAGGATGCCGAGCGTGGCGATGCCACGAACGGTGTCGAGATTGGTGATCCGTTCGGATCGGGTGATCGGCGCCGCAGCATCGCTCATGTGAGCTCTTCGCCGATCCACTTGGGTTCGTTCACGATGGTCGTCGCTTCCAGCCGGTCGAGCAGCGATCCCGGGTCGGGATCGTCGAGAAGCAGCCCCCGGTTCTGCGCCTTCAGGATCGTCTTGTCGACCATGGTGTCGAGGAGGTGGAGGAGCGGCTGCCAGAAGCCGCCGACGTCGAGGACACCGACCGGCTTCGCAAGGAGCCCGATCTGGTTCCAGGTCAGGACCTCGGCAAGCTCCTCGAGCGTGCCGAACCCACCCGGTAAAGCAATGAAGGCATCGGCGTGGTCGTACATCCGTGACTTCCGCTCGTGCATCGTGCCGACTTCCTCCAGCGTGGTGAGCCCCTGATGGCCGACCTCCTCGGAGAAGAGTCCGGTCGGGATCACGCCCGTGACGGTTCCCCCCGCCTCGAGGACGGTGTCGGCGACGAGTCCCATCAAGCCGACGGCGCCACCGCCGTAGACGAGCTCGATCTCGCGCTCGGCAAGTATTCGGCCGAGGACGACCGTGGCCTCGGTGATGGCAGGGTCGGTGCCGGGGGAGGAGGCGCAAAAGACGCACACGCGGCGGAGTTCGGAGGTCATGCGCCGACCCTAGTTACTGTGCGGCATGCGCCATGCCGTGTTCCTCGCCCCGGTCGGTCGATTCGCCGACCCCGAGCGGCTTCTCGACGTCGCCCGGGCTGCCGAGGCGCACGGATGGGACGGACTCTTCCTGTGGGATCACACCCTGCGCCGAGAGACAGCGGAGGTTCTCGACCCGTGGGTGATGCTCGGCGCGCTCGCTGCCGCGACCGAACGGCTGCGGCTCGGACCGATGATCACCCCGATCGCGCGGCGTCGGCTGATCAAACTTGCTCGCGAGATCGTGACCGTCGACGTCATGTCGAAGGGCCGTCTCACCCTCGGGTTCGGGCTCGGCGTCGACACCAGCGGCGAGTTGTCGAAGTTCGACGAAGTCGTCGATCCCCGCGTCCGAGGCGAGATGCTCGACGAGGGCGTCCCGGTGCTCGCCGCGCTTCTCACCGGGGAGACGGTGCAGCACCGCGGCGAGCACGTTGTCGTTGACAACGTGCTCCTCGGACCTCGATCGCCACAGGGCGACCGCCCACCCTTCTGGTTCGCGGCCCGCGGCGACGCTCGCAAGCCGCTCCGAAGGGCGAGTCGTTACGAGGGGATCTTCCCGCTCGACATGGACGCCGACCGCTACGGCCGGCTCATCGAGACCGTTGTCGCGGAGCGTGGCGGCCTCGATGGCTTCGACATCGCACTGTCCACCACCCCGGGCGAACCGGTCGCCGACTACGCCCGGGAGACGGCGACCTGGGCGATCCACGCGTGGCCCGCAATGCCGGACCCCGATGCCGTCGTCGAGATCGTCACCACCGGGCCTCCGGACTAGGGTCGCGTCGTGGTTGATTCCTCCATGCAAGCCAAGGTCGACGATCTGCGAGCCCGCAAGGAGTCCGCGCTCCGTGCCGGCTCCGAGCGCTCCGTCCAGCGCCAGCACGACAAGGGCAAGATGCTCGCCCGTGAGCGGATCGAGTATCTGCTCGACCCGGGTTCGTTCCACGAACTCGACATGCTCGCCCGCCACCGGGCCCATGAGGCCGGTCTCGACGAGCGGCCCTACACCGACGGTGTGATCACCGGTTGGGGCACGGTCGACGGACGCAAGGTTTTCGTCTTCTCACAGGATTTCACCGTCATGGGCGGTGCCCTCGGCGAGGTGTTCGCCGAGAAGCTCCACAAGGTGATGGATCTCGCCCTCGCAACCGGCGCGCCCATGATCGGGCTCAATGACGGCGCCGGCGCAAGGATCCAGGAAGGCGTCGTCAGCCTCGACGGCTACGGCGGCATCTTCTATCGAAATGTGCAGGCGTCGGGTGTCATTCCGCAGATCTCGGTGATCCTCGGCCCGTGCGCCGGCGGCGCCGTCTACAGCCCGGCGATGACCGACTTCATCTTCATGGTGCGAGAGAAGTCGCACATGTTCATCACCGGCCCCGACGTCGTGAAGACGGTGACGGGCGAAGAGGTCACCCTCGAGGAACTCGGCGGTGCCGGTTCGCACAGCTCGAAGTCGGGCGTGGCCACCTATGTCGCCAACAGCGAGGAAGAAGTCCTTGATCAGGTCAAGGACCTGCTGTCCTTCCTGCCGTCCAACAACCTCGAGGTTGCGCCTCAGCTCGAATCGGGTGACGACCCCGATCGCCTGTGTCCCGAACTCGACACGGTCCTTCCTGACAGCCCCAACGTCCCCTACGACATGAAGGCCGTGATCGGCCATGTCGTCGACGACGGCGACTTCATGGAGTACCACGCCTCGTGGGGCAAGAGCATCGTGTGTGGCTTTGCTCGCCTCGACGGCCGTGCTGTCGGCGTGGTGGGCAACCAGCCGATGATGCTGGCCGGTGTACTCGACATCGAGTCGTCGGAGAAGGCCGCCCGGTTCGTTCGGACCTGCGATGCGTTCAACATCCCGCTGATCACCTTTGTCGACGTGCCCGGCTTCCTTCCCGGTGTCGACCAGGAGTACGGCGGCATCATCCGTCACGGCGCGAAACTCCTCTACGCCTACTGCGAGGCCACCGTGCCGCGCATGCAGGTCATCACTCGCAAGGCCTACGGCGGCGCCTATGTCGTCATGGATTCCAAAGGGGTCGGCTGCGACATCTCGCTGGCGTGGCCATCGGCGGAGATCGCGGTGATGGGACCACAGGGCGCAGTCGAGATCGTCTACCGACGCGAACTCGCCGACGCTGCCGATCCTGAGGCGCGTCGAGCAGAGCTCGTCGAGGACTACACCCAGCGTCTCGCCAACCCGTACCTGGCAGCAGAGCGGGGGTATGTCGACGACGTCATCGAGCCCTCACAGACCCGACGCAAGCTGATTGCCGGCATGCGACTCCTCGAGTCGAAGCGCGAAGAGATCCCGGAGCGCAAGCACGGGAACGTCCCGCTGTAGCCATGGCACTCGACATCGACCCGCAGCCGACCGACGAGGAGATGGCCGCCATCTTGGTGGCCTACGAGGCCCTGTGGCCTCGCCCGTCAGCGGCCACCGAGCCCGAGCCGCCGTCTCGCTGGCGCTTTGCCGGCCGGCCATGGACGAGCCGCGCCGGATACGGCGGCTGGCGCTGAGTCGGGCGCGCTCGACTCGTCAACCCACGCGGCCCGAGGCTCGAGTCAGCGAATCCGGCTGCGGATGTCGGCCAACCAGGTATCGGCCGACGACATGCCGTCCCGGTTGGCCTCCTGGATCTCGGCGGAGCCGTAGGCCGACGGGTACGAACCGAGGAACTTCACATTGCCCTGCTTCATGTGGATGTTGCGCAGGGCATCGCCGACGACCTCGTCGCTGATGTGACCCTCGCAATCGATCAAGAAGCAGTAGTCGCCCAACCCCTTTCGGGTCGGACGCGACTCCAGACGGGTGAGGTTGATCGATCGCGCTGCGAACTCCTGCAGGATCCCGACCAGTGAACCCGGGGCGTCCTCCCGCTGATAAATGAGGATCGAGGTCTTGTCATGGCCTGACGGGGCGGTGATGCCATCGCGGCCGACCAGCACGAAGCGCGTCTGGTTCTCGGGATGATCCTCGATGTCGGTGGCGAGCACCTCTAGGCCGTAGACCTCACCGGCCCGTTTCGGCGCGATCGCTGCGGTGTCGCGGCGCCCGCTCTCGGCCAACTCGCGTGCGGCATCGGCTGTCGAGTTGGTGGCCTCGATCGCCGCATGGCCGAGCTGGTCGGCGAGATAGCGACGACACTGGGCGTAGGCGACCGGGTACGACCGCACGTGAGCGATATCACTAAGCGCCACGCCCGGATGCACCAGCAGGTTGAGGCTGATGTTCATCACCACCTCGCGCTGGATCAGCAACTCCTCGGCATCGAACGCCAAGGTGTCGAGCGTGGCGTTGACTGACCCCTCGATCATGTTCTCGATCGCTGCGAACCCGTAGGTGACATCGCCGCGCTCAGCGGCACGGAGGACCTCGACGATCGACCCGTGGGGCTGAAGATCAAGCGCGGCCAGGTCGGCCTGGCTGCACAGGGCCTGCTCGGTGAAGGTGCCGCGCGGCCCGAGATAGCCGATGGTTCCGCTGGGGTCGATCGAACTCACGAGAGCTGAGGATACGACGGCCAGCCGCTGACTGGGGTCGATTAGCCCTTGACCGAGCCGGCCAGAAGGCCTCGCACGAAGTAGCGCTGGAGGCTGAAGAACACCACGAGCGGCACGAACGCCTGCACAAAGGCACCGGCGGTCAGCAGATGCTCGGTCTCGCCGAAGTCGCCTGCGAGGTTGGCGATTCGCTGTGTGGTGGGGAAGACCTCGGGGGTGCCGCCGTTCAACATGACGACCGCGATCAGGTAGTCGTTCCAGGTCCAGAGGAACTGGAAGATCGCGAAGGCGGCGATCGCCGGCACCGACAACGGCAAGACGAGCCGCACGAAGGTGCTGAAGTGATCGGCGCCGTCGACTCGGGCGGACTCGATGAGTTCGCCCGGCAGGCTCGACATGTAGTTGTGCAGCAAGAAGATCGCGAACGGCATCGCGAAACCGGTGTGGGTCAACACGACTGCCCACGGCCCGCCTGCCAGTGCGAAGTCCGGCACCATCGTCAAGGTCCGCTCGGTGAACGGGATGGTGAAGTGGGCACCACCGCTGTACATGATCAGCAGGGGGATCAGGGCCACCTGCAGTGGGATCGACAGCAGCGCGACCGTGCCGATGAACAGCGGCTTGCGGCCCTTGAAGTCAATCCAGGCGAAGGCGTAGGCCGCGAACGAGGCGATCGCGATCGGGATGATCGTCGAGGGTACGGCGATGGCGAGCGAGGAGATCACCGAGCTGAGCATGCCGCTCGCCTGATCGTTGCTGAGGACCACGCAATAGTTCTCGATCATGTGGAACAGGTCGGGAGCGTTGTAGTCCTCGGGGCAGCCGAGCCGATAGTCGCGGTCGCCGTCGCGCACGAACTCCCAGAAGCCCGAGTCGCGCTGCCGGGTCCGGCTCCGGAACGAGTTGATGAACAGTGACATGGACGGGATGGTCCAGACGACGACGATGCCCCACATGACCCACATGGGGACATTGCTGAGCCGGCGGTAGATGCGGTCGATGAGCGAGTTGTTGTCGTGCATCACGCTTCCGCCTTCTGCATGTTGTAGACGTTGAAGATCAGCACGGGCGCAACGATCAGCAGGATCGTCACGGCGATGGCGGACCCGACACCACGATTGAGGAAGCTGAACGCCTCGTCGAAGAAGTCGGTGGCAAGCACGTTCGTGCCGAAGTTGCCACCGGTACTGACCCGGACGATGTCGAACACCTTCGCCACCGCCACCAGGATCGTGGTGAGCACCACGCCAACGGTCGGCAGGATCTGCGGAAGCGTCACGTTGAAGAACTGCTCACTCTCGCTGGCGCCGTCGATGCGGGCTGCCTCGAGGAGTTCCTCCGGCACAGCCTTGATCGCAGCGGACAGGATCACCATCGCGAAGCCGGTCTGGATCCAGATGAGGATGAACATCAAGTAGACGTTGTTGAACGGCCGCACTTCTTCGCGGAAGGCGACAGTCTGGGGTTGGATCGACCCGTCCTCGAGAACGGTGAAGCCACCCATGCTCCGGGTGAGGAATTCGACGAAGAGCCAGCCGACGACGACGAGCGCGACGGTTGCGCCAGCGAAGCCTTCACCGCGTTGCCACGATCCGTAGATTCTGAAGCCGAGACGGACGAGCAGGGCGGCGAGTACCAGGAGCAGGAGCCAACGGCTCCACGCCGGGTAGGTGTTGCCGTCGAGTCCGGCGTTGCTCAGCTTGCCGAGCGCAATCCAGGCGGCGTTCGGCGCACCCGTTTGTTCACCGCTGATGTTCTTCGGGGCGTACTGGAGTCGCCAGATGACCGATGCGCCGACCATCGAGATGGCCATCGGCATGAAGACCAGCGACTTGGCGATGTTCTCCCATCGGCCGGCTCGCTGTGAGAGCACCGCCATCATGAGTCCGAGCACCGTGGCACCGATCGTGACAGTGAACATCCACCAGATCGTGTTGGAGAACGTGCCTCGGATCACCGAGAAGAAGGCGAACGCCAAAAGGAAGAAGCCGACCGCCATCGTGCCCCGAGAGGTCGGGGAGTGGTCGAGGCCCGATGTGCGGTTGCGAGTCCAGTTGATCGAGTAGGCGATGCCGATGCCGGCAATGATCAGGAACAGACCGAACCATGTGAGTCGGCTCGTGAGGATGTTCCAGGTGCCGTCTTCGCCGCTCCAGGATCGCCAGTCGAGGAAGGTCTCGGAGGTGATCAGGTGCTCGTAGTTGTCGAGCCCGACGAACTCCTCACTGTCTCGGTCGAGGAACGAGGTGAGGATGGTGCGGACCGCCGGCACCACCAGGTTGATCGACAAGAAGGTGAGCGCAGGGGCGAGGAAGATCACCGCACGCGACCGCCGGTCGAATGAGGCGAGCCCATTCGCGTCGCGGTCGCTCGGCCAGCCGAATCGCAGACCGAGCAGCGCAAGCGGGATGACGGCGGCGATGATCGCCGTGGAACCCGAGCCGGAGCCAAGGTCGGGAAGCAACCAGCCGCCGACGGTGGCCCCGATCGCTGCACCGAACAATGCCCGTTCGACAAGCACGTGGCGTTTCCCGAAGAGCAAGGAGATGCCCGCCAGGACGGCGGCGCCAACGATCGCAAAGAGCACGATTTCGACGATCGACGCGTCGGGTCGATTGCGGAACAGCAGGCTGGTTCCGATGAGCCAGCCGGCGAAGGCGCCGACGGCGGTCGGCACGGCGAGACGGATGATCCGGTTGGCGTGACCGGTTGCGTAGCCAGCGACGAGACCGAGCACGAGTCCGACCAGTGGCCACTCGAATGTGCCGAGACTCGCGAAGTCGCCGGTGGCGTACTCGGCGAGACCCGAGCGAAGTTCGGCGACCTTGCTGATGGCGTCGATCTGTGCCGGATCGACGACAACGAAGGGCTCACCCTCGTCGCGGGTGAAGACGAACTCGCTGTCGGCGACGAGCGTCGAGACGGAACGATTGCCTCGCAGCAGTCCGAAACCCGAAGCGCCGAGCAGACCGCCAGCGAGGGCACGGTACCGGGCCCAGTTCCGACGGCCCTGCGAGATCAAAAGGTTGGCGCCGACAAAGACGGCGGCGCTGAGACCGACCACGAGGACGATCTTCCACGAGATCGAATACAGGCGGCCGAGTTGGTCGCTCTGTGCGGAGGCGTAGAGCAAAAGCAGCAGCAGCGAGGTCAGAACGACGCCGCGCACGCTCCCATTGAGCGAGAATCGTCGGCCTGTGCCGTCGCTGTGTTCGTCGGTCGCCGACTCTTCGGCAACTGCCGTCATGTCCGATCCCCCCGGTGTCGTTCAAAAGGTGCTGAGGGCGGCGGCCGCATCGACCACCGCCCCCAACTGCACATCATTCAGATTTGCATGTGTGGGCGTTGCCCACCAGCTGCGACCTCATGGGCCGCAGCGGATCACTCCGGCCAGGTGGCGTCGATGGCGGCGGCAGCCTCGGCAACGGTCTTCTCACCGTTGACGAGCGCCGTGCCCTCGGTCCAGAACGAGCCGGCGCCGACGTCGGCCGGCATGAGGTCCGAGCCGTCGAAGCGCACGTCGTTGTTCGCCATGATCTCGAGGAAGCTCTGCTCCAGCGGGTTCCACAGCGACCGGTCGACGTTCAGGTTGGCAGTGTTGAAGCCCGAGAGGACGTCGCCGCCACCCTTGGCTTCCTTCTGCGCTGCCTGACGAAGGTTGGCGAACTCCGGCGAACCGAAGTACTCCATCACGGCCATGACCTCGGGCTTGTCGTTGAACGCACCGACCAGGGTGCCGGCGGTGAGCACGATCGGAGGATCGATGTCGCCAGCGGGGAACTGGAACACGTCGACGGCACCCTCAGAGCCGTCCTGGACGGGGGTGCCGTCGGGGAAGAAGGCCGAGAAGAAGGAGGCCTGGCGGTGCATCATGCACTCACCGTTGACGAGCGGCTCGCCGTTGTCACGGAACGAGGTCGAGGCGATGGTGCCGCCCTGGGCGTAGACCATGCCCGGGGTGTTCCACACATCGAGGACTTCCTGCATAACGCCCGAGACTTCGTCACTGGCGAAAAGGAGTTCGCCTGAGGTCCAGGCGTCGTAGGTCTCGCCGCTGTGACGGCGAAGCATCATGTCCTCAACCCAGTCGGTGAAGGTCCAACCGGTGGCGGTACCCGACTCGATGCCGATGCAGAACGGCGTGTTGCCGTCGGCGATCATGGTCTCGGCAAGGCCGAACAGCTCATCAAGGGTGGTGGGGACCTTGTAGCCGTTGGCCTCGAAACGCGCCGGCTGGTACCAGACGAGCGACTTGAGGTCGGTCTTGTCGGGCACGCCGTACTGCGTGCCGTCGACGTTGCCGAAGCCCATGGCGCCGGCGGACCAGTTCTCGCTGACCGCTGCGGTGACATCGTCGGGCAGCGGCACGAGGAAGCCGTCGCGAGCGAAGTCGGCGAGCTTGCCGGGCTGCGGGAAGATCGAGATGTCCGGCGGGGTGCCGGCTTCGATCTGCACGTTGATCTCGGACTCCCAGTCGGCGGAACCGACGTAGAAGATGGTCATGTCGTTGGCCTCGGCGAAGGCGTCGAGTGCGCCCATCAGGCCCGCGACCTCGTCCGGCGAGCGGACCGGACCGGTGATGCGGACAGCGGTGCCCGCAAGCGGGTTGGTGTCCTCACCAGCCGACGCGGCGGCCTCGGCGGCGGCCTGTGCTTCCGCGGCCTCGGCCTCGGCAGCTTCGATGGCGTCTTCGGCAGCGGCAAGCGCGGCCTCGGCCTCAGCAAGAGCGTCGCTGTCGCCGCTGTCAGCCGTGTCGTCGTCGGAGCCACAGGCGGCAGCGACGAGCGACAGGGTGAACAACGCAACGAGCAGCTTCAGCAAGGTGCTTTTCATTGGTTCCCCTCCGGGTAATGACGCTGTGGCCCATGGGCCACGCGGGTGTAAACGCTTACATCCGCGTGCGACGCTATACGACGGCATGGCGTTTAGCCAACCGTACGCAGGCGCTGCGGCGTGCGTGTGAATCGTCACGATGGCGTTCTCAGAGCCGGTGGCCCACCCCTCGCCGTTACACGAACTGTCATGCATGTGGCACCGTGTGTAACATCCCGCCATGGCCGAGAGCTTCTCCTCCACCGGACCCCCGTCGATGGCAGCCACGCTGTCGCCGGAGATGAGCCACGACGACAAGGTCGCCCACTTCACCGGCGGACTGTCGTCCCGACTGCCGGAGCTCCCGCCGTTCGCAGGCTCCGAGCGGCTGCGCCCCGATGGTCGCCCCCGTCCGGAGTTCCGCGCCGAGCTCCGCCGCATTTCCAATGCGACGAATGCCTTCCACGTGGTGTTCACCCTCTCGCTCCCGTTCCTGTTTTGCTGGCTTGCCGTCCTCGCCGGCGACTGGCCACTCGCTTCATCGGTTGCGACCTATGCCTTCGTTTTCGTCGCGATGGGGTCGTGGTTCCAGCGGGCCTTGACCCTCAACCACGAGGCTGCGCACCGGCTGTTGTTCTCCGACAAGCGATGGAACGACTGGATCGGCGAGAAGCTGATCGGATGGCTCGTCTTCGGCGATGGCAGCGACGGGTATCGGCTCGCCCACACGCAACACCACCGCGACGAGTTCGGCGAGAAGGAACCCGACTTTCTCCTCTACGCCCGCTATCCGATCTCGAAGGCGTCGCTGCGCCGCAAGCTCGTGCGCGACACGGTCGGCATCTCGGGGTACAAGAACCTCAAGCCGGCGTTCAAGGGCTTGTTCAGGACCGGTCGCCGGATTCGGGCCATGCGGTACTTGAGCGGCCAACTGTTCGTGTTCGCTGTCTTTGCCCTGCTGGGTCAGCCCCTCTTCTACCTGTTCTTCTGGTTGCTTCCCTGGGGCACCTACTTCCGTGTCTTCAACCGGTTGCGGGCGCTCGCCGAGCACGGTGGCATGACCCGCTCGAGTGATCGCCGACTCACCACGCACGACATCCGTCAGGGCGTCTTGTCGAAGCATGTCTTTCTCTCTCAGGGCATCGGGTTCCATCTGGCCCATCACGTCGACTCGGGCATCCCGATGAACAACCTTCACAAGCTGCATCGGGCACTTGTCGAAGACGGCTACGTCGTGCCCGGCATGACCCAGCGCGGATACTGGTCGTTCTTCCGCACGCTCGCTCGCTGACGTGGCCGACCTCTCCGCTCGGAGCGTGATCGCATCGACCCTGCTCGGTACGGTCCCGCCGCGACTTCCGGGCCGACTCCTGGTCGCCTTCGCCGGCGAGTTCGGGATCCAGGCCGGCACGACTCGAACCGCTCTCTCGCGAATGGTCGACAGGGGGGAGCTGCGCTATCTCGAGGGTGGACGGTACGAACTTGCCGGGGATCTTCTCGCCCGACATCTCCGCCAGGAGGCCGGCCTGCACCCGATCGTGCACCCATGGGACGGTACGTGGGAGCTCCACGTCGTACCGCCAGGCGCCCGCTCGTCGACTGATCGGGCGGCGCTGCGTCGCGCTGCCGGCCATCTCGGATTGTGGGAACGGCGAGACGGCGTGTGGATGCGACCGGCGAACCTCGCTCCGGATCGTCTGCCGAACGCTCGAGCAATCGTCGCTGCCCAGACCGAGTCCTATGTCGCGTCGCCGACCGAGGATCCCGCTTCCGTGCTGGCGTCGCTGTACGACTTCGCCGGGTGGGCGGGTCGGGCCGCCGACCTGATCGCCGAGCTCGAGGAGACAGGCACCGAACGCACCACCCCCGACCGCCTCGCCGACGGCTTCGTTCTCGCTGCCTCCGCGCTTCGACATCTCGTCATGGATCCGCTTCTGCCCCCCGAACTCGAACCGGAGGGATGGCCGGCCCGACATCTCCGCACGGCGTACGGCAGCTACCTCGGCGACTACCAGGCCGGCCTGCGGGCGTTCTTCCGCCGCCACGCAATGTCCGATGCGTCGGTTCCTCGGGTCGAGGGGCACGGCCCTACGATGACCCCATGAGCGATCGCTTCTACTTCCGTCAGCTCCTGTCCGGGCGAGATTTCGCCCAGAACGACCCGGTCGCCCGCCAGATGGTCAACTTCGTCTACGCGATCGGCGATCGCCAGACCGGCGACGCTGTCCTGGTCGATCCGGCCTACGACGTCAACGGCCTGGTCGACACGATCGAGGCCGACGGCATGCGCTGCTCTGGCGTCCTCGCCACGCACTACCACCCAGATCACGTGGGCGGCTCCATGATGGGCTTCGAGCTCGAGGGCATCACCGCCCTGCTCGACCGCATCGACGTGCCGATCCATGTTCAGGCCGACGAGGCCGAGTATGTCCGCAAGGTCACCGGTGTCACCGACGAGTCCCTCGTCCAGCACCAGAGCGGCGACATCGTCCGAGTCGGCGATGTCGAGATCGAGCTGATCCACACGCCGGGCCATACGCCTGGAAGCCAGTGCTTCCTCGTCGACGGCCGGCTCGTGGCCGGCGACACCTTGTTCCTGGATGGCTGCGGCCGCACCGACCTTCCCGGCTCTGATCCCGAGCAGATGTACGAGTCGCTCACGACCCGTCTCGGCCGGGTCGACGACGATGTCATCTTGTGCCCAGGTCACGCCTACTCGCCGGAGCCCACCGCCACGATGGGCGCAACCCGGGAGCGCAACATCGTGTTCCGTCCCGACACAAAAGAGCAGTGGATGATGCTCTTCGGGCGGTAACCGAACGGCCGAGCGACGTGTCGGTCAGACCGGCCGACTCAGGTCGACGAGATCTCGCTCAGCGGCGTGTCGAGAAGCTGATGCATCGCTGCCGGGCTCCAGTTCGGTCGAACTCCGGGTGAGTGGCCGACCCGCTCGACGATGTCGGTGTCGTCGAGATCATGGACCTCTCGGAGTCCGTGAAGGATGGTGGCGAGATAGGGCGCGCTCGGTGCCGTAGGAGGACGCTGTTCCGGTGGTGTCGGCGCCGTGAAGGTGAAGGTCGGGTGGCCGTCGACCGGATCGAGTGCGACGACCGCACCGTAGGCGCCGTCGATGACCGTCTGCTGCTGACCGGGGGCGAGATCGAGAATGTCATCGGGGAACTCGAGACCACCGGGTCGGATCCGGTTTTCCTGAGCGTGGACATCGGCGAACTGCTCGAGGGTGATGAGGTAGCGGCGCCCGAGCGCGCCGGTCGCAGCGGCGCGGTGCTCGAGAAAGGCGGGCGCGCCGTTCCACCGGGCAGAGTGGCCGGCGAAGCAGATGTTCGTGCCGAACACGACGGGGCCGTCGGCGATCGGTGGTGCGTCGTTGCGGGCACCCTCGTGGTCGTGGTCAGCGCCTTCGGCACGGCCGCCGGTGAGGTACACGAGGAAACGACTGCGAGCGCAATTCGAGCCGTAGCAGGCGTACCAAACCAACGTTGCAGGATCAGGGGCCATCGGCGCCGAGGGTAGCGGCCGGACGAGATCGACTCGGAGGTTCGTGACAAGGCCGAGGACCGTCTGCGTTGTGCGCGAGGAGGGACTTGAACCCTCACACCCTTTCGGGCACAGGCACCTGAAGCCTGCGCGTCTGCCAATTCCGCCACTCGCGCGTGGCGCACTCCGGAAAGTGCTCGGGGGAGCGTACCGCAACCCACGCAGATTGCGTCAGGGGTATCCTCACCGTCGTGGGCATGCGATCAGTCGAACGACGACTCGAACGGATGGTCGACGGCGCCGTCGGACGTTTCTTCCGCGGCGGCGTGCGACCGGTGGAAATTGGGCACCGTCTCGTGCGCGAGATGGCCGATTCGCGCTCTGTCGGCGTGAAGGGGCAGTCCGTCGTGGCCAACCACTTCGAGGTCCGACTCCACGAGACCGATCTGGCCCGTTTCGCCGATGTCGAGGAGTCGCTTGTCCGCGAGCTCTGCGAGGCCGCTCGTGAGGCCGCTCGCGATGACGGCTGGAACTTCATGGGCCCCGTGCAGGTCGTCTTGACCGAGAGCGCCGATGTCCGACCTGGCCAGCTGCGCGTCGACGCCCGCATGAAGGAAGCCGATGGGGCCACCGGCGTGTTGCATCTCTCGAACGGGCAACAGGTCGTGCTCGGGGAGTACCGCCTCACCTTCGGCCGGCTTCCCGAGTGCACGATCACGTTCGACGACACCAACGTCAGCCGCGAACACGCCGAGATCTGCCCGGACGGCGATGGCTTCGTGCTCACCGATCTCGGTTCCACCAACGGCACCACCGTCAATGGTGTCGCCATCACCTCTCGTCGCCTCGACGACGGCGACGTCGTCTCGCTCGGAGCCACAACCTCGTTCGAGTTCCGCGCCGGTTGAGCGCCCCCGACCGGCCGCAGCGACAGCAGTAGGATCACACGACCGTGACGGATCAACTCCTCTTCCTCTTGCGCCTCGGGCTCTTGGCGATCGTCTACCTCACCTTCTTTCGGGTGCTGCGGGCTGTCTGGGTCGAGCTGCGCACAGAGAACCGGGTGGTTGTGCCGGTACCGGCCGCCGCACCCGCCACCAACGGCGCGTCGACCCATGCCGGTGCGCCACCGCCTGCCGCATCCGTCGACGACGACAGCGAGGCCGGCTCCCGGCTCGTCGTGCTCACGCCACCCGCCGTGGCCGGCCAGGTGTTCGAACTTCAGACGGAGACCACCATCGGGCGGGCCTCTGACTGCGCCGTCGTGATCGACGACGCTCGTGTCTCCAAAGTCCACGCCCGCATCTTCGAACGCGACAACCGATGGATGGTCGAGGATCTCGGCTCCACCAACGGCACGCTGGTCAACGACCATCTTCTCGACCATCCCGAGAATGTCGGCCCCGGTGACCGCATCCAAGTCGGCGAACATGTACTGGAGTTGGCGTGACCGCCTTCGAATCCGGTGCAGCCACCGATGTCGGCCAGGTCCGAGCCCACAACGAGGACACGTTCGTTGTCGCCGGCACCGTGTTCGTCGTTGCCGACGGCATGGGCGGCCACAACGGCGGTGAGATCGCCTCCCAGATCGCCGTCGATCGCCTCGCCGGCATCGGCCCAGTCAGCTCGATCGATGATCTCGTCCGAGGCGTTCAGGAAGCCAACGCCGACATTCTTGAACGCGCCCGTGAGCAGCCCGAGTTCAGGGGCATGGGAACCACCGTGGTGATGCTCGCCGACATCGACCAAGGGGGATCTCATCGACTCGGGGTGGCCAATGTCGGCGACAGCCGGCTCTACCGGCTGACCGACTCCGGCCTGCATCAGCACACCGAGGATCACAGCCTGGTCGAAGCGCTCGTCCGTGATGGTCGCCTCACCCGAGCCGAAGCGGCCGTGCACCCGCAGCGCAACATCGTGACGCGAGCACTCGGCATCGACGACAAGGTCCTCGTCGACGCCTGGGAGCTGATTCCTGTCGTGGGTGACCGCTACGTCCTCTGCAGCGATGGACTCTTCGGTGAAATCGACGACGACGAGATCCACGAGGTGCTGCAGGCCTCGTCGTCGCCCCAGGATGCCGCTAACGAACTCGTGCGCCGAGCCCGTGAGGCCGGCGGCCGCGACAACATCACCGTTGTCGTGGTCGATGTCGTCGAGGCTGACCCCGGCGAGGAGCACCCCGATGATCGCGTCGTCGGCATCCACAAGGCGTTGTCCGCCAAGGTGCTCGGTGACGCCAGCCCGGCTACTCCCGAGCCTCGCCGCGACGAGACGCCGGGCGGGTTCGTGCCTCCGGCCATGACGTGGCGTGTCGGTCTCTTCGCTGCTGCGGTGCTGGCCGTCGTGATCGGCATGCTCGTCGCAGTATCGGCGATCGGGCGTTCCGGTTACACCGTCGCCGAGGGCGACAACGGCACCGTCGTCATCCTCAAGGGACGCGACGGCGGCTTCCTCTTCTTCGATCAGACCCTCGAGGTCGAGTCCGACATCGATGTCGACGAACTCCCCCCGATGGCGGTCACTGCAGTCCGCGACGGCCAGCGTTTCGACGCGCTCGAAACCGCCGAGTTGTACCTCGAGAACCTCCGGGACTCGAGCGACGCCTCGGGGTCGTGATCCACCGCCGATCATGACGGCCACCGAGTCGCCTCCGACGCATCCGATCTCTCCACTGCTTGTGCTGAAGCCGCGGCGCGTCGAGACGGGCCTGCTGGTGATGGTGGGGGTCGTGGTCGCTGTCGCCTACGGACTCGCCAGTTTCGGCACCACCGAGGCGATCCCCGCGAACCTGGGGCCCTTCCTGCTCTGGATGTTCGGACTCGGTGCCGTCGCCCACCTCGCCAACCGTCGCCTAGCGCCGGCCGCCGACCCCGTCTTCCTTCCGGTCGCGCTGTTGCTCAACGGCCTCGGCTATGTCGTCATCACCCGTCTCGACGGCAGCCTCGCTGCGCTCCAATCGACCTGGACGGCGATCGGGGTCGGCGGTTACGTCGCCACGCTTCTTTTCTTGCCGCGGGTTCGGATCATCGAGCAGTACCGCTATCTCCTCGGGATCGGCGGGCTGCTCTTGTTGATGATCCCGCTCGTTCCGGGTCTCGGCACCGAGATCAACGGCGCTCGGATCTGGGCGAGTATCGGCCCGATCAACTTTCAGCCCGGCGAGTTCGCCAAGCTCACCCTCGCAGCGTTCTTCGCCGGCTACCTCGTCGACTCGCGTGAACTCCTGCGGAGCCGCCTCGAACTTCGCGATCTTGCCCCGATCGGTGTCGCCTGGGCCGGTTCGCTCGGCGTGATGGTCTTACAGCGCGATCTCGGCTCGTCGCTGCTCTTCTTCACCCTCTTCGTCGTCGTGCTGTGGGTCGCCTCGGAACGATGGGTGGTGCTTGCTGTCGGCGCAGTCCTCTTCTTCGGCGGCGCCTTCGCAGCGTGGACGATGTTCGACCACGTGCAGAAGCGTGTCGACATCTGGCTCGACCCGTTCAAGGATCCGAAGGGAGATGGCTTCCAGATCGTCGAGGGCTCGTTCGCGCTCGCCGACGGCGGCCTCACCGGCACCGGCCTCGGGCAAGGCGAACCGGGCCGCATCCCCTTCGCGGAGACCGATTTCATCTTCGCTGCGATCGGAGAGGAACTCGGCCTCGCCGGCTCTTCGGCGGTGTTGATGGCGTTCTTGCTCCTTGTCGGTTCCGGGCTTCGGGTGTCGTTGCGGGCCGAGCGCGCCTTCGAGAAGCTCTTCGCGCTCGGCCTCACCACCCTCCTCGCCGTGCAGACCTTCGTGATCGTCGGCGGAGTGTTGCGGGTCGTGCCGCTCACCGGCATCACCCTGCCCTTCGTCAGCTACGGCGGTTCGTCGCTCGTTGCCAACTATGTCCTGCTTGCGCTGCTCGTTCGCATGTCACACGAGCAGCGGGTCTCGATCCGTCCGGCGAAGGTCGCCGCGTGAACCTTCGGATCCGGCGTCTCGGCGTCGTGCTCAGCGTGCTGTATCTGGTGCTGTTCCTGCAGCTCAACCGGATCCAGTTTTTCGGTGCTGAACGCTTGCAGGACGACGTCAACAACACGCGGGGCTTGATCCGTGAGTTCGGTCGCGAGCGCGGCCCGATCATCACCGCCGATGGTGTGCTTGTCGCCCGATCGGTCGAGTACGACGGGTCGGTCGACTTCCGTCGGGAGTACCCCGAAGGGGAGCTCTACGCGCACATCACCGGCTATCAGTCGCTCAACGTCGAGGCCGTCGGGCTCGAACGCAGCTACAACGACGAACTCGCCGGCGATCCGATCGACCAGCGGTTTACCTCGCTCGGTGACCTCTTTGTCAATCGCAACTCCACCGCCACGCTCACGCTGTCGATCCGCGACGATGTCCAGCGGGTCGCGGCGGAGGCACTCGGTGACCGCAAGGGCTCGGTCGTCGCGCTCGATCCGCAGACCGGCGAGATCATCGCTCTGTGGACGTTCCCCAGCTTCGACCCGAACCCGCTCGCTGATCCCGACGGCACGGTTGCGAACGCCGCCTTCGATGCCTTGGTCGCCGACCCGGATACGCCACTGCTCGCCAAGAGCTACCGGGAGATCTACTTCCCTGGTTCGACCTTCAAGCTGGTCACGGCCGCAGCGGGCGTCGAGACGGGTCTGATCGGCGCGAGCACGCCCGTCTTCCCGGTGGCGACGACGTATGAGCCGGTCCCGGCTGGTGCACCGATCCGCAACTTTGCCGGGTCGGCCTGTGGCGGTGACCTCGTCGAACTTTTGCGCGTGTCGTGCAATACGGCGTTCTCCGAGATTGGCGCCGAGTGGGTCGGTCCGGGGCAGATGGTCGACGCCGCCGAGGCGTTCGGCTTTAACGCCGATCTTGGCATCGACCTCCCGGGCGCCGCCGAGTCTCGATTCCCGACCGACTACGGCGAACGACTCGCCGATGTCGATCGCTACCGAGCACCCGGTCAGCAACCGGTAGAAGGGGCCGAGACGGTGCTGCCCAACGGTGCCGTTCCGGTTCACGAGAACTCGGCTCGGCTTGCCCAGACCTCGATCGGCCAAAACGACGTTGCCGCCACCCCACTGCAGATGGCGCTTGTCGCTGCGGCGATCGCCAACGATGGCGTGGTGATGACCCCTCACGTCGTCAGCGAACTCTTGGCCTTCGACGGTTCGCTCCTCGACCGTGTCGAACCCGAACCGTTGCGGGTTGCGATGTCGGCATCGACCGCTGCGATCCTGCGCGACGCGATGCGCGTCGTTGCCGAGGACGGCACGGCCCGTGGCCTGCTCACCGAGGGTGTGGTCGTCGGCGGAAAGACCGGCACCGCCCAGCTCGGCACCGATCCTCCCAACAGCCATGCCTGGATCGTCGGCTATGCCGGCCGACCCGAGGAGCAGCCGTCGCTCGCGTTCGCAGTGATCGTTGAGGCTCAGGAGGGGGCGAGTGAGCAGACCGGCGGTCGCGTGGCGGCCCCGATCGCTCAAGCGGTCATCGCCGCCGTCTTCTCCTGACCCCCCGCCACCGCCGTTCCGATCGGCACCGTGCATCGGTGCGCTTGTCATGCAGCGGTAAGCTCCGGAGCCATGTCCGAGCAGGGCCCCACCGTTTTCAACGGCCGATACGAATTGCTTCGCCACATCGCCCGTGGCGGCATGGCCGACGTCTACCTCGCGCGTGATGGTCTCCTTGGCCGTGAGGTTGCGGTCAAGGTGCTCTTCCCCGAATTCGCGAACGACCCCAACTTCGTCGAGCGGTTCCGTCGCGAGGCTCAGGCTGCGGCAAACCTCAACCACCCCAACATCGTCGGCATCTATGACTGGGGGCAGGAGCGCGGCACCTACTACATCGTGATGGAGCACGTGTCGGGTCGGTCGATGTCCGACGTTCTGCGCTCCACCGGGCCGTTGCATCCCGATCGCGCCGCCGAGATCGCGTCCGACGTTGCGGGCGCGCTGAGCACCGCCCACGCCGCAGGTCTCGTCCACCGCGACATCAAGCTCGGCAACATCCTCGTCTCCGACAGCGGCGACGTGAAGGTCGCTGATTTCGGCATCGCCACCGCCCTCGTCAGTGGTGGCGACGCCGCCCTCACCCAGCACGGGTCGGTCATGGGCACCGCCACCTACTTCTCACCCGAGCAAGCCCAAGGCAAGGCGCTCGACGGCCGCTCCGACCTCTACTCGCTGGGCGTAGTGCTCTACGAGATGCTCGCAGGCGTGCCGCCGTTCCAGGCGGAAACGCCGGTCGCCGTCGCCTACAAGCACGTGCAGGAGCGTCCCGACGGCCTCATCGATCGTGGCGTCCAGGTCGCGGAGTCGCTCCAGGCGATCACGATGAAGCTGCTCGCCAAGAGCCCGGCCAACCGGTATCCCACCGCAGATGATCTCCGGAACGACCTCCGGCGCTATCTCGCCGGGGCGCATCGCATCTCGGGCAAGGGTGCGGCGGCTGCAGGTGGCGCCGCCGCCGGCGCCGTTGCGGGGGCCGCCGCGGCAGGCGCTGCCGGGCCCTCGGCCGAGTCGTCGGCTGAGCACCCCGTCACCGAACCACCGGCCACGGCAGCGATCCCGCCGGTCGACGCCACCACCGCACAGCCGGTCACGCCGACCCCGGCCCCCGGCCTCCCGCAGCAGCCCGGGCAGCCGACCGCCGGCTATGTCGACCCGGCTCAGCACGCGGCGATCACCCAGCAACAGGCGGCCTACGGCGCCGCCGGTTACTACTACGAAGAGCCCCCTCGCGGTGGCGGCATCTGGCGCACGGTCGCCCTGCTCGCCTCGCTTGGCGTGCTCATCGTGATCCTCGGCTTCCTGTTCGCCTCGTTCCTCGATGCCCTCGGGGGCGACGACGACAACACCCCTGATGAG